>Ga0181534_10000493_pt1 | contig 27333 bp, 17 predicted proteins | sample PEATcosm2014_Bin_37_FD_119758 | JGI IMG/M metagenome (GOLD analysis project Ga0181534, IMG submission 119758) | Peatland microbial communities from MTU Mesocosm Facility, Houghton, MI, USA - PEATcosm2014_Bin17_10_metaG | ecosystem: Environmental > Terrestrial > Soil > Wetlands > Peat | place...
CCCGCAATCCGGCCACCGGCGAGTAAGGGAGCCTCGGAGCCTGTCTGAGTATTCCGCGTGAGCCGCGTGCAATACTCAGACAGGCTCCTTAGACCTCCGACTCCATGAGATCGAGCAGCGGCCCCAGGAATTTCTCGTAGTTGCGCCAGCGCCCAACCGATGAGGGGGTGATTTTCTGGCGAACCTGCCGCTGGCTGGCCGTGATGACGGGGCGCTCGGTGGCGTGGAAATCGAGACAGCGCGGGTCCCATGGCAGTCCGACGAACTGCACCATGGCGCGGCTCCATCTCTCCGGATCGGCGACCAACCCCTCGTAGGGGACCTCGAGGACGACCTCGCCCGGCAGCATCGAGCGCCAATGCCGCACGAGGCGCAGATACTCGCGGTAATAGTGCGCCAGATCCTCCAGATCGTTGGCGTACGAGGCGGTGGCCTCGAAATGTTGACAGTAGATCGAGAGACAGGTGTCGAGAGGATTGCGCTGCATGTGGATGATCCGCGCGTTCGGCAAGGCTGCGTGAATCAATCCCAGGAAGGCAAAATTGGTGGGCATCTTGTCGACCACCCGTGGCGCGCCGTTCGACAGATCATGCAGAAGCGCGAGGTAATCCTCGGCCAGCTTGCGCAGCAGAGCGCCGCCGCTCTCAGCCTCGGACCATTGATAGGCCTCTGAAACACCGCTCCAGAACCTAAGCTCCCCGGCGCCGAACACCGCCGGGTGCGAGGCAAGGATCTGCTCGGCAAGCGTAGTGCCGGAGCGTAGCATCCCGACGATCAGAACGGGGCGCGGCGATTCGAGCGCGTGCTTGCGTGTCCGGGCCAGCCAGGCCGGATCATAGAGACGGATCATTCGATCGACCACTCGGGTGAGCTGGCGCCTGTCATGCGGCATCCGATGCTGCTTGGCCAGTTCGTTGGCGCGCCGGAAGCTCAAGAATGCCTGGTCGAAATCCCGCACGTCATCGAAGTATTTTCCGATGGCGTAGCGCAGCGCCGCTTCCCGTCGAGGGGGAAGCGGCCGATCGGCGATTCGCTGCGCCTGTGCCAGCCACGCCGCATCCGCGAGCGTCATTGTTCGCAGGCGCGCGAGGCCGGACCACGCTTCCGGCGATTGCGGTTCGATCGAGATGACGCGCTCGAACAGCTCCTGCGCCTCGTCGAATCGCCCAAGGTCCGCGCTCGCATCGGCCAGCGCCGCGTACGCGGCCGCCGACCGCGGATCGAGGGCGAGCGCCCGGCGACAACTGGCTTGTGCTTCGGCGGTGCGCCCCTGCAGCCTCTGCGCGATGCCGAGGTTCACATGCGCCTCGGCGAACTGCGGCTCGATCTGGAGCGCGCGCCGGTAGCTCGCCGCCGCCTCCTCGAGTTTCCCGAGGCCGCGCAAGGCATTGCCGAGGTTGTGATGCGTCTCGGAAAATTCGGGCTCGATCTCGAGCGCTTGGGCATAGCTTGCCGCCGCGTCCTCGAGCCTGCCCAAGAGCAGCCACGCGTTGCCGAGAGTGGCGTGCGCTTGGGCGTAGCGGGGGTTGAGCTCCAGCGCCCGGCGGCAACTCGCCGCCGCCTCCTCGATCCTTCCCAGCTCGAGCAAGGCGCGGCCCAGGTTCTGGTGCGCTTCGGCCAAATCGGCACTGAGCGCCAGCGCGCGCCGGTAGCTCGCCACGGCGTCCTCGAGGCGCCCGAGCCGTGCCGATGCATTGCCGGCGTTGACGTGCGTCCCCGCGTCATTCGGCAGCAATCGGCAGGCCGTCTGCCACGCCTGCGACGCGTCCTTGCCCTGCCGGGTCAGGGCGATGCCCAGCATCTGCCATCCAGGCGCCGAATTCGGATGGCGGTCGAGCAATTCACGCGATTGGGTCTCGAGGTCCGCGAGTCGCCCGGCCTCGATCAGCTCGACCAGCCGATTCATGCCCACGCTCCCGAGCCGGCCGCAGCATTGCTTGTATTTTTTCCCGCTGCCGCAGGGGCAGGGATGGTTTCTTCCCGTAGGAGCCCGCATCTCAAGCGGCGGCGAGCGCATGGTTCAGAGCCACGATCGCCCCGACCAGGTGGTAAAAGGTGCTGGCCGGTGCCGGGGAGTCGAGGAATTCTCCGTCCGGCAACTGAGTGTCCAGCCACAGGCCGGGCACCGCCGTGTTCAGGTACGGAATCCAACTCATCGCTGCCGCCTCTGCCATCGACCAGTATCGCGGCTCACCGGTCAGCGCGCCGGCCAGCAGCGCCGCCTTGAGCCGCTCTGCCTGCGGCCAGAAACGCGCATTGGCGTCTTTGACCGTCAAGTCATCGTTCAGCGCATTGATGGCAACCGCATTATGGACCCCGAACTGCTCGCCGATCGAGATCAGACGCAGCGCCGCCGCGCGCAGCGGTGGGCACTGCCAGCGTTCGCAGCGAAGCAGCAGCCAGGCCCATTCGAACTGGTGCCCGGGTTCGATGCGACCTCCGGCCACATCCGCCGTGGGCCGCCATGTGGCGAGTGTGCTGTCCCGCCCATGGGTCACTAGGTAGGATTCGACGATGGCACCGCCGTCTTCGCGGATGAATCGCGACAGCGCCAGGCCGGCGATGCCGCGAACGCCCTCGGCCCATCCCGCATCGAGACCGATCTCGGCCCATGCCAGATACGCCTCGAGCAGGTGCATGTGCGGATTCGATTCGCGACGCCCGCCGCCGCCCTCATCGGAGCAGTAGGAACCGTCCGCCGCGCGCAGGCGAGCCGTGATGATGTGGCGCAGCTCGAGGGCCTTTGCTTCGAACTCCGCGCGCGCGTCGAGCGCCGCGGCCGCGGCCGCGAAGCCGAGCAGCGCAAAGGCCTGATCATAGAGCAGGGCGCGCTCGCTCAGCGGTGCTCCGTCCGCATCCACCCTCTCGCGGAACAGGCCGTCGGGACGCCGATAGCGGGCCGTGAAATAATCGATGCCGCGGCGCACGATCCCGCGCGCATCGCCGCGCCAGCCGACGCTTCGCGCCTGGGCGAACGCGTACACCTGGCGCGGAGGAACTCTGGCCCGCCGCGGCTGCGCGAGTGCGGCGCCGTCCTGCGTCAGGGTCTCGACAAAACCGCCGCTGCGGGCATCGATGCCGCGCTCGGACCACAGCGGATAGGCGGCCTCGAGCAGCCACGTCGCGAAGCGGCGCCGCAGAGAGTGCAGCGTGCTCAAGGCGTCTTGAGCAGTGCGAAGCGCGTCGGCAGCAAGCGGTAGCTGAACGGCAGAATGGCGGCCCCCACCGCCGGCGCATCGTCGGAGGTCTCCGCGCGCGCCACCGGCGCGATGGCGGGTATTTGCGCGGCGAACCTCGCCATCCTCGCATTCAGGGACGCCGCCAGCTGATCGACCAGGATGGCCGGCAATCGCCCGCCGATCAGAATGGCTTCCGGATTGATCAGGCAATTGATGGCCACGAAGGAACTGACCAACGCCTCGGTGGACTCATGAATCCACCGGTCGACGATGAGACGGGCGGCGGCCGTGAGGCGGGTCAGACCCTGCGGGGTCGCCACTCGAAATCCATGCTCGGCGAGGCGGCTGTACAGACTCGACAGGGAGACGATGTTCTGTAGTTGATTCTCCTCGCCGGCGTCGTTGCGGCCGCGCATCCAGCCGATTTCACCGCTGCGTCCATCGGCGCCGCGAAAATAGTTGCCGTCCGCGACCAGGCCGCCGCCGAGCGCGGCGGTCACGAGCAGGTAGAAGAAACTGCGGTATTGATGTCCGGAGCCGAACTGCATCTCGCCGATGGCCGCGGCCGCCGCGTCGTTCTCGATGAACACTGGAATGCCGAGCACGTCGCGGATCAGGTCGTCGACCCGCACCGAGGCCCACGCTGCGTAGTCGGCCGGCTGATCCGGCAGATGCGCCCGGGTGATGTCGTCGGGAAATGCCACGCCCACCCCGACCAAGCGGCTGCGAGGGATGCCGGCCTTGGCGAGCAGCTGGCCGATCGTGCGCTGGAAGAAAATCCGCACCGTCGCCGGCTTGGCGAAGTGAATCTCGCGCGAGGCGCGTGCGCGCACCTTGCCGACGAAATCCAGTACGACCACCGTGACGTGGTCGCGATCGACGTTCAGTCCGATCGAGAAGCGGCTGTCGGGATTGATGACGAACTTGGTCGCGGGTTGACCGCGCGCACCATGCAATCGCCCCGCGTTGAGGATCAGCCGGTCCTTGAGCAGCCGATTGGTGATGTTCGCGATCGCCGCCGGCGTCAATCCCGTCTTCCGTGCAAGTTCGGTCCGCGTGACCGGTCCGTTGACCCGCACCGCGTGCAGGGTGACGCGCTGATTGTGGTCTCCGGCGCGCGCGAGGTTGGTGCCGGAGAGCTGCGGGCCGGCGGTTCGCGTCGACTCCGCCGGCGCTTTCATGGGGCTCTTCTGTCGCATGGGCGTTCGCGGCATTGTATACAAAGGGCGATGATCAGATAGTATCGGCGGCGAGTGCCAGCGCGCCCAGCGGCCCGGCGAGCGCTCCCAATCCCGGCGGCATCGCATAACCCTCGATGCCGCCGGCGAGCTCGTCCAATTTCAGGTAGCCGTTCAAACTATCGATCAGCAGGTGCCGCACGCGGGCGAGCAGCTCCGGCCGCCCCTCGGCCACCCCGCCGCCGATCAAGATGCGCCGCGGCGCCGTCGCCAGCACGATGGTATGCAGCAGCTGGGCCAGCGCGTGGGCAACCAGCTCCCATACCGGGCTGTCGGTGGGCAGCTGATTGGCGGGCAAGCCGGCGCGCGCCGCGATCGCCGCGCCGGAGGCGAGGCCCTCGACACAGTCGCCGTGAAATTCGCACGCACCCTGCCAGAGGTCTCCGGCCTTGCGCACGATGCGGATATGACCGAGCTCGGAGTGGCTGAAGCCGTACGCCGGGCGTCCGTCGACCACCAGACCCACTCCCACGCCGGTGCCCACGGTCACGTAGGCGTAATCGGCCAGGTGTTTGGCGGCACCCCAGCGTCCCTCGGCCAGCGCCGCACCGTTCACGTCGGTGTCGAATCCCACCGGGACGGGAAACAGTTTGGATAGGCGCCGCGCCACGTCGGTGTTGCGCCATCCCGGCTTCGCCGTGGAGGTGATGAAACCGTAGCGCGGCGAGGTGCGGTTCAGCTCGACGGGACCGAAGGAGGCGATGCCGAGCGCCGCGACCGGGCCGTGCGCGCTCCCCCAGTCGTGAAGTATCGCTTCGATCCGGCTCAAGGTCGCGTGCGCATCGCCGCCCGTGGGGATCGATTCCTGCGCGCGGATGTCGTCGGGTCCGGTGCCGATCAGACACACGCACTTCGTGCCGCCCAGTTCGATGCCGCCGAGCAGCGGCTTCGGCGCCTTCATCGGCCGGCGACCCCGGCGGAGAAATAGCTGTCGTGTGAAGGGACCCCGACCGCGGCCTGCGCGGTGGATTGCGCGATCGAACCCAGGATCTCGCGCAATTGCGGCATGGTCACCACATCCATGAGCGGATCGTAGCTTTCGGGCGTCACGCCGATGCCCTCGAAGATATAGAACCAGCTCAAGTCCGTGAACAGTTCTCCCGCCTTGATCCGCAGGCGGCCGGTGCGCTTGTACAGTTCGATCCGCTGAAGCAGGCTGTCGGGCAGCGTCATGTTCTGGCAGTACGCCCACAGCGGCGTGTCGGTGCGTCCCGTCAGATAGTGCAGGACGATGAAATCACGGACCCGCTCGAGCTCCGCGATCAGCTCGCCATTGAAGGAATCGATGTTCGACTGAGCGAAAGAGCGGTTCGGGAAATGTTCGAGCAGCTTGTAGACGCCGCTCATGACCAGGTGAATGCTGGTCGACTCGAGCGGCTCGAGAAAGCCCGAAGCCAGGCCGAGCGCGACGCAGTTTCGATTCCAGAACAGCTTGCGCCGGCCGGTGACGAAGCGCAGGAAGCGCGGATCGGCGCAGGGTTTCTCGCCCACCGCGGCCAGCAGATCGTCGAGCGCCTGAGCATCGCTGATGTAAGCGCTCGAATACACATAGCCGTTGCCGGCGCGATGCTGCAGGGGAATGCGCCAGCGCCAGCCTGCGCTCTGCGCCGTGGCCTCGGTGTAGGGCGGGCGGGCGCGGGCCGATTCCGTGGGCATGGCCACCGCCCGGTCGCACGGCAGCACATTGCTCCAATCCAGGTAGCCCGTCTCGAGCACCCCCTCGATCAGCACGCCGCGAAAACCGCTGCAGTCGATGTACAGGTCGGCCTGCAACCGCGTGCCGTCGCTGAACACGAGCTCATCGATGAACCCGTCCTCGCGCAGGGTGGCGGTCGCGACGTTGCGCTCCAGCCGCGTGACCCCGAGGCGCTCGGAGTATGAGCGCAAATACTTGGCCACGAGGCCGGCATCGAAGTGCAGGGCATAGCGCAGACCGGCGGCCGGTCCTTGCGCCGCGGGGTCGGGAAAGCGGAATTTGCCCATATCTCCGAGCGCCGCGCACAGGCTGAAATCGTTGAATCGCGGCGCCAGCCCGGCGGCGCGCGCCCGCGCCCAGGCGTGATGGAAGGGACGCAGGTTGATCATCGCGCCAAAGGTGCCGAAGGGATGCCAGTAGGTGTGGCCGGGCCGGGGCCAGCCGGTGAACTTGATGCCGAGCTTGTAGGTCGCCTGCGTGTGCATGACGAAATCGGCTTCGTTGATGTTGAGAAGGCGCAGCAGGTCGATGATGGGCGGGATGGTCGCCTCGCCGACGCCGACGGTGCCGATGTCCGGCGATTCGATGACGGTGATGACGGTGCCCGTGCCGGGCAGGGAGCGCGCCAGGATGCTCGCCGCCATCCAGCCCGCGGTGCCGCCGCCTACGATCGCGATGCGCTTGATCAGCTGATTGTCGGTCATATTGCCGTGCAGCCCCTTCGATCGAGAGCGACCCGCGAAGAATAGGGTTTAAAAGAAGGCACCGCCACCCATGGGGGAATCGGCGTGGCGGTGCCCGGGCGTTTAGAGTTTGCCCTTCACGCCCACGAAGAAGCGGCGGCCCCAATCATCATAGGTGAAGGGCTCGTTCGGCCACTGCAGATACGTGTGCTGAGCCTCGTCGGTGACGTTCTGCACCGAGACGATCACGCCCACGTGCTTGTTGAAGTCGTAGCTGGCCTGCGCATCGAGCTGCCCGTAGGGGGCCGCATAGACCTGGTACGTCTTCCCGCCGAAGTTGTAGGTCGAACCGGTCTCCGAATCGTTGATGGCCTTGTCGCGATACGAGTACGAGCCGCGGATCGAAAAGCCATGGTTCTCGTAGTACAGCGTTCCGGTGACCGCATCGCGGGACACGCCGGGAATGGGTCCCCGCGATCCGAAACTGGTCGGCTGCGTCGATTGCGATTGCGAGTAGGTGTAGTTGGCGGCGGCGCCGAATCCCCGCAGCCACTCCAGCGCATCGCCGAAGGCATACTGGCTCGAAAGTTCGATGCCGTAGATGCGGCCATTGCCGGCATTCACGGGCTCCGTCACATCCGCCGTGTGGCCACCGAAGTCGTCGTGCTCAAAAGTGGGGATGTTTTCGATTTCGACGAAGTTATCCACTTGCTTGTAGAAGGTCGCAATGCCTGCAAAGCCGCCCGGGGCGAAATAGTTCTCGTACGACAGCAGGAACTGCGAGGCGCGATACGGATCGAGGTAGGGGTTGCCTTCCGCGCCGCCATCGAACTTGAACTGAGCGACGCCCGTGATGGGGTTGTTGGCGCCGCGGGTGAAGTTGTAGGAGGGCCCGAGGCCGAGTTGGTACAGATCCTGCGGCGCGACCACTCGCGCGGCGCCAAAGCGCACCTTCTGAATGTCCGTCACATCGAGTACGAAGTTGAAGGACGGCAGCACGTCGGTGTAGTTGCGCTTGGTGGTGACGGGAATCACGTTCGACTGGACACCGTTCCAGGAGGCCGTTCCGTAGTACGTCGGATGCGGGTTCGCCGCGCCGCCGTCGATGGTCAGGTCGGTGTTCACCAGACGCACGCCGAAATTCATGTGAAAGCGGCTGCTCGGGGCGCCCATGTCGAGCATCAGGTACGGCGCCGTGGTCCGTTCGGTCACGTCGAAGGAGCTCAGCGGGTCCTTGAAGAACCGCTCGGTATTGTTCACCACCCCGGCACCGGCCCACACCTTGTTCAGGTACGTCGAGGGGTTGCTCAGTCCGCTGGTATACGGGTTCTTCACGGCGATGTTGCCCACCGCAAAGTTGTTCACGATCTGCCCGATGCCGGGGTTGGTGAGCGGCGTCGAATAGGGAATGCTCGGGGTGCCGTAGCCCGGGTCCTGATAGTACAGCCAGGGGCCAAAGCCCGCGGCGGGGGTGCCCGTGTTGGTGCCGGCCACTTCTCCGTTGGCGAGCGTGCCGTTGATGAGATAGCGGCCAAAGGTCTGGTCGATATCGCGGCCCGCGTATCTCACGCCCGCCGTGATCGTGGTCTTCACGTCCGTGATGAAGGCCGGATCCCACTGAGTCTCGGCCTTGACCGCGAATTGCTTCTGGTCGGTCAGGTTCGCCCAGGCCCAGTTCGATTTGAACACGGTGTAATCCGGATTGTTCAAGACATTGGCGTTGGCGCCGGTGTAGCTCGCCGTCGGCAGGCCGGACGTGCCGCCATTGGTATAGTTGAACTGGTAGCCGTGATTGCCCGTGGTGGGCGTCGGGCACAGCTGGCCGTTGTTGCAACCCGGCGCCGTGGGGTTGATGGCGACGCCTTCGCCGGTGTCGTACAGGCCGTGCTCGACGTCGGCCTGCGCCGCCTGCAGGTTCGAGGTGGCGTGCGCGAAGGAGGCATCGAAGATGCCCCGCAGCGGGCCGCCATTGTCGAATTTCGTCGCCCATTGAAAGTTGTTGGCCTGGGCGATGTTTTCCTGAAAGAGCGTGGCCGTTTCCGCGCCGAGCGCATTGAAGGTGGCGTCTTGCACGACGCCGTTGCCGTCGATGGAGTAAGCCTTCGTCGGATCGAGGCCGGGCACCGGCGCGGTGTTCTGGCCGTTGAACCAGGCCTTGTCCGAGTAATTGACGGTGGTTTCGTCTTCGCGCGAATAGAACCACAGAAAATTGCTGGTGATCGAATCGGTCACTTTCACGCCGATGTCGAAAGAGGCGCCTTTCTCCTTGCTCTCATCCTCGATGTCGCTGAAATACCCGAGCTGGGGAAGGATGTAGCTCTTGGGTATGGTGCCGACGTTGGCGGCGGTCAACGAACCCGTATAGGGGCCGGTCGCCGAATTCGTGATGGACCAGCCGTTGCGATTGTAGTCTTCGTACTCTTCGGTATGAGTCTTCAAGTCGCTGTAGGTGAGGCTGGCGTTGAATGCCAGGCTGTCATTGACCTTATAGGAACCCACCAGCGTGCCGTCCGGTGTCTTGGAATTCTGCCGCTGGGCGTCCGATTCGCGGAACAGGCCGCCGAGCGACAGGCCATCGGGGGCGAGCAACGGATCGGCGGTCTTCAAGTTGATGGTGCCGCCCAGACCGCCTTCGGTGATGGCCGCACTCGGATTCTTGATGACGTCGATCCCGCTCACCAGCTGGCTCGGGATGGTTTCCAGAGAACCATACTGCGCATTGGCACCGGCGCCGCCGCCGGAGGCTTCACCGGAGGTGTAGAACTCCTTTCCCGTCAGAAACACATCGCCGTTCAGGGTGGTGAGGTTCTGCCTCAAGCCGTCGATCAGCACGGAATTGCCCTGTCCGTTATTGCCCGAGCGGTCGATCTGGATACCGGGCAGGCGCTGCAATGATTCAGCGACATTGTTGTCGGGCATCTTGCCGATGTCCTCCGGGGCGACCGACTCGATCGACAGATTGGAGTCGCGCTTGGCGTCCAAGGCGGTCTGCAGAGATTGACGGTACCCGGTGACCACGATTTCCTGCAGGTCGTCGGATTTCGCAGACCCCTGGGAGGTCGTTACCTGGGTTTGCTCATCGGCGAAGGCGGCATGCCCCGCCAGCGAGGCTTCGAGTGACACCGCTGTCATTAATGCTAAACGAGCAGCTTGGCGGGCCCGCTTTTCCCTACGATGCGACATGGTCTGCGTCTCCCAGTAGTTGACTTTTCTCAGCCATCGGCGAGGTTCGACCGATGCCCGCGTCACGCTTCAGCGTGCTTCTGCCGGCTTCGAGTCCCTCTGCTTCTTCCCCACCACCTTGAGCTCAAGCCCACGGTGATCTGGCGCGAAGGCTAACTCCGTTTCCTCGTCGGAGTCAACGATTAAATATTTTCTTTGTGTTTAATCGTCAAAGCCGCCATGCGGCCGTCTCGCGAACTCCACATATTGCGGCGCGCTATTTTTCGCCGCGGCTCAGCCGTTCGCTCATCCGCTCGAGCGCCACGCCGCGCGTCTCGGGCATGAACTCGAGCGCCGCAATGAATTGCAGCAGCATCATGGCCGCGAAGAATGCGAACGGCGCGGCTTTCGAGTGCGCGGCGACGACGGGGAAGGCGCCGGCGATCAGCGCGTTCAAGATCCAATGCGTGGCGCTGCCCAAGCCCTGGCCGCGTGCACGCACGGCGGTCGGAAAGATCTCGCTCAGGTACACCCAGATCACGGCGCCTTGAGAGACCGCGAAGGAAGCGATGAACAGAATGAGCAGCGGCAGCAGAGAGCCGCGGTGCGCGCCGGCGGCCATGATGAAAGCGACGCCGATGAGCGCGAGCGCGGTGCCGACGGAACCGATCAACATGAGCGTGCGCCGGCCCGCGCGGTCGAGCAGGGAGATGCCGAGCAGCGTCGCGCCGAGATTGGCGGCGCCGATGGCGACCGACTGTAGATCGGCCGACCATGCATCGAAACCCGCCGCTGCGAAAATATCGTTCAAATAGTATAAAACAGCGTTGATCCCCGACAATTGATTGAAGCACGCGAGCCCAACGGCAAGCAGGATCGGACGCCGGTGCGCCGGCCACGAGAGCCGTTGGCGCGGGGCGTCCGGCGCTGCGGGCGGGACCGTCATTGCATCGAGCGCGGCGCGCGGATCGGCGCAGCCGAGACGGCGCAGGCTCGCTTCGGCTTGCGCGAAGCGCGCTTTCGAGGCGAGCCAGCGCGGGCTCGCCGGAATCGTGAACAGCAGAACGAAGAACAGCAGTGCGGGCAGCGCCGCCACCGCGAGCTTGACGCGCCACACGTCCGGTCCGCCGATGAGCTGCGCGACGCAGAAATTGCTTCCGTAGGCGAGCAAGATGCCGATCACGATGTTGAGCTGGAACAGCCCCACGAGCGCGCCGCGGCGATCGGCCGGCGCGATCTCCGCCAGGTACACCGGCGCGAGCACCGAGGATGCGCCGATGGCGACTCCCGCGAGGAAGCGGCAAACGGCGAAGGAGGAGAGATTCCACGCAGCGGCACTGCCGAGCGCCGAGATCACATACAGCAGGCCGACGATGCGCAGCATGTCGCGGCTGCCGTAGCGGTCACCCGGCCGCCCGGCGAGCAGCGCTCCGGCCAACGTGCCCCACAGCGCGCTCGAGACCGCGGCGCCGCGGCCCGCGGGCGAGAGGGAAAACTCTGCGCGCAGTGCGTGCGTGACGCCGGCGATGACGGCCGTGTCGAAGCCGAACAACATTCCGGCGAGGCTCGCGATGATGACCACTCGTGTATGTGCCGCGCCGCCCATGGTTCCTCGATGTTGCCTCGGCCCGCCCGGACGCCTGTTAGGATGTCGAGAAACACGCTACTGTATTGCGTCAGCGATGTCATCATGCGCAGCTCGTCGCGTGGATTCGCATCGGGAGATGGCACATGTTCACACGGGTTTATCGTGGCTTGGCGTTCGGCGGGCTGTGGGCCAGCGCATTGGCGTGGCCTGCGCTGTCACTGGGCGCCCTGTCTCCGCCGCTGGCGCCGACCGCCAATTTCGGTCCGTACAATGCCGCCTTCCTCGAGGGCGGCGTCGGCCTCACACGGCCGCTGTCCCCCGAAGCTGCGCCGCTCGCGGGCGGCGCGCCGTGGTCGATCGCGGGGTGGTTGCGCCTGGAAAGCGCACAACCCGGCGACGTGATCGTCGCCGCTCTGGGTGATGCCGCGCGCGGCGAATGGCGCGGGCTGGCGCTGGTCGATGGCGCCCCGTCGTTCGAGACGGAATCCGCGCCGCTGCTGCATACGGCCGCGGCGCTCGAGCCGGGACGCTGGTACGCAATCGCCGCGGTCTTCGACGGCAGGACGGCTCGCCTGTATGTCGATGGCCGGGAGCAGGGTGCGCAGGCGGCATCGACCGTCACCGTACCTGCGAGCCTCGAGCTTGCACCCTCATCCGCCGGCGCCCGTCCGCACTTCGGCGGCTCCCTGGCAGAGTGGTCGCTGCTCCCCACGGCGCTCGGCGCGGCGGCGGTGCAGGCGCTCGCGAACTCGCGGCCCGACTTCTCGCTGATCACCTTCAACCGGGTCGGCGTGGGTTGGCCCTGGCAGGAGCACGCATGGCGCGGTCTTCAGGAGCCGCAGGATCCATGGACCTTGCCGCAGGCAAAAAGTCCGCCGGGCGCGCCGATCGCGCAGCCGGTATCCGTCTCGCAGCCCTTGGAGGCGCGCGGCCCCGGACGCTGGGTGCTCGGTTCCTGGCGCTTGCTGCCCGCGCCGGGGCTCGATGCCGATGGCGCGCGTCTCTCTCGAGCCCCCTACGATGACTCGCATTGGTATCCGGCGGTGGTGCCCGGTACGGTGCTGACCACCTTGATTGCCCGCGGCGTGTATCCCGATCCGGACTACGGTCTCAACAATCTCGCGATTCCCGACTCACTGAGCCGCCAGGATTATTGGTACCGCAGTGTGTTCGACGCTCCGGCCGATCTGACGGGCAAGGAGCTCACTCTCACCTTCAAGGGGATCAACTACGCCGCGGAGGTGTGGTTGAACGGCGTGCGGCTGGGCACGATCACCGGAGCCTTCATCCGCGGCGTTTTCAATGTCACCGGAACGCTTCAGCCCGGCCGACGCAATGTGCTCGCGGTACGGGTGTCGCCGCCGCCGCATCCCGGGATCCCGCATGAACAATCGATTGCCGCGGGACCCGGAGAGAACGGCGGCAATCTGGCCATCGACGGTCCGACGTTCATCGCCTCCGAGGGCTGGGATTGGATTCCGGGGATTCGCGACCGCAACACCGGTATCTGGCAGGACGTGGAGCTCGAGGCGAGCGGCCCTCTGCGATTGCTCGATCCACACGTGATCACTCATCTGCCGTTGCCGCGCACCGATACGGCCGACGTCGACATCATCGTTGCCATCGATAATTCAGGTCCCGCCGCGGTGCAAGCCACGGTCATCGCCAGCTTCGATGCGGTCACGGTGCACAAGACCCTGAGCCTCAACCCCGGCCTTACTGAGGTGCGGCTCGATTCGCGGGAATTTGCGCCGCTGCACCTGGCCGAGCCGCGGCTGTGGTGGCCGAACGGCTACGGTCCGGCGAATCTGTACCGGCTCGACCTTGAGGTCCTCGCCGGCGGCGTCCCATCCGATTCGCTCTCGCTCAAATTCGGGGTGCGGGAATTGACCTATGAGCTGTCCCTGTTCGACAGCCGCGGCCGCCTGCGGCGGGTCGAAGTCGATCCGACGGCGGGCAGCGCCTCAGGCCAGCGGCTGATCGACGTGCGCCACGAAGCGATCAAGCGCACGCCGCAGGGGTGGGCCGAGTCACTGACGCAGGAGGGGGAGAGCTCCCCGGCGGTGCGCGCGATCGACAGTCAATCGTTGACGCCGTATCTCGCCATTCGGGTCAACGGCGTGCCCATTGCGGCGCGCGGCGGCAGCTGGGGAATGGACGATTCGCGCAAACGTATTTCCCGCGCGCATCTGGAGCCTTACTTCCGGCTGCATCGGGCGGCCCACCTCAACATCATCCGCAACTGGCTCGGCCAGAACACCGAGGAGGTGTTCTACGATCTGGCGGACGAATACGGCCTGCTGGTCCTCAACGACTTCTGGGAATCGACCCAGGATTTTCAGGTCGAGGCCGAGGACCCGGCGCTGTTTCTCGCCAATGCGCGCGATACGATCAGCCGCTATCGGAATCATCCCTCGATTGCCGTTTGGTTCGGACGCAATGAAGGCGTGCCGCAGCCCATCATCAACCAGGGCCTCGACGACCTGACCGCCTCGCTCGACGGCACGCGCTACTACACGGGCAGCTCGAACTCGGTGAACCTGCAGGGCAGCGGACCTTACAACTACAGGCCGCCCGTGCAGTACTTCACCGAGCTCGCGCAGGGTTTTTCCGTGGAAGTGGGGACTCCGTCCTTGTCGACGCTCGAATCGCTGCAAGCCTCCATTGCGCCGGCGGACCGGTGGCCCTTGAGCGACACCTATGCGTATCACGATTGGCATTTCGGCGGCAACGGCGATGTGGCGACGTTCATGGCGGCGCTTGCGGAACAGTATGGCGAGGCCTCGAGTCTCGAGGACTTCGAGCGCAAGGCGCAGCTCATGGACTATGTGTCCTACCGCGCCATTTTCGAGGGATTCCAGGCGCATCTTTGGACCAGGAACAGCGGCCGCCTATTGTGGATGACGCATCCCTCCTGGCCGAGCAACACCTGGCAGATCTACAGCTCGGATTACGATACCGCGGCCGCGTACTTCGCCGTGAAGAAGGCGTGCGAGCCCGTCCACGCTCAGCTGAACCTGCCGGATTTCGCACCGGCGGTCGCCAATATATCCCGCGTGCCGCGATCCGGGCTGACTCTTCGAATCCGCATCATCTCGCTCGACAACCGCCTGCTCGCCGAGCGTGTCGATTCGCTCGCCGTCGGCGCGAATTCGGTCGTGACGCTCGCGCCGCTCGACATCCAGCCGTTGCTCGCGCGCGAAGGACTGGTGCTCGTGAAGCTGACTTTGACGGACTCGCACGGCGCGACGCTGTCGGACAATCTGTACTGGCCGGGACGCGATGCGGCGAGCCAGCGGCGGCTGATAGAGCTGCGGCCGCAACCGGTCGGCATAACGGCGCGGGCCGGCCGGGACCTCGCAGACACGCGGGTCGAAGTATTGTTGACCAACCGCGGCACCGCGCCGGCGCTCGGGCTGAAAATAACCATGCTCGGCGGGCCGGGTGAGCGCGTGCTGCCGGTGTACTACGAGGATAACTATGTGGCGCTGCTGCCGGGCGAATCGCGGCGCATCGAGGTGTCCTGCCCGGCGGGGACTGGGGCGGCCGGGGCGGGCGGGGCGACAGATGAGGCTGGGGCCAACGGGGCGGCGCGCTGCGCGCGGGTGGGACTGCGCGGTTGGAACGCCGAGAGGCGAGAAATCGTGGTCGAGCCGGCGCCGCGGTGAAAGCCCCGGTAGAATGGAGGGGCTCGATACGGAGACTCCATTGGACGCACGCCGACACGACATTGACATTCGCAGCGACACCGTGACGCGGCCCTCGCCGGGAATGCGGGCCGCCATGGCTGCGGCGGAGGTGGGCGATGACGTCTATGGCGACGATCCCACCGTCAATCGCCTGCAGGCGACGATGGCCGAACGGTTTGGCTTCGACAGTGCGCTCTTCTTTGCGAGCGGGACTCAAAGCAATCTGGCCGCGTTGATGGCGCATTGCGGCCGCGGGGAGGAATATCTGGTCGGGCAGGAAGCTCATACCTACAGCTACGAGGGCGGCGGAGCCGCCGCTCTCGGCAGCGTCCAGCCACAGCCGCTCGAGAATGAACCGGACGGCACAATCTCCCTCGAACGCATCGCCAAAGCCATCAAACCCCACGACATCCATTTTGCGCCCACTCGATTGCTGGCGCTCGAAAATACCATCGGAGGGCGCGTGCTGCGGCAGGCGTACCTGCGCGAGGCGACGGAGTTTGCTCACGCGCGGGGTCTCTCGACTCACCTGGACGGTGCGCGAATCTACAATGCCATCGTGAAGCTCGGGATCGACGAGCGCGCCGCCGCGGCGGGCTTCGATTCGGTGTCGGTGTGCCTGTCGAAGGGGCTCGGCGCGCCCGCGGGCTCGGTGCTGCTGGGGGACCGGGATTTCATCGGGCAGGCGCGGCGCTGGCGCAAGGCCCTCGGTGGCGGCATGCGCCAGGCCGGCGTGCTGGCCGCGGCAGGCCTGTATGCGCTGGAGCATCACGTGCGGCCACTGGCCGAGGACCACGCCAATGCCGAACATCTGGCTGAAGGGTTGCGCGGCCTGGGGCTGCGGGTCGAGGCTCCGCAGACCAACATCCTGTATGTGGACATCCCGGAGTCCCAGGTCGAGGGTTTGCAGGATTATCTCGAGCGGCGCGGCATCCTCGCGACGGTGCGGCCGCATATGCGGCTGGTGACGCATCTGGATGTGCCGCGCGGGAAAATCGACACCGTGCTCCAGGCGTTCCGCGATTACCCGCGCTGGGGCTTGGAGCCTGTCTGAGCCTTGCATCCGCTCCCTTGCAGCGCCAAAGCGGCTCACGCGGAATACTCAGACAGGCTCCGAGACTTCTCCCCGCTCATTTACACTGCCTTTACATGATCGATGCTATACATTGCCGTGTTTTTCCATCGACGCGCCTAGATTTGGCCGTCCAAGAATAAGCGGTTGCGCCGGAACCGCACGAGTCACGTACTGGGTGAGGCAGTGGATATCTTGTTTCTGGCATCGATCGGAGTGTTCTTGCTGCTGACGCTGGCGCTGGTCGCCGGCTGCGCGGCGCTGGGACGCAAGAAATGACCTGGGCATACGTTCTAAGCGGAGCGATCGCCCTGGCGCTGCTCATCTACCTGGTGGCGGCGCTGATCCGGGCCGAGGATCTCTAGTAGATGACCGGTCAAGCCTGGTTCATGCTGATATTTTATTTGGCCGCGCTCGCCGCGCTCGCCTATCCTCTTGCCATTTACATGGCGCGAATCGCCGACGCCACGCCCATCGGCGGGATTGCCGGCAAGTTGGAGCGAGCCATCTATCGTGCAAGCTCGGTCGATGCCGCGCAGGACATGCCCTGGACGCGCTATGCCGTGGCGCTATTGCTGTTCAACGCCCTGGGCGCGGTGGTCGTGTACGCGATGCAGCGGTTGCAGGTCTGGCTGCCTTTGAACCCGCAGGCGCTCGCGAACGTCACTGCGGATTCCGCCTTCAATACGGCGGTGAGCTTCGTCACCAATACCAATTGGCAGGGCTACGCCGGCGAATCGACGATGAGTTATTTTACTCAGATGCTCGCGCTGGCGGTGCAGAATTTCTTCTCCGCGGCCACGGGCATTGCGGTGGCCTTTGCGCTGATCCGCGGTTTTGCGCGCCGTTCGGCGCAGGGCATCGGCAATTTCTGGGTGGATCTGACGCGCAGCACCCTGTACATCCTGCTGCCTCTATCGCTGCTGCTCGCGGTCATTTTCGTGGGGCAGGGCGTCATTCAGAACTTTGACGCCTACAAGGATATGAGCCCGCTGGAGAGCCTGACCTACTCCCAGCCGAAGCTCGATCCTGCCGGACAGCCGCTGAAGGACGCCAAGGGCAATGCCATCACCGAGACGTTGACGACCCACACCCAATCGCTCGCCATGGGTCCGGTTGCCTCGCAAGAGGCGATCAAGATGCTGGGCACGAATGGCGGCGGATTCTTCAACGCCAACTCCGCGCACCCTTTCGAAAACCCGACCCCGCTCAGTAATTTTCTGCAGATGATCGCCATGTTTCTGATTCCCGCCGCGCTGTGCTTCACGTTCGGGCGGATGGTGGGCGATGTGCGCCAGGGCTGGGCCGTATTTGCCGGGATGACGGTGATTTTCGTCGCCATGGCGGCGGTCGCGCTGTGGGCCGAGCAGCAGGGCAATCCGCTGTTCACGCCGTTGGGCGTGGATCAGACTCGAACCGCGCTGCAGGCCGGCGGCAACATGGAGGGCAAGGAGACCCGCTTTGGCATCGTCGCCTCGGGGCTGTTCGCCACCATCACCACGGCGGCCTCCTGCGGCGCGACGAACGCCGTGCACGACTCCTTTACGCCCCTGGGCGGCATGGTGCCCATGTGGCTGATCGAGCTGGGCGAGGTGGTATTCGGCGGCGTCGGCTCAGGCCTCTACGGCATGCTGATCTTTGCCATCATGGCGGTGTTCGTCGCGGGGTTGATGATCGGGCGCACCCCTGAATACGTCGGCAAGAAGATCGAGTCCTTTGAAATGAAAATGACCTCGATCGTGATTCTGGTGACGCCCTTTCTAGTGCTGGTCGGCGCCGCGATCGCGGTGATGACGGAGGCGGGAAAGGCGGGCGTGTTCAATCCCGGCGCGCATGGCTTCTCGGAGATTCTCTACGCCCTGTCGTCGGTGGCGAACAACAACGGCAGCGCCTTCGCAGGGCTGTCGGCCAATACGCCGTTTTACAATTTCTTGCTGGCGGTGGCCATGTGGTTCGGACGATTCGCTTTCATCGTTCCCGTGCTCGGCATCGCCGGATCCCTGGCCAAGAAGAAGCGCATCGAGCCCACCGCCGGCACGCTGCCCACTCACGGGCCGCTGTTCGTCGCCATGCTCGTCGGCACCGTGGTGCTGGTGGGAGCCCTTACCTACGTTCCGGCGCTCGCGCTCGGCCCGGTGATCGAGCATCTGCAGCTGCACGCGGTTCATTAGTTTCACGCGATTCATCGAAAGGCTCACATGGTTCGCAAGTCCTTGACGCTGTTCGATTCGGCCCTCATGGGTCCGGCCATCGCCGATTCGTTCCGCAAGCTGTCGCCGGCCGTGCAGATCCGCAACCCGGTGATGTTCGTCGTGTACATCGGCAGCCTCCTGACCACGGTCTTGTTCGTACAGGCCTTGCGAGGCCAGGGGGAGGCACCGGCCGGGTTCATTCTGGGCATCAGCGCCTGGCTGTGGTTCACCGTGCTGTTCGCGAACTTTGCCGAGGCTCTGGCGGAAGGCCGCAGCAAAGCGCAGGCCGCTTCGCTGCGCGGCCTGAAACAATCCGTCAGCGCCAAGAAGCTGCGGGTGCCCAAATACTCGGCGGACTGGACGGCCACGTCCGCGCCGCAACTGCGCAAGGGCGATCACTTTTTGGTGGAAACGGGCGATGTCATTCCGGCCGACGGCGAGGTGGTCGACGGAGTCGCCTCGGTGGATGAGAGCGCGATTACCGGCGAGTCGGCGCCGGTGGTGCGCGAATCGGGCGGCGATTTCTCCGCCGTCACCGGCGGCACGCGCGTGCTGTCGGACTGGCTGGTGGTGCGGGTCGCGGTCAATCCGGGCGAGGCGTTCATCGACCGCATGATCGCCATGGTGGAGGGGGCGAAGCGCCAGAAGACGCCGAACGAAATCGCCCTCACCATCCTGCTCATCGCGCTCACGCTGGTGTTCCTGCTCGCCACCGCCACGCTGCTGCCGTTCTCGCTGTTCAGCGTGGAAGTTGCCAAGCTCGGCGCACCGGTCACCATCACCGTGCTGGTCGCGCTGCTGGTGTGCCTCATTCCGACGACCATCGGCGGGCTGCTGTCGGCCATCGGCGTCGCGGGCATGAGCCGGATGATGGCGTCCAACGTCATTGCAACCTCGGGGCGCGCGGTGGAGGCGGCTGGCGATGTCGACGTTCTGTTGCTCGACAAGACCGGCACCATCACCTTGGGCAACCGGCAGGCCGCCACCTTCATCCCGGCGGAAGGCGTGACCGAGCAGCAGCTCGCGGACGCCGCGCAGTTGAGTTCGCTCGCGGATGAGACCCCCGAGGGCCGCAGCATCGTGGTCCTGGCGAAGCAGCGCTTCAATCTGCGCGAGCGAAACCTGAGGGAGCTCGAGGCGACGTTCGTGCCGTTCTCCGCGCAGACACGCATGAGCGGCGTCAACATCGGGCCGCGCGAGGTGCGCAAGGGCGCCGCGGCCGCCGTGAAGCAGTACATCGAGGCGCAGGGATTCAGTTTCCCGCCGCGCGTATCGCAGGCGGTCGATGAGGTGGCGCGCAAGGGCAGTACGCCGCTCGTCGTGAGCGACGGCGGCCGGGTTCTGGGCGTGATCGAGCTCAAGGACATCGTGAAAGGCGGCATCAAAGAGCGCTTCGGGGAGCTGCGGCGCATGGGCATTCGCACCGTCATGATCACCGGCGACAATCGGCTCACCGCGGCGGCGATCGCGGCCGAGGCGGGAGTGGACGATTTCCTCGCCGAAGCCACCCCGGAAGCGAAACTGAAACTGATCCGCCAATATCAGAGCGAGGGCCGGCTGGTCGCCATGACCGGGGACGGCACGAATGACGCGCCCGCCCTTGCGCAGGCGGACGTCGCCGTGGCCATGAACTCAGGCACCCAGGCGGCCAAGGAAGCCGGCAACATGGTGGATCTCGACTCGAATCCCACCAAGCTGATCGAAATCGTGGAAGTCGGCAAGCAATTGCTGATCACCCGCGGATCGCTCACCACGTTTTCGATCGCCAACGACGTGGCGAAATACTTCGCCATCATTCCGGCGGCATTCGCCACGACCTACCCGCAATTGGCGGCTCTGGACGTCATGCGCCTGACCAGTCCGAATTCGGCCATCCTGTCGGCGGTGATTTTCAACGCCTTGATCATCGTCCTGCTGATCCCGCTGGCGCTCAAAGGCGTGAAATATCGGGCGCTCGGCGCTGCCTCGCTATTGCGGCGCAATCTGCTGATCTACGGGGTGGGCGGCATTGCCGTGCCTTTCGCCGGCATCAAGCTGATCGACATGGGACTCACGGCCCTGCGCCTGGTTTAGCCAAAGGAGTGGAACTGTCATGAATCTACTGTGGCGCCCCCTGTTGATGCTCTTCGTCCTGCTGACGGTGGTCACCGGACTCATCTATCCCTTGGCGGTGACCGGCATCGGCAAAGCGCTCTTCTCCGACCAGGCGTCCGGAAGTCTGGTGATGCGCGATGGCAGGACGGTGGGGTCGTCGCTGATCGGCCAGTCGTTCCAGCAGCCGCAATATTTTTGGGGCCGCCTCTCCGCCACCTCCCCCATGCCGAACAATGGGACGGCCTCGGGGGGCTCGAACTTCGGGCCGACCAATCCCGCGCTGCTCGATGCCGTGAAGGGCCGCATCGAGGCGCTCGAGGCCGCCGACCCCGGCAATACCCTGCCGATTCCCGTGGATCTGGTGACCGCATCGGCCAGCGGCATCGACCCGCACATCAGTCCGGCCGCCGCGCTGTACCAGGCGGCGCGCGTGGCGCGGGAGAGACATCTGGATATCCTGAAGTTGCGGCGTCTGATCCTGGCTCACGTCGAGGGGCCGCAATGGGGGATTTTCGGCGAACCCCGCGTCAACGTTTTATTGCTCAACCTCGCCCTGGATCGCGCACCGTAGCGCGTTCGCGCACAATAGGGCGATGCCGACCATGATCGAACAACGCCCTGATCCGGATGCGCTGCTGGCCAAGGTCAAGCAGCAGGAGGCTGAAGCGCACCGCGGAAAGCTGCGGATCTATTTCGGCTCCTCGGCCGGGGTCGGCAAGACGTACGCCATGCTGGCGGCGGCCCGCAAGCTCATGAGCGACGGACGCGACGTGGTCGTCGGCGTCGTGGAAACCCACGGCCGCGCGGAGACGGCGGCATTGCTCGAGGGGCTGGAGACGCTGGCGCCGAAGACGATGACCCATCGCGGCAAGGAGCTGACCGAGTTCGATCTCGATGCGGCGCTGCTGCGCCGCCCCTCTCTCGTCCTGGTCGACGAGCTCGCGCATTCTAACGTGCCGGGCGCGCGCCATCCGAAGCGCTGGCAGGACGTCGAAGAGCTGTTGGCGTCGGGCGTCGACGTATTCACCACGCTCAATGTCCAGCACCTGGAGAGTCTCAACGACGTCGTCGGCGGCATCACCAATGTGCGCGTGTGGGAGACGGTTCCCGATACGGTATTCGACGATGCCGACGAAGTGGTGCTGGTGGACATCCCGGCGGACGAGCTGCTCGAACGCCTGCGCGCGGGGAAGGTGTATGTGCCGCACCAGGCCGAGCGGGCGGCCAATAATTTCTTCCGCAAGGGTAATTTGATGGCTCTGCGCGAGCTGGCGCTGCGGCGCACTGCCGACCGGGTCGAGGGCGATGTTCAGGCCTATCGTGTCGACAAATCGATCGGCTCGGTGTGGAAAACGGCGAACGGCTTGTTGACCTGCGTCGGCCCGGACGCCGGCGCGGAGCGGGTGGTCAGAGCGGCGGCTCGCCTGGCCAGCCAGTTGAATGCCGAGTGGCATGCCATCTATGTGGAAACACCGGGATTGCAGCGGCTGCCGGCCGCGCGGCGCGAGAAGATTCTCGCCACCTTGAGCCTGGCCAAGGAGCTCGGGGCAACCATTGCGGTGATCGCGGATGCGGACGTGGCGATGAGCGTGGTGACCTACGCACGCAGTCATAATCTGTCGAAGCTGGTCATCGGCCGCGATCCGGCGCGGCGGCTGTGGCCGTGGCAGCGCTCCAGCGGCCAGAAGCTCGCCATACTCGCGCCCGATATCGACTTGGTCGAGATCGGTCGTCACGAGGGCACCCTGCAGAACGGGGCGGCAAAGTCCACCGTCTCGCCGCCCGATCTGGCGCGCACGGAGACCGCCGATCGCAGCGTGCGCAAAGGTCTGCGTTACCTGTGGGCGGCACTGGCATGCATCGCCGTGACGCTGCTGCTGTTGCCGTTCGCCGCGCATTTCGACCGATCGAACATCGTGGCCATATTCATTCTCACGGTGGTGCTGGTGGCGGTGCGCTTCGGCCGCGGTGCCTCGGCGCTGGCGGCCGTGCTCGGCGTCTGCTCCTTCGATTTCTTTTTCGTGCCGCCGCGGTTCTCCTTCGCCGTGAGCGACGTCCAATATTTACTGATCTTCGGCATCATGCTGGCCGTGGGCCTGATCACGGGACAATTGACCGCCGGCCTGCGGTTTCAGGCGCGCGTCGCCTCGCACCGCGAGGAGCGGGCCGGTTCGCTCTATGAGATAGCGCGAGATTTGTCGGGCGCGGTGCAGATCGATCAAGTGGTGCAGATCAGCGATGAGTCCATCGAGCGGACTTTTCGCGCCAGCGCCGCCTTGCTGCTGCCGAACGCCGCCGGGCAGCTGGCCGTGACCTCGCTGCGGCCCGGGCCCGCGCTCGCCGTCGATCTCGGGATCGCCCAATGGGCATTCGACAAGGGACAGCCGGCGGGATTCAGCACCGATACGCTGCCCGGCACCGACGTGCTTTACATTCCGCTGCGCGCGCCCATCCGCGCGCGCGGCGTATTGGCCGTCAAAGCCCACAATCGGCGGCTGCTGCGCATACCCGAGCAGCGGCAGCTGCTCGACACCTTCGCCGCCCTGATCGCCATTGCGCTCGAGCGCGTGCACTACGTCGAGGTCGCGCAGGACGCGCTGGTGCGGATGGAGTCCGAGCGGCTGCGTAATTCGCTGCTCGCCGCGCTGTCGCACGATTTGCGCACGCCGCTCACGGTGCTCGTGGGATTGGCGGAATCGTTGGCGCTGACCAAGCCGCCGCTGTCGCCGCCGCAGCTCGAGACGGCGGAGGCCATCCAGGATGAAGCGCGCCGGATGAGCACGCTGGTCAGCAACCTGCTCGACATGGCGCGCATCGAAAGCGGCGAGGTCCAGCTAAAGCTCGAATGGCAGCCGCTAGAGGAGGTGGTCGGCTCCGCGCTCAACGCGGCGCACGGCATGTTGAAGCAGCACGTGGTGGAGGTGCACATTCCCCGCGACCTGCCGCTGGTGCGCTTCGATGCGGTCTTGATAGAGCGCGTTCTGGTCAACCTGCTGGAGAATGCCTCGAAGTACACTCCGCCGGGAAGCAAGGTCACCTTGTCCGCCGAGGTCATCGCAGACCGACTCAGCGTATCGGTGTCGGATAACGGGCCGGGGCTGCCGGCCGGACGCGAGGAGGCGGTCTTTCAGAAGTTTACCCGCGGCGAACGTGAATCGGCGACCCCGGGTGTCGGGCTCGGATTGGCGATTTGCCGCGCCATCATCGAGTCGCATCAGGGCGAGATCATCGCCACCCGCCCACCGGGCGGCGGCGCGCGATTCACCTTCACCCTGCCGCTGGGGCACCCGCCGGCGGCGGCCGAAGAAGCGGAAGCGGCCGATGGCTGAGCCCCTGCCGGTGGCCATTCTCGTCGAAGATGAGCGGCAGATTCGCCGCTTCGTGCGCACCGCCCTGGAGGCGGAGGGCTGGAGCGTGCACGAGACCGATACCTTGCGGCAGGGTCTGACCGACGCCGGCACCCGGCAGCCCGAACTCATCATTCTGGATCTCGGGATGCCCGACGGCGACGGCATGGAATTCCTGCGCGACTTGCGCGGCTGGTCGAACGTGCCGGTCATCGTGCTGTCGGCCCGGGTCGGAGAGCAGGATAAAATCGGGGCCTTGGACGCCGGCGCCGATGATTACCTGACCAAGCCCTTCGGAGTGGGTGAACTGCTGGCAAGGGTGCGTGCCGCCACGCGCCGGCGCCGGGATGCGGGCGCGGGTCTTGGCTCGGTTTTCGAATTCGGCGAAGTCAAGGTCGATTTGAGCCTGCGCACGGTTCACAAGGGCGCCGTGCTGGTTCACCTCACGCCGATCGAATACCGCTTGCTGACTCTGTTGGTCGCCAATTGCGGCAAGGTGCTCACGCATCGCCAGATTCTGCGCGAAGTCTGGGGGCCCTCGCACACCGAGGATGGCCACTATGTGAGGGTGTACATGGGGCATCTGCGGCAGAAGCTCGAGGACGATCCCACGCAGCCGAAGCACATCTTGACTGAAACCGCGGTCGGCTATCGGCTGGTACAAAGCGCCAGGGGATAGAACCGCGACGGCGCCATGAGTCGCACGGGGTCCCTCTAGAACCGCGACGGCGCCCGCCGGGCGGCGCGCAGATCCTGCGGAGTATCGACGTCCAGGATCGCGGACGGAAGATCCAATAGTTTCCGCTGCGATGGGGGCAGATCGCCGACCAAGTGGCGCAACCCCACATCGCCCCGCACAGCCAGCGCCCGAGCGTAAAGCCACCGCGGCAGAATGAGCGGCACTCCGCCGTGCGGCCCGATGCGCCTGGCGATCAGGCAGCGCCGGGCGGAGCGCCAGTGCGCGATCAACCGCGCCAGGTCGCGCTGCCGCAGGGCGGGCAGATCGACCGGCAACAGCAGCAGGGCGGGGGAGCAACGAGCCCGTACGATGCCGCAGCGCACGGAACTCGACAGTCCCTCGGCGCGGCGCGGATTGACCGCAAAGATCACGCGGATCCCGCGCGCGTAAGGACCGCGTGCTTCCAATCTCAACCGCGCTGCCCCGCGCGGCAGCACGACGATGATCTGCGCAGGCGCGAAGCGCGCGACCAACAGGATCGTCCGCCGCAACAGGCTCAAGGTGCGCACTCGAACCAGGGCCTTCGGGTGCCCCAGGCGGGAGGAGAATCCGGCGGCAAGGATCACCGCGGGCGGAGTAACGGCATTCATTGGTACTATGGTGGCATGGAAAAAGCCCCCGTGAGGTTTCAACGCCGGCCCTTTCTGACGCCGATCTGGCTGTCGGCCATCGTGGCCTTCGGCGCGTTCGTGGTCCTGTGCGTGGCGGTGGTCACCGTGTGGATGTGGGCAAGGGCGCCCTCGACCACCGTCATCGTCGTGCGCCATGCCGAAAAGGACCTGAGCGTCAGCGCCACCGATCCGCCCTTGAGCCCGGCAGGGGAGGCGCGCGCCGCACAGCTGGCGCGAATGTTCGGCGACGCTTCGGCGATCGGGCACGTGGACGCGATTTACGTCTCTCCGGCTTTGCGCAATCGACTCACTGCCGCGCCCCTGGCGGCGCGGCTGGGCATCACCGCGACCGTGGCGCCGGCCGACGACCCCCGCGCTCTGGCGCACCGGGCGCTGCGCGAGCACGCCGGCGGCAGAGTGTTGATCGTCGGGCACGTCGATACCGTGCCCCAAATCGTGGCGACGCTGAGCGGCAACTCGAGGATTCCGGAAATCGGCTCCGAGGAGTACGGCACCATGTACATCGTAACCGTGCCGCGCATCGGCCACGCCAACCTGCTGCGTTTGAATTACTAGGGGGCCGGGCAGGAATCGAATAATGCGCTATGCATTAGATTCGCCTGATGAAATTCCTGTCCCCGCCTACGCGACATCCAGGAGCGCCGTCGGATTCCGATGAACTACCAAGATTAACGTGCGTGCGGCTCCGGACGGTGCTCGTCGACCTTGTTCCCAGTCCTGAAGGGTACGAACTGAGACCCCAAGCAGAGCCGCGAATCGCGATTGGGACAGGCCGGTTTTTTCCCGAACCAGGGCGACACTGGGCACATTGATTACGCGCCCATACTCGCCACGCTTAATCTCTCGCAGACCATCGAGAATCTCTCGGCCCACGTTTCGCCTTGCTTTAGCCATCTTCAACTTCCTTACGAATCTGCTTTAACACACGTGTCGGAATGTTTTCCGCAACGTTCTTCGGATACATGGTTAGCATCCATATGACGCCGTGAGTTCTCCTCACGTAATAAATGATGCGATACCCGCCGCGTTTACCTCGACCTTGCGCTGCCCAACGAATCTTGCGGATGCCGCTGGACCCCGGAATCACCGGCCCGACATCAGGATTTCTCATCAGGGACTCCTGGAGTGCACCGTATTCCTCATCGGTCAGATACTCGATCACGAGCTTCGTAAAAAGCCGTGTTTCGATGAAACTGAACATCAACGCAATATACGGCAATGCCGTATAACGTCAAGCCACCCCCTGTCGGCGCCGACGCACGGCTTTAACGATGGGCCTGAGCGATGCGGGGTTGCGCAGACGGAAAACGAAGCCACTTATCCCATCACCGATTTTCTTGTCCAAAGAGTGCCCCGGGCAGGAATCGAACCTGCGACCTAGCGCTTAGGAGGCACTCGCTCTATCCACTGAGCTACCGAGGCTTTAGATCAAGGCCGGAGGCATCTCCGGCCCTGAATGGTGGTGGAGGAGAAGGGGATCGAACCCTCGACCTTCGCATTGCGAACGCGACGCTCTCCCAACTGAGCTACTCCCCCGAAAAAGGGCCCGGAATATTAGCAGCAAAGGCCGCCGATGCCAAAGTATCGCCTATGAACCCCCGCCAATCCTGGGCTAGGATGTGAAAACTGAAAATCCATCACCATAGATTCGGTGTCAAGCCTTACAACGCTCTTGCAGGGGTGGCTCGATCGAGACTAAAACGCCGGATCCGAGGTTTTCAGCGGAGGCTTCACTGCCTCCGCGGCAATCGGCTTCGTTGGATGAGGGTCGCATCCGGCTTCAAGCGGGGCGGCATGTTTCGGTAGGTCAAGCGAGAGGTGATTCCGTTTGTGTCCAAAAACGGTCTGGCGGTGTCAATCCGCGGAAGCAATCACGACGGCCGCTCGATCGGCAAGTACCCGTGCGGCCTTTCAGTCGTAATCGAGACGCAGGCCGCCGTAATGCCCCGGAAATGCACCAGGGCGAGCATCGACGGCGTAGAAGGAGAAATCAGCCATGAATGCGATCACACGCGATAAGAG
>Ga0181534_10000494_pt1 | contig 27316 bp, 28 predicted proteins | sample PEATcosm2014_Bin_37_FD_119758 | JGI IMG/M metagenome (GOLD analysis project Ga0181534, IMG submission 119758) | Peatland microbial communities from MTU Mesocosm Facility, Houghton, MI, USA - PEATcosm2014_Bin17_10_metaG | ecosystem: Environmental > Terrestrial > Soil > Wetlands > Peat | place...
ACGTGCGGCCCAGTTCGGGCGTTGAGGAAAGTGAAGGGCTTGGGACTGGGCGTCGACGCCTCGGACCACACCGAGGGCGGCGACGCGCATCGCGATGAATACGATGATCGTTCCCACCGCCGCCAGAATGTGCACCACGAAGACCAGGTCATAGGTAACCGACGTGGCGATCACGATTCGGCGAGCAACTCATCAGCCGCGCGATAGGGATCCGTCAGGCCCTCGACCAACGCATCGACCTGCGCTTCGTACGCCCCTCCGTGGGCCAGTTGCGCCACCCGCGAGCGAAGTACGGCACCGACCACCGTGTCGAGTTCGACGCGCGTGCGCTGCCGGCGCGCCCGCGCCAACGGGTCTTTATCGAGGAAGCGTCGATGGGCGTCGATGGCGTCCCACAACCCGTCAGTTCCTTCGTCGCTGGTGGCCGTCGTTTCGACGATGAGTGGGCGCCACTCGTGGGTGCGCCCCAGGTCCAGCATCTGCTCGAGGTCGCGGCGGGTCTCCTTCACGCCGGATCGATCAGCCTTATTGATGACGAAAATATCCGCGACCTCCAAGAGGCCCGCCTTGCTCGCCTGCATGGAGTCGCCCCACCCGGGAGTCGTCACGACGATGGTCGTGTCCGCGGCGGACGCGATATCAACTTCCATCTGTCCCACGCCTACGGTCTCCACGATGGCGAAGGGGAATGACGCCGCCCCGAGCACCCGAAGTGCCTCGGGCACCGCGACCGAGAGTCCCCCGAGGTGTCCGCGCGTCGCCATGGAGCGAATGAAGACGCGGCTGTCCGTGGCGTGGTCCTGCATGCGAATCCGGTCTCCCAGGATCGCCCCACCGGTGAAGGGCGAGCTGGGGTCCACGCAGAGAACGGCGACCTGTTCGAAGCTCTCGGCCTCGCCCACCTGGCCACGGGCCAGGGAGGCGGTGATCAAACGATCGGTGAGCGTGGACTTGCCCGCCCCCGGGGAACCGGTAAGTCCAACCACGTACGGCGCGGGGGTGGCGTAGGCCAGCGCCACGGTGTCGCGGTGGTGGGCGCCACCGGACTCCACGTAGGTCAACAATCGCGCCAGGGCGACGCGCGATCCCTCGCGCGCCTCGGCCAGCAGCTCGACCGGTTGGCGAGAGTTCACGCGACCCGTTCGATGTTGGCGCCCAGTGCGCTGAGGCGCCCCACGAAGTCGTCGTAGCCACGATCGACGTGCTCGAGACCGGTCACCGCCGTTTCGCCTTCGGCGACGAGACCCGCGAGGACGAGGGCCGCCGCCGCGCGAATGTCGCTCGCGCGCACCGTGGTGCCGATCAGATGATCGACGCCGCGGATCAACGCGTGGTGCCCTTCGGTCGTGATGTTCGCGCCCAAGCGCACGAGCTCATCGACGTAGCGGAAGCGTCCGGCGAAGAGATTCTCTGTCACCACCGAGACGCCGCTCGCCACGCTCAGGGTCGCGGTCAAGATGGGCTTGTAGTCCGTGGCCACGCCCGGGTAGGGCAACGTCGCGATATCGACGGCCCGCGATCGGGCCCGGGACTCGACGCCCACCCCGGTACCGTGGCGATCGACCTGCGCCCCCATGGCCTCGAGCTTGCGCAAAAACATCACCATGTGCTCAGGGCGTGCGTCCACCACCCGCACCCAGCCCTGGGTGATGAGCGCCGAGGCGAGATAGGTGCCCGACACCACGCGGTCGGTGACCACGCGGTGGGCGGCCGGTCCCAACTCGGGCACCCCGTCGATGGTGAGGAGCGACGTGCCCAGCCCGGCGACGCGCGCGCCCATCGCGATGAGCTGGCGGCCCAGGTCCTCCACTTCAGGCTCGCGCGCCGCGTTGTCGATGATGGTTCGACCCTCGGCGAGGACCGCCGCCATCAAGAGGTTGTCGGTGGCGGTGTGGCTCGGGTACTCGAGCGTGATGCGCGTCGCGCGCAGTCGCGGCGAGCTCGTCGTGGCGTGAATGGACGTTCGATCGTTGCGAAACGTCGCACCCATGGCGCTCAGACCTTCGGTGTGAAAGTTGATCGGTCGCTGCCCAAAGTCGTCGCCGCCGGGCAGGGCCATGTTGGCCTCCCCGCAGCGGGCGAGGAGTGGGCCCAGTACGACGATGGAGGCGCGCATCGCCTCGAAGAGATGCGAGGGGGCGACCGGGTGAAGTTGGTCGGCCGGGGGTACCACGATGGTGAGCTCGTGCTCTCGCGGTACCGACACCCGACAGCCCAGCGCCACCAAGAGCTCGCTCATCACGCCGACGTCGCTGATGCGCGGCACATTGGTCAAGAGGTGCTCGCCCGAGGCCAAGAGGCAGGCGGCCATCTGCTTGAGAACCGCGTTTTTGGCTCCGTAGGCGTGCACTTCACCTTCGAGGGCGCCGGCGGGCTTTACGACGAGAGAACTCACCCTCTCAGTATTGCCGTTCCCCGGATTTGACCAAAATCTCGTTTGGGACAAAAGGAGCGCCCGAGTACGCTGACGCTGTGCAGCCGCCAGTGAAGCCCGACCGTAACCTCGCCCTGGAACTGATCCGCGTCACCGAGGCCGCGGCCATCGCCGCCGCCCGCTGGTCGGGTCGGGGCGACAAGAACGCCGCCGACGGCGCCGCGGTCGACGCGATGCGTTTCGTCCTGGGAGCGGTCACCATGGACGGCGTGGTCGTCATCGGCGAGGGCGAAAAAGACGAAGCACCCATGCTCTACAACGGCGAGAAGATTGGCGACGGTCGTCCCCCACTGGTGGACGTGGCGGTCGATCCCGTCGACGGCACCCGTCTCACGGCCCTCGGTCGAAACGGCGCGCTGGCCGTGATCGGCCTCAGCGAGCGCGGCACGATGTTCAATCCTGGTCCGTGCTTCTACATGAAGAAAATCGCCGTCGGTCCCCGGGGGCGCGGGGCCGTCGACGTGAACGCCTCGGCGACCGACAACCTGACCGAACTCTCCAAGCGACTCAACAAGCCGGTCCAGGAGATGGGCGTCGTTATTCTCGACCGTCCCCGACACGACGATCTCGTCGCCGAGGTCAGAGAAGCGGGGGCGCGGGTCATCTCCATCACCGACGGCGACGTCGCCGGCGCCATCGCGACCGGCTGGCCGAACTCGGGCGTGGACGTTCTGCTCGGCATCGGCGGCACCCCCGAGGGGGTCATCGCCGCGGCCGCACTGAAGGGGCTCGGCGGAGAGATTCAAGGAGTGCTGCACGCCGAGAGCGACGACGTTCGCCGCCAGGCCGAGGCGCTGGGGTACAGCTTCTCGAGGGTTATGACGACCGACGATCTCGTCGCGAGTGACGACTGCTTCTTCTCGGCCACCGCCATCACCGACGGTGACTTCCTGCGCGGGGTACGTTTCTACGACTTTGGTGCGACCACGCAGTCGCTGGTGGTGCGCTCGCGCACCGGGACCATCCGTACGATTGAGACCTTTCACCGCCACGACAAACTCCAGGAGTTCACGACCGCGGGCCTCTAGGTACCGGCCCTGGCCAGAAGTGCTTTAGTTCACAAAGCTGCTGGTTGCGTGGGGGAATTCACAGACCTAGTGTCCGCCTTGGAACCCGGGGGATCTGAGCGTCCCGCGAAGGAGGGTGAGCATGAAGGTATCGAATCTCTTGACAACCAAAGGTCGCGAGGTCTCCACCATCTCCCAGGAGAGGTCGGTGACCGACGCGATCGCGCTGCTGAAAGAACGCGGCATCGGCGCGCTGGTCGTGACCGGGCAGCAGGCACCGCTGGTGGGTATTCTCTCGGAGCGAGACGTGGTGCGAGCCCTGGCGGTGAGCGGTGAAAAGGCGCTCACGCTGAAGGTGTCCGAACTCATGAGCCGCGACGTCGTGACCTGCCACGAGTCGACCGAGCTCAATGAGCTCATGACCACGATGACCGATCGACGGATCCGCCACGTGCCCGTGGTTGACGACGGCCATCTGGTCGGTCTCGTGTCGATCGGCGACATCGTGAAGGCCCGGCTCGACGAGCTCGAGCACGACAAGAAGGATCTGCTGGACTACGTGTCGGGCCGCTAGTTACTTGGTGGCGGCGCTAAGTCGAAGTTCGGCTCGTTGCAGAGCCGCGTAGGCGAGCAGCTCTTCGTCCTCGCCCTGGGTGGCCGCGGCGAGACGCGCCTCGGCGGCTTCCTTGGCGGCCTGGGCGCGGGGCACATCAATCTCGGTGGTGCGCTCCGCCACGCTCGCCAGTACGGTCGCCAGCGTGACGTCGGGCTCTAGTCCCTTGCCCACCTGAAAGAATCCCGAGTGCACGGCGAAGGCGATCTCGCCCTCGTCGGTGGTCTGAACGCGCACCACGTAGGGCACGACGTCGCCGACGGTCGCGGTGTGCTCGGGCAAGACGGTGAACTCGCCGTCCGACGAACGCGCCATGAGGGCGCTCGCCGTACCGCTCCACAGCGCCGCCTCGGGCGTGAGGATCTCCACGTTCATCGTTGCCATTAGCTCTTCGCGATCTCCGCGGCCTTCTTCTCCACGTCCGCGGCGCCGCCGACGTTCAAGAACGCTTGCTCGGGGTAGTGGTCGAGGTCACCCTTGACGAGGCTCTCGAAGGACTCGATCGTCTCTTGAACCGGCACGTTGATGCCGTCGATGCCGGTGAAGACCTTGGAGACGAACATCGGCTGGGACAGGAATCGCTGAATCTTGCGGGCGCGCGTGACCGTGATGCGGTCCTCTTCCGAGAGTTCATCGAGTCCCAGGATCGCGATGATGTCCTGGAGTTCCTTGTTGCGCTGGAGGATCTGCTGCACCTGGCGGGCCACCGCGTAGTGGCGGTCTCCCACGATCTCGGGCGCCAGAATGTTCGACGTCGAGGTGAGTGGGTCGACCGCCGGGTAGATACCGAGCGCCGCGATCTGGCGACTGAGCTCGGTGGTGGCGTCGAGGTGGGTGAAGGTCGTGAACGGCGCCGGGTCGGTGTAGTCGTCCGCCGGCACGTAGACCGCCTGCAGCGAGGTGATCGAGTGTCCGCGTGTTGAGGTGATGCGCTCTTGGAGCTCACCCATCTCGTCGGCCAGCGTCGGCTGATAGCCCACCGCCGAGGGCATGCGTCCCAGCAGGGTCGAGACCTCAGAGCCCGCCTGCACGAAGCGGAAGATGTTGTCGATGAACAACAACACGTCCTGGTTCTTCACGTCCCGGAAGTACTCGGCCATCGTGAGGGCGGCCAACGCCACGCGCAGACGCACCCCCGGCGGCTCGTCCATCTGGCCATAGACCAGGGCGGTCTTTTCGATAACGCCCGACTCGCGCATCTCGAGCAGCAGGTCGGTCCCTTCGCGGGTACGTTCCCCCACGCCGGCGAAGACCGACACCCCGTCGTGCTGTTCAGCGACGCGGCGAATCATCTCCATGATGAGGACCGTCTTGCCGACCCCGGCGCCGCCGAACAGGCCGATCTTGCCACCTTGCACGTAGGGCGCGAGGAGGTCGACGACCTTGATCCCCGTCTCGAACATGGTGGCGCGGGGCTCCAGCTGGTCGAAGGCCGGCGCGCTGCGGTGGATCTCCCACCGGTCTTCGATCGTGCCGATGTCGTCGGTGTCGAGGGGCTCGCCCACCACGTTAAAGACGTGTCCGAGGACGGCGTCACCGACGGGCACCGTGATGCCGTGACCGCTCTGACGCACGATGGCCCCGCGCACCAGTCCGTCCGTCGCGCGCATGCACACACAGCGCACGCGGCCCTCGCCAATCTGCTGGGCCACTTCGGCGACGACGGTAATGGTCTTGCCTTCGAGGTCGATGTCCATCTCCACCGCGTGGTTGATCTCCGGTAGCGCGTGCGGCGGGAACTCTACGTCCACGACCGGTCCGGCGATCGCGACGACACGTCCGGTCTCGAGGTTGGTCTTTTCTGGTGCGACGGTCATTTGATTCTCACTTTCCCGAGCGGAGCGCTTCGGCGCCGCCCACGATTTCCATAATTTCGGTGGTGATCGAGTCCTGACGGGCCCGGTTCATCACTCGTGTCAAGGTCTGGCCGAGTTCGTCGGCGTTATCGGTCGCGGCCGCCATGGCGCGCTGTTGCGAGGTGTGAAACGACGCGGCACCCTCTAAGAGGGCCGTGAAGATCTCGCTCTCGAGGGCGCGCGGCATCAGGGAGGCCAGCAGCTTCTCCACCTCGGGCTCAAACTCGGTGTAGCCGTGAAGGGGCTGCGGCTCGGTCGGCTCGGGCAGTTCCGCAATCGCGAGGGGCAACAGCTGCTCCACCTGGATGGTCTGAGAACCCGCCGAGAGGTAGCGGGTGGAGACCAGGAGAACCTGTTGGGCCGCACCACTCATGAAGGCGGCGATCAACGGGCGCGCGATCTCTTGGGCGTCCGCGTAGGTCGGTCGGTCCACGAAGCCCGCAAAGCTCTGTTGCACGTCGAGCCCGCGGAAGCGAAAGAACGCGCTGGCCTTCTTTCCGACCACGAACAGTTGGGCCTGCGTGCCCTCGCTCTGGAGCTTCGCCACGAGACGCTCCCCCGCGCGGAGCGAGGCGTTGTTGTAGGGGCCCGAGAGTCCGCGGTCCCCCGTGATGACGAGCACCAGGGCCGAGTCAATCTTCTCGGGCAGGGTCAGGAGTTTCTTGGCCCCGGCGGGGTCACCGAGGGCCGCTTCCAGCACGATGCGCTGCATCCCCAGTCGATAGGGACGGTTCGCGATGATGCGCGCGAGACTCCGAGGAATCTGCGAGGCCGCGATCAACTCCATCGCCTTGGTGATCTTGCGCGTTGAGCGCACGGATCGAATACGTTGACGTAGAACCCGTTCCTGTCCACCGGCCATGACTCCTCCTTTCTCTCGCTCGTGGTCTCTTAGTTACTGGTGGCGAAGCTGTCGAGGAAGGACTTCAGTGCCGCGTCCAACGCCTCGGTGTCGTTCAGCGCACTCGTCTCTTTAATGGTGGCCAGGATGTCGGCGTGCTTGGCGCGCATGTCGGTCAGAAACTCCGCCCCGAAACGAACGACGTCCTCCACGGGAACCGTGTCGAGCCATCCGCGAGTGCCCGCGTAGATCACCACGACCTGCTCCTCGACCGGCATCGGCGCGTTCAGACCCTGCTTCAGCAGCTCGGTCAGGCGATAACCGCGGTCGAGCTGCTGCTGGGACGACTTGTCGAGCTCGGAACCAAACGTGGCGAAGGACTCCAGGTCGCGGAACTGCGCCAGGTCAATCTTGAGCGTTCCCGCGACCGTGCGCATGGCCTTGATCTGCGCCGCGCCACCCACGCGCGAGACCGAGTTACCCACGTCGATGGCCGGGCGTACACCGGAGTAGAACAGGTCGGCCTGCAAGAAGATCTGGCCGTCGGTGATCGAGATCACGTTGGTCGGGATGTAGGCCGAGATGTCGCCCGCCTTGGTCTCGATGATCGGCAGCGCCGTCAACGATCCGCCGCCGAGCTCGTCGCTCAGTTTGGCCGCGCGCTCGAGGAGGCGGCTGTGCAAGTAGAACACGTCGCCGGGGTAGGCCTCGCGGCCCGGGGGACGACGCAGCAGCAGCGAGATCTGTCGGTAGGCCTCGGCCTGCTTGGAGAGGTCGTCGTAGACGATGAGGGCGTGCTGGCCCTTTTCCATCCACTCCTGGCCAATGGCGCATCCGGCGTAGGGCGCCAGGTACTTAAAGGGAGCCGGGTCGCCGGCGCCGGCGATCACGACCACGGTGTACTCCAGCGCCCCGAAGTCCTCCAGGGTTTTCACGGTCTGGGCGACCGAGGAGTTCTTCTGGCCCACGGCGACGTAGATGCACTTCACGCCCTGGCCCTTTTGGTTCAAGATGGTGTCGATCGCCACGCTGGTCTTGCCGGTCTTGCGGTCACCAATGATCAACTCGCGCTGGCCACGGCCGATCGGGACCATCGCGTCGATGGCCTTGATGCCGGTCTGCAGAGGCTGGCTCACGGGCTGACGGCCGGTGATGCCGGGGGCCTGAATCTCCATGCGGCGCGTCTGGGGGTTGTTCAAAGGTCCCTTACCGTCGATGGGTTCGCCGAGTGCGTTCACCACGCGTCCCAGGAGCGCGTCGCCGACGTACATCGACAAGATGCGCCCGGTCGAACGCACGACCTGCTCCTCTTCGATGTTGTCGACCGAACCCAGGACCACGCAGCCAATCGTCTCTTCGTCGAGGTTCATGGCGAGACCCATGGTGCCGTCTTCGAACTCGAGCAGCTCGTTCACCTTCGCCTCGGGCAGACCCGACACGCGCGCGATCCCGTCACCGACCTCGACGACGCGCCCGACCTGCTCGGCCGTGACGGCCGGGTTGAAGTCGGTCACGTGCTTGCGCAGTGCCTCAGTGATCTCGCTGGCGCTAATGGTGAGCTCAGTCATCACGTATTCCTTTTCTTAATTGTTTCGTTGGAGAGCGGATTCAAGGTCACGGCCGGAGGCCACCGCGTCGTGCAGTGCACCCAGTCGACCCTTGGTTGATGCGTCGAGTCGGAGGTCACCGATCTCGACGAGGACGCCCCCGAGCAGCGAGGGGTCGTCGGCAATCTGTAGTTCGACGTCCTTGCCGGTGATGGCGTGCAGGGAGTCGACGAGATCGTGTTGGACCTCGGCGTTGAGGGCGCGGGCCGTGTGCACGCGAGCGACGCGCCAGTCACGCGCCTGGGCGACGTAGTTGACCAGGTGATCGAGGGTGCCCACCACGTCGCGGGGACGCCCACCGACGATGGTGAACTGCGCGAGGGCCAAGGAGACGGGATGTACCTTGCCCGAGAGAAGTTGATCGGTGAGGCCGAGGCGCGACGCCAGGGGCGCGTCGCGGTCCAACAGCAGTTGGCGTAGGCTCTCGTTCCCCTCGATCGTGCGGGCCCAGCGAAAGAGATCGTCCTCGATGGTCGAGAAGTTCTCGGTGTCGATCTCCTCCAGCAGCGCGTCGGCGAAGCCCGCCACGCGACGCCGGGCGTCTAACAGACCGAGGCTCGGGTGCGGGATCGCGCCCATGTCGCGAAGGGCCCGAGCGGAGAAGACCAGATCGCCCAGCGAGCGCGGGACCTCCTGGGCCGGCACCGCGGTGGCCGCGTAGACCGCCAGGCGCAGCGCTTCGGGACTCACCTTGTTCTCGAGCAGGTCGTTCACCACTTGTCCCCGCGCGACGTGCGAGATGGAGGTATCGGTGAGCACCGCGCTCAAGTCGGGGCGGGACTGAATGGTGGTGTCGATGGACTCGAGGTCGGTGGTCACCCGCGCGAGCGAGGTCGCGTCGAGTCGGCCGAGGACGGCGGTGGCGAATCCTTCGAGCTTGGGCAGCATGATTAGCGGCTCGCGCCCTTGGCGGCTTCGGCGTTCAACGCGGCAACGGCTTCGCGAACGAGGTCGTCGTGCGTGCTCTGGTCGACTTCTCGCGCCACGATCTTGGAGACCAGGTCAAAGACGATCTCCCCGATTCGTCCGGCCGCGTCGTCGATGGCGTGCTGGCGGGCGGAGGCGACTTCGCTGTCGGCCAAGGCGACGATGCGGTCGTACTCCACCTGAGCGCGCCCCGCGGCCTCGGCCTTGAGCTGATCGGAGGTCTCCTGGGCGCCGGCCACGATGGTTCGCGCCTGGTCGCGGGCTTCGGCCAGCACCTTCGCCCGCTCGTCGTCGGCCGCGGCCGCTTCGGCGCGGGCGGCGTCGGCCGCCGCCAGCGCGGTACGGATCTTCTCCTGTCGTTCGTCCAGCATCTTGTTGATGACGGGCAGGAAGTACCGCTTGGCGATGTACAAGATCGCGGCAAAGACGATGAGTTCAACGAAGAACGTGCCGTTGGGCAGGAGAAAGATTGACGTGCCAATCATCTCGTGAGACCTTCTTTCATAAACAGCCTGAGGTGACGTCGGGTGACGTCGGGGAACCTATTGCTTCTTGAAGACGTAAACGAACACGACCATGAACAACAAGTTGATGAAGTACATGGCTTCGACCAGTCCGACGGTCAAGAAGAAGTATGTACGGGCCTTGTTCTCAATCTCGGGTTGGCGGGCGATGGCGGCAATGGTCTGGCTACCGGCCAGGCCGTCACCAATCGCGGCGCCGATAGCTCCTCCACCGAGGGCGATACCGCCACCGACGAGGGCTCCCGCGTTGCGTACCGCATCGCTGACGCTCGATGAATCTGTTGCCATTGTTAATTCCTCCTGGGTTTTCTTAGTGAGACGTCTCTAATTGAGAAGTGTTGGTGTCGACCTCATCGTCGTGACTCATGGCGAAGCCGAAGTACAGAATTGTCAACAGCATGAAGATGAACGCTTGAATCGTGCCGAGCAGACCGGTGTCGAAGAACTTCCACACGATCTCAAAGGGCCAGGTCACGTAGACCGGCAAGAGCGCCAGCAGCACCACCACGAAGAGGCCACCGGAGAAGATGTTGCCAAAGAGACGAAAGGTCATCGTGATGGGCTTGGTGACTTCTTCGATGAGGTTGATGGGCGTCAAGCCGATGAACGGCTTGGTGTAGTGCTTGAAGTATCCCTTGAACCCGCGCGCGCGGAACGACTCGATGTGGACCCAGATGATGACGTAGGCGACCATGGCGAGCGGCAGGTTCACGTCGCCGGTGGGGGCCGGCAGGATGGCCCCCGACACGCCGGGGTGCAGCGCGGTGGGGATGAAGTCGAGCCAGTTGCAGATCAAGATGAACATGAACAGCGTCACGCCGACCGGAACGAACTTCTTTCCCTGGGGACCGATCGCGGACTCCGCCAGGTCACCGACCAGGTCAACGGTGATCATCTCCCAGATGAGTTGCAACTTGCCCGGCACGCCGGGGGTCGCTTTCTTGACCATCCAAAAGCCGAGGAAGAGGAAGATGCCCGCCGCCAAAAGGGTGGACGTGACGATGTCGTAGTCGATGGTGAGGTGAAAGATGTGCCAGGTGGGGTGGATGCCCACAGCAATGTTCTTCGCCGCGTACAACGTCTTCACTGCACTCCTCCCTGGTTCGCCACGACACGCAAAACGCTAAAAACAAAGACAATCTGATAAATCACGAGCCCCGACACAATACCTATTCCCAGGGGGGCATTCAGCCAGAGCATCACGAGCACGATGGCCGTCAACACCGCCAAACGGGCGGCCGTGCGGCCTCCCAGTTGACGCCGCACCACCTTGGTGTTCTGCTCGCCCTTGACCTCAACCAGCCCGGTCTGGCGCACGAGTTGGCGAAAGTTAAAGATCGCCAGCGTGATGCCCACGGCGACGCCGAGCGCGGCGGTCGGCGGCGCAATGAAGATGGCGAGGAGGAAACCAACGGCACCCACCGCGATGGCGGACAACGTGGTTCGGCGCAGCAGGCGTGGGAGGGTATTGGTGGGTAGGTTTTCTAACACGGGCGGTCAATTTTAGAGGTAACGGCGTACGAGCTTCACAACGCTCGCCACGGCCGTAACCGACCCCAACACTATCCCTATTAAAAGACCCCACGGAGCGAGGTGACCGGCGCGGTCGAGGTAGAGACCGAGCACCACACCGAGCCCCTCACAGACCGCCAGGGTAATTCCCATCGCCCCGAAGGCGGCGACGCCGGGCAGGTCCCTCAGCGGAGCTTTTCCCTGGTCGGGACCGCTGTGCGGCTCGTGACTCATCGGGCCGCTCATCGTCCGATCCGTTCGTGTTGGCCCACGGCGCGTCCCCTTAATCGTTGCAGCCGTCCACGCAACGGGCTGAACCAGGTAAAGAGGGCAATGACGAGCACCGCCACCCCGAGGGGGATGAAGACGTTGGCCCGCGTGTCGAAAAGGGGCAAGAGGACGAACCCGCACAGCAGCACCGTCCAGGACCACAGAATGATCACCGTGCGACGGTGCCCGTGACCGAGACGCATAAGCCGGTGGTGAACGTGAAGCTTGTCCGGCGTGTGGAAGCCCTGCCCCGACACGGTGCGCCGGGCGAAGGCCCAGACGGCGTCGGCGAGCGGCACGCCGAGGATAAAGACCGGAATCAACAGCGGGGCGAAGAAGAAGAAGGTCACGCCGCTCGCGGGCGGCGTGCGTCCACCAATCACCATGGTCGACGCGCTCATCAACAGCCCCAGCATCAGCGCTCCGGCGTCACCCATAAAGAGCTTGGCGGGGTGAAAGTTGTCCCGCAGGAATCCGATGCAGATGCCGCACGTCAAGGCCGCGATCAAGGGGCCGATGTTCGTCGCGGGCAGGAGCCCGAGATCCTCGAGACGAAGGCCGTACACGCAGAGCGTTCCCGAGGCGATGGCGACAATGCCCGCCGCCAGCCCGTCCAGGCCGTCGATCAAGTTAACGGCGTTGGAGAGCGCGAAGACCCACACCGCGGTGATGATCGGCAGTACCGACGGCCCGAGCACGATGAAGCCCGCAAAGGGCAGCTTCAGCTGGTACATCGTGGCCCCCGAGAAATAGAGAATCGAGGCGGCGAGGAACTGGCCGGCGACCTTGGCCGGGGCGCTCATCTCGCGAAAGTCGTCCAGCACGCCGACGACGAAGATGACGCCGGCGGCCAAGAGGACTCCGAGCATCTCGTGCGAGGAGGTAATGACGCTGCGCAAGGTCGGGTCGAGAAAGGCACACAGCAACGCCACGCAGAAGCCCACCAGCATCGCGGCCCCGCCGCCGTAGGGGGTCACGCTCTCGTGCACCTTGCGCTCGCCCGGTTGAGCGACGTAGCCCACCTTGAGCGAGATCAGGCGGGCCGGTCGATTCGCGAGTAGCGTCACCGCCGCGCCGATCAGGGCGACGATGGCGTACGCGGCAATGTCGCCCATGGGCTACTTCGAAAAGTTCGCGTACGGGTTAAACGACGCGCACAGCGCGGCGACGTCGCGGCGTACTTCTTGCAGGGCTCCTTCGTCATCACGCTGGCGAAGGGCCCGCGCCATTAGCGAGGCAATCGTTTCAAACTCACCCTCGCGCATGCCGGCCGTCGTTTCGGCGGCCGATCCCACCCGAAGACCCGAGGTGACGAACGCACTGCGCGGATCGTCGGGAATCGTGTTGCGATTCGTCGTGATGCCCGCCCGATCGAGCGCCTCTTGGGCCACCTTGCCGGTCAGGTCGCCGTCGAAGTCCCGCAGGTCCAACAGGACCATGTGATTCTCGGTGCCGCCCGAGACCATGCGAAAACCCTCCTTCGCCAGCGCGTCGCCGAAGGCCCGGGCGTTGGCGACAACCTGGTCGGTGTAGACCGAGAAACTCGGTTGACTCGCCTCTTTGAAGGCGACGGCCTTCGCGGCGATCACGTGTTCCAGGGGACCGCCCTGTTGACCGGGAAAAACCGCCGAGTCGATCTTCTTGGCGTACTCCTCGCGACAGATGATCGCTCCCCCTCGCGGGCCACGAAGAGTCTTGTGCGTCGTGAAGGTCACCACGTCGGCGTAGGGCACGGGGTCGACGTGGGAGTGCCCCGCGATCAGTCCCGCCACGTGCGCGGAGTCGAACATCAACAAGGCCCCGACCTCGTCAGCGATCTCGCGGAACAAGACGGGGTCAATCTGTCGGGAGTAGGCCGTCGCTCCGGCCACGATCAACTTGGGCCGGTGTTCAAGGGCCAGGTCACGAACGTTGTCAAAGTCAATGAGTTCACCCGGCGACGTCGGGTCATCGGAGCGAGGGGTGACCCCGTAGGAGACGAACTTCCAGAACTTGGAGGTAATGGAGGCGGGCGAGCCGTGGGTGAGGTGACCACCCTGGTCCAGTCGCATGGCGAGGATCGTGTCCCCCGCGTCCAACAGGGCTTCGTAGACCGCGACGTTGGCGTTGGCACCGCTGTGGGGTTGAACGTTGGCGTGGTCCGCGCCGAAGAGCGCGGTGAGTCGTTCGCGCGCGAGGTCCTCGACCTGGTCGATCACGTAGTTCCCGCCGTAGTAGCGCCGACCGGGATACCCTTCCGCGTACTTATTGGTCAACACCGAACCAGTCGCCGCGAGCACTGACGGAGAGGCGAAGTTTTCGCTGGCGATGAGTTGAATGGTGGAGGTCTGACGCTCATAGTCGCGCCGCAGCAGCTCGACGATCTCGTCGTCGTCGGTTATCCAGGCATCTAATGGGGAAGAAGGCACTCTCTTTACCCTTTCTCTTTGATCGCGGCGTCCAGCTGGTTCAGTTTCTGGATGCGCGCCTCGTGACGACTCTCGGGAACGGCGCTCAGCCAGGCGGCGAGGGTCTCCACCGCGACCGTCGGGCCGATGAGTCGACCCCCCAGGCACAGCACGTTGGCGTGATTGTGTTCTCGTGCGAGATGCCCGGACGTCACGTCGTGGACGACGGCCGCCCGCACGCCCGGGACCTTATTGGCGGCGATGGCGATGCCGATGCCCGACCCACAGACGGCCACCCCGAGTTCGGCGTCGCGCGCGACGACCGCGCGACCCACGGCCGCCCCAAAATCGGGGTAATCGACCGGCTGACTCGCGCTATTGGTCCCGAGATCAACGACCTCGTGACCCCAGGACTCGAGCGACGACTTGAGGAGCGTCTTGAGGTCGTAGCCGGCGTGGTCCGAGCCGAGGGCTATGCGCATTAGTTCAACCCTACCGTTCACTCCGCGGAGCCCTGGGCTGGAGCCGCGGTCGATCGCCGCGCCTTCGATCCTGTTCAGAACGCAGAATGTGCCGATAACTAGGATCAGCCTCATGAAGCAAGTTCTTCTCGCGCCTCCCCTCGTCTCGACGCTGAAGGTGACGTCGGCCGAGTACCAAAAGAATCGCGAGGACATGCTCGAGCAACTGGGCGTGATCGACGATCTCCTCGACCAGGCCGAGTCGGGCGGGGGCGACGCGGCCATGGCGAGAATGCGCTCGCGCGGAAAACTTCCGGTGCGCGAACGCATCGCGGCGGTGCTCGATCCCGACTCCCCATTTCTCGAGATCTCGGCGCTGGCCGGGTACGACTCGGACTACACCGTGGGCGGCGGAATGGTCGTCGGCATCGGGGTCATCGCCGGCACGGAGTGCCTGATCATGGCCAATGACCCCTCCGTCCTTGGCGGGGCACTCACCTTGTACTCGGCCAAGAAGTGGATGAGGGCACTGGAGATCGCCCGCGACAATCAGATTCCCTACGTGAGTTTCGTCGAGTCCGCGGGCGCTGACCTTCGCGTCGGCCGAGGCGGTGGCGGTCGAATGCAGACCGGGCACTTTGCCGAGAGTGGACGGTTCTTCTACGACCTCATCGAGCTGTCCAAGATGCGAGTTCCCACGATCAGCGTGGTGTTTGGCTCCTCCACGGCCGGTGGGGCCTACCAGCCCGGTCTGAGCGACTACAACATTCTCGTCAAGGATCAATCGAAGATCTTCCTGGCCGGTCCGCCGCTGGTCAAGATGGCGACTGGTGAGGAGTCCGACGACGAGACTCTAGGTGGAGCGCTCATGCACGCCGAAGTCTCGGGACTAGGTGACTACTTCGCGGACGACGAGATGGACGCCATACGCATGTGTCGCGAAGTGGTGTCGCACCTCAACTGGCGAAAGCACGGGCCCCCGGCGTCACTCCAGAGCGATGAGCCGATCTATGACCCAGAAGAGTTGCTCGGCATCGTGAGTCGTGATCTGCGCCAAAGCGTTGACGCGCGCGACGTCCTGGCCCGCGTGGTGGACGGATCTCGCTTCGAGGAGTTCAAGACTCGCTACGGCCCGACGTTGGTGTGCGGGTGGGCCAGCGTGCACGGATTTCCCGTCGGCATCCTCGCCAACAATGGCGTCATGCACCCCAAAGCCGCGGAGAAGGCCGGCCAGTTCATCCAGCTCTGCAATCAGATCGACGTCCCGCTCGTCTTCGTACAGAACATCACTGGCTACATGGTGGGCAAAGACGCCGAGGCCGAAGGAATCATCAAAAAAGGATCACAGATGCTGAACGCGGTCACCAACTCCACGGTCCCGCACATCACGCTGATCATCGGCTCTTCCTACGGCGCGGGAACGTACGGCATGTCGGGTCGCGCCTTCAACAACCGCTTCACCTTTCTCTGGCCCACGGCCAAGATCGCCGTCATGGGTCCCAAGCAGATCGCGGGGGTGATGTCCCAAGTGCGACGCGGCCAAGCGCAGCGCAAGGGCGAAGAGTTCGACGAGGAAGAGGACGCCAAGATCGTGGCCATGGTCGAAGAGGCGCAGGAGAAGGGCTCGCTGGCTCTCGCCGCCACCGGAGCCGTCAGCGACGACGGCATCATCGATCCCCGTGATACGCGAACCGTCCTGGGCATGTGCCTCTCGGTTGTTCGCGCCCGCGCGATCGAGGGTGCCACGAGCTACGGGGTCTTTCGACTGTGACCTTCTCGTCTCTTCTGGTGGCCAATCGTGGGGAGATCGCGCGACGCGTACTTCGAGCAGCGCGCGCGTCGGGGCTACGCACCGTCGCCGTCTACGTCGCGGCCGACGCTCAGGCGCCCTTCGTGCGCGAAGCCGACGAAGCAGTTTTGTTGCCCACGAGTTATCTTGACGCGACGGCCATCGTGGCGGCGGCGCTCGCCAGCGGCGCGGCGGCCATTCATCCCGGATACGGATTCCTGTCGGAGAACGCCAGTTTCGCGGCGGACGTTCTCGGCGCCGGTCTCGTCTGGGTCGGACCTCCGCCACAGGTCATTGCCGACGTCGGCGACAAATTGGCGGCGAAGACCTTCGCGCTCGCCGCGGGCGTGCCGGCGCTGCTTTCGAGTGAAAACCCGCGCGACGCCAACGACATCGGGTACCCCCTCATGGTCAAAGCCGCGGCCGGCGGCGGAGGCAAGGGAATGCGCGTCGTGCACTCCCCCTCCCAGCTGAACGACGCTCTCGAGGCCGCGCGACGTGAAGCACTGGCCGGATTCTCGGACGATCGAGTCTTTCTCGAACGCTACGTCGAACGTTCGCGTCACGTCGAGATTCAGATACTCGGCGACCAACACGGCCATCTGGTGCATCTGGGAGAGCGCGACTGCTCTATTCAACGACGACACCAAAAACTCATCGAAGAGTCTCCCTCGCCCGCTCTTGATCCCTCAGCGCGCGAGGCCATGGCGACGGCCGCTCTCACTTTGGCGCGCGCCATCGGGTACCAATCAGCGGGAACGGTTGAGTTCCTCGTGGACGACGAGACTCGCGACTTTTACTTCCTGGAAGTAAACGCACGCCTGCAGGTCGAACACCCGGTGAGCGAGGACGTCAGCGGCATCGACATCGTGCGCGAACAGTTGCGACTCGCCCAAGGCGAGGAGCTGGGCTACACCCAAGAGGACATCGTCCTGCGGGGCCACTCCATCGAAGTGCGCCTGTGCGCCGAAGATCCGCTGGTCGGGTTTCTGCCCGCGACGGGCACGTTGGACGCCTTCGAACCGGCGCTCGAGCCGAGTCTTCGTTGGGAAAGTGGCGTCCAGCAAGGCTCACTCGTCACGGTCGACTTCGATCCCCTCCTCGCCAAGATCATCTCGCACGCCCCCACGCGAGAGTTAGCCGCGGCCACGCTCGCTCTTGGTCTGGAGCGGTTGCACCTCGGCGGGGTGACAACGAATCGGGACTTTCTGGTGAACGTGCTGCGCAATGAGCACTTCCTCCGCGCCGACACGACCACTGATTTCATCGAGCGTTTCGATCCCCTTCGTACTCTCGACCTCGAGGACGATGAACTGACGAGGGCCGCGTGCGCGGGTGCGCTGTGGCTGCAGGGGCGTCACCGCGCCGACGCTCACGTGCTCCACGAGCTGCCGAGTGGTTGGCGCAACGCTCGTCTTCCCCGCCAACACGTCGAACTGCTCTACGGGGAAAGTTCGATCGGCGTGCACTACGTCCGACGTCGTGATGGCACGTTCGACCTGGGCGAGCTCGGCCACGCCGTCGTTCATCAGTGGAGCAGTGACTACATCGACGTGGAAGTCAACGCGCGGCGCCGACGGGTACGCGTGACCCAGGCCGCGGGCCACCTCTACGTGCAGTCGCTTCACGGGACAGTCGACTTCGAAGTGGTCGAACGCTTTGAAGTCCGTCGACAAGCGCCCAACGCCGGGGGGCTCAGCGCCCCGATGCCCGGACGAGTCTTGGACGTGCGAGTGTCACCGGGTCAAGTCGTTCACGCGGGCGAGACGCTCATCGTCATGGAGGCCATGAAGATGGAGCACGTCATCGCGGCGAGCGGCGACGGGACCGTCGACGAGGTGCTCGTGGCGAAAGGCGATCAGGTTGAGAGTGGAGCGGCACTTTTGACCATGCGTCCCGAGACTGAGACCGCAGAACCCGCGTGATCCGCATCGCCAACTGTTCGGGATTCTACGGCGATCGCATCTCGGCCGCGCGCGAGATGGTGGAAGACGGTCCCATCGATGTCTTGACGGGCGATTGGCTCGCCGAGCTCACCATGTTGATCTTGGCGCGAACGCAAGCGAAGCACCCGGGCCAGGGATACGCCCGCACGTTCCTCACTCAGATGGAACAGGTCATGGGCACCTGTCTCGATCGGGGCATCAAAGTGGTCTCGAACGCTGGCGGACTCGACCCCGAGGCGTGCGCGATCGCGCTTCGCGACACGGCCGATCAACTCGGACTCTCTCCCACGATTGCCTACGTCAACGGCGATAACCTCCTGGGACGCTTGGATGACCTTCAACGCGCGGGGGCGCTCACGCACTTCGAGACGGGTGAGGCACTCGGCGACCTCAGTCGATTCATCACGGCGAACGCCTACCTGGGTTCCTTTGGAATCGTGGAGGCCCTGGCCGAAGGGGCGGACATCGTGATTACTGGTCGCGTCACCGACGCCGCGCTCGTGTGCGCCCCCGCGGCCTGGCACTACCAGTGGCGACGTGACAACTTTGACGCCCTCGCGGGCGCGGTGGTGGCGGGTCACGTCATTGAGTGTGGCGCTCAGGTCACCGGTGGCAACTACTCGTTCTTTCGCGAGGTTCCCCACATGGAGCGCGTCGGCTTCCCCTGGGTGGAGGTCGCCGAGGACGGAAGTTGTGTGGTCGGAAAACACGACGGTACGGGAGGCCAGGTGTCCATCGGCACCGTCACCTCACAGCTGCTGTACGAGATCGGATCCCCCGCGTACCTGGGTCCCGACGTCACCGCGCGCTTTGACACCATCGAGCTAGAACAGGTCGGGCCCGACCGGGTGCGCATCAGCGGCGTTCGCGGAGAAGCCCCGCCCACCACCTTGAAAGTCGCGATGAACGAGCTGGGCGGATATCGCAAAGATCTGAGCGTCGCCCTCACTGGTCTGGACATCGAAGAGAAGGCCGATCTGGTGGAGAAGGCGTTTTGGCTCGCCTCGCCACACGCGCCCAGCGAGTTCGAGAGCGTGACCACTCGCCTCGTGCGAACCGACAAAGCCGATCCCGCGACCAACGAAGAGGCCGTTGCCACCTGGCGATTGACCGTCAAAGACCCCGACGAACGCAAGGTCGGGCGCGCGCTCGCTGACGCCGTGGTCGAGCTCGCGCTCGCCACGGTCCCCGGGTTCTTCATTCCCGGCTCGAGCCCGTCGGCCGGTTCGCCCTACGGGGTCTACTCCCCCGCCCTCGTGCCGAGCAACCTGGTGCCCCAGTACGTGACGGTCCTCGGCGGTGAACGCACCGTTATCGACTCGGTCGCCCCGTCCACGGCGACCCACGTTGAGGCGAATCACGGATCGCACGTGGAAGCGCCCGGCGGAGCCACCACCCTCGTCCCACTCGGACAACTTTTCGGGGCCCGCTCGGGAGACAAAGGGGGTCACGCCAATCTCGGGATTTTTGCTCGTAGCGACGAGGCGTTCGCGTGGCTCGACGGATTCCTCAGTGTCGACGAACTTGGTCGCCTTCTCCCCGAAACGAAGCCGCTGGTCGTCGAGCGATATCGTCTTCCCGCCCTGCGATCCCTGAACTTTGTCATCCGCGGCCTGCTCGACGAGGGGGTCGCGGCGTCCACGCGCCAAGACGCCCAGGCCAAGGGCCTCGGCGAGTGGCTCCGCAGTCGTTACGTCGAGATCCCTACCGCGCTGCTTGTGTCGTGAGCGGTCTCGACGAACTTCGCCGCGACCTCGTCGCCGAGCAGAACTCGCTCGACGACGTCGTCAGTGACCTCACCGCTGAACAGTGGAACCGGACTACGGCGAGTGTTGGCTGGAACGTCTCCGACCAAATATCTCATCTCGCGTACTTTGATGATCAAGCCTCCATCGCCGTCAACGATCCCGAGCGGTTTCGCCGCAATCTTGACGACCTGCTCGCCCGCGCCGCGACGCAGAGCCTCGATGCGATCACCCTCGGACCGCTTCGCGCACTGTCGTCGGATGATCTCCTGGCGCGTTGGCGGGCGAACCGAGGGCTGCTCGCGCGGGCCGCGTCCTCTCTCACCGACGACTCTCGCGTCGACTGGTACGGCCCCTCGATGGGGGCGAAGTCATTTCTGACAGCGCGTTTGATGGAGACGTGGGCTCACGGCGTCGACATCGTGGACGCGCTCGGCGTCTCACGGAAACCCTCCGACCGACTACGCCACGTCGCCCAACTCGGTTACATTACTCGGCGGTGGTCGTACGACGTCCGCGGCGAACCGACGCCACCGGGAACGGTTCGACTGGAGCTCGCCGGTCCCGACGGCGACGTGTGGCGATGGGGGCCCGACCACGCGGACGACGCCATCGTGGGTTCAGCCGAGGAGTTCTGCCTCGTGGTCACGCAGCGACGACACCGACTTGACACGTCTCTCGTCACCGGCGAACTCGGGGCGCACTGGCTTCAGCGTGCTCAGGCCTTCGCCGGAGCCGCCAGCGAGGGCCCACGACCGAGGAGTCGTCCTTGAGCCTTGTTGAACGCAGCGTCACCGACAGCGTGATGACCGTCACGCTGAACGATGAGTCCCGTCGCAACGCACTGAGCGATGAACTGCTCGGTGAACTGGTCGCGGCCATCGACGCGGCCGATCACGACCCTCAGGTCCGAGTCGTCATCGTGACCAATAACGGAACAGTATTCTGCGCGGGAGCCAACCTTCGAGAACGCTCCGCCCCTGGTACAGCGACCGTGGCGCTCAGCGAACTGTTTCTAAAGATCCGCAACTCACCCAAGATCTTCGTCGGGCGCATTGGCGGACACTGCGTGGCCGGCGGCGTCGGGCTCGCGGCCGTCCTTGACATCTCGGTCGCGGTCGACACCGCTACTTTCGGGTTCAGCGAGGTTCGCCTGGGGGTGGCCCCGGCCATCATCGCCGTCGTGTGCTTGCCCAAAATGCCCTTCGCCGCCGCTCAGAGCGCCTTTCTCCGGGGGCATCGTTTCAGCGCCGAGCGCGCGGCGAGCACGGGACTCATCACCGCATCGGTTCCCCTCGCGTCGCTCGACTCGACGGTGCACGAGATCGTCAACGACCTCTTGGCGGGTGAACCCCACGCTCTCGCCGCGACCAAGGAACTACTTCACACGGTGCCGGGCCTCTCTCTCAACGAGGCCTTTGCGTGGACGTCACAACTCTCCGCGGAGTTGTTCGCGAGTGACCAGGCGCGAGAAGGAATGGCCGCGTTCTTGGAGAAGCGACCGGCGCCGTGGGTGCAACACCTGCCCGACGTCAACGCCGACTAATCGAGCGCGGCCGCGATGCGGGCCGAGCTGACCGCACCTTCACGTAGGACGCGCCAGGACGTGTCGTCTACTTCCACGACCGTCGACACCTCACCGCGACGTTCGCCCCCATTCAGAACCCCGGCGAGGTGCTCCCCCGCCAAGGCCTCCAGTACCTCGTGCGCGCTGTGACAGGGTTCGGCGCCGTGGGTGTTGGCGCTCGAGACGGCGAGCGGGCCACACTCGCGAAGCACCGACAGCAGCAGTTCGTCATCGGGCACGCGCACGCCCACGGTGTCGCGGGCCCCGCCGAGCATCAGCGACAACTCATGGGAGGCGGCCACCACGATCGTCAGGGGGCCAGGCCAGAACTCTTCGGAGAGACGCTGTGCCCGTTCGCCCCACTCCACATCGATCTCTTGCATCGGGCTGAGCGCGTGCACCAGAACGGGCAGGGGCACGCCCGAGGGGCGACCTTTCACGAGGAAGAGCGACGCCACCGCGTCGGGGTGCACCAGAGAGGCGGCGAGGCCGTAGACAGTGTCGGTGGGCACAGCGACCACGGCGCCCTCACCCAGTAAGCGCACCGCGTCGTCTCGGGAAACGAGCTGGGTCATCGACGCGCCACCAAGATGCGGGGACGGCCCGAGAGATCATCGAGGTCGTCGACCGAGCCATAGCCCATCTGGTCAGTCAAGTCGAGAACCCCACGACGCTGCGCGTCGCCGTGCTCGCAGACCAACGCTCCACCCGGTTTCAGCCACGCGAGCGACTCGCGAATGATGAGGTCGAGATCGGCGAAGCCCGCGATGCCACCCTCGTCGGGCGCCACGATTGCCCCGCGCGGCTCGTACAGAAGCACCGGGTCGAGTTCGTCGAACTCGACCTCACCCACGTAGGGCGGATTGGCCACGATTAAGTCGACTCGTCCGCGCAGAGATACGTCAAGGGACGCGAACCACGACGAGTGGACAAAGGAGACCGCGTCGAGATGATGCTTGCGGGCGTTCTGGCGAGCGAGGGTGAGCGCGTCGCGCGACTCATCGATGGCAATGAGACTCGCGGCCACCCCCCGAGCCAATAGCTCACTGAGCAGCGAGAGACCGATGGCTCCCGACCCCGCACCGAGGTCGAGGATCAGCGGGGCGGGAACCGCCGCCCCCGCGAGCTCCCGCAAGGCGACGTCCACTAACTCTTCGGTCTCGGGGCGCGGTATCAAAGCCCGTGGATCGACGTCGAGGTCGAGGCTCCGAAATGGCCAGTGACCGAGAACGTACTGGAGAGGCTCGCCGTTCAGGCGACGCGTCGCCGCCGCCCGCAACGCCCGGTGGGCGTCCGGGTCACCGCCGGGAACGAACTCCTCCACCAACCAACGCGCTTCGCGTCGCTCCACGCCGGCCCCGACGAGCTCGAGTACGAACTCGTCGTTAACGTTCGGCACTCTCGGACAACTGACGGGCGCGCTTGTCGGCCAGTAGGGCGTCGACGTAGGGATCGAGGTCCCCGGCCAGGACCGCGTCGAGGGAGTAGTTCGTGAGGTTGATGCGATGGTCGGTCACGCGATTCTCTTTGAAGTTGTAGGTGCGTATCTTTTCACTGCGTCCCCCGCCGCCCAGCTGCGAGCGTTTGAGGTCGCCCTGTTCGTTGGCCTGCGCGTCCTGAGCGGCCTTCAGCAGGCGCGAGCGCAACACGATGAGGGCCTTGGCGCGGTTTTGAATCTGACTCTTCTCGTCCTGCATCGAGACGACGATGCCGCTCGGCAGGTGCGTGATGCGCACGGCCGAGTCCGTCGTGTTCACGCTCTGACCCCCGGGACCCGAGGAACGGTACACGTCGATCTTGAGGTCCGCGGCGTCGATCGTCACGTCCACTTCCTCCGCTTCGGGCAACACCGACACGGTGGCCGAGGAGGTGTGCACCCGTCCCTTGGCCTCGGTGACCGGGACGCGCTGCACGCGGTGCACGCCCGCTTCAAACTCGAGACGCGACCAGGCGTCGTCACCCTTGACCAGATAGGTCGCCTCGTCCAAGCCGCCCTGATCGGACTGGCGCTCCTCGATGACCTCGAGTTTCCAGCCACGTAGGGCGGCGTAGCGGCGATACATCTCGGCCAGGTCCGCCGCGAAGAGGTTGGCCTCCTCCCCACCCTCGGCGCCCCGGATCTCCAAGATCACGTTGCGCCCCTCATTGGGGTCGTGCGGCAAGAGCAGGGTTTCGAGGTTCTCTTCGAGTCCCACGATGCTCGTCTCGGCGGCGTTGACCTCGTCGCGCCACTGCTCGCGGTCGGATCCCTCGGTCTCGTTGAACATCTCGCGAGCGGTCGCTAGGTCTTCCTGGGCCGCGCGCAGTTCCAGCCAGGCGACGTTGATGTCGCTCAGTTCCTTGTGGCGACGCGACAGGTCACGCAGGCGTGTGAGGTCGTTCGCGACGTCGGGTTCTGACAACTGGGCCTCGACGACGCGAAGCTCGTCCTGAAGGACGTTCAGCGTCTCGTCAAGAGAGCGCACGAAACGGGCGGAGCACTCGAGGACCTAAGCCTTCGGAGTGCGCGCCTTCGTCTTTTGTGCGTAGCGGCGCTGGAAGCGCTCGACGCGCCCTCCGGTGTCGACCAGCTTCTGCTTACCGGTGAAGAAGGGGTGGCACTCGTTGCAAAGCTCGACGCGCAGGGTCGACTTGGTCGACTCGGTGGTAAAGGTGTTGCCGCACGAGCAGGTCACGCTGGCTTCGCCGTATTTGGGGTGGATGTCTGCTTTCATGGTGCTCCTTCAGTGCGAAGAGGAAGTTTAGCGGGAAATCAACTCGTTGGCGCCGGGCCCCCGGCGATCTCCGCCAGGAACTCGTCGTTGGATTTGGTGGTCTTGAGTTTGTCGATGAGCAGCTCCAGGCCGGCGGCGTCGCGGCCTTCGGCGGACAGTCCGTTCAAGACGCGACGCAACTTCCAGACCTGAGGCAGCGCTTCACGACTGAAGAGCAGTTCCTCGTGACGGGTGGAAGAAGCGTTGACGTCGATCGCCGGGTAGAGGCGGCGCTCAGCCAGGCGCCGGTCCAGGCGCAACTCCATATTGCCGGTGCCCTTGAACTCTTCGAAGATGACCTCGTCCATTTTGGAACCCGTCTCCACGAGGGCGCTCGCGAGGATGGTCAACGAGCCACCCTCCTCGATGTTGCGCGCGGCGCCGAAGAACTTCTTCGGCGGATAGAGCGCGCCCGAGTCGACACCACCGGACATAATGCGCCCGGTGGCCGGAGCGGCGAGGTTATAGGCCCGGGCCAGTCGCGTGATGCCGTCCAGGATGATCACCACGTCGCGTCCCTGCTCCACCAGGCGCTTGGCCCGCTCGATGCAGAGTTCGGCGACGTGCGTGTGCTCTTCGGCCGGACGGTCGAAGGTCGATGAGATGACCTCACCGCGCACGCTGCGACGGATGTCAGTGACTTCCTCGGGACGCTCGTCCACCAGCAGCACCATGAGGTGAACTTCGGGGTTGTTGGTCTCGATGGACTGGGCGATCTGTTTCATGATCGTGGTCTTGCCCGCCTTGGGCGGCGAGACGATGAGCCCCCGCTGGCCCTTGCCAATGGGCGAGAGCAAGTCAACGATGCGCGGGGTGAGGTCGAGTTTTCCCTCGTTGGTTTCGAGGTTCAACTTCTCGTCCGGGAACAGCGGGGTGAGATCTTCGAAGCGGGGGCGCAAGCGCGCTACTTCGGGGTCAATACCCGCCACGCTGTCGACGCGAAGAAGCGCCGGGTACTTCTCATTCGAGGCCGCCGGACGGAAGCCGCCCACGATGGTGTCGCCCTTGCGCAAGTGATAGCGGCGCACCTGGTTGATGGAGACGTAGACGTCGTTCGGTGACGCGTGGTAACCCTTGGTGCGCAAGAAGCCGTAGCCGTCGTCGCGCAAGTCGAGCAGCCCTTCTACTTCGACGAGCTCGCCGGCGTAGGGCTGGTCTGCGTTGGGCATCGACTCACCGCCGTTGAAACGTTCGCGACCGTTGCCCCCGCCACCGTTGGCGTTGCCGTTGCGGTTTCGACGGTTGCGGCGCGAGCGATTGTTGGAACCATCAGTGAACTCTCGGGGCTGGCGCTCGGGCCGGGCCTGAGTGAACTGGCGAGCGACGGGGCGCTCACTGGGTAGGACTTCGCCACCGTTGCTCTCGGCGGACTCGGACGCCGCCGGGGCGGCGGGAGCGGTCGCGGGCACTTTGGTGTCGGCGACGAACTCACCGAGTAACTCCTCGAAGTCATCGACGGGAGTGGCGACCGTACGCCGCGAGCGCACGGCCCGAGAGGCGGAGGCCGGGGCGGTATCGCCGGACGGCTCGCCCATGATCGCTTCGATGAGCGCCGCTTTCGAGGCGCGGGCGGGAGCGTCAACGCCCTTGACTTTGGCGATCGTTTGCAGATCCTCGCGAGTTTTCGACTCGAGATCCGAACGGTCTGGGGAAGGCTTAATAGCCATGCATAAATCCTTTCTCGCCGTTCAGAATGATGTGACAGAACGGAGAAGAAAATCGGGAAATGTCATCTCGGAAGAGATTCCTTACGCCGGCACAGCCGAACGGATGACAAAGACCAGTATAGCAGAGGTTGGCTGAACGGCCAACCTACGCGAGTTCGCTGAGGAGCGCTTTCAGGGTGGCGTCCACCACGTCGGGTGACGCGCTGGAGCTCACGGCGGTGTCGGGGTCCTTCAGTCCGTTGCCCGTCAGGACGCACACCACCGTGGAGCCTTTGGGCACGCCATACTTTAAGAGTCCCGCCACCGAGGCGGCCGACGCCGGTTCACAGAAGATCGACTCGTGGCGCGCGATGTAGTGATAGGCGTCGAGAATCTCTTCATCGGTCACCGCACGAATATCGCCCAGTGACTCGTGGATAACCTCCAGCGCGGGCACCCAACTCGCCGGGTTACCGATGCGAATGGCCGTGGCGATCGTTTCGGGGTTCGCGACGGGATGTCCGAGCACGATCGGCGCCGCGCCCGCCGCTTGGAATCCCCACATCTTGGGCAAGGTCGCGCAGCGCTGGGCAAAGTGATACTGAGTGAAGCCGCGCCAGTATGCCGTGATGTTGCCGGCGTTGCCCACGGGGATGGAGAGAATATCGGGCGCCTTGCCGAGCACGTCCACAATCTCGAACGCGCCGGTCTTTTGACCTTCGATGCGGTCGGGGTTGATGGAGTTGACAATGGTGATGGGGAGGTGCTGAGTGAGCTCGCGGGCCAGATTCAACGCCTGATCGAAGTTGCCGCGAATCTGCAGGACCTGTGCGCCGTAGACGATGGCCTGGGCCAGCTTGCCGAGCGCTATCTTTCCCTCGGGCACCAGAACGACGCACTCCATGTTGGCTTTCGCCGCGTACGCCGCGGCGGCGGCCGACGTATTGCCCGTCGATCCGCAGATAACCTTCGTCGCGCCCAGCGCCTTCGCCTTGGTGATGGCCATCGTCATGCCGCGGTCCTTAAAGGAACCCGACGGGTTCAGTCCCTCGTACTTGAGCCAGACGTCCGCCTCGAGACGCTCCGAGAGCTGGTCGGCGTGCAGCAAAGGGGTGTTGCCTTCTTGCAACGTGACAATGTCACCCACGTCATCGAGATCGAGCCACTCGGCGTACTCGACCAGGAGCCCCCGCCAGCCGATCACGTGACGGCCTCGTCGATCACCCGTATGCAGGCGCCGACCGAGTCCACCGACTCGAGGGCCACCAGCTCCTCGACCGTCGCCTCAACGTCGGCACTCAGCGCTTCGTGCGTCAAAAAGGCGAGGCGGGCCTCGTCGTCGAAACCCGATTGATCCATGGACTTGATCGAGACCTGGTGGCGGCCGAAGACACCGGCCACTTCGGCGAGCACCCCGGGTCGGTCGAGCAC
>Ga0181534_10000495_pt1 | contig 27306 bp, 6 predicted proteins | sample PEATcosm2014_Bin_37_FD_119758 | JGI IMG/M metagenome (GOLD analysis project Ga0181534, IMG submission 119758) | Peatland microbial communities from MTU Mesocosm Facility, Houghton, MI, USA - PEATcosm2014_Bin17_10_metaG | ecosystem: Environmental > Terrestrial > Soil > Wetlands > Peat | place...
GCTGGTGATGGCGCTGGCGTTTCTGGCCATCAGCGGACGCGAGCGCGGCTCGGTCTCCACGCAGACCGACACGGCCACCACGCGGCTGGCCGCCGATGCCGGGCTGGCCGCCGCCGAGGCGCAAATCGCCGCCAACATCCTCTCCACCACCAATCCCTACACCTTCGGCCTGCTCGTCTCCATGAATTACCTGACCCCGATCACCAACAACCCGCTGGCCTTCCTCACCAGTTTGCAATACAGCCCGCGCCCGCCGGTGTTCATCCCCAATCCGACAAATCCATCCGCGCCGCCGGATTTTCGCTTCTACCTCGACCTGAACCGCAACGGCTTGGACGATCCGAACGGCTGGGTGACGAACTATGACAACAATGGAAATCCCATCGGCACCAGTTTCCAAATCGGCGACCCGGAATGGATTGGCGTGCTGGAGCGGCCCGACCAGCCGTATGGGCCGAACAATCCGTTCATCGCGCGATACGCCTTCATCGCCGTGCCCGTCGGCAACTCGCTCGACTTGAACGCCATTCACAACCAGGCGCTGACGACAACTAAAATCATGAATTTGGCCCAGGACAGCTATTTTCGCAATCAAGGCGTCGGCTCGTGGGAAATCAATCTCGCCGCGTTCCTCGCGGACTTGAATACAAATGAATGGGACAGCAGTTTGTCCGGTGGCATCTACCAATATCTCCAATGTCTTCAGCCGAATTTCCCGAACAGTGGAGCCGCCTTCAACGATGCCTTTGGGCTGCTGGCTTGGCGCTATGCCTACCTCTACAACTCGTTACGCCCCGTCGGAGGAAGTTCCCCACTCCCACCGGGATTGTTTACGCCATCATCAATTGTCTTCCCTCCATTCCAAAACGACATTGACGCCTATGACATCGGCCCGCTGCAAACGACGACGGCGGGCATCACTGTCAACCCTCCTGTGACCGTTCCGTGGCTGGGCGCGGACAACACGAACCATTACTTCACGCCGGAGGAATTGTTCAACACCAACGAAACGGCCAGCTTCGGCTTCCATTTGCTCAACGCCGGCACGAACACTTACGGTGGAAACACGATTGCCTCCTACGACCGCTACACCTTTTACCGGATGCTTTCGCAACTGGGCACGGACACCACGCCGGAATCCGGCAAGATGAACCTCAATTACGACAATCTGGATATCGGCACAAATGGGGTGTTGACCGTCACCGGAACCGCCAGCGCCACCAATTTTGTCCCGTGGCAACCGCTGACATTCTTTACCTACGCCGCCGACCGGATGCTCAAGGCTTACACCACCCAATGGTTCCAGTCCGGGCCGTCGAACTACCTGCAGACCTACTACGGCATCAGCGGCTACAATTATTACCATCTGGATCCCACCGGAACCTACACCGTCGCCAACGACCCCAGCGGCCTCGGCCTGACGAACGTGCCGTTGTTCGGAATGACCAATCAGCTTCCGGCGTTTGGCGTCACCGGCATTCCGGTCATGGTTGGCGTCAGCAACCAGTTTGTCTATACGCCCGCCGTCCAGCGCGTGCTGCAACTGGCCGCGAACATCTACGACGCCTCCACGAATTCTTATTTCCCGTCTGTTTTCCGTCCGCTCTTTTCGCGCGACCAGAACGGCTACGGCACGAATCTTTTTATCAGCGGATATACCAACGTTCCGTCCGTCGTCGGACCCGGCGATTGGCAACTAGCCCCGCCCACAAACGCCATGGCATTGGCCACAATGCCCAATACTTTCCAAATGCTCAATCTGGCCACCAACGTCTATGGCGTCCCGTGGATCATTGGCGCGAAGAAGGGATTCCCCAATTTCAACGAGTTCGTGCAGGAAAACATCGTGGGCGTGACCCGCCGGTTGCAGGTGATGCGCGATACCAATGCCGAAAGCACCTCGTTTCCAAAGGTTTTCTTCCTCAAGACGAACCAGATGTATATCCTGAGCCTGAACACCTCCTTCGGGCTGGATTTCTGGAACTCCTACAATGCCAGTCTTCCGGATAACGTGACGGTGGTCTATCGGGGACTCACCTACCAGTCCATCACCAATGACGACCCGGGCTTCGAACTCCACCCCGGTGTCCCGCAGCCGATGACGTTGCCCTTCGCCAATATGAACCAGTTCATCGGCTGGAACGGTTCCGCTCCGTGGACTAACCCCGGCGGCCAGCCCAATCCCAGTTCCTTTTATTCAGTGAATATCACGGCTTACCCGATACTGACGAATTCGGTTTATCGCACGCCCAACGCCAGTCTCACGCCGGGAACCGTTCCCGCCGGGTTCACCGCACCGTGTTTGATTGGCACGAACTATTTTGGCACCGTGATTGGGACAATGGCAGCGCTGTTTGAAACCAACATTGTCCCCGGCACCTCCATGTTCCCGCTGCCGCATTTCGGCCTGCTCACTACAAACCAGTTGCAGGTGTTTATCCTAGATGCAACCAATGGCGTCACCAATGTGATTGACTATGCCCAATTCGAGCAAAGCACCAATCTGGACCTGAACGCTGCAATTTTCACAGACCCATCGAACAACGCGGCGCCGCCCGATGGTGTCTGGAACACCAACATGGATGTGAAGAACGGCTTGCCCTACGGCATTGAAAATCAGATTGAAATTTCAGAGGGTCTCAAAAGCCTGCCGCCGACGGCAGAAGATGGCACCTCGGAAGACGGCACCTGGCAGGGCGACCCGGAAGCGACACAATACGGCACCACCCCGGTGCAGCAACAGGCTTCCTTTCAGGCGTTTTTCAAACCTTATGGCCACGGCGTCACCGCCACGGTTCCTGGTTGGGGCAACTATCCGCAGGCAACCGCAACGAACTTTCAGTCGGTCGTTCAAGCTCCCTATGCGCCCACGCGTTATGCGGTCGGCTATGTCATGCTCCAGGCCAACGACCCGCTCGTTCATTACCTTGCCAGCGATCTGGCTCCTTCTTTCCCCTCCGGCTTGATTGATCCAAAAGGTAATTACAACAATTCTATCTCCAATGTTCCGCCGCTGACCGACCTCGATCTTGGCGCGTTGAACCATAATTACCAGCCGTGGGGTGGCAACCCGGCGTGGCAGCAGACGGCCCCGAGTGACTTTGCCTACAATCTGGCGGAGCGGGACCCCTTGGTGAGCCAGTCCGACTTCTGGAATTTTCCGACCAACAAATATCCGACCGTCGGCTGGATGGGCCGCGTCCACCGCGGCACGCCGTGGCAGACAGTCTATCTCAAGGCGACGAACCTCCTGGATTACGTCCAGATCAATAATGGCGTCACCAATTATGCCGGGATGAACGCCTGGGCGACCTGGGCCGGAAACCAAAACGCTTTTGACGCCATCAACGCCGCGCCGGTGTCGGACCGGCTGCTGTTTGATTTGTTCACCACGGCGTTCAACGACAACGCCACGCGCGGCACGCTCTCGGTCAATCAATCCGCCGACCAGTATGATCCCGATGGCAATCCCGCCGACATCAATCCCGCCGCCGGGCTGGCGGCGTGGTCGGCCCTGTTCAGCGGCATTGTCGTGCCGCCCATCAACAACACCAATCCGCTCGCCACCTATGGCGTCATTTCCCCCGTCGGCGGTCTGGCGCTTTCAAATTCGGCGCTGGGCATATTGATCACCAACATCAATTACACGCGCTACAACTTCACAAATGCCGACGGACTGGCGGGCGTGTTTGAACACAAGGGCGACATCCTGTCCGTGCCGCAGCTTACGGACCACTCGCCGTTCATTGACCCCGCGCAGACCAACTACAACAGCGACGCGATGTATGAATGGCTGCCGCAGCAGGCGATGTCGCTGCTGCGCGTCGGCACGCCGCGCTACGTCATTTACAGCTACGGCCAGACGCTCAAGCCCGCGCCAAACGGAATCTATCTGGGGCCGGGGCAATTTTTCGGCATGGCCACGAATTACCAGGTCATGTCGGAAATGGCCACGCGCGCCGTGGTGCGCCTGGACACGGCGCGGACCAACGGCCCCGGCGGCACAATCATGATGACACCGCCGCGCGCGGTCATCGAACAATTCAACATCCTGCCGCCGGATTAACCGCCGACAAATTTAACCGCCAAGACGCAAAGAACGCCAAGATGAAGACGCATCAAATCAAAAAAACAGCCTTGAGGGAAAAATCCTGCCTGGCGTCCTTGGCACCTTGGCGGTTTGCCGTATGAAAACACTGATTGAACCGGGAAAACGAGTTGACGAACTGGCTCATGCCGTCATCGGGGCGGCAATTGAGGCGCATCGCCATTTGGGGCCGGGATTCCTGGAAAGCGTTTATGAAGAAGCGCTTTGCATCGAATTGGCGGAGGGGCAGGTTCACTTTGAGCGCCAGAAGGAAATCAGCGTGCTTTACAAAGGCCGGCCGATTGGAAAACAGAGGATTGATTTGATGGTTGGAGGCGTTCTCATCGTCGAACTAAAGGCAATTGATGCTTTGGCCGAAATTCACAAGGCACAAGTGATTTCCTATCTCAAGGCAACCCGGCTGCCCCTGGGGTTGCTGATAAATTTCAACGTTCCCATTTTGAGAAACGGGATAAAGAGGGTAGTTTATACAAGAATATAAACCGCCAAGACGCCAAACATGAAAACGGTTCAAATTGAAAAGAAGGCTTCGGATAAAAAATCCGTCATGGCGTCCTTTGCGCCTTGGCGGTTAAACCGGAAATTGCGCCTTGGCGGTTAAAAGTTTATGAGAGTTCGAGTGGTAAAATGGATTTTGCCGTGCCTGCTGCTGTTGCTGGCGGTCGCGTGGCTGTTCCGGCATGAGGCCGGCCAGCGTGCCTTGGTCAGCAAGGCCGCCGCGACTGCGTCGGCGGTGTTGTCGCCCGCCCGCCCGCCCGGAGTGGCACCGTTGACCAATCCGTCGCTGGTGAGCGCCGCCGAGGCGAAAACCAACCGGCTCGCCTACCGCTTGAGCAACACCACCCGGCCCATCAGCCAGTTGATGACCGACCGCCGCGCCGTCCTGCTGGAGAACGCGCTGATTGATTCGGGCCGCCCGGTGAATTTTACATTCCCCAAAAACCTGCTGGCGCAGGGCGACCCGGGCGCCTACATCGTCCAGTCGAGCGGGCCGGTCACCGCCGCCTTCCGCGCGGCGCTGGCGAAGGCGGGCGCGGAAATCGTCTCCTACATCCCGAACGACGCCTACCTCGTGCGCGCCACGGCGGCGGGCGCGGGCGCGCTGGCGGGCGACCCACTGACGCAGTCGGTGATTCCCTACGAGCCGTATTACAAAATCCAGTCCACGCTGCTCAACGCGGCGGTGAGGCAGCAATCGCTGCCCGACGGCGCGGTGCTGACACTCGGCCTGTTCGCCGACAATGCGGCGCAGACGATTTCGGCAATTGAAAATCTCGGCGGCAAGATTGTGGCGCAGGACCGTTCGCCGTTCGGCCCGATTGTGCGCGTGCAACCGCCGGCAGACTGGACGGCGCTGGCCGCGCTGCCCGGCGTGCAAATCGTGGAGCCGTTCCATCCGCGCGTGACGGCGAACGATTTGAGCCGCGTGACCGTGGGCATCTCGGTGGACACGGTCGTGCCGACCAATTACATGAACCTTTACGGCTCGAACGTGATTGTGGAGGTGAACGACACGGGCATTGACACCAATCACCCGGATTTCACCACCGGCGGGAGCGCGGCCACAACGACTCCCGGTGGCACGCCCGTTCGCGTCATCGGCGGAGATTCCCCGTTGAGCATGGTGGACACCACCGGCCACGGCACGCACATCGCGGGCATCATCGCGGGCAACGGTGACATGAGCCTGACAACGATGTCGAGCGGCCTCCAGTTGGTGGAGGGTTCGGCGACAAACGCGGATTTCCGGGGCAAGGCGCCGCTGGCCACGCTGCTGTCAATGAGCCTGCAGGATTCCGACCGGCAGCTTCAGGAAGCCGCGGCAATGGCGGGAATGTCGCCGGCGAGCGGCGCGCTGACGAACGCGCCCATCTCCAACAACAGTTGGGGCTACAGCGGCGACAACGCCTATGACCTGGCGGCGGCCAGCTACGACGCGGCCACGCGCGACGCGCTGCCGCAGGTGACCGGCTCGCAGCCGGTGCTGTTTGTGTTTGCGGCGGGCAATGACGGCTACAACGGCCACAACGGCGACAATGGCGACAACGACGGCGGCGGCGGAACGCCCGACACGATCACCTCGCCGGGCACGGCCAAGAACGTCATCACGGTGGGCGCGCTGGAGCAGTTGCGCAACATCACCAACATCGTCACCGATCTCAACAGCAACATGAGCCCGGTATGGGAGCCGCAGACGGACCACGGTTATCAGGTCGCGTTTTATTCGAGCCGGGGCAACGTCGGCATCGGCATCGAGGGCGCTTACGGGCGTTTCAAGCCGGACGTGGCCGCGCCGGGATCTTTTGTCCTCTCAACCTCCAGCCAGTTCAACAACGAATGGGCCACGAACGTCTATTACAACCCGACCAACCACACCGACCAGACCTACACGGGCCAGAGCGTGGACCAAAGCAATATTCAATACTACAGCATCCTTGTCCCCCAAAATGCCGTCAGCGTGGCCGTCGAAATTCAGACGAACACCAGTTCGCCCAGTCCGTTCCCGACGAACCTGCAGATTTACGTGAGCCAGTATAATTATCCCGACCCGACGCAACCGCAGGGTCCCGATAATTATGATTTTGCCACCTACGATGATGAAGTTATGATTCCGCCCGACCCGGACGGAACGGGCGCCTATCTGACACAGATCCAGGGCACCGGCTTCAACTATGCGGTGTTCAACACCAATTCGCAGACGGTCAATTACAATCTTTCCACCGATGTCGCCACGACCAACGACCTTGGCAATTATTATTCGGTGCTGGAGGGCATGAATGACAGCCTGGGCGGTTACTACCGCTACGAATCCGGCACCAGCATGGCGGCGGCGGACGTGTCCGGCACGCTGGCATTGATGGAGGATTTCTTCATCAATCACAGCGCGCTGACCAATCCTCCCCCCCCCAGCCCGGCGTTGCTGAAGGCGCTGCTCATCAACGGCGCGCGGCCCGCCGTCGGCGTGTATGATTTGCAGGTCAACAACACGATCAATTACGAGGGCTGGGGTCTGGTCAACCTGCCCAATTCGCTGCCGACCAACAACCCGGCAAGTTACAATGGTTCGATACCGTCCTCCATTTTCATCCAGGACCAGAGCCCGACCAACGCGCTGGCCACCGGCGACAAGCAGTCGTTCGCCCTCAATGTTTCCACCAACGGGTCGGCATTGCCCCTGCGCCTGACGCTGGTATGGACGGATCCGCCCGGCAACCCCGTCGCCGCCATCAAGCTCGTCAACAGCCTCGAACTCGTCGTGACCAACGTGGACAACCCGACGAACCCCGTCGTTTATTACGGCAACGACATCCCGGCGCATGGCGTTTCCAACACCCCGGAAAGCGCGACGAACTCGGTAAGCCCGGACACGATCAACAACGTGCAAAGCGTCGTCATCCCGGAGCCGCTCGGCACCAACTATGTCGTCACGGTCGTCGGGCGCGAGGTGAACGTCAACGCCGTCTCCGCCCAGACGAACAACGCCGCCGGCTTTTACGCGCCCAACGTGGTGCAGGATTATGCGCTGGTGATTTCCTGCGGCGAAGGCGAGGCGCCCGGCGCGTTCACGGTCATGAACAACGGCATCGTCTCCAATCCGACCGGCGACCAGGACATCACCTTCGTGACGACGACGAACCAGCCGTTGATGAACCAGTTCGTCGGCGCCAACTCGCCCGTGCTGAACATGACGAACACCATTCCCTTCACCACGAACATGGCCTATGGCTTCAACGCCGCAGACACCATCGGCATGACCAACCAATGGCATTTCTATGTCGTGACGAATAATGGGGTGGATGCCAGCGGGAACAGAAACGACGTCACCAATGCCGCGTTCATCATCTTCACGCCGCCGACGCTTTCGGTTCCACGCATGGGCGTCTTTGTGAACTCGGATGCGGAATCCAACGCGACGATGCCCCAGGCGAACATTGACCTTTATGTGACGACGGATTCCAATCTGCTGGTTCTCGCCACGAACACCCTTTACAATTGCATCAACGGCACGCAGATAACCGGAGCATCAGGTCCCGGCACTCCGCCGGTCTTCAATGCCGCATCCTTGGGTCCTGGCGGCGCGAAGTTTGTCGTGGACACCAATTCCGCACCCCTGCTCCCGGAGGTTTATTATGTCGGCGTGAAATCGGAGGACCAGATGGCTGCGGAATACTCCTTCCTGCCCGAATTCACCTCGATACCGTTCAGCCAGATGGATCATGGCGATGAAATCTTCAATGGCGTGTCCATCCCGATCACCATACCTGGCGGCAGCCCGGGCGTGCCCGGCTTCGTTGATGTCGTGGCCATTGGCTTGTATCCAATCCAGGTGGGGACGGTCATCGTCACCAACATCATCCAGCAAACAGACGTGGGCGACATGGTCAGTTCCATCTCGTTCAACAACATCTCCGACGTTCTGATGAACCACGATTCGCCAAACAGCCCGGGCACATTCAATTTTATTTATGACGACAGCGGCACGGTGGATCCCACCACGGTGCCGACCGGCTATTCGTTGCAGCCGTCCGACGGGCCTGGCAGCCTGCAGGACTTTGCCGGCCAGGATGCCTCCTCCGGCGTGTGGGTGTTCCATCTGGCGAACAGCGTCGCGCCCTTCACCGGCAGCGTGCAGCTTTTCAGCCTGCGTGTTCATCCGCATCAGGATTTGAACGGCGGCATAACGAATGTCATCCCGGCGCACGGTGTGTTCAGGGACTTTGTTGACGTGCCGGCGGGCGCGACCAATCTTACCATCAACGCCACGAACATTTCGGTTAACCCACCGCCGGACACGAGCAATCCGCTGCTGATGGTCATCAAATTCAAAACGCCGCCGACGCTCACGGATGCGGACAAGGGACCAGTGGCATTGATCAATGGCACTTCTGTCGCGGCGGGCGGTGCCGGCCTTGGCAATTCGCTTTCCGTCGGACCCACCGACGTGCCGCCCATCCAGCCGGGTCGCTATTATGTGGACATCACGAATCAAAGCAGCACAGCGCAGACCGTGTTCGTCATCGCGGTGATTCTGCCACCAAATCCAAGCGGCACGAGCATGGACTTCACCTCCGCAGGCGCGACACCGCTGCTGGATGACGCGGTGACCTATTCGGATATTTTTGTGGGCACCAACCTGCCCATCGCGTCGTTGAACGTCGGCATCGAGGTGCAGCATCCGCGCATTTCCGATCTTGTCTTCCATCTTATCAGCCCGGACGGCACGCGCGTGCTGCTGATGGAAAACCGAGGCGGCGACAGCACCAGCGGCGCGGGCGCAACGGTGGTGGAAACGAATGTGATCTCGGTTCCGACAAATACATTCACAGTGTCAACAAACACCATGGTGGTGACGAACGTGATGGTGATGACAAATATAATGGTGACAACGAATTTAATGGTGATGACAAATACCATGGTGGTGACAAACGTAATGGTGATGACAAATATAATAGTGACAACGAATATGACGGTGGCAACGAATGTGGTCGTATTCACCAACAGCTTCGAGGGAATGGCCGCAGGGGATTATTTCGCTGGCAATACCGTGGGCGGTTGGATGGTGACCACCAATCAAGTCAGCCTGGTCACCGACCCGGCGAACGCCGACGACGGCAGCAACTTTCTGGCGCTGGCCAACGGCGGCATTTCCTACGCATTCCCGGCGGAGACAAATGGAACCTACACGCTCACCTTCGCCTATCGCGGGCCGGGCATCGCCGCTTGGTGGCGCGCGGAGAGCAACACCGTGGACAGCATCAATGGCAACAACGGAACGACGGGAACCATAACCAATTATACAACGGTTTGGACGAACGGCTTTGAAGGCGGATCCGCAGCCGATTATGTGTCAAATCAAGTTGTCGCCGGATGGACCGTAAATGCAAATCAAGTCAGCCTGGTCACCGACGCGAACAATGCCTTTGGCGGAAGTAATTTTCTGGCTCTTGCGAATGGCACGATTTCAACCAATCTATCCACCATTCCCGGACAAACCTATACCGTGTCATTTGCCTATCGCGGGCCGGGCATCGCCGCCTGGTGGCGCGCACAAAACAACACAAATGACAGCATCAATGGGAATAATCCCAACAACGTTCAGAACATAACATTCACCACCGGCGAAGTCGGCAAGGCTTTTGTATTTGACGGCAGCACCAGCCTGATCACCGTGCCTGCCAGCACGAGCCTGACGGTCTCAAATGTCACCATGGAAGCCTGGATTTACCCGTCGAATCTCACCACGATGCAGCCGGTTTTTGATTATGGTGGCGCAAACCAAGGTTCTGACATCCATTTCTGGATCAACACGATTGGTGGAAGCTCTATAAATCCCGGCGGCCTCCACGCGCTTCTCCGCAATTCTGTCGAGGTTGACGACATAAACCCGGTTGTTCAGTTGAACCAATGGAATCATATTGCGTTCACGGCACAATTTGTGTCGGCTTCAGCCGGCAACGCGACATTCACCGGGATGCTGTATTGCAATGGCGCTCCGGTGATGACCAACACGGCGTCGGGCATCTTGCAGTCCTCTTTCGAACCGGTGAATTTGGGATATAGGGATGTAAACAGCACGGAAACTCCTGTGACTCGTGGCCTTCACTTTATGGGCAACCTGGATGAGGCAAGCATTTATAACCGCGCTCTTTCCGGCAGTGAAATCAAGGCCATCTACAACCTGGGCAGCGCGGGCAAATACGATCCGCTGCTTGTCAATGCTTCGCCGGCTTTAAGTCTCGCCAAATTCCGCGTTAATTACGGGCCGTCTTCCACCACCCTGCTTGGCAACAATACCAACTGGCAGACTTCCACCGTAAGCTTTACCGCCACCACAAATCAAACCTTGTTTTCCATCACAGGTCTAGAGCCGGGAATTTTATTGGATCAATTTGTTCTGACCACAAGCACGACAAATAGCACGATCGCCTACACCAATGGCGAGGTCGGCAATGCGTTTTATCTAGATGGTTCCACCAGCTACATAACCGCGCCCGCTTCCACAAGCCTGACAGTCAGTAACATGACTTGCGAAGGCTGGATTTATCCCACCTCGAGCCAGTTTGGCCCCATCATTGCTTACGGAGGACCAGGAGGACATTCCCCAATATCATTCTGGGTGAATGGATGGGGCCTTAGTCCGGTTCCGGGAATGATTTCTGGATATATGCGCTCGACAAGTGGAGGAATACAATCCGCCGCCGGATTGGTTCCTCAAAACCAGTGGAGTCATGTAGCATACACCTATAATCCCACGACGGGCAGTCAGATTCTATATTTTAACGGGGCTCTTGTGGCGAGCAATCAGGCTACAGGCGTTCTTGATTCGAGTTTCGTCCCCGTTGGTCTGGGTTATTTGGATGCCGCCAGTCTGGAGGCAACGGCGGGCTACCGCTTTGCGGGTGGAATGGACGAAATGAGCATCTACAACCGCTCTCTTTCTGCCAGCGAAATCGAAGCCATCTATGCCAGCGGCACCAATGGCAAGTTCGATCCGGTTGTTTTCACTAATTCGCCCGCGCAAAGCCTGGCCGAAGCCCAAATCAGCATCAATGGCAGCAATACACCCGCTTTTAACGGCAGCAACACCAACTGGCAAACCTACACCGCCAGCGGCACCGTTGACACAAATGGAACCGTTCTGGCCATCGCCGGACTTGAGCCAGGCATGTTGCTGGATTATTTTGTATTGTCCAACGCGACGGATCTCACCAACGCGACGGATCTCACCAACGTGACATATCTCACCAACGTGACGTATTTCACCAACGTGACGTATCTCACCAACGTGGCATTTTTCACGAACGTGATGTATTCCACCAACGTGATGTATTCCACAAATACTGTAACGACACACTTCTCGGAAACCAATGTGGTCACAAACATGTTCTACCTTGCCTTCACCGAGGACACAAACCTGACGACGACACCGATCAAATTCTCCGTGCCGCCGTTCGTGCCGCCCGTCACAACGCCCATCTTGCTGTGGACGGACAGTTTCGAAGCATATCCAGATGGCACCTATGCATATACACCAACGCCGACGACCCTTGGCAACTGGACCGTGCTGACGAACCAGGTGATAATCCCCACCAACAGTCCGCCAGCCTATGACGGCGCCAATCTTCTGTCGCTGACGACCGGCGCGATTTCCACCACCCTGCACACAATGGCAGGCCGGAATTATCTTCTGCAATACGCGGTGGGGACGCAGCCGTTCACGGGTCTGCTTGTGGCGAATATCAATAATGGCATTAACAGTTCGGTTTCGGAATTCGACTTGAGCGGGAACGGGTCCATTTTCAACAATGCGCTGGGCAACCCGTGGGCGCTGGTGTTTGACAACAGCGGCAATCTTTATGTGGCGGACGATTTCAGCAACGCGATTTATAAATTCACACCGCCAGGCACAAATTATGTCCTCTTCACCACGAACGGTTTGAACTCGCCTGAAGGTCTGGCGTTTGACAGCAGCGGCAATCTCTACGTGGCGAACGCAGGCGACGGCTCGATTTGGGAATACACACCCGGCGGGATTGGAACACGCTTCACCATCGCCGGCAGCGGAGCCGGCAGTGTCCCGGATGCGCTGGCGTTTGACGGCAATGGCAATCTCTACGTCGCGAATTACGGCGACAACACGATTGAAATCTTCACGAATGCAAATGCGAATGCGGATGGCATCTTTCTCACCGTCACGAATGGTCTGGACGGTCCCGACGGGCTGGCGTTTGACAACAGCGGCACCAATCTTTTCGTGGCAAATGAAGGCGGAGTGGCTACCGCCGGTCCTTCTGTTGAGGAATTCACGCCACCAGGCACGAATGCGACATTCATTGCGAATGGCGCCATCATCCCAACCTTGAGCAGCCCATCGGGACTGGCGTTTGACAGCAGCGGCAATCTTTACATGACGGACTTTGGCAGTTCCGAGATATATGAATTCCCGGCAAACGGAACGATAAATCCCGGTCCGCCAGTCGTCTTCGCGAACGACGCCGCTGGCGACTTGAATTCTCCCAACGGCCTGGCTTTTTACACCAGCAACTCGGAGAACACCAACAGCGCCAACTGGCAGTTGATCAACCAGACTTTCACGGCGACGGAAACCAACGAGCCGCTGGTGCTGGACGCCTCCGGTGGCGGCTTTGCCGCCGCCAGCGGCGGTGTCATCACCAACACGTTCGCCGGCAACAAATTGTTCGACTATTTCTCGCTGACCGAAGTGCCGGGCGACCTCTATTATCTGCCGGAGCAGTCGCTCGACGCCTTCACCGGCAAGAGCGCCTATGGCTACTGGTGGTTGGAAATCCAGGATGACCGCGCCGGCGCGGTATCCACCAACTTGCTGGTGAGCTGGGAACTGCAATTCGTCTTCGCCGACACCAATGCGGTTCCGGCGGTCTTGAGCGGAGGCATCGGGCAGTCGAATCGATTCATCCCGTCCGGCGACATCGCGTGGTATCAAATCAACGTGCCGTCGAGCGCGAATTACGCCACGAACCTGCTGCTGTTCGCCAGCGCCCCGGTCAATGTCTGGTTCGACACGAACAGTCCCCCGACGACCAACATACTGTTCCTGCCCGATGTCGCGTATCCCGGCGGGATAAACGGATCCGTCCTGTTGAGCACAACCAACACCACAAGCCTCGACCCAAACTATCTGCAGCCGCCCAACATTTACCAAGGTCAGACTTATTATCTCGGCGTCCAAAACCCGAACGCCTTCACAGTCAATTACGGCATCAAGGTGAATTTCGATCACGGCAACGCGGCAAGCCCTGGATTGGGCGTCATCATCAGCGCGGCGTCGAGCAGCGGCCCCACGCTCCAATGGAAGGCGTCGGCCAGCGCGCAATTCCAGATGCAATGGAAGGACGACCTCACGCAACCGTGGAACACCGATCCAAGCGTCATCACGTCAAGCGATGGCAACTTCACGTTCACCGACGACGGCTCTCAAACCGCGCCATTGGGGCCAACGCGCTTCTACCGGCTGGTGCGGATTTCGCCATGACGTTTTGGATATCCCGCCGGCTTTATTTACCCACATTGCTCCGGGAATGGCCGGTGAAAATTCATTGGTGAACGGGCGTTTTGCATATAATCTCCCGGCGAAACAAATTATGAAAAGCGGAACAGGCCTGGCACTCGGGTTGTTAAAACAAAAATCTGATCCGGCGGAAATCGCAGTCAAACTTGCCCTGCGCAACGCCTTGGCGGGATGCGACAGTGTGCTGGACATAGGCTGCGGGGCTTCGCCAACGATGCGGCAGCTTGGACCCTCCCGTCTCGTGGGTGTCGAGGGATACAAACCCGCCGTTGAGCAGGCCAGGCAACTCAAGACTCATGACGAAATCATTCACGGCGACGTGAAAGCGCTCGCCCAACTTTTCAAGCCGAAACAATTTGATGCCTGCGTTGCACTCGACGTTATCGAACACCTTGTCAAGGAAGACGGCATCCAGTTGATGCGGGACATGGAACGGATTGCGGCGAAGAAGGTTATTTTCTTCACTCCGTGCGGCTTTTTGCCGCAACGGCACGCATCCAATGACGATCTTCAAGAGCATCTTTCGGGATGGGAACCCGCCGAGATGCGGGATTATGGATACGATGTCATCGGCCTGTTGGGTCCGAAAAAATTGCGTGGCGAATACCACGCGATCAAAGGCCGTCCTCGCGTTTTTTGGGGTGTCGTTTCTTTGGCGGGACATTTCCTGTGGACCCGCAATCACCCCGAAAAAGCCGCGGCGATTTTGTGTGTGAAAAACCTGGTGGAACCCTGAATTTTAGGCCTGCCGGTCAAATTGTTTCTGAAAGTTTCTTCACAAGCTGCTTCAGTCGGCAACAATCTGGTCACACACGGCTTCCCTCGCCCCCCGGGGACGATTAAAAGTGATTGACTTACGACAGGCGAATGTTAGGATTCGCGTATTGTTCGGAAGGGTGACGCAAACGCCACGGTTGGCCTTCCGGCGATGCCGTGCTACTGGTTTCAAAACTTGGCCAAGTCGGATCCTATGAAGACAGCCTGTTCATTTGGTGCAATTGCCGCTCTTGGCAGTCTATTGTTTTTTTTCACTGCATCTGACGCACTGGCTGCAAACCTCCAAGTCTTGCATGGGCACGTTCCTGCGGCGACGGCTTCCCTGCAGCCGCTGGGCAATTTCCCCGGCACAAATCAACTGAATCTGGCGATCGGGTTGCCGTTGCGGAATCAAGCGGAGCTTTCCAATCTGCTTGGGCAAATCTACGACCCGTCCAGCCCGGATTATCATCATTATCTGACGCCGGAACAGTTCACGGAAAGATTCGGGCCGACGGAAGCGGATTATCAGGCGGTCGTGGCGTTCGCCAATGCCAACGGCCTGCGGGTCACCGCAACACATCCGAATCGCGTGCTGCTGGACGTGAGCGGGACGGTTACGGATGTGGAGCGCGCCCTGCACGTGACGCTGCGGACCTACCGGCATCCGACGGAGAACCGGACATTTTATGCGCTGGACACCGAGCCATCGCTGGACTTGGCGGTTCCGATTTTGCACATCAGCGGTCTGGACAATTATTCGCTGCCACATCCGCGATTTGTGGCCAAGCCGCTGGTCAAGGGACAGAATGCGGTGCCGAACGCCGGTTCAGGGCCAAGCGGCACTTATATGGGCAACGATTTCCACGCGGCTTATGCTCCAAGTTCATCGCTGAATGGTTCAGGGCAAATTGTCGGACTGCTGCAATTTGACGGTTACACGGTCGGCGACATCACCTACTACGAAAGCCAGGCTGGCTTGCCGAATGTGACCTTGCAAAATGTGTTGTTGGATGGTTTCAATGGCATTCCGTCGGGCAATGGTGGAGAGGTGGAAGTTTCGCTGGACATCGAGATGGCAATCTCAATGGCAACGAATTTATCCGAAGTGATCGTTTATGAAGCGCCCGATGGATCCCCCTTCGAGGATATTCTCAACCGCATGGTCACAGACAACCTGGCCAAGCAATTAAGCTGTTCATGGTTTGTGCTCAATGGCGTGGCCGATCCGGCTGCCGACGTTATTTTCCAGGAGATGGCGGCGCAGGGCCAGTCGTTCTTCAGCGCGTCGGGTGACAACGACGCCTATACCGGATTGATTGATTTTCCCGGTGACACACCTTACATCACGCAAGTGGGCGGAACCACTTTGACAACGAGCGGGCCGGGCGGCGCGTGGGTTTCAGAAACAGTTTGGAACTGGGGCAGCGGCGCCGGGAGCGGCGGAGGCATCAGCACACAGTATCCGATTCCGAGCTGGCAGACGAACATCAGCATGACAGCCAATCAAGGTTCGACGACGATGCGCAACACGCCTGATGTGGCCTTGACGGCAGACAACATTTATGTCCGGGCGGATGGCAGTGACTATAGCGTGGGCGGCACGAGTTGCGCGTCGCCGTTGTGGGCCGGCTTCGCGGCATTGATCAATCAGCAGGCCGCCACAACCGGCCAGCCGCCGGTTGGTTTTGTGAACCCGGCGATTTACGCGATCGGCAAGGGCACAAATTACAACTCGGCGTTTCACGACATCACAACCGGCAACAATGAAAGTCCAAGCAGCCCTACGAAGTTTTCGGCTGTTTCCGGTTATGACTTGTGCACAGGGTGGGGCACTCCGGCGGGACAAGGCTTGATCAATGCGTTGGCGAATCCGGAAGCCCTGCTCATTACGCCGGCCGCGGGCTTTGCTTCCGCGGGTGGGTTTGGCGGGCCGTTTACCGTCACTTCCGAAAATCTTTTGCTGACGAACGTCGGAATCAATTCCCTGACCTGGACGCTTGTCAATACGTCGGCTTGGCTGACGGTTTCATCCGCCGGTGGCACGATCACTCCCGGCGGAGCGGCAACCACAGTGAGGATAAGTCTGAACACCGCCGCCAGCAACTTGGTGGCTGGGGCTTACAACGCGACCGTGTGGTTCACTAATCTGAATGACAACGTTGCCCAAAGCCGTCAATTCAACCTGTCGGTGATAAGTCCTCCCGTTATCACGGCGCAACCCACCAATCAATCGGTCCTGCAAGGAGGGACCGCGATATTCACTGTTACAGCCACGGGCGGCCTGCCGCTGTCCTATCAGTGGCGAGACAACGGAACGAATCTGACCGACGGTGGCAACATCTCTGGTTCGACGACGACCAACCTGTTCATTGGCAATGTGTCCTCTAACAATGTGGGAACTTACACGGTCACCGTGACCAACATTGCCGGCGCGGTCATCAGTTCCAACGCGCTGCTGACAATCGTTTCCTCTCCGCCGGTGATTATCATCCAACCCACGAACGAGACGGTGATTGTGGGTGGCACGGCAGGATTCAGCGTGACGGCCATCGGCAGCACACCATTGACTTATCAATGGAAGAAAAACGGGACGAATCTCGTGGGGCAGACAAGCACGAACTTCATCATTGCCAGCGTGCAGACCAATGATGCGGGCATTTATGCGGTGGCAGCCACCAATGCCTATGGTTCAGCTATCAGTTCCAACGCGGTGCTGACGGTGTTAGTGGCGCCGCCCTGCGACCCAGCGCCATCAGGATTGGTGGCATGGTGGCAAGGCGAAGGCAATGCCTATGACAGCATTGGCACCAATAATGGCACCCCGGTTGGTGGAATCGCCTACACCAATGGCGAAGTGGGTCAGGCCTTTGTATTTAACAATACCAGCAGTTACATCCCCGTGCCGGCATCACCCAGCTTAAACATCGGAACTGGGAGTGGCGTTACCATAGAGTGCTGGGTTAAGCCTAATGCCTATGATGCCGACGTCTATGGTGGGCCAGTTATTGAATGGGACTCTGCGACAACGGATGGTTTGCAGCTTTGGACCGGAGGCTCACTTTTTGGCAATATCATAGATACATCTGGAAATGCCCATGCACTTAATGTGCCGATGGTATTTGACACGAATAATTTTCAGCATGTAGCTCTTACCTACGACAAGAGCAGCGGGCTGGCGGTGCTTTATTACAACGGCACGATGATTGCCTCCAACAACTTTGGAAACATTACGCCACAGACGACTTATCCGGTGAACATCGGCAGGCGAACAGGCCAGCCCAACGGCAACGGTGCCACCTATGGCGGATTGATAGACGAATTGAGTCTTTACAACCGCGCCCTCTCTTCCAGCGAAATCGCCGCCGTTTACAACGCTGGCAGCAAAGGCAAATGTTTCACACCAGTGCCACCACTCATTACTTCCCAGCCGACGAATCAAACGGTGGTGATAGGCGGCACGGCAACATTTTCAGTCCAGGCGGTTGGCACACAACTGTTGACCTACCTATGGAATTTCGATGGGACAAATATCCTCGGAGCGACCAACACGTCGTTGACACTCACCAACGTGCAACTGGCCAGCGCGGGCAATTATTCGGTTGCGGTGACCAATGCCTATGGTTCAGCCATCAGTTCCAATGCGCTGCTGACGGTGCTCACCCAGCCACCAACCATCATCATGCAACCTTCCAATCAGACGGTGATCGTGGGCGGCACGGCAGGATTCAGCGTGACGGCCACCGGCAGCATGCCATTGACTTATCAATGGAAGAAAAACGGAACAAATATCATCGGAGCGACGGGCACAAATTTCACAATTTTAAATGCTCAAACCAATAACGCAGGCATTTATGCGGTGGCAGTGACTAATGCCTATGGTTCAGCCGTCAGTTCCAACGCGACGTTGACCGTGTTGCTGGCCCCGCCTTGCGACTCGCCGCCTTCGGGTCTGGTCAGTTGGTGGCAGGCGGAGGGCAATGCCAATGACAGCATTGGCACCAACAACGGCACTGCGGTCGGTGGGGTCACCTACACCAATGGCGAAGTGGGACGGGCATTCATGCTTGATAACGTCAATACAAGCACGAGTTACATCCCGGTGCCAGCCTCGCCCAGTTTGAACATCGGAACCAACGGCGGCTTTACCATTGAATGTTGGGTTCAACCTGATGCTGCCACCTTTAAAGGGGGAGCCCCAATCATCGAATGGGATTCCTCAAGCACAGATGGTTTGCAGCTCTGGATTGATCTTTCTGCAAATATCAAGGATACGTCTGGCAACGCACACACTCTTGTGGCTGATGGGCTGTTAAGCTCAAATAGCTTTCAGCATGTTGCCCTCACCTACGACAAGAGCAGCGGGAAGGCTTTCCTTTATTGCAATGGAGTCATGGTCGCCTCCAATAACTTTGGCAATATCACGCCGCAGACGACCTATCCGGTGAACATAGGCAGGCGAACGGGCCAGCCCATCGGCAACGGCAGCAACTATGGTGGATTGATTGACGAATTGAGTCTTTACAACCGCGCCCTTTCCTCCAATGAAGTCGCCGCCGTCTACAACGCCGGCAGCGCAGGAAAATGTCCGGTGCCGCCAGCCGTTCTGATCCAGCCGACCAATCAGACAGTCATTGCCGGTGCCACTGCAGCCTTCAGCGTCCAGGCCAATGGCTCGCCCCCGCTCTTTTACCAGTGGCTTTTCAATGCCACGAACATACTCGGAGCAACAAATACTTCGCTGACATTGACCAACGTTCAACCCGTTCAAGGCGGCACTTACACGGTCCTGATCGCCAATGCCGCCGGCTCCATCACCAGCTCCAACGCCATATTGACGGTCAACGGCCCGCCAAGCATCACCACCCAGCCTGTTGGCCAGACCAACTTTGTCGGTGCCACCGCGACGTTCACCGTCATTGCGTCGGGTTCAACGCCTTTGCGATACCAATGGAATTTTAATGGGACGAATCTTGTCATCGCCACGAATGCAGCGCTGGTGCTAACCAACATTCAATTCAACCAGGCTGGCAACTACGCAGTGTTGGTGACTAATGCCTACGGCTTCATTATGAGTTCCAACGCCGCACTGGTGGTCAACTCGCTGTTTCACTTTGTCTGGAACCCGATTCCTTCGCCGCGATTTGCAGGCGTGCCATTCGGCGTGGCCATCCAGGCGCAGAATCCGACGAACGGGCTGGCGACCAATTTCACCGGCGCGGTCTTTTTCCTGTCCACCAACGGCGTGCCGGTTGCCCCGGCGGCTTCAGGAAATTTCACCCAAGGCAACTGGACCGGGGCCGTGACGGTCGCCCAGTCGGCCACGAATCTGGTGTTGCGGGCCAATGACAGCGTCGGGGAAACCGGCCTGGCCAATCCAATCAATATTGTTGGTCTGCCGCCGCTAACGGCGGCATTATCAGGCAACACATTGTATATATTCTGGCCGGTCAGTCCGGCTGGGTTTGTTCTTGAAACCACTCCCGGCCTCTCACCGGCAAGCTGGGTTCCAGTCGCCGCGCCTCCAATCCAGATTGGCGATCAATACCTCCAACCCGTCCAGATGTCCGGAACCAACGCCTTCTACCACCTGCGATTCACGGGGCAATGAATGTAACCGCGGAAGGCGTTGAATTGCCAAACAGCGCCGCCGGAGGATTTCCTTTTAGCAAGGGCAACTCCTCCTTTGCTTCGGTTTCCGTTTTGGATAGCCTTGCCGGTTATTTGATTCCGGAAATTCGCAATTGTGAGCAAAGAATTCATACGCATCGGCGGCGCGCGTGAGCACAACCTTAAGAACCTCACGCTGCAAATCCCGCGCGACCGGCTGGTGGTCATCACCGGCTTGAGCGGGAGCGGCAAATCGTCGCTCGCGTTCGACACCATCTACGCCGAGGGCCAGCGCAAATACGTCGAGAGCCTCTCCGCCTACGCCCGGCAGTTTTTGGATCAGATGCAAAAGCCGGAGGTGGATTTCATCGAGGGCCTGTCACCGGCCATCGCCATCGAACAGCGCAGCTCCGGCAGCAGCCCGCGCTCCATCATCGCCACCACCACCGAGATTTATGATTACCTGCGCCTGCTTTACGCGCATATCGGCAAACCACATTGCCCGGACACCGGTGTGCCAATTGTTTCCCAGACCACCAGCGACATCGTGGATAAAATCCTCGCGCTGCCGCCGAAAACCCGCGTGATGCTGCTCGCACCGGTTGTGCGCCGGCAAAAGGGCGAGTTCCGTGACGTGATCGAACGGCTCGCCCGCGAGGGCTTCGTGCGCGCCCGCGTGGACGGCCAATTCGTCGAGCTTGCCACTGACACGCGCGTGAAGCTCGACAAAAAGAAATTCCACAACATCGAGGCCGTCGTGGACAGGCTGGTGATTGACGACAAAATCCGCGTGCGGCTCGGCGATTCGGTCGAAACCGCGTTGCGCTGGGGCGAAGGCGTGATGTTCACGTTGCATCAATTGCCAGACGGTGGGGCGAGCGTCCCCGCGAGCCGGACTCCATCTGACACGATCTCGCAAAAGCGGCTCGTCAGGAGCCTCGCCCCACCAAGTCCTGCCAGCGCTGAATGGACGGAGACCCTGCACTCAAACAAGATGTGTTCGCCAGCCACGGGCAAGAGTTACGATCCTCCCACGCCGAAGCATTTTTCGTTCAACGCTCCGGCGGGCGCCTGCCCGGTCTGTCACGGCCTCGGCCAGAAGATGATTTTTGACGAGAGCCTGGTTGTGCCCGACCCGGAGCAGCAGCTCGAAAGCGCGGTCCAGCCCTGGCGTCGGGCCGGCAAGCGGATGAACATTTATTACAAGGCGATGCTGCGCTCCATCGCCGCGCATTTCAACATCGGCCTGGAAACCCCCTGGAAAAATCTGCCGGACGATTTCAAAAAGGTCCTGCTGCACGGTTCGGGCGAAGACAATGTTGATTTTAATTTCTGGCGCGGCGGCAAGATGAGCACCATCAACCGCCCGTTTGAGGGCGTGCTGCCGAATCTGGAGCGGATGTTCACAGACAGCGAGAGCGAGTTCGTCCGCAACCGCATCAAGCCCTACATGAGCCCGCAGTTCTGCGACGTCTGCAAAGGCAAACGGCTTAAACCGGAAATCCTCGCCGTGACATTGGGTGGCGAAGAGCTGTCCCCGCAATTCAAAATTACTCCGCCGCGCGGGACAAAATTAAAAATTCCCGGCCTCTCCATCATGGACGTTTGCGCGCTTTCGGTGGACAAGGCGGATGAATTTTTTGCCGGCCTCAAGCTCACGGAATTCGAGGAGAAAATCGCGCACGAGGTCATCAAGGAAATCCGCGCCCGGCTTGGTTTTTTGAAAAACGTGGGGCTCGGCTACCTCACGCTCAACCGCGAGAGCAGCACGTTGAGCGGCGGCGAGGCGCAGCGCATCCGGCTCGCCACGCAGATCGGCGCGGGTCTCGTCGGTGTTCTCTACATCCTGGACGAGCCGAGCATCGGCCTGCACCAGCGCGACAACGACCGCCTGCTCGCCACGCTCAAGGGGTTGCGCGACCTCGGCAATACCGTTCTGGTGGTCGAACACGACGCGGACACGATCCGCAGCGCGGATTATATCGTTGACCTCGGTCCCGGCGCGGGCGTTCACGGCGGGGAACTGGTCGCTGCCGGAACATTGCCGGAAATATTGCAGAACAAGAATTCGCTCACGGCGCAATATCTGCGCGGTGAACTGGCGATTCCGATTCCGAAGAAGCGCCTGAAACCGACGGAGGAACGCGGCTGGCTGGAGGTGCTCGGCGCGAAGGAAAACAATCTTAAAAACGTTGACGCGCGGATTCCACTCGGCCTGTTCACTTGCGTCACCGGCGTGAGCGGTTCCGGCAAGAGCACGCTGGTGGATGACATTTTGCGCCGGGCGCTGTTCCGCAAATTTTACGGCTCGAAGGAAATTCCCGGCGCGCACCGCGCGTTGAAAGGCTTTGAGGTAATTGACAAGGTCGTCGTGATTGACCAGGCGCCGATCGGCCGCACGCCGCGCTCGAACCCGGCCACCTACACCGGAATGTTTAATCACATCCGCGATTTGTTCGCGAAACTGCCGGCGGCGAAGATCCGGGGCTATGCGCCGGGCCGGTTCAGTTTCAACGTCAAGGGCGGCCGCTGCGAAAAGTGCGAGGGCGACGGTGTCTTGAAAATTGAAATGAATTTTCTGCCGCCGGTTTACGTCACCTGCGAAGTCTGCGGCGGCAAACGCTACAACCGTGAGACGCTCGAAATCAATTACAAGGGCAAGAACATCGCCGACGTTCTGGCGATGACTGTGGACGAGGCGGTGACGTTCTTCCGGGCTGTGCCACAGATTTACGATCCGCTGCTGACGCTGGCCGAGGTTGGACTGGGCTACATCGGGCTGGGGCAGGCGGCGACGACGTTGAGCGGAGGCGAGGCGCAGCGCGTGAAGCTGGCGGCGGAATTGAGCCGCAAAGCCACCGGGCGCACGTTTTATATTCTGGACGAGCCGACGACCGGCCTGCATTTCCACGACGTGGCGAAGCTGCTCGAAGTGCTATTCAAGCTGCGCAACACCGGCAACACGCTGCTTGTCATTGAGCACAACCTTGATGTGATCAAAACGGCGGATTGGATCATTGACCTCGGTCCGGAGGGCGGGGATGCCGGCGGCCGCATCGTTGCGCAGGGATCGCCGGAAGACGTGGCCCGTTGCGCCGAAAGTTTTACCGGGCAGTATTTAAGCCGCGTTCTCCATCCGTCATGAATCAACCTCCGTGAAAAGGGCTTTGATTTACGCTTTTGTCACCGCGTCACGTCGTTTAGATTCGGGTGCATGGCGTTTTACTGGCGATGGCTTTTGGTTTTGTTCGCGCTCATTCTGGGCAGCGGACCGCTTTCCGCCGCCAGCACGAAGGAGCAGCGCGACTATGCCGCCGCCGTGACCGCGTTTCAGGACGAACTGTGGAACCGCGCGGAAACGGAATTTGCGCAGTTCGCACAAAAATATCCCAAGGCCACCAACGCGCCGATGGCGCTGTTGCTTCAGGCGCAGGCGCAGTTCAAGCAGGAAAAATTCACGACGGCCATCGCCTTGCTCGCCGACACCAACCATCTGGCTAAGGCCGGAACGCTGGCCGACCAATACGTTTATTGGATTGGCGAGGGGCGGTTTCAAAACCACGATCTTACCGGCGCGGCGGAGACGTTTGTTTCGCTGGCGCGCGATTTCCCCGATTCATCGTTGCGACTGCGCTCGGTGGTTGAGGCGGCAGCTGCGCGAGCGCAACTTGGCCAGTGGCAGCAGACCGTCCAATTGCTTGAGGAAACCAATGGCGTGTTTCAGCGCGCGGCGCAGATGGATCCGGCGAACGAATTGGTTTCGCGCGGTCAGTTGCTGTTCGCGCAGGCAAAATTTGCGCAAAACGACTTTGGCGCGGCGGCGAACATTCTGGCGGCGCTCAATCCGCAGACGCTCCCGCTTCAACTGGATTGGCGGCGCGCTTATATGCTTTTCCAAACCAAACTCGCGGCAGGCGACACCAACGCGGCGCTGGCGGCCGCCACCAACCTGCTCCAAATCGCCGGTCTTGCGTCCGATAACAATCTGCGCGCCGAGAGTGTCTCCATCCAGGCGAATATCCTGGAAACATTGGGGCGCGTGGCCGAGGCGGAAGCGGCCTATCAGGAAAATCTAACCACCAACGCCCCCGACGAGCAACAGCGGCAGGCTGTTTTGAAAATCGTGGAGCTGGCCGCCGCGCAGAATCAACTTTCAGACGCGGAGATGAACCTGGACAAATTCATCGCGCAATTTCCGGATTCGCCGGCACAGGCCATCGCGCTGCTGACGCTCGGAGAACTGCATTTGAAGGATCATGCCGCGCAACCAGCGGAGACGAACCATTTGCAAGCGGCGCAGGCGAAATTCAACCAGTTCCTCGGCACGTTCACGAATTCCGCGATGGCGGGTCTGGCGGCCAAGGCGTATCTGGATCGCGGCTGGTGCGAGTGGCTTGCGGGAAACACGACCAATAGCCTGGCCGATTTCGAGGCCGCCGCGCAATCTGCAAACCTGCCGCCGGAAGACTTGGCGGTGGCGTTGTTCAAAACGGGCGACGCGCTGTTTGCGCAAAATGATTTTACAAATGCGCTGGAGAATTACCGCGCGGTGCTGGACGATTTCACCAATTGTCCTGCTGTGGTCAATTCACTCGGCGCCCCCGCGCTTTATCAAAGCCTGCGGGCAAACCTGCAATTGACCAACTATGAAGGCGCGAGCAATGCGCTGGCGCAAATCCTGAAACAGTATCCGGCGAATGAACTGGCGACCAACAGCGTGCTGCTCTATGGCGAGGGGCTGGCGGAGGCAAGCGAGCCGGCGAAAGCACGAGAACAGTTCCAAAATTTTGAGACGCAATTCCCTGATTCGTCGCTGCGCCCGCAGGTGGAATTTGCCATCGGCCGCACTTACGAACTGGAAGCAAACTGGGAGGCCGCCATCGCCGGATACCAAGGCTGGCTGGATCATTTTCCCACCAACCAGTTGCGACCGCAGACAATCTACGCGCTGGCATGGGCAAATTCTCAAGCCGGAAACGAAACGAATGCGTTCGAGATGTTCACCAATTTCGTCGCGCTATTTCCGACGAACGGTCTCGCGCCGCAGGCGCAGTGGTGGGTGGCCGACCATTTCTTCCGGCTAGGCGGGGCGAATTACGTGGATGCGGAGAAAAATTACGAGCTGTTCTACCAGAATTACCCGACGAACGACCTTGCCTGGCCCGCGCGCATGATGGCGGGGCGTGCGGCCGTCGCGCGACAGGATTATTCCGACGCCATCCGCGATTATTTCAGCAAGCTGGAAATGGACACCAACTGCCCGGCGGATCTACAGGCGCAGTCCCTTTTCGCACACGGCAGCGCGCTGATGAGCATGGATTCAGTCGACACGAACAACCCGCTGGCCAATTTTTCGGCGGCCATCAAGGTGTTTGGCCAGGTCAATCAAACCAACCAGCTCGCCACCATCGCAATGATCCAAATTGGCAACTGCGATTTACAACTGACCAATTATACCGGCGCGACCAACGCCTATGCACAAGTCGTGGATTCCACCAACGCCAGCGTGTCCGCGCGCAGCCAGGCGCAAATCGGCATCGGGATCGCGCTGGAAAAAATGGCCGCGCTCGCAACCGGGAGTGAACAGACGAATTTGTTCCTGCTCGCGCTGAAGAATTATCTCGACGTTTTCGACACACAATTTGGGGAAAATGATCCGTTTTGGGTTAATAAAGCCGGATTGCAGGCGCTCCCGTTATTACCGTTGTTTCACAAGCTTGACAAGCTCGACAAATATGATCCCGGCAAATTCATTGACCACATGGAAAGATTGTTTCCGCAGACAAAAGACCCGCTCGAAAAGAAGAGAGCCACCCTGCCGCCGGAAACAAATTGACGTGCCGTTTGACAGGCTCCCAGGATGGGACTAGCTTCAGCTTGAGGTTTGAGCAGACACGATCAACCTGCGCAGACCGAAACATGCCGTTCCGTGAGATGCGGAACGGCTTTTTATTTCAGCCGCTGGAGTCCAGCCGTCAAATCCAGTTTTTCCGCACCATCCACATTTTGATAAGTTGCGTCAGGCCGACGTAGCAAATCAGCGTGAGCGCCAGAATCGGCCAGAATTGCCACGGCAGCGGCGCAAATCCCAGCGACTTGGCCAGTGGCGAAAACGGCAGCCACGCGCCGATGCCCATGATTAAAATGCTCGTCATCGTCAACTGCCAGCTCGCGCGCGACTGGATGAATGGAATCTGGTTGGTGCGGATGACATGGATGATGAGCGTTTGCGTCATGATGGATTCGACGAACCAGCCGCTGTTGAAGAGCGCGGCGGCGTGGGTGTGGTTTGCCGCGTCATCCGCGCCATAACGCGCAATCAAATCCGGCGTCAGTCCCACCTGATTGCATTTGAAGACAAGCCACATCACGAAAAAAGTTGAGTAATCGAAAATGGAACTGATGGGGCCGATGAAAACAATAAACTTGGCGATTTCCCCGATGTTCCAGGGACGCGGTTTGGCGATGTATTGCGCGCCGACGTTGTCCGTCGGAATCGGCACCTGCGAAAAATCGTAAAGCAGATTGTTCGTCAGGATTTGCAGCGGCTGCATCGGCAGAAACGGAAACAATGCGCTCGCGCCGAGCACGCTGAACATGTTGCCGAAATTGGAGCTCGCACCCATCCGGATGTATTTCAAAATGTTCGCAAAAACTTTGCGGCCTTCGAGCACGCCTTCTTCCAGCACCATCAGGCTCTTTTCCAGCAGAATCATGTCGGCGGATTCCTTCGCGATGTCCACCGCCGTGTCCACGGAAATGCCCACGTCGGCGGCGCGCA
>Ga0181534_10000496_pt1 | contig 27305 bp, 20 predicted proteins | sample PEATcosm2014_Bin_37_FD_119758 | JGI IMG/M metagenome (GOLD analysis project Ga0181534, IMG submission 119758) | Peatland microbial communities from MTU Mesocosm Facility, Houghton, MI, USA - PEATcosm2014_Bin17_10_metaG | ecosystem: Environmental > Terrestrial > Soil > Wetlands > Peat | place...
ACGGTGCGCGCAGATGCGCTTACCTTGTGAGATCGATCAAGCCAAACTCGACCGCATCTCACGACTGGCATGTTCAACCAATTTGTCAAAGATCCGTACAGCTTGCCGCCTGAGCGGAGCCGTTTTGGATCGAGGCCCAAACCGAATAGGTCAGGGTGTCCTCGAACTTGTTGCGCTCACCAAATTTGCAATGGATTTTATGTCCAACCGCAGACTTCAGCGTTTTTACGCGAACTTTTTGAGAGTATCAAGGTTCAGTCTCTGTGTCAAGGTGATTTATTTCTCACTCCCCGGCCGCTCCAACTCACTGTTGGCGGTTGTTCCAGCAGAGCGACTTCATCCACTCGACAAGGCGAACCTTATCTCAAGAAAATCGCACAGCGCAAAATATCAAAGAGCGACCAGCATCGCTTGAGCCGCTAAGGCTCACGGGAGATTTCTCCCGGGTCTTGCAATGGCTTGTTCTCTGAGGGATTCCCACCAGGGGTTCAGGGGTGCTTTTCCAAGAAAAGACCTCATCTGACCCAACGAACATGCATTACATTCAGCTTCCCACTTCCCTCAACGGGGCAGGCCATGTGGCCACCGGGAGGCTCTACTGCTCGGGCTTGCCACTTCCGCCTTTCGGCTCGTTGCTTCTGCCCGTCTTGCTCACTTGCAACTTTCAAAGAGTAGCATGGCTAGTCTTGAATTGCAAATCGTCGGTTAATTTTCGGCAGCTTCCGGGTTTCGCTTTCGCTCTCTCCCGCCCGCGCCTCAACTGCGACTTCCTGAATCTATCAAGCTCACGGGCCAATTGCAAGCCGCCCTCCCTGTGGAAAGGTCGTCCTTCTGTGGGAAACCGCCCCAAAACCGCTCTGGCCGCCGCTAACTCGCTGACTTGCCTAACTCGCTGACCCGCTGCTTTTACTGCCGTGCAATCAATCCTAAGTCCGTCAATCCATTGACAAAGAACTGCATCGCCAACGCCACCAGCAAAAGTCCCATGATCCTCACCAGAATGCGGATTCCGGTCTCGCCCATGACCTTCCGCACCCGCGAGGCTCCGGCCAGCACCCAATAGCTCACCAGCGCGGTAATCGCGATGGAGCCGAGAATCGCCCCCATCTGCCAGCCCCACAAGGTCGGCGCCTGGCCCACCATCACCATGACAGAGGAAATCGCTCCCGGCCCGGCCAGCATCGGTATCCCCAGCGGCACAACTCCCGCATCTTCCTTGCTCGCTGCCTCTTCCGTATCGCCCGTTGCTTCCTGTGTAGCTGATCTCTTGGCTTGCAGCATATCGAGTCCAATGAGCAAGAGAATCAACCCTCCGGCAATTTCAAAGGCCGGCAGCGTAATTCCGAACATACGAAAGATCAACTGCCCGCCCAGCGCAAAGCTGGTCAGCACAATGAAGCAGGTCAACGCGCCTTTGCGCGCCATCCGTTTGCGCCGCGCCGGATCGGCATGTTCCGTAATGGCCAGAAAAGCGGGGATCGCCGCAAAGGGATCGACAAGAAAAAAGATGGAACTCAGCGCCAGCAGCGAAAAGCGCACAATGGGCGCATTGCTGAGCTGATGCAGGGCGATTTCGGCAGGATTAGTCCAGATCACTCTCTGAGGCTAGCAGAATCCACGGGGCGGCGATCAGACGTCTGAGGTCAATGTTTCAGGAATTTCTGTTTGTGCCGGGCCGTTTTTGAACCCGGGAAAGGGACGATTCCCATGGCGGTGAAAGCGGACTTTTGTGAATCGAAAATGCTCTATGCCTGTTCGACGCGCGCTTTGATATTCGAGTACGCGGCATCGATAAGCCTGCGGAGCGCCGCTTCGTTCGTGGCCGTTCCCGGCCTCAACTTCACATGGCGCATGAACTTGCCACCGCCTTGCAACAAGCGGGCCGGATCCGGCAGCGCCGCGCCGTAAAAGAACCCCACGCTTGCATGCGCAGTGAAGACATTCACGTAGCCGAAGGGAGCATCTCCCAAACATGCCACCGGACAGCCATCCTGCAAGACTTCCCGAACTTCGTCCCCACATTGGCGCATCACCTCAAACCACCGGTGCGCAATCGCTCCCAATTCACCTGCATGATCTCTCATCCACGCATCGATGCTGGGATCCCGCTCAATAGTGCCGTTGAATCGTAGCAATTCCGTTCTCATCGTCGCTCCACATCAAGATCGGCGGCCACAAACTCGCGTGGCCTCTATGGGTTTGTCCTCAGCTGCGAATCTTCTCTCACGGCGTTGTGACAGTCGCGCGCTGGCTCCACGGCGCAACGCTTTCCTCATATTCCATCGGATCGCCGAAACCTTCGGTTTGTACGCCGAGTTGGCGCAGAGCGTCCAAGGCCATCAGGCGGCGATGCGCGTTGAATGTCATGATGTGGGCGAAGACGCCGCCGTAGGTGAAGGTCTCCGCCGGCTCGCAGAGTGCGTCGACGAATGTATCATCCCAGTTGCAGCGGTTCCGGATGTCGCCGAAAATACCATGCAGCTCAGCATCCGTCTTTTCGAGCCTTTGCAGCATCGCTTGCGGGGAGCGCTGCGATTGGGGAGGGCCGTTCATATCCATCTCCGCTCCAGACAGCGCAGCGGTCCAGACCTCCTTGGTGAAGACAATGTTTTCCAACAGCTGCCTTAGAGTCTTGTTCGACTCTCGCCAAGGCAACAGTTCAACTACCGTGGGCAGCGGCCTATCCAATTGCTCCTCTGTCAAAGTTCCAGCGTATTCCAGCAAACGACGCATGTGCCAGGAGTCGTTGCCCGCAAACCGATCGAATAAGTCCATGTCTCCTCCTCCTTTTATTGAGGAACCTATTGTTGACGACCCTGTTGCAAAAAAATGAATTTTGTTGGACGCCGGCAAATGAAAGTGCGGATCGCGCAAACGCCGGTAAATGCTGGGAGACCTCCGAAAAGCTTTTCCGAATGCGCGAGTGAACGCCTCCAACGAACCGTAGCTGGCGTCCAGAGCAATCTCCGTGACTGACATGCCGGTATGCCCCAGTTGATATGCTGCTCTTTCCAGCAACAGACGCCGTCGCATGGCTGCCGGAGTTTCTTCGACAACGCTTCGGAACAACCTGTGGAACTGCGTGCGGCTTTGATACGCTTGGCGCGCAAGATCTTGCGTTTTCACCTGAGTATCCAGGGAGTTCGCGACAATTGCAGAGAGCCGGCCTACCGCGTCCCGACCATACGCTTTATTCATCCGTCCGGTTCCTCATCTCGAATGAATCATAGACAAGACAGGACGCCTCCCGCCTGATCGTACGTACCAATCTTCTACGTTATAAGCCAGACCAATCAGCGGAGGCATCCGGCTATGTCGCCGTCTCTCCCTGCCTGGCCTTCGCCAGTTGGCGATACCCGAAGCTCCCGCAAAACACCCCGACGGCTACCCACCACCACCACCCCAGCTCACCCGGCGATTCCCGCAGATGCCATTTCTGATAGGATCCGGTCAGCATATCCATTTCCAACAGCTTCCTGTTGTACGCGACATAGCGCACACGCGCCCGCTCCCCTGCTACAAATCCCGGACCGCTGTACCAGCACCGGATCTGAACGGCCTGGCCGGCGGCATCCGTAATCCTGAACTGGGTTGAGTGCTCTTCACTACTATTCTGTCCCCGGATATCCCATAAATTCCCCTCGACCACCGGCCGTGGCGAGTTGCGGATCAGCAGCATGCTCACCAGCCCTAAGGCAACAAGAGCGACACTGATCAAGCTGAGTCCCCAGCCCCGCCTAAGCGCCCGCTGTCGCAGGGTAAGCGCGGCTCTCGACCCGGAGATCGCCACCACAATCGCCGGAATAAACAACGCACAAAAGCAGGCGTCAACAATCTCTTCCGTCCGCACAGCTCACCTCTCCATATAACTCTTGCTCACAGAGCCGGCAACCCGCCACTCTGGGTTTTCGCTGCACTCCTCGATTTCTGGTTAATAAGCAAAGTAGCTTATTCCGCGAGCGCCGCAGGGAGCGGCTTGACGCCCTTGATCATCAGCCACAAACCGATTGATATTTCCGCCAGCGCCATGGGATACCAACCTATCCGCAGCATGGTAGAGTACTGTGGCCACAAGAGAAACGCGAAGCTGACTGCACTAAAAATAGGAGCTGCGCAGAGACCGAGAATGGAGAGCGCCTTGGGTATGCAGCCCGATTTGAAGAATAGGTAAAAGAAGAATGCGGACCCGATGCCGAGCAGAACCATCGACATATTGAACTGCACGGCATCTGCCTCGGCGAGCAGCGTAAGAAAGGCAGAGAGCTGTTTGGGAGCAAAGGCCGCGCTGATCTCCGCGCCGGTGTACGCCTTCACCGCGACAAAATCCAGAAGGGCAAACGTGGTTGCGAGAATGTTTTCGGCAAGGCGAAAGAGCAAGCCAAAGAGCGCCAGTGTGCTTTCAACCGGCTTGAGGGCGGCATAGAGTCCCATTGCCAGAAAGATGCACAACAGCCAGTTGAAAACCAGGCAACAAAGCCCAACCCGATAGAACAGCTCAGAGGCCATGACCCGATGCGCGGTCTCCATGAAATCGCCGGCAACTTCGTAGCGGCCCGTGATCGCCCACCCGGTCATCGGGACAATGTAGGTGAACAAATACAGAAAGCCCGCAAGTCTGGCCCAAAACATCCGGGAGTTTCCGGCCTCGGTCATCGTCAGCCCTTTCGCGCACACAGGAGATCAAGAGCGCATCGCAACGCTCTGAAGCCGGTACGAAAAGCGCTGACTCGAAGTTCCGCCCGGCTTGACGCGAAGAACGCAGGCAGGAAGTTGTCTCGCTCAGGCAACAAACTGCTCGGCGACCGGCTCGGCCTTCAATCCAGGGATCTCGCGCATTGCCTGCGCGTCGCCGCTGTGCACATGTACAAACCCGCCGGGAACAAATCGGTAGGAACGCCCGGTCACGGTGCCGCGCACCACAATCAACCTCGCTCCGGCGTACGAAAACCGCACCGTCCCACCGCTCGACGGCGCGCCTGCCCCGCCCTTCACGGCCAATGCCGCTCTTTTTTGTCCACAACATGCCATCGCTGCGCTCCTTCATTCCTTCTGCGTCAAATGAGGCCGGCCCACTGCGCACACAGCGGGCCGGCTTATGTTTTGAGTTCGAGCCAGGCGGCTCAAGCTAGTTGTTGTTTGCAGCCACCAGGCAGAAGCCGACAGCCTCCTGGTTGTAGTGGCCGCTGCAGGTCGTATTCACCAGCGCCCGGTCCCATGCGGTGAGCTGGATCGTATAGCCGCAAGGCGGAAGCGGAGTCTGGCTCACCCCGGCAATTGGATCGAAGTCTCCGGTGTAGATGGTGAAGATGCCGCTCACGCCGCCGGTGTTGCTCGATGTGGCTGTGCCTTCATAAATCACCGACTCCGGTCCATCGTTGGCATTCGACAGGTAAACCGTCGGCATGGCAATCGGTGTGGACCCTTCGTAGATCTGGGTCATGGCCACTGTAACGCTGCCGAAGAATTCATCGGTAACGCTGTAGTTTCCGGTAATCACCGCGCCCACGGTAATGTTGCCGCAATCGGCGGCCGAGGTCAGCCCAAGGCTCGCCTGGGGCCGCAAGCCTCCCGGCAGATACCCGTTGTAGACGTAGAAGGTCCAGCTCACTGGGAGCATCGGCTGGTAGGCCGATCCATCCCACGCGTATCCGTCAACTTCCACCGTGTAGTTGCCCTCGGCAAGCCCGCTGGCCAGGAAGTACGCCACCACCCGCGGATTCACCAATTGTCCGTCGGCGCTCTCATAGTACGTGTAGAAAAGCGGCGACGGAGCAGGCGTTGCGTTCACCGGACCGTATGCCGGCACGGCAATCTGCTGGATCGTCACCTCCGGATCGCTGATCGGCGCGCCGACCGGGAAGACGCCAATGCCAAACTGGTTTGTCAGTTGGAACTTCGGTCCCGAAGGCGGCGTGATGAAGGCTTGGTAGATCACCGGATGCGCTCCCGGAACGACCGCTCCCGTGACCGCGTTGAAGGTGCCCGCCGGGTTCAGCGTGAACGCGCCTTCGATCCCGATGGTACCGCCAAAGGGGCTGTCGTCAGCATTGTTGCAATCCTCGGCAACGCCTGTTGGATTGGCCAGCCAGTCGCTCGCCAGCTCAAACTTGGTGCTGCTCTGAATGCCCTCGACACCCACATCGCCGATACGCAGAATCCTCGCGCCTTCGCCAATGATGCCGTCGCTGATCTGCGGCTGGATGTTGGTGTTGAGCACGTTGCCCCACACAGGAATGTAATCCGGTCCAGTCGGCACCGCTTCCCACGAAAGAATTGCACGCAGCGGAATTGAAGTAAGATTTTCGCACAACACCGAAGTCAATGCTGAAACCCGCACAACCGCATAATTCACAGGATTCCCGGGCGTAATTGCCGCCAGATCATGCACGTTGACCTGTGCACTGCCCAGCGCATTCCACCCACCGCCAAATTGCGCGTAGAAGCTGACGTACTCGTAGCTGCCCGCTGTGCACAGGCCGCCGTTATAGCCGCTGTCCAGCTTGATCGCGATAACTGCTTCCAGCGTTCTCGTCTCCGGGTTATAGCCGGCGCAGGTCAGCTCTTCAAAGGTCGTGTTGCCGCTCTGTTCGTTGATGGCGCCCAGAATCGCCGAGAGATCGGCCCCGGTCAACACCGACTCCGGAAGCGTCTTGATGCCGCTGAATGCGTTGGCCGCCGCAAGCACATCTTCCAGAGGCTTGGCGGAAATCTTCTGCGCTTCTGTGAAGCCAAAGCGGTGCGAGGGCACGCTGGTATTGGCATACAGCTTCTTCAAGGCGGCATACGAAAGAGACTGTTGCGCCTTGACGGGCAGGCTTCCGGAAAGATCAATTGCAGACTCGACAACCGGGTCGATAGTCAGCAACCCGCTTGCCACCAGCGATGAAATGGGAACAATCTCAAAGAAGGCCGGCGCAACCTGCACCTGCGCATTGATCGCATTGCCCCATACCGGAATGAAGTCTGGCGTGTTGGCCGGCGGCGGCACACTCCAGGAGAGGATCGCGCGCACATTCACAACATTTTCCACCGTGCAGAACTTCTTCACTTCCGGCATATCGATGGAGACCGCATAACTCACCGGAAAATTCGACCCAGACAAGTTATAGACGGTAACTCCAGCCACGCCCAAGTCAGTCCAGTTCGCGCCATTCTGAACATAGAAGCGCACCCACTCGGTGGAGCCTGCGCTGCACGGGCCGGAGTCATAGCCGCTGGGCAGCTTGATCTGAATCACGGTTTCGAGCGTGCCTTCGGCTTCTATTCCGGTTCCGGGATTGAGGCCCAGGCAGGCCAGGTCTTCGTATGTCGTGTTGTATTGAATCTCGCTGACAGCGTTCCCAAGGCCGGGATAGGTGCCATAGTAATTCGGGTTACTTAACAGGTTGATCTTGAAATTGACCCGCTCCTCAATCAAGGGCAGATGGTCAACAGCCTTTGCAATAGGACTCTTGGGGGGCATGGAGTTTCCTTTCTTTTTTGCGTAAAGGGAATTTACGCGCACAGATATAGTGAAAGCAGGGATAGGGATCGTTTCAGTATTTCCAGATTTGTTGGATCATATTCTTCGCTAGGTTCATATATGTTTACTTTTAGGTAAACATATATGAACCTTTAATCGTCACTAACCTGCATATGGCGGCTAGGAATCTGGCGGCTATGCATCGCAATCCCGGCATTCTCCGGAGGTTGCGAAGAGCCTTGCACTTGAGCGCGGCTCGGCGACGGTGCAGTTCAACGGCCACACGGGCACAACCTTTTCCAGGTTCCATATGAGCGCGGGAAAGATCAACACGTACTATACGAATTCGGCTGGCGCACAGTAGGAACATACTCTCTGACCGTAACTACAGGATCAGACACGAGCAGCGCAGCCGCTTTCACGATCGCGCAATAATCAGCTCTATATCTCCGAGGAGGCGCCTTTGGACGTCTCCTCAAGATGTATTGAATACCTTGGATTTTCTAGTTTGGTGTTTGTGCAGCGGATTTGGCGGTACGCAGGGCGACGGTTGCCAAAAGAGCGATGACCGCAATCAAGGCCAGCCAAAGCAAAGCCGGATGCCTCTCCGTAAATGGCCGGTCATCCGGGCGGGATTGATAACCGCTGTTCGCCGCTTCGGCTCCGGCTATAAGCTGGGCCGGGTGCGGTTGCAGGGCAAAGAGCGTGGCATAGTCGTATCGCGGAGCGCGGAGCGCGGGATCGCCGTAGTAAAGCGTATATCGCGCATTGGCCGCCGCCTCAAGGCATAGGTCGCGCTCCACCATCTCAAGGCGCGCCGATTGCAGGCTGAGTGGAGCGTCGTCGCCGTTCTCAATGGTGATCGTCCAGGTTGCGGCGGTCTCAAAATCCGCGCTGGGCGTGTCAATCTCCAGATGCTCTTCATCAATGCGATGGCCATTCTGGACACTATGCACACGAAGAAGATTTCCTTGCGTGGAGTAACTCTGCGGAGCGGGCGCGCCATCAGTGGCTGGCTTCACCGGCAGCGCCGTGGCAGTAATCGTAACATTGCGGCTGAAGAGCGCCGGCGTCGCGCCGAGAACAAAACGGACTCGATCCACGGGAACATGAGCCGGGACAGTGAATTCAATCACCGAGGCGCGGCCTTTCTTGATCACCTGCGAGGAGGCTGCAACCGGAACGTACTGAGGCTGCTCCGCGACGAGGCGCGGCACAGTGATTCCAGTGACGCTCTGCGGCGTGATCGGTCCATTGACCTCGAAATGCAGATAGCGGAAGTCGGACTGCGGCAGGTGCAGCACTGTGGAGCGGCCCAGCCGCTGACTGGTCAGGTCAAAGATTGTGAAGTTGCCGATCCTGGTTGCCGCGCTCCCGGTCTGGGCTTGGCTACCGGATACAGTAACCGTGGCGATAAAGTTCTGCGCGGATACCTCCAGATCCAGATCGCTGTACGGCCCGTCGGGCATGTTGGCGTCAAAGACAGTGTGCCCATCGCGCAGGCCCGGATTCAGCAGCGCAATCGATTGCGTGCCGTTCGGCGCGGTGGTCTGCTGCTGCGCGTTGGTGCGCAGCACAAACGGCGTCTCCGCTCCATCGCGATAGACGCGCAGATCGACAAGCCCCGCCGCGGCGTGGGCAAAAATCGCCGGATCAACCGCGAGACAGCTCTGGCCGCCGCCGCTGGGCGTGTTTGCAAGCGCGCGCTGATAGCGAAAATAGCGCGCCTCGGGCGTGGCATCGGCCAGCAGGAACAGCAACAGGATCGCGCTACTCTTCATGCTTTTCGGCCTTCGCCGCGCGCAGGTTCAGCCAGTCGCGCTGATACACAAAACTGACGCCCATCAACAGCGCGCCCAGGCCGAGGAAGCTGAGCACACGGAAGCCCTGGCTCAGAGTGCTCATGTCGAAGAGAAACACCTTGGCAATCGTCACCGTAACCAGCGCCAGCGCCTGCCAGCGCAGAAAGGCCGATCGCCGGGCAAAGCCCACAGCCAGCAGAACCGCGCCGAAAAGCATGAACCAGGCCGAGTAAGTAAATTGAGCGAAGATTTCAATCTCATGCTGTGAATGCCAGTCGAGACTGTGCAGAAAGCGCCACCAGTAGTTGTCGATCTCAAGGCCAACGGCTATGAGAATAAGTCCGTTGACAGTCAGAACAGAAGCAGCAGCGACGACCGGCCAACTCGTGGATTCTGCCGCGTCTTCAGGCCTGGCGCGGATCGCCAGCCACGCGGTGAAGGCAAAGGTTGCAATGGCCAGGCAGTAAATTCCGAATCTCTCATTGAAGAGCGGCGTTGTGGATGCGGGTGGATTCACGGTCAGCAACGCGCCCAGCCCGAGGGCCAGGCACAAGAATGCGAGCACGCGCAGCAGCGCCCGATTCCGGCGGACAGAAATCCAAAGCAGCGCCGCTCCTTCCACAAGCCAGCCTGTAGTGATCCATCGTCCCTGCGCCTTGAGAGGAATCGCCAGCGTGAGAAAGACGATCGCCGAGGTCAGATGCAAGTCAGAGAGCGCACCGGGGCTGGAGCGTAATCTTCCGTACGCAGGCAAGCGCAGCAGCAGCAGATAGAAGGCGGCAAAACCGACAGCCAGCCAGGCTCCGGCCCACTCATTCATCACCCAGTTCAGAATCGCGTAAAAGCCCAGGAACCCCAGCGCGGCAGTCGCCACCGGCAAGACCAAAAGCACCAGCGAATCCCACGCGGAAAGCTGCCCGCGCTCGCCTGAATCCAGTTGGACGAGCCGCGGAGCGAAGGCAAAAATCAGAAAGAAGCAGGCGAGAAAGAAGGCCGTGCGCCCGGCTTGAGCCTCCGAGTAATAATCCGCGCTCCAGCCAGCATACAGCAGCACTGTGCCCACAAAGGCGCCGAAGAGCAACCGCGACCAGGGCCGCAACGCAACCAGCACGAGAACAGCAATGTCCAGCAGCAGCAGGTAGCTGAAGAGCGCAACCTCGTGGTTCTCGCCGGTAGAAACCAGCAGCGGCGTACTGATGCCGCCGGCGATGGCATAAAGCGCCAGCAGCTCCGCCTCCTGCGCCCAGGCCATGTAGCCGTTGAAGGCCGTCACGGCAATCATCAGGACAAAAGCCGCAGGACCTGGAATCAAGTGGTACAGCGAGAAGGCCGCCCACAGCGAAAGATAAAGAGTGCCGCTGCCCACCGCCTTCAGTGAGTAGGAGAAGACCGCATACCCGCGGCTGCGGAAGCGCTCGCTCCAGCCGATGAACCCCGCGCCGGTAAGCAGCCCGATCATCACCCGTCCCAGCGGGCCAATCCACTGATTGTCGATGGCCATCTTCAGGAACCAGGCCGCCGCAATCAGAATGGCGACAATGCCGATGCGATTGAACCACTGCGAGCCAATCTGGCTTTCGAGCGAACGCGCATCTTCCGGTGATGAGGTATGGGGCGACGTGAAAATCGGCCGCGTGAATGGCGTCTGGGCTGTTGCTTGAGGCTGCGGAGGCAGCGGCCGCGCGATTGACTGACTGGGGTAAGGCGGCAGCGGCGGAATTGCAGCAGCAGCCGGCCGGTAGAGCGGAGGCGGCGGAGCCGTCGCGCGTTGCAGAGGGATTCCGCGGCTGGTCAGTGCTTCTTCCAACTGCCGGACCCGCGCCCTCAACTCGCCAATCTGTTCTTCCAGAGTGCCGGATGGGTTCGTTTCCATTCACCTCAACTCTACTGCACCCGGCCAGGAGTTGTCAGAGAAAATCCGCCGATTGCTTGACTCTTCAGCTTTTCTGTTATGCAGAAGACTGATCAGGACAGACGGTCCATGCGGATCGCGATCAACTTCGGACGCTCTGGCCGGAGGGCCTGATCAATCCATTCCTGGTTAAGGATCATCTGCTCAAAGTCTTTCCAGATGCGTTTGTCATTGGCGCAGGAATAACAGTGGCAAACCCAGGGCCGGTCCGCATAGACGCCGCAACCGCAACTCTCGTTCAGATGCACGCAAGCGCCGGTCGAATCCTTGCGGGCATAGTACGGCTTGCCCAACTCCCACTTGATCTTTCCACTCTCAATCTCCGGCGCGGAGAGGGGAAAGCTGAGCCGGCAGCAGACGGCCTTGCAGACGTGCATCCGGGAGGCGCAATCGACCGTGGCGGCGGCAGGCGGCGGTTCGGGGTCCACGCGCAAAACCACGCCTGCCGACAGCGCCTCGCCCTTTTGCCGCAGCTCTTTGGCAACGCTCTCGGTTCGAGTACGAAGCTGTTCCTCGGTGACCTGTCCGCCATCCATCAGCGCATCGGCAAGGCCGTAGAGAAAGGCTTCCATGCGATTGATCCGCTCGGCATATGCGCTAAGCGCGGAATGCGTGAAGAGGCCGCCCTCTTCGAGCTGATCGCTATCGAGTTTCGGGCTGTCTGTCATGATATGGCTCACCGGGAATCGGTAACGGGATGGTTGGATTACCGTTACCCTCATCCCGCAGGTCATCCACGCGCATCACGCCCGGGTAGACCGGGTATCTAATGTCACGGATTATCGCATTACGGATTATCACATTAACGTATACCTGATCGTTTTGTGAAACCGAATTGAGTACTCTGACTTCGGTGCCTCTAGGAACGGAAAACACGGGCGAAAAAGTGTGGCTGTCAAAGTCATGAATATAGACATTTGCCATGCGGGGAGTCGTAACAATGGTGCCAATGGTCTTCGACCTGTTCCACTCCCTAGCCGCCGCCACAAACTCGGGGCTCGGATCACCCTTCGATACAAAGGCAAGTGGATGCTTGCTGAATGTTCCCGAACCATCTATGCTCCAGCCCCAGGACACCGATCCCAAATACCTTCCATGCTGAACTCCTTCAACCGCCAATGCCGCAGTCTCAAAGGTCTGTTCCGAGTTGTTCCCTGGTTCTTGTAAGTGCGGTGTGTCATGCAGCGTCGCGATTGCGTAGTTCGAACCAGACCGGTTGCCGTGGCAAGCTCCATATGTTCCCATACCCACTTCGGGCGCAGTGTCACCCAATCTTTCCCCCAAGCGCGCAATACCCGCCGCATAAAGCGGATTTCCGTGTGCTTCGTGAGGAGGTTCGGGCAGCATGTCGGTAGTATTCTGATCGATCACCCTCCCCTCACCAGTATTCCCTCTCGGAACCATACGATTGCGCGAAGTTGGGTCAAATGCGACGGCCGGGCGAGAGAGCTGCATACGAGCAGTCTGAACAAGTGCGATCTTCGAGGCGTCCACTTTGTGCTTATTCGGAGTGAACTTCAGGTCGATTTCGACTCCGTACACACTGGGATGAGGGCCGAGCGGTTCATATTTGGTCGTGTCAAAAACTCCATAGTTCGTTTGAACAGGATCGCGCTGCACGACCTGCCTCTGGATCGCGAGCGATCTTGACCCTGCTGGAGCCATCTGGTCGAGCAACGCCTCGGCAGAGCGTCCGCTTGCTACCCGGTCGGCGACCGCATCGGCATGGCGCTCATAGGCGTCGCCCACTTCGCCAACTTCCCCTTTCAGATGAACACCGGCCCGCTGCTGCACCACGTGCGCCGCCTCATGCGCCGCGGTATGAAGATCGGCTGAACCGGCGAAGGCAATGTGTTCGCCGGTGGTATAGGCGCGCGCGCCGATGGATCGCGCCACAGCTGCCGCGCGGGAGTCCTGGTGCGCAATCACTTTGCGGATGTCGTGCCGCCCAAACAACCGCTGAATCGCGTCAAGATAAGGCAGCGGCCCGCCGCTGCCGCTGATGCCGCGCCGGGCCACATCAAGAATCCCTGGAGGATGAACATCCTTCGGCAATTGGCTGAACTTCTGGCTCAGATTCAACTCTGGCGGAGCGTTGTTCACACCGGTCGCCAACGTTCGCTGCACTCCATTGGGCCACGCCGGCGCAACGGGCGGGAAGGACGCGAGAGGCCGGTTGTTGTCATCCGGCGGAAAGACGGGGATACCGCTAAAATCCCGAGATGGGCGCCACCCTGCCGCCCGGTCTTGCATCCGTCCGTTCTCTTGCTCCGGCGTGCGAATAAGCTGCCCGTCGGCGGGAACCGCGCCGGAAAGCGCAAGCCATGTTGCCGAACTCTGCGCACTCTTTGTCCGAGCCGGTGTGGCCTTGCCAACATGCATGCAATTCTCTCTTTGGCCGATCGAGATGAAAGCAAGATGAATAATGCCTGAAGCATACAGCGATCAAGCTGTTCGTCAGCACTGCAAGCTTCTCCAAATCTAATCGGTAAATAATATCAGTCGCTGTTTAGAATCGTTATCTTACAATTTTTTTTATTTCGCTTTTTTTATTTCGCTCACAACTAGAAGTCGTCAATGATTCCGGTGGCCTGATGTTTGTGGATCAGTCGCGCCTCTGCACTCTAGAATCATCTCTTGGCATCTCCCTCCCAACTCGCCGCATCCTTTGACGTCGTCCTCGTCTCCCCGCGCAATCCCCTCAACATCGGCGCGGCGGCGCGGGCCATGGCCAACTTCGGCCTCACGCGGCTTTCTGTTGTCACTCCCTTTGCCGAGGGATGGCGCGAGGCGCGCTCCGCCGTTGGCGCGCCAGAAGTTCTACAGAACGCTAAAAGCGCGGAGCGTCTGGCGGAGGCAGTGGCCGATTGTACGCTGGTAGTGGGAACCGGAAGCCTGGAATATCGCAAGCCCGAGCAACCGTTGGTTGTTCTTCCCCAGTTGGCTCCATTGGTCAGCCAGGAACTCAATCGCGGTGGCCGCGTCGCCCTCGTCTTCGGCCCAGAAAATCATGGCCTCAGCCGCGAAGAACTCTCGCTCTGCCACGCCATGGCGGTGATCCCCACCGATGACCGCCAGCCGTCGATGAATCTGGGGCAGGCTGTGGCAGTCTGTTTATATGAGCTGGCGGGGCGCGGCGTAGACAGCGGCCCTGCCATTCCAGGTCTGCCGGGGGCCGCATCGGCCTCCCTCGAACTGCTGGCTGGGATAATTGAAGAGACAATGGAGGCGGCGCGCTACTCGCCCGAGGGAATGCGCGAGGCCAACCGCCACGACCTCCGCCTGCTGCTCAGAAAGCTGGGGCTGCGCGAGCGCGAGGTGCGGCGTATTCTGGGACTCTTCCGGCGAATTCTCTGGGCTTTGCGGCGCGGCGCGCCAAGCAAGTGATATTGTTTGGCGCTGGGAGCCTGAATCCTGATAAAGTTTTGGCAAACAAGGTGCTCAATGATGTCGATTTTCAGAAGTGAATTTGGGGTTTGCCTTGCTGGGCGCGAATGGTTGGCGCGGCGGCGGGGCTTTGCGGCCTTTTGCGTTGCGGCGGTTCTTGGGCTGAGTGTAAGTTTGGCCGCGCAGCAGCCTGCGACGGACCCGGGGCAGGCTGCCGCCACGCCGCAACAACCGGCAACCGCGGCGCCGGCTGCAAATCCGGGAGATGCGGCACAGCAACCGGCGGCGCCAGCGCCGGATGCCACCAAAGCCCCGGCGGCTGGCGATGCTCCATCGGCAGCACCGACGGCTCCAGCACCGGCCGCAACCGCGGGGGATGCAGCGCAGCAACCGCCAGCACCAGCGCCGGCAGAAACCAAAGCCCCGGCAACGGGTGATGCCGCGCCTGCAGTCCCAGCGGCTCCGGCCCCAGTTCCGGCCAGCAGCGATGCAACCCCGCCTGCTCCAGCCGCGGATCAAACAGCTCCGGCAGCGCAAGCCACGCCAGCGGCTCCGGCAACCGACGCAGCCACGCCCGCTGATGCCGAGTCCACTGATGCCACTCCCTCCACCGCCGGAAAATCCCCAACACCAGCCGAGCCGAAGGGTTCCGGCATCACCGAAGACCAGTTGAAGCAGCTCCTTGTCGGCAAAGAACTGTACCTGCGCGGCGGCTATCTGGACAACTCGCTCGAGTTTGGCGAAAACGGGCAGATCATCGGCCACTCTGCTCAGGGTTCGTACACGCTCTGCGGCATTCAGATTGAGAAGGTCCACCTGACCAAGCACAAGGTCGAGCTCGAAGGCGCGCGCTACGGGCTGCATTTCTTGGGAGCTCTTCCCTATGAGGACCCTACCAAGGCCGTTGACCGCGTTCGCATCACTCCGAAGAAGAAGATCGTCAAAATCACCATCGACCGCGAATTGGTGATTACGCCGAAGAAAGTCAAGGAAGCAAAGGTCAAAGGCAAGGCCGCGGCTGCTAAACCGGGCAGCCCGCCGGCGGCAGCGCCCTCCACAGCGACTAATTCCACGCCAGCCGCTGGAGCTGCGCCTGCAACCCAGAATGCCTCAGCGGCTCCAGTTGCGGCGGCGGCAACACCTGTGCCAGATGCAGCGGCTACTCCGGTGGCAACTGCCCCGGTTGCTGCCTCCGAAACCACAGCGGCCAATGCGCCGCCAGCCGCTCCGCCGGCAACAACTCCTGCTCCTGATGCTTCCGCCCCTGCCGCGGCGGCCCCAGCAACACCGTCGGCAGCAACAACACAACCTGCTCCGCCATCCGCCCCAGCAGCGGCCACGGCTGCTGCTCCGGCAAAAGAGCTGACCGACGCCGAGCAGGCCAAGGCAGAAATGGCCGCCGCGCCCGCCGCCGAGCGCCCCGCCGACCCCAACAGCGTCACCACCACCACCTCGCCGGCTCATGCGGCCAAGGTGCTGCGCGACGCACTCGACAAAATCTTTGCCCCCGGCCTCGACGACCGCATGATGGCTGCGATGCCCGATTTCTGGAAGCTCTACTACCAGGCCGCCGCAGCCAAAACCGACTACCGGCCAAAGGATGCGTCGATCCTGCGCCAGGGGATGGTCGATCAGAAAGCCACGATTATCGGCAAATTCGAGCCGCAGTCCAATGAGTTCGCGCAGGGCAGCGGCATCGCCGGCCCCGCGCTCTACCACGCGGTCATCGGCGCGGACGGCAAGGCTACCGAGGTCGCCGTCGCCCGCCCCATCGGCTTCGGTCTCGACGAGAGCGCGGTGGACGCCATCAAGAAAGCCAGCTTTCAGCCGGCCATCAAAGACGGCAAGCCCGTTGCAGTGATGCTCGATCTCTACGTACCCTTCCGCATCTACTCCAAGCGCACCGACGTCGCCGCCAAGCAGGAAGAAGAGAAACCCTCCGGCCCCCTGCTCCCCGGCCCGTACACGCTTCAGGAGCAAAAACAGCAGCAGGAGCAGAGCAAGTAAGCGCTGAGCGGACGGCTAACTAATTTTTACGTCACACCGATGGCGCTGCGCCTTCTATGTGCATTGCAGAGATCGTTTCGCTATCTCTTCTGAAAGCCTGACAGCCTCCGCTGAGGTTTTCATCGCCTTCTGCGCCAGCTCCTGAGCCGTCGCATGATCGCCCGAACTGTGCAAGCAGGCCGCCGCCGTATGCGCGTAAGCCGCTTGGCTGTGGAGTTCCGCTACATGAAAATCATTTGCTTCCGGCACGGTCTTCTCCTTTGGTGATCAAGATCATCCCCGCTATCCCAAGCAGTCTGCCACACGGCAAACACCCGCGCTGTGCAATCGGGTACAAAAAATGCAAATCCAACTCTCATTCACCGCGTCCAAATAGGCGAGCAATTCCGACCAGCCCTCTGCTACCGGCGCGCGGCATACTTTCTCTTGGGCAACCTCGGCACTCTTCCGGCGTGTCAGCCGGGCAGTCGTTTTAGCACGGCAGGATTTTATTCATGCCGCAAACAAATCAACCCGGCTTTTAGCTCCTGCGAGATCACCGAAGACGGCCTCCAGGCATCGCTGAAACCGGCTCTAACACCAGTCAAGAGAGGGAAAAGACAATGGCGCAATCAATTTTGGAACATGCGGGCGAACAGTTTTCTGAGGCGGCGCGCAGCACTTCACGGGCTGCTTCCGCGGTAGCAGATGCATTTGAAGACGGCGTAGGAGCAGCGCGCAGCGTGGCAAGACACAGCGGCGATGCGGCAACAGAGCTGATTGATGACACCAGAAAACACCTGCGCCGGCATCCGCTCCGGACAGGCGCGGCCATCTTCGCAGCAGGCATCGCCGCCGGATCGGTAATTACCTGGATGCTGCGCAAAAAGTAATGTTGCGGCATCGATCTATGGAGCTGAACTCCGGATGGAGGGCTGCTCCATGCCGGGTGCCCCATCCTCGCGACGTTCTTGTTTTGTCGCTAGGGTGGGATACTGCGCCTCCCAACCCCAACTGCTGTCATCCTGAGCGAAGCGAAGGACCTGCGGTTGCCTTTCGTCGCTTTCCCCACTTTTCGACCATTAATTCTTCTCGATAACCTGCGCATACGGGGCAAAGCAACTCTCAAAGACCAGCAGTGGTGAATTAGATGCTGGGCACTATGCAGGGAGAAATATTATTCAGTATTCCTCAGTCTGCCCGACCACCGAAGGTAGAACATCAAATACGGATCTGGGAGGTCAAAGACGAATTTGCTTTCATCCCAATCAATAGTTCTCTCCTTAGGGAATTTTTCCAGCGCTATTTTTGCCATCTGTGCGCAAGTTGTTATTACGCTTGATCCAGCTGGTGATTCTCCCTCACAAACTTGCGCGGCTCGTTTCAGGATTTCGTCATAAGAAAATGAGAGTTGAGGAGGATCGGCAGCCACTGCTTTGAGAATCACAGTATAAACGTCACCCTCGCCACCATCAAGGAATCGATAAGTCTTACGCTCTGTTCCACGAGTTCGCGGACCATTGTCCAAAACATCAACGAGTGTTCTAAAATCAGTTCCGGCGCTCGTTTGCTCTAGAATCCGCTCTAAATTATCCTCAGTCGGGTTGATTACGAATGGAAATATTTCGCCCTGTGCCTGCGCTTGTCTAAAATTAAAAACGAAGCAGGCCTGAAGGCAAAGAGACTGCATAAGTTGAGGCGACCCCGCACTTTCCTGTGTAAATGTATCGATAACATCGTCGTGCACTGCTACGTTCAGTGTCGTAAAACCTACCTTCGCGATCTCTCTTAGCTCGTCTTTTGTCCAGTACTGCAAATCGATGGTTCGGACACGGCCCCTCAATTCAGGATTCGCCCTTAATACGTCATCTCCTCTATGACTAACGGCTGCTGTCACGATCTTGACACCTCGCCGCACACCCTCCTTTAAATTCTTCGCCACATCAGATTGAATATCGCGAGGCATGTAATGGAAGTCGTCTAACAAGACGACAAAATCGCTATTCGCGATTTCAGCGATAACCTGTTCCATGCCCCGTCTCGATCTCTCGGACTCTTTCGTTGATGTAATAGTTCCTTCGATTTTCCCTGTAGTACCAATCTCGCCTTTAGCAACGAGTGGGAGCGACAACGATCCCTTCGCAGCGAGTTCGGCTGCGACAGTTCCAGCGACTGACTGGCTTGCAATTATCGTCTCGGGTGTATCCATCCAATCGAGTACCTTTTTCCAAACATCTTCTGCTCTTTCGATCGATGCACCTGTTATCGGGATCAGGAGATCTTTGGAAACAACTCGCTCAACAAGGACTGTCTTGCCTGATTTTGACGGACCTGACAGAGAAATCAGCTGCCCAGGAGTATCAAGCCCATCGCGAAGAGCCTGCTCAAGGCCCTGTTGACTACGTTCTACGTAGGTATGCTCTGGAAAAGTCCCGGGAGTGAACACATCGGTTGCTTTAAGCGGCATATTTTCCTCACGGCAAAAATTACAAAATCCAAGCCGAGAAATGATACATTAATCGGAGCAGAGATCAATTTATAAATTGGGTTAGGTTCCAGGTTCTTCGCTTTTGGAGACCTAGGACCTAATACTTCGGCGTATGCGGCATCCGCCGCAGCTCTCCCTTAGCAATCTCTCCTGTCCAATCCACGACCGAGCGCTCCCACGGAATCATCGCGTACTCCAGATCGCAGCGTGCCCCATCCTACGCCGGATTCCAATTTTCTTTGGCGGGTGGATGCGGACCGTACGCTCAACCCCGCGTAGCACTGATGATGTAATAGGCAACGGGTCCAACCGGAAAGCCGACAAACGGCAGCAGTATCGGGGCGAGAACATTATTCCAGCGAGCACTTGTCATCTTGCGCCTGCCGAAGACGACATCAGTCAGCAGAAATTTCAGCGTGACCCAGGGAACATGAAAGACAGAGGGTGTAACGCGGGCCTGTACCTGCTCGACAACAACTTCGCGGAAACCGATGCGCTTAATCTCACGAGTGAATTCCTCCACATCGCCGAGATTGTCAATTGCCCAGCAGTCGCAGAGTTTGCGGTAAATGCGCTTCTGAGGGCTAATGAACTTTCCAGGGCCGAGAAATCCGTCGGCTACGGCGATGCGCCCACCGGGCCGCAGCAGCCGATATGCCTCCTGAAGAAAAGCAGATTTGTTTGTGCCGTGGGCATAGCAGCTACTCTCAACCGCATAGACAGCGTCGAAGGAGCCGGAGGCAAAGGATGTGTTTTCGTAGTCTGCGACGGCCAGCTTGATGCGAGCGGCTTCCGCGCAAGATTGGTTCAGCCAGTCGCCTTCCTCAACCTGCCATGGAACGAGCGTGATACCTGATAGCTGCGCAGTAGAAAGACGGCGGGCAAAGCTGCGTAGCGTGGCGCTGAGGCCGCAACCCATATCCAGAATGCGCGCGGAGAGGCCAGTCTCGCCGAGATGGAGGCGGCGCAATATTTCCTCGTTCATCTGCTCCAGCATGGCCTCGCGGTTGAAGGGGTTCATGCCCCAGCGAAAGAAGCCGAAGTGCATGTTGAACTGCTTGCTCCACGCCGCGTAATCCGGGCCGGCCTCCTCGTAGTAGCGCTGAAAGCTCTCGCGATCGGTTTCAGTTGCGGTGGGTAGGGCGGTCGCCAATTCAGCCATCAGTCCAACCTCCGCCGATGGGTTTTCGGCAAGATGCGCGTAACTCTGCTGCCGATGCTCAGCAGCGAGCGCAGGCTGGCCGGGGGCAATTTCTTGATCTGGCTGTACCACTCCAACAGATCTTCCAGAAAGGCCTGCATAGCGGTGATGCGGGATGCGATTGCCGGCTGCGCTGGCTGCTCGGCCTGCGCTTCAACAGCGCATCGCCGCAGCATGGCGAGCGTGGGAAGGATCTCTCGCGCCACACGTTGATCGACGATGGTCAGGAAGAGCGTCCAGACGTCGGCGGAGGTCAGAAAGTAGTCGCGGCGGTCGCCCATGCGGCTTTCGATCTTCACCAAGTCCCAGTTCTGCAACTCCTTGAGGCTGGTGCTCACGTTCGAACGCGCAACGGAGAGGGTATCGGCGATCTCTTCGGCGGTCAGCGATTCGGCGGAGAGATAAAGCAGCGCATGCACCTGGGCGACGGTCCGATTGACACCCCAGCGGGTGCCCATCTCTCCCCAATGCAGGATGAATTGCCGGGAGGTATCAGTCAGTTCCATATGTCTATCATATCAGTAATTTCTGTTACTACAGAAATTACTGATATAAATTTCTCTGATTCTAACCCGGCGGCGGGAGCAGCGAGACGGTTTTTGGGGGGCGTTATGGAGAATACGAACCCGTATTGATCGCCAAACGCCTCGCCCTCGCCACAAACTTGTTTTTTGCCGATGACGTCAGCTCACCGCAGGGAGTCTCGTCGCTGGGGTGATCCAGGGTAGAACACCAGATTCCCACCCAACTTCTGTCGTCCTCAGCACAGCGAAGGACCTGCGTTGCCTTTCATCTCAAAAACAAGCAAGTTGGACAGCGTATGGAGGGAGGTCAGGGCCGGTAGGCCGGGGTTTTACAGGCTCGGAAAAACTCAATTTCTCAAAACATCGGAGAAATCGATCTCGTCAGTATGCCCAGGAGCGACCCGTGAAGCTTGGCTGATGTTTTCTATCCCTCAATTATCACCCTTTCACCATAAATTGTGAGTTTTCCCGCAGCCAGTTTAACCCCTGCACATCAATCGATGCTTGTATTCAGAATCGAGACATGGGGCGCCCGGCAAGGCCAGTTCAACAGCCAGAAGCGGGTTCTATAACACAAGAAGCGGCGGCAACCAGGTATTTTCTAACTGCGTTTTACATGGACTATGCAGTGCATGCAATCGCAAGCAAGCAATGTTGAGTGCTTGCCGCAGTAAAATAAAATTCCATAACCCCACTCTCTCACTAAAGGCTAAAATTGCGAAAGAGTGGGGTCACTTCGCTAGGGTTCGATCGTGAGCGGAGCCGAAGCCGATCCTGCAGATGTATTAACCGTCACGTTGTATGTCCCGGCCGATGCACTTATCGCATTGTAGGAAACATTGAGCTGTGTTGGCGAAGAGTAACTGACAGACAGCTCCAACCCTGGGCCGTTCGTCGTCACAGATGTACTCCCTTCAGTGTTATATAACGCTTCTCCATAGATAGAAAAAGTTCCAGTGGTTCCCTGAGTGATGAACCATGGAGAAATCCCACCGCTGTTGATAGCTGGAGCTGGAGGGAGAGAATTCGTTACGGTGAGATCTACGTAAGCGATCCCTCCGCCGGTTCCGGGTGTCGAAACCGAGATGGTATGCGTGGTGAGAGCGGCGGCCGATGACGTCAGCGTGTAGTAGAGATTGATTTGGCCTGCAGAAACATAGGTTTGGGTGATAGTCAGGCCGTCCGAGGCTCCGCCATCCGCTAATGTTGTCGTCGGTCCTTGGCTGTCAGTCAAATTTTGTCCATAGATGATCAGATAGCCTGAAGGTACTGTGGTAGTAACGGACGAGGGTGTAATTGTCAGATTGCTAGGCCCCTGCGCCCATGCCATGGTAAGGCCGGAAGCAAGAACGATGAGGGAAAACAATCTTAGAAGCTTACTTAGAGTCGCAGAAATACGAATCGTCATTGGATTCTCCTTGGGGGACTGCGGGTTGTGAGTGGTATTGTTGCCGGACACATTCCAATGATAGGAATGGACCGATATCTTGATTGCAGCGAATTTTAGTAGTCAGATTTTCTACAGTCAATCACAAAGTTTGATTGGAGTACGGCACGAAAGGCCGTGTCCCTAAGTAATGATGAATGATCGGTTAATTAATTAAATTGTAATTTAATGTGATTATAGGCACGGTAACCCTCCCTTAGTTCCCACCTATGTCGGTGTGCCCCACCCTTCGATTTTTTCTATCGAAGGGTGGGGGAAAGCACGAACCCCAACCCGCCACGCCGAAGGCAGTTGGCCCCAACGCAGATGGTGATCTGAATCACAGCCTACGGACCCCTGCGGCTGATCTTCTTGTTACGGAAACGCAACGCGGCGCGTCTTCTCCACCCCCCTTGTCTGAGAAGGAGAACTGACCACCCCGCGGCAATTCCGCAGGAGGTTCCATGCAGCCGATGCACAATATCCCCGCGCGCGGCGGGTTGAACTACGACGAAACCCCGTTTTTGGCCATCTGGGAGGTGACGCAGAGCTGCGACCTGGCTTGCAAGCATTGCCGCGCCGCCGCCCAGCCCATCGCCCACCCCGACGAGCTGAATACCGCTGAGGGCAAAGCCCTTATTGACCAGATTGCCGAGATGCAGGTACCGATTTTTGTCTTTACCGGCGGCGATCCGCTCAAGAGGAAAGACGTCTTTGAGCTGATCCACTACGCCTCGGAGAAAGGCGTCAAGGTAGCGCTCACCCCCAGCGCCACGCCGCTGCTCACCCTCGATGCAATGCACAAGCTGCGCGACGCCGGACTCGTCCGCCTCGGAATCTCGCTTGACGGCTCGACGCCGGAGATTCACGATGCCTTTCGCGGCTTTCCCGGTGCGTGGGCGCGGACAATTCAGGCCATTGAGTGGGCCAATGAGGCGGGGATTCCCATCCAGGTCCACTCCACAATCAGCCGCCACAACGTCGACGATCTCGACAACCTCTGCGCGCTCTTCGAGAAGCTGAAGATCGTTATGTGGAATGTCTTTTTCCTCGTTCCCGTAGGCCGCGGGCAACTCGGCGACCTCCTCTCCGGCGACGACTTCGAGAAAGTCTTCGGCAAGATTTACGAGCTCTCGCACCGCGTGAACTTTCAGATCAAAACCACAGAAGCGATGCACTACCGGCGCTATCTCCTCCAGCACAATCTTGAAGAACGCAAGATGGGCCACGGGCATCCCGGAGCCCCAATGGGCGCGGCCCACGAATACGAGCCGGGCGCGCCGAAGGCCGATGCAGGCAGCCGGACAATGGGCTGGGCCACACGCCGCGTCAATGACGGTAAGGGATTTTTGTTTGTCTCACACACGGGCAACGTCTACCCCAGTGGATTTTTGCCGCTGCATGCAGGCAATATCCGCGAGACTCCGCTGAGCGAGATTTACCGCGAGGCTCCGATCTTCAAATCGTTGCGCGACACCAGCCAGTTAGAGGGCAAGTGCGGCGCCTGCGAGTACAAGGAGATCTGCGGCGGCTCACGGGCGCGGGCGTACGCTGTGACCGGCGACGCACATGCCGAGGAGCCATGCTGCATCTATCAACCGCGCAACTGGGTTCCCCGGCAGGTGCATGAGCCGGCTGCAATCTGCCAGCCCGAACCAGCCGCGTTGTCGATTCTGTAGGCCGCTACTCCGAAGGCTGTCATCCTGAGTGCAGCGAAGGACCTGCTTTTGTTCTTCCCTTTCACTCAGGCATCGTTCGCACGGCGCGCATCGTAAGATTAATCAGGGTCGAGTATGAGAATCGCAATCATCGGCGGCGGAATAGCGGGGCTTTCAGCCGCTTACGAGCTGGAACAGGCTCGGGCGGCGGGCAGTTCTGTCACATACACGCTCTACGAGGCAAACACGCGCCTGGGCGGTGTGCTGGCCAGCGAAGTGATAAATGGCGCAGTCCTCGAGCGCGGGCCGGACTCCTTTCTCACCGAAAAGCCCGCAGCAGCCGCACTCTGCCGGGAACTGGGCCTTGACGCGGAGCTTTTGCCCTCAAATGACGCCGAGCGCAAGACGTTTATTTTAGTAAAAAACCGCCTCGTCCCCCTCCCCGACGGCCTCATGTTCCTCATCCCCACCAAGTTAATTCCTACAGCAATGACGCGGCTCTTCAGCATTTCGACGAAAGTGCGCATGGGGCTGGAGCTGTTGAATCCTCCGCGCCGCCGCGACAAGGGCGACGAGTCAGTTGCAGCGCTGGTGGCGCGTCACTATGGCGCGGAGGCCGTTGACCGCCTCGCCGATCCCCTGCTCTCGGGTATCTATGGCGGCGACGCGGCACAGCTCAGCGCGCAAACCGTTCTTCCCCGTCTCGTCGAAATGGAACGCGAACATGGATCGCTGACGCTAGGCATGCTGGCCGCGCACCGCAAGATGCGCCTGGCGGCAAAGCCTCCGGCAGGCGCAAATGGAGAGCCGGCGAAAGCTCCGGTAGCGCCACGACCAATCTTCACCGCGCTGCGCGGGGGAATGCAGCAATTGATCGACGCGCTGACGGCAAAGCTCGACCGCAAGAGCATTCGACTCTCGACGCCGGTGAGTGCGTTGCACAAAACAGCCGAAGGATGGGAGATTCAGGCGAACGGAAACAAGGGAAATGGGCAAAAAGAGAATTTCGATGCCGTGATTCTGGCCTCGCCCGCCTGGGCCGCCGGAGTGCTGCTGCGCCCAGTGGATGAGGAGCTGGGCAAGGATCTGAGCGGGATTCCCTACTCCTCTTCGATCACCGTGAACCTGGTTTACGACGAGGCAAAGCTGGGCGCGCTGCCCGAGGGATTCGGCTTTCTGGTTCCAATTGTCGAGGGCCGCTCAATGCTGGCCTGCACCTTTGTCCATCGCAAGTTTCTGGGGCGTACGCCGCCGGGCAAGGCCGTCTTCCGGGCGTTTTTGGGCGGGATGAAGAATGAAGCGCTGCTGACGGAGCCAGACGAAGCACTTGCCGATACAGTTCGGCGTGAGCTGAGCGAGATTCTCGGCGACAAAGTAATTGGCCTCAGCGTTGAGCCGGAACACGTACAGGTCTCGCGATGGCGGCGGGCGATGGCGCAATACTCCGTGGGCCACCAGGAGCGCAAGCAGCGCATCACTGAGCGCGTAGCGGCGCTGCCAGGGCTGCGGCTGGCCGGCAATGCCTACGACGGCATCGGGATTCCCGATTGCATCCGGCTGGGGCGGACGGCGGCAAAGGAGCTGGTAAGCGAGTTAACGAGCCAGCAAGTTAGCCAGTCGGCGAGTTAGCAGGTCAGCCAGTCAGCGAGACGGCGCGGTGATTTGCCTCCGCGGCAACCGGCACGATTGAATCTCCGCAATGTTTGCAGATCGTTTTCTTCCCTTTCGCTAGACTGCAAGCAGAAGTCCCTGCTTTGCGTCAGTGTTCTGAGTCCAAAGCTCATTCAATAAAAAATACTGTCATCCTGAGCAAAGCGTTCTTCAGCGGAGTCGGAGGACCTGCATCTATATCAACCTCTGTCATCCTGAGCAAAGCGAAGGACCTGCGTTTGCTTTTTGTCGCTGAAACCCCTGCGGCGGGGCAAGCGGCCTTCGGCATTGAGGATGCTATTTCTTGAATCGGTCTGCAACAGCGGCGACAAAGATGGTGGCCTGCACCCAGCCGGTGAGGATGAGGAGCCAGCGGGTTCCCATGAGAAACCAGTAGCTATTCGGAAACGATAGCCATTTGAGCCAGCCGATATTCGGATACAACGGCTGCGGCTGATGCTGCGGATTCGGCATCCATTTGTCGTCCATGCCCAGCTTCACCAGCGGAATTGCATTCTCCAGGGCGTAAATGAAGGGCTGGAATTTTGGATAATAGGCCGAAACCGGCTTGTAGGTTATCGATCCCGATTTGCCGTCAACTTGAACCGCGTTGGGTTGGGTCTGGACGGTTTCGATCATTGCTTGGTTGTACTCCGCTCCGGCAAAGATATGCGCGCCCAGCAGAACCGAAAAGCTGATCGTGTACAAGATGCGCAAGGGGGCTTCTTCGAGCCATGCGAAGGCGATGGACCAGCTGCGATTCGGATGGCGAAGATAGGGCCATGCGAGGGGAATTGATTTCCAAGGCGTGAGGATGAAGAGGGCAATGCGCAATGGGATAAGGATCAGGCCAAGAACAAATTTGATGATGTTGAAGATTTTTTGTTCGGCGCGCAATTTGCGAAATCTGTAGATCACATGCTTGGCGTCTTTGCGGTCGCCTCTGGATTCGAGGAGTTTGGCGAGTTGCATCCAGGGCTGGGGCTTGAGGCGTTCTTCGGGTGACTGACGCATCAGCCATTCAATACGCTCATCAACCTTCAGGCCGAGTTCAGGCCCAGACCAGCGATTCATAATCTGCTCGTCAGATGGCCACTCGTGAAGGGTCAGTTCTTCATAGGTCAGTCCGTCAAGGATAAGATTTCCTGAATGAGGCCAACTCTTCTGGTCGTCATGAAGATTTCTCAACTTGACGCCCGCGAGATTGAGAAAAACCTCTTTCGATTCTTGAATCCCCGTCCAGTACAAATCACCGAGGATGTGCAGATTATGGCAATAGACCGTGGCTATTTTCGCTCCGAGAAATATGAGATCTCTGCCAATCTGCGCACCGAGTAAGCGAATTTCGTCTAAGGACTCGCTGCCCCTGTAAAAAAAGAAGTAGCCTTGAATTTCGGCGCTATCCGCATTTAGTGCGGGTTGTCCATTCACACCCAGCTTCGCGTCTGCGCAAGCCAGATCACCTCTGATCCGCACGCCCAGCAACCGAATGGTGCCGTTGGACTCGAAACCATCGTTCAGAAAGACGTCGCCGCCGATCTCGGCATTGTCCGCTGTGAGCGCGTTTGTGCCTTCTGCGACTGATAGCTTTGCGCCGCCGCACTCCAAGTTGCCGGTGATCTTCGCGCCGGGGAAGCAGATTGTGCCGGTGGACTCGAATTGCTCGTTTAGAAAGACGTCGCCGCCGATTTCGGCTCCATCCGCTGCGAGCGCATATGCGCCTTCTGGGACTGATAGCTTTGCACCGCCGCAGTTCAACTGGCCGGTGATCTTTGCGCCGAGGAAGCAGATTTCGCCGGTGGACTCGAA
>Ga0181534_10000497_pt1 | contig 27288 bp, 27 predicted proteins | sample PEATcosm2014_Bin_37_FD_119758 | JGI IMG/M metagenome (GOLD analysis project Ga0181534, IMG submission 119758) | Peatland microbial communities from MTU Mesocosm Facility, Houghton, MI, USA - PEATcosm2014_Bin17_10_metaG | ecosystem: Environmental > Terrestrial > Soil > Wetlands > Peat | place...
AGCGATGGATTGGAATGAATCGTCACTGTGTATTTGAAGCGGGTCGCCATTCCGTCCGGCGGGTCGCCGGACGGCACAGGCCAGTGGCCCGTGCCACCCCTGATTTGAAAATAGCGCGGGTCACATCCCCCGCGCCAGACAGCGACGCGATTTCCCCCTTGGCCAGCTTGGGCGTCAACACGGATGAAAATTAAGGCGACAACTCAGCGTGGATGAATTTTTCAATGCTTGGGATTGACGCATTTGCGGACTAAAAACACCTAAATAGAAACTGTTCCCCAACCAGTTCCGTCGTTAAATAGAACAAGGTGGATTTTCTCTGTGTTGTTTTTATTTTGAAAAAAGACTTTAGCTGATATGAGGTCGTCAAATCCAACTGGCTTTTCAGAATCTTTTACAAAAACCAAAACTTTATGTCTTGCACTTGCCAAATGGTCGTAACTTCCACCATAAACCATCATCGCCGCGATCTCGCCTAGCTTTATTGGGTCATTCCGCGCCAATGCTGCTATAATACCGGGATGGTTTTCAAGCCGATGCCAGTGTTCTTTATAGTCTTTTTTAATTCGCTGGATTGCTGCGGCCGGGGACGGCCGCACTCCGCCTGCTTTTCGCTGTAGCAGCGGACGTGAGTTCCGCTCCATCTAAAAACCGCCCGCAAAATAATGAGCCTCGTCACCTCGGCTGCTGCGAGTTTGGAACGGGGAGCGCGACCGTCCCGGTTGCCATTTTCGGCGTCGCGCCGAAAACCCGTCAAACAAACTGATTTGTCCAACGATGGTTCGGGCGCGACGCCCGAACCCGCAGGCGGGACGCCCGCACTCCCCCCAAATCTTCGCGCAATCCGGTCGTCACCGACAAACGCGCCGGTCCCGCGCCTGCGGGAGAGTGCGGCGACCCTCCGCTGCCCATCCCAAATGGCCGGAAAACGCCGCCGGATGGAAAATATCCCCTAAATCGCTCATTATGAACCCATAAGAGCCGTTCCGGCCATGATTTTGCCTTCTGAAAACTGCCGACGAACCGGTCGTGTCCACCTAAAAACTCCTTTTGGAAGGCGGCAACCGGGTAATACAAGCCTTCAGGCTCCTTAAAACAGATGACGACCGCGTCGTGCTCATATAAAAACTCTTTTTGACAGGCGGCGACCGGGTAATGCAAGCCTCCAGACTCCTTAAAACAGGCGACGACCACGTCGTGCTCATCTAAAAATTCTTTTTGACAGGTGGCGACCGCGTCGTCCTCATCCAAAAACTCCTTTTTGGAGGCATCGAACGGCTGATATTCCTCCAAAATGAGCCTGAAGGATGGCATGAACAGTCGGAGCGGAATCTTCGCCCATCAAGGGGGCATCCCGATGTCTTTTGTGATCCGCTCGGCGGCGGCGGGGTCCACCCATTTCACGAGGGCGATGAAGTTGAGGAGCGCGGGGCTGTCGGCCTTGACCTTGAACATGTTTCGCAGCGCGTGGACGACCTTGGCGTAGGTGGCGGCGTATTTTTCATGCTGAGCCGGTTGGAGCCAAAGAAAAATGGACTGTCAATCAAGGACGGTTGAATTTGGGGAAACCGCGCTGGAGAATGGCTTTGATTTCATGGCTCCGGCCAAACCCCAGCCGGAAAAAACGCAGCATCCAGAAATCAGTGCGGCGGCGAAAAATATTAATGCGTTTCCGCTCCCGACAGACGTGACCGCGTAAGCGCCAGAAATCCGCAAATACGTCCAGGCTGGCATGTTTTGCAATCGCCAGGCTCCTAGTCATCAAAAGGATCAGGAATCCTTCCAGTAAAATCAGCAAGGCGCAGGGCAGCAGCAGGAGCAAAAGCAAATGTTGGGAGTTTTTAGCGATAGCCAAAAGACGGTTCCGGTTGGCCAGAAACCGTTTTTGGGTGCTGGTCCGATTTTCAATGATTTTGCTGCCGCCGGTGGGATTGACGGAGACCGCTCCGCGGTGATGAACGCGCGCGCCAGTTGCGGGCACAATTTTTTCTCCCGCGATCCAGACCCGCCAGGAAAGATCCGTTTCTTCACCATACATGAAAAATTTTTCATCGAACCCCCCCAATTGGTCGTATAGCCCTTTGCAAATAAAAAAGAACCCGCCGAGACACCAGAGTTGCCCGCGATTCGGCCCTCCGGCTGGAGACATCGGGTTTCCACAAAAGTCAAATCCGCTGCACCAGGGCATTTGCACGGTGTTGTCGTCATAATCCAGAATCAATCCCGCGACACATCCGGCATTTTCTCTTACAGCCGTTAAATGGAGCTGTTCCAGACATTCCGGCTCCAGCCATAGGTCTGGATTGGGGAAGTAAAGGTAAAGACCGGTTGCCGCCGCCGCTCCCCGGTTGCTCGCCACATCAAAACCATTATCGCCACCCGTAGATATAAGCCGGGCGTTGGGCCAGTTCGCGATCAGACTGCGCGCAAGTTCCACCGAGCCATCTTGCGAGGCGTTGTCCACTAGGATCACCTCCATGCGATCAAAAATCGTCTGGGAGCGTAACGATTCCAGGCAGCGTGGCAACCATTTGCCATCGTTATGACAGACAAGAACAACGGTCACCAAGGGGGTCTGTCCCGATTCACTCATAAACCACCCTTAAGAAAATCCCTGATGACTCGTCACTGCTTGTCTGGCAATTCTTGAAATCCCACCCTGCAATTAGATGCATGTCGCGAAGCTATCCGAACCGACTATATCCGCGCGAGCATTTTTTGCCGGGATCAGTTCCGGGTGAACCGATTTTGCAGCCACGCTGCTGTCTGGTTGGCAGATTTAGTTTTATTACACAAATATGCGACGGCTGAATTAAAGTATAACAAGCCAGTTGAGGTGCAAAAAAAACGGCGAATATTGCGTTAAAAAAAGGACTTTAGGCAACGAATCACCGGGGCACGACTTGCATCGTTTTCTCATTGACCTCAACCTCGGTGACGGGCAGGGTTAGCAGGCAGGTTAGTGGGCAAATATGGAAACTTCCCCGCGCATCATCATCATCGGCGGCGGCATTGTCGGACTCGCCACCGCCTTCAAGCTGGCCCGCAAGCTGCCGTCCGCGCAAATCACGCTTTTAGAAAAAGAAGCCGCCGTGGGCGCGCATCAATCCGGTCATAACAGCGGGGTTTTGCACGCCGGCCTTTATTACCAGCCCGGCTCCAGCAAAGCGCGCCTCGCCGTGACGGGCATCCAGGAGATGGTTGCGTTCTGCCGCGAACACGAAATTCCCCACGAGATTTGCGGGAAGCTTGTCGTCGCGGTGGACGAAACCGAATTGGCGCGGCTGCGCACGTTGCACGAGCGCGGCCAGCAAAACGGATTGCAAGGATTGCGCTGGCTGGATCGCGACCAGATGCGGGAAATCGAGCCGCACGCGGGCGGGATCGCCGCGCTCCATGTGCCGCAGGAAGGCATCGTGGATTACCCGAAAGTTTGCGAAGTCTTGCAGCAAAAAATTTCCGCGCAAGGCGGACGGGTCGTTACCCGCGCCAAAGTCACCCGGCTGCAGCCGCAATCCGGTGGCTGGCGCGTGCATTCCGCCGCCGGGGATTTCGCGGCGGACTTTTTGATCAACTGCGCCGGCCTGCACTGCGACCGCGTCGGTGATATGGCCGGGGAAAAACGCGCGGTGCGCATCGTGCCGTTTCGCGGCGAATACTATCAGCTCAAACGCGAGCGGCAGCATCTGGTGCGCAACCTGATCTATCCCGTGCCGGATCCGCAATTTCCTTTTCTCGGCGTTCATTTCACACGGCTGATCCATGGCGGAGTCGAGGCGGGGCCGAATGCGGTTCTGGCCTTTGCCCGCGAAGGCTATCGCAAAACTGATTTCAACCCGGCGGATTTATTCGATGCGCTGGCCTTTCCCGGACTGTGGCGTTTTCTGGCCAAGCACAAGCGGATGAGCTGGGCAGAATTAAAACGCTCGTTCAGCAAACAACTATTTTGCGAATCGTTGCAACGGCTGGTGCCGGAAATCCGCCCGGACGATCTCGAACCCGGCGGCGCGGGCGTCCGCGCGCAGGCCATGTCGCCGGACGGGACGCTGGTGCAGGATTTCTGCTTCCAACAATCGCGCCGCGCACTCCATGTGCTCAACGCCCCGAGTCCGGCGGCCACGGCGTCGCTGGCGATCGGAGAGCAAATCGCGCTTCAAGTTGCCGGCATGATTTGAGACCGCCAGACAATCGAAATCCACCGAAGACAGGCTGAAAAGAAATTGCAATTCCGCTGCGGAAATGAGACTCTTTCCCTTCTCTCGATGAACCGTATTGCGCGGGCGAGAGTTGAAACCAAACCAAACCGGCCATCTTGTGAAGTCAGGAAAATTTTTTGTCATTGGCAGCAATTCGTTCACCGGCGCAACCTTTGTGGATTATTTGCTGGCGCGCGGTACTGATGTGATTGGCACCAGCCGGTCCGCCGAAGCCAGCCGGGCATTTTTGCCTTACAAGTGGGTGGACGCGCGCCCCGGCGGGGCGCGGTTTGAATTCCGGCAGTTGGATTTGAACCATCACACAGCGGAGCTGGCGGAGGCGGTAAATCATTTCAAGCCGGATTACGTCGTCAATTTCGCCGCGCAGAGCATGGTTGCCGAAAGCTGGCTGCACCCGGAACACTGGTATCAAACCAACATCGTCGCCAACGTCCGCCTGCACGAAAAACTCCGCCAGTTTCCGTTCATCAAAAAATATGTCCACGTCTCGACGCCGGAAGTCTATGGCAGTTGCAGCGGCAACGTGACCGAAACCGCGCCGTTCAATCCGAGCACGCCCTACGCCGCGTCCCGCGCCGGCTGCGACCTGCACCTGATGACGTTCTTCAAAAATTACAAGTTCCCCGTCGTCTTCACGCGCGCGGCGAACGTCTATGGGCCAGGCCAGCAACTTTACCGAATCATTCCGCGCACCATTTTTTCCATCAAGACCGGGCGCAAACTCCAGCTACACGGCGGCGGACGCTCGGTGCGCTCGTTCATCCACGGGCGCGATGTTTCCGAAGGCACGCTGCGCGTCGCGCAGGACGGCACGCCCGGCGAGGCGTATCATTTGTCCACCGACCTTTACATTTCGATCCGCGAACTGGTCGAACGCATCTGCGCGCGGCTGGGCGTGAATTTCAACGACGTGGTTGAAGTCGTCGGCGACCGCCCCGGCAAGGACGCCGCCTATCTGCTCGACAGCACCAAGGCGCGCACGACGCTCGGCTGGAAGGATTCCGTTTCGCTCGACCAGGGCATCGAGGAAACCATTTCATGGATCACGCAAAATCTCGAAGAGTTGAAACGTCAGCCGGCAGATTACATTCACAAACCTTGACTTAATTCACATGGCAAAAATTCTCATCACGGGCGGTTTTGGTTACGTCGGCAGCCGGCTCACGCCGCATCTGCTGAACCTTGAGCATCACGTCCGCGTGTTGGACTTGATGCTTTACACCAACGCCGGACTTGACGCGCTCAAGCGCGACAAAAAATTTCCGCAATGGCAAAATCATTTCGAACTGGTCGCCGGCGACATGCGCGACCCGCAGACGACCGAACGCGCCGTCACCGGCGTGGATACGATAATCCATCTTGCCGCCATCTCGAACGACCCGACCGGCGACATTGACGAAGTGCTGACGCGCCAGGTGAACTTCGACGCCGTGGGAATGTTGCTCGCACTGGCCAAGGTCAAGGGCGTGAAGCGGTTCATCAACGCCTCGTCGAGCAGCGTCTTCGGCGTGCGCGACGTGGCCGACATTGACGAAACGCTCGAACCCGAGCCAATCACGTTTTACTCGAAATATAAAATGCTCGCCGAATGGCTGGTCACGGCGGCGGCCTCGGCGGATTTTTGCGCGGTCAACATCCGGCCCGCGACCATCTGCGGTTTCTCGCCGCGCCAGCGGTTCGACCTCACCGTCAACAAGCTCACCGCCGACGCCGTCCGCAAGCGCGTCATCACCGTCCACGGCGGCGAGCAGCGCCGGCCCAACGTCGGCATGACCGACATGATCAACCTTTACGGTTTGCTCGTGAACACCGACGCAAAAAAAATCAACGGCCGCACTTTCAACTTTGGTTTTGAAAATCTGAAAGTCATCGAAATCGCCAAGGTGATCCAGAGCGAGTTGAGCGACCTTAACGTTGAGATCAAAGTCACCGACACGCTCGACAAGCGCGATTACCACATTTCATCCGCAAAAATTCTCAAGGAACTCGGCTACCAGCCCGTCAGTTCGATCCGCGCCGAGGTCGCTGAAATCCGCCGCGCGCTCGACGGCGGCATTTTCCCCGACGTGGACGCGCCGGAACATTACAACATGAAGTTCATGAAAATTCAGCGTTCCGCCGCCGCCTACGGTTTCGCGTCGCGTTAGCCTGCCATGCAGCCACAGTTCACAACCATTCCCGCCGCGCACAAAGTCGTCGCGTTTGACGCGGCTGGTGAAGTTTTCGCCGCGTTGCGTAAGGCGGGCAAAAAAATTGTCCAGTCGCACGGCGTTTTTGATTTAATTCATCCCGGCCACATTTGCCACCTCGAGGAATCGCGCGCGCTTGGCGACGTGCTCGTCGTCACGCTCACCACCGACAAGCACGTCCAGAAAGGCCCGGGCCGGCCATACTTCAATGAACAGCTCCGCCTTCACAGCCTCGCCGCGCTGGCGTGCGTGGATTACGTCGTGCTGGTGCCGCATCCCGGCCCCGTGGCTGCCATCGAGTGTGTGCGCCCGGATATTTACTGCAAAGGCAAGGAATACGAAGACCCGGATTTCGACATGACCGGACTCGTCCAGACCGAGAAAGAAACTGTCGAACGCTTCGGCGGCCAGCTTCGCTATGCCGGCCCGGTCAAGTTCAGTTCCACGAAACTGCTCAACGTCTATTTCGATCATCTCACCGGCCCGGTGCGCGCGTATTGCAGCTCGCTCGCGACGCAATTCACCCGCCGCAATTTTCACGACGCCATCGAAAGTTTTCGCGGTCTGAAAGTGCTCGTCGTCGGCGACACGATTTTTGACCGTTACTCCTACGTCAAGGTGCAGGGACTCACGTCGAAGAACCAGATCATCTCCGGCCGGTTTCTAGAGGAGGACATGCAATGCGGCGGCGCGCTCGCGGTATATCGCCATGTGAAACAATTTGTGGACGACGTGCGGTTCTTCAGCCTCGTCGGCACCGAGCCGTGGGTGCAAAAAGAAATCGCCGCGCACGTCCCGCCCGCCGCCGACCGCGTCCTGCGCGAGGAAAATTTCACCACCATCGTCAAGCAGCGCTTCGCCGAGCCGGTCGTCATGGGCAAGCCGGTCAACAAACTTTTCGCCGTCAACTACATTGACGCCGGGCCGCCCGCAACCGCCGTGCAGCAAAAAGTTTTGAACCGCCTCCGCGAAGAAATTCGCGATGTGGACGCCGTGCTGCTCCTTGATTTCGGCCATGGCCTGATGCAGGAACACATCCGCAATTTTGTGCAGGAAACCGCCGGTTTCCTCGCGCTCAACTGCCAGACTAATTCCAACAACCACGGCTTCAACATTATTTCCCGCCAGTATCACCGCGCCGACGCCTTCACGCTGGACGAACAGGAAATCATGCTCTCGTGCGGCAAACGCGGAGCCGACCACGCGGCGGAACTGGAAAAATTGCGCGCGAAACTGCGCTCCAGCTACGCCTGGCTCACACGCGGCGCGACCGAAACCATCGGCCTCACCGGCGACAACCAGTCCTGCGCCTGCCCCGCGCTCGAATACGAAGTCGTGGACACCGTGGGTGCGGGCGACGCGTTTTTTTCCGTGGCTGCGCTGGCGGCCGCCCGCAAACTGCCGGTTGCACTCGCCACGTTTCTCGGCCAGCTTGCCGGTGCGCAGGCCGTCAAGATCGTCGGCAACACGCAGCCCATTTCGAAGATGACACTGGTGCGCGCCGGGATGTCGCTGCTAAATTTTTAACGCCCGCATGAAAACCATCGCCGCCATTTTAGTCGAACAGAAAAAACCGCTGGTTCTTGGCGAGGTGGAATTGCCCGCACTCAGCTTTGGTCAGGTCTTGGTGGATATCAAGGCCTCGCGCATCTGTGGCTCGCAGCTCGGCGAAATTGATGGCGTGAAGGGTCCGGACAAATGGCTGCCGCACCTACTCGGCCACGAGGCCGGCGGTATCGTCCGCGAAACCGGCCCGGAAGTCCGCCACGTCAAGGTTGGTGACCGCGTCGTCTGCCACTGGCGTCCTGGCCGCGGCATCGAAGCGCGCGGCGCGGTTTACAACTGGAACGGCAAATCCTGCAACGCCGGCCCGATTACCACGTTTCAACAGCTTGCCATCCTTTCCGAAAACCGTGTCACCGTCGTGCCGCCGGATACGGACTTTGAACTTTGCTGCCTGCTGGCGGACACGCTGACCACCGGTTTTGGCGCGATCAACAACAACGCGAAGGTGAAAATCGGCGAAGCCGTTGTCGTCATTGGCTGCGGCGGGATCGGTCTCGGCACCGTGCTCGGCGCACACCTCACGGGCGCGCATCCGGTCATCGCCGTGGACGTGCAGGATCATAAGCTGCAAGTCGCGCTTAAAAATGGCGCGACGCATGCGATCAATTCCACCAAGGAAGATTTTGCGGAAGCGGTGCTGAAAATTCTCGGCGGCGCGCGGCCAGATGTGGTCGTGGACGGCACGGGCAATCCGGCGGTTTTAGAAAAGGCCTTTGCGCTTGCGGGCAACTTCGCCCGCGTCATCGGCGTCGGTGTGATGCCGGGCGACAAGAAAATCTCCCTCAACACGCTGCCGCTACATCTCGGCAAAATTCTTACCGGTTCGCACGGCGGCGAGAGTTTGCCGGCGGACGACATTCCCCGCTATGTGCGCATGGCGCGCGCCGGACGTCTTGACGCCAGCGGTTTTGTCTCGCACCGCATTTCGCTGGCCGAAGTGAACGACGGCATCGCCAAGATGCGTTCCGGCGAAGTTGTCCATTGCATCATCCATTTCAAATGAGCGACGCCCCCAATCTTGATCTCATCGCGCGGCAACTGCGCCTCCGGCTCATCCAGATGTCGCACGCCGCCGGCACGCCGCACCTCGGCTCGGCGCTTTCGTGCGTGGACATTCTGGTCGCGGCCTACTGGAACGTGCTGAAGATTGACGCGGCGAAGCCTGCGGACGTCTGCCGCGACCGATTCATTTTGAGCAAAGGCCATGCGGCCTCGGCGCTTTACGCCGTGCTGGCGGAACGGGGATTTTTTCCGAAAGCCTGGCTGGATAATTTCGGCAAACATCGCGCGCCGCTCGCGGAACAGCCCGCGCCCAACTGCGCGCCCGGCGTGGAGCTGGCCACCGGCTCGCTTGGTCATGGTTTGCCGGTCGGCGTGGGCATGGCGATGGCCGCGCGGATCCAGAAGCGCGATTATCGCGTGTTCGTCTGCATGAGCGACGGCGAATGCAACGAGGGCACGGTCTGGGAGGCGGCGATGTTCGCGCCCGGCCAGCGGCTCGAAAAACTTTGCGTGATCGTGGACTACAACAAGTGGCAGGCGACCGGCCGCAGCAACGAGGTCATGGCGCTCGCCTCGTTGCGCGACAAATGGGCGGCGTTCGGCTGGAACGCGCATGACGTGGACGGACACGACATCGCCACGCTGACCCGCCTGATGAAAAATGTTCCCGACGGCAGCGGCAAACCCGTTGCCATCATCGCCAACACCATCAAGGGCAAGGGCGTTTCCTTCATGCAGGACGACAACAACTGGCATTATCGCATCCCGAAGACCGAGGAAGTGGAAGCCGCACGAAAGGAGCTGGGACTCGCATGAGAAACGCATTTGCCAAGCAGATCACCGAACTGGCGCAGGCCGACGAACGCGTCGTGCTGTTGAGCGGCGACATCGGCAACCGGCTTTTTGACGACCTGAAAGACAAGTGCCCCGACCGCTTCTTCAACTGCGGCGTGGCCGAGGCGAACATGATCGGCGTGGCGGCGGGCATGGCCTTGAGCGGCCTGCGACCCGTGTGCTACACCATCACGCCGTTCATCACCTATCGCTGCATGGAGCAAATCCGGATTGATGTCTGCTACCATCATCAGCCGGTCATCATCGTTGGCACGGGTTCGGGGCTTTCCTATGCTTCGCTCGGCGCGACGCATCATTCGTGCGAGGAGATGGGCATGTTGCGCCTGTTGCCCGGCCTGGCGGTGATTGCTCCCGCCGACGCCATAGAAGTGCGCGGCGCGTTGAAGGCGGCGCTGAAATCTCCCCATCCCGTTTTCATCCGCATCGGCAAAAAGGGCGAGCCGGTCATCCACAAGACCGAACCCAATTTTGAAATCGGCAAGGCCATCCCGGTGCGCGACGGCAAGGATGTCTGCCTCTTGAGCGCGGGCAACATGCTGCCCGCTGCGCTGGAAACCGCCGACCTGCTCGCCGCACAAAACATTTCCGCCAAGGTGGTGAGCTTTCACACCATCAAGCCGCTGGATGAAGCGACGCTGGCGGACGCGTTCAAGAATTTCAAGCTCGTGGTCACAATGGAGGAGCACAGCATCCTCGGCGGTTTGGGCGGCAGCGTGGCGGAATGGCTTTCGGCTTTTGCGCCGGCGAAGGCGCGGCTCATCCGCTGCGGCACGGCGGATGAATTTTTGCACGAAACTTGTGAACAGGAAGAAGCGCGCGAACATTTCGGCCTCACGGCGGCGGCCATGGCGGCGCGCATCCGGGCTGTGCTCGCGTGAACCGCTCTTGCCATGCACATCGGCGTTGATTTCGACAACACGATCGTCTGCTACGACGCGTTGTTCCACAAGGTCGCGCGCGAAAAGAACCTCATTCCCGCCGAAGTTCCGGTCAACAAATCCGACGTGCGCAATTATCTGCGGCGCGTGAACAACGAGGACGCGTGGACGGAGATGCAAGGCTATGTTTATGGCCCGCGCATCACGGAAGCCGCGCCGTATCCGGGCGTCATCGAATTTTTTCAGGCCTGCCGCGCGGCGGGCATCCGCGTTTCCATCGTCAGCCACAAGACGAAACATCCGTTCCTCGGTGAGAAACACGACCTGCACGCCGCCGCGCAAAGCTGGCTGGAGTTTCAAGGCTTCTTTGATCCGGCGCGCATCGGCCTGGCACGCGACCGGGTTTTTCTGGAGCTGACCAAGCAGGCGAAGATTGACCGCATTGCGGCGCTGGGCTGCACGCATTTCATTGACGACCTGCCGGAATTTCTCGCCGAGCCGTCATTCCCGACGCGGGCGCACCGGATTCTGTTTGACCCGAACCAGCTTCACGGCGGCGAACGCGCGTTCACCCGGCTCGAATCGTGGACGGAAATCGCGCGCTTCATCGAAGCCCGGCCCGTCACGCCAGAAGCTGGCTCAACATTGGAACTTGAACGCTACCGGCCATTTCTCGCCGAGTGCGGGCTGGCCGGCGACGCGGAACTGACGCCGCTGCTCGAAGGTGGCAACAACCGCGTTTTCCGCGTGCGCCACGCGCGCGGCGAGTTCGTGCTGAAAAATTATTTTCACAGTCCGGCCGACCCGCGCGACCGCTTCGGCGCGGAGCGCGCGCTTTACGAACTGTTGTGGAGCCAGGGCATCCGGCGCACGCCCGAACCGCTGGGCTGGAACGCCGGGCAGCGCCTCGGTCTGTTCACACTTTTGTCCGGTCGCAAGCTCGCATCTGGCGAGGTGGATGAAAACCGCGTGCGCGAAGCGGTCGAGTTCATTCTGGAGATTAACGCGGTGCGGCAGACGCCAACAGCGCAGGCGATGCCGCTGGCTTCCGAGGCCTGTTTCACTACGGCGCAGCACATCGCCACTGTGGAACGCCGCGTCCGGCACCTGGACGAAATTTCGTCGGAAGGTGAGCTGGCCGCTGAAGCCGTCGCATTTGTCCGTTCCGAATTGAAACCGGCGTGGGAGCGCGTCCGCGCGCGGCTCGCCGACAAGTCGGAAACGGAATTGAATTGTGAACTGCCCGCCGCCGCGCGTTGTATTTCGCCGTCGGACTTTGGTTTCCACAACGCGCTGCTCGTGGCGGACGGGCGGTTGCGGTTCATTGATTTCGAGTATGCCGGCTGGGACGACCCGGCGAAGCTGGTGTGCGATTTTTTCTGCCAGCCGGAATTGTCCGTGGACATCCGCCACTGGGACGCGGTAGTGCGGCCGATGGACGGCTTGTTTGGTTCGTCCGCCGATCTGCCCGTCCGCGCCGCGCAGCTTTTGCCAGCGTATCAAATCAAGTGGTGCTGCATTTTGCTGAATGAATTTCTGCGGACGGACTCGGCCCGCCGCCGTTTTGCCGCCGGTGGCGAAGTCGCCGGGCGCAAGGCGCGGCAACTGGCCAAAGCCCGCGCGCTGCGGGCGCAGGTCGGATAAAGCATGGCAAAAAATTGTCAATCGGATTGGCGTTTCGCCGACTGGTTTACAGCTAAATGTTATCGAAGACTGAAGTCGTTCGGATATTAGTTCAGTTGCATATTCAATCTTGTCCTCCGATAATTACCATATAAAATTGATTGAAAATAAAATGGAATTTTGCTCACAAATCCGAGACAAGGCCCAATCACCATATGTCAGAAAACCGAATGGCATTTAACATGACACAAAATTTCAGCGATATAATCCTTCACCTTTATCGAAAATATTCGGAAACTGCCACTTGGATAAAGCTCCTCCCCTATAGATTGTTTGGCCTTAAAGTTGGAAGCCGTCCTAATTTCGCGCAAGGCATTTGTTTCTCGAAGCTTTATCTTAAAAATATAACCATTGGGAACAATGTATCTCTGGGGGAACGGGGTTATGTTCTTATCCTGCAAAAACAGGGCCGCATCTGTATCGGGGATGGAACTTATATTTGCGATGATTTTTTTATTTCTTCACATGCACCGGTCAGTATTGGCAAAAACTGTCTGTTCTCTTTTAAGGTCACAATTCTAGGTCACTCCCATCCTGTTGGGTGGGGGGTAAACCCCGTTACCAGTGGCTACGAAGAATGCGCTCCAACATCTATTGGTGAAGGCTGCTTTATTGGGTGTTATGCAATCATCATGCCAGGGGTCCGCCTTGGGGATTATTGTGTCGTTGGAGCGAATTCGGTCGTGACAAAGTCATTTCCTGCGGGTTCAGTCATTGCTGGCAACCCCGCAAGTTTAATGCGATCCATGCCCGGAAAGAATATGCCAAACTGACTCGGAGCAAGGCGCGACACCTGGCCACAGCCCGCGCCCTTCTGAACCGGCTTCGATAAGGCGCAGGGAAAAAGATTGTCAACTGAACGGGCGTTTCGTTAACTTCTGCGCCGTGCCATATCTTGATTTCATTTCCGTCATCCATAAAAAAACTCAGCGCAATTATCTGGCCCGGGTGAATGAATTTCCAAAAGCTGAAGCTGCAAAACTGGCGCGGCAGTTCGGCAAGGATTATTGGGACGGCGACCGCAAAGTAGGCTATGGCGGTATGCGTTATGACGGCCGCTGGCGGGCGGTGGCCGACGCCTTGGTGCAACATTACGGGATCAAGCCGGGCGACCGGATCCTGGACGTGGGTTGCGGCAAGGCGTTTCTCCTTTACGATTTTACCCAATCCGTCCCCGGCGTGGAGGTTTGCGGGCTGGACATTTCGGAATATGGCATTGCCAACGCGAAGGAGGAAGTCCGGCCGTTTCTACAAGTCGGCCATGCGAACTCGCTGCCGTTTGCGGACAAGAGCTTCGACCTCGTCATTTCGCTCAACACGCTGCACAACCTGCAATGCTTCAACCTCGACCGCGCCCTGCGCGAAATCGAGCGGGTGGGAAAGAACAAATATATCGTGGTCGAGTCCTACCGCAACGAAGAGGAGAAGGCAAACCTGCTCTACTGGCAACTGACCTGCGAAACCTTCTGCCGACCCGAAGCCTGGGAATGGTGGTTCAAACGGACCGGCTACACCGGCGACCATTCTTTCATTTATTTTGAATGACCGGCGCGGCTTACACCTGCCACTCTTGCCGGCAGACGGCGGTGCGCGACATCCTTGATTGCGGACGACAACCAGTTTCCAATCGTTTCCTTCCTTCCGCCGATGCACCCGAGACGATGTTTCCGCTCATTGTGGGTCAATGCACAGCCTGCGGTCTGGTGCAAATCAGCCGTCCCGTGCCCGCTGCGGAGTTGCGGGCGGGGTTTGACTGGATCCGCTACACCGAACCGGACGATCATCTCGACGCGTTGGTGGGTGAATTGGCGAGGCTGCCGGGCATTACAACGACATCGCGCGTGGGCGCGGTGGTTTTTGGCGGCGACACGACAACCACGCGATTTCAGGAACACGGTTTTCAGAACCTCTGGCGGGTGGATTTGCGCCGGGATCTCGGCGTGGAAGAGCCTTGCGCCGGCACGGAATCCATTCAAGAACGGCTGACGCCGGCGACGGCACAGGAAATTGTGAGTCGGTGCGGACTGTTTGATTTGCTGGTGGTGCGGCACATGATGGAGCATGCGCATGAGGTGCGGCGTTTTCTGGCGGCAATCCAAGCCATGCTGCGTCCAGGCGGCTACGCGGTGTTTGAAGTGCCGGATTGCGAGCGGCCGTTCGCCGAACTCGAATACAGCATCCTTTGGGATGAGCATGTTTTTTATTTCATGCCCGCAACATTCCGACATTGTCTTGCCCGCGCCGGTTTTGACATGCTGGATTTGCAACGGCCTCGCTTTTCATTGGTGGCGATCACACGCAAAACTGATTCACCCCGGGCCATTGCGCCCTGCGCGGCAGACGTGCTGGTGGCGGAACTGGCGCGGGCCGAAAAATTTGCGCGCGGACTTCCGGCGCGCCAGGTTGCGGTGACGAAGGCCCTGAAGGCCGGCGGTAAAACGGCCTTCTTCGGAGCGGGACACCAAGGCTGCATCTATATCAATTTGCTTGGGCTGAAATTCGAACTGGCGTTCGTGGTGGACGATCTTCCGCAGAAACAGGGGCTGTTCATGCCGGGTTCGCGCCTGCTGATCCGCCCGTCTTCCGCACTGGCCGACGCCGGCGTGCGGGTGTGTTTGAGCAGTCTCGGCGCGGAAACCGACCGGAAAGTGGCGGCGAAGAACAAGGTTTTTCTCGCGCAGGGCGGACAGTTCCGGTCTATATTTGCCGGCGAAACCAGCCTATCCCTTTAACCCATGATCCCCCAATTATGACCGCAACAAATATCTGGCAAGCCGGTGCGGCGGCTGATCTGCCGGCGACCGGCGGCGGGCGCTGCCGGATGGTGCCGCAGAGGATTGATGTTGCGTGGAGGCGGTGCGCAAAGAAAACCCAAACCTTATGAAATTCACCGAGAAGAGCGGCGAGGTGTTCGTCGCGAACGAACCGGTCGTCAAAGTCACGGCGGCGGACATCGAGTTCCTCAAGCAGCGGGTCGCCGCCACAGCCCGTAAACGCGTGCGGCTGTGCGCGCATCCCGATTCCGGCCATTTTTTGCACGAGATGATGATTGTGCTGGGGCTGGGGACTTACATCCGGCCGCACAAGCACAATGCCAAGGTGGAATCGTTCCACATCGTTGAGGGCATGGTGGACGTGGTGCTGTTTGATGAGACGGGAACCATCCAAGAAGTCGTCCAGCTTGGAACCTTCGCTTCCGGAAAAAACTTTTTCTACCGGTTGAGCCAACCGCTATATCACACGCTCATCTTGCGGTCGGAACTGCTAGTGTTGCACGAGACCACCAATGGTCCGTTCCGGCGAGACGACACGGTTTTTGCGCCGTGGTCTCCGGAAGAAACCGATGCGGCGGGCATCATTAAATTCGCCGAAAATCTCTCGAAGTCCGTCTCCGGGTTGGTATAAGCTCACCACATGGATTCAGCACCGCACAGTCTGGTGGTTGGCGGCACGCGCGGCATCGGCCGGGCGTTCGTGCGTCATCTCGCGCAGACGGGCGGAAAGGTTTCGGTCATCGGGAGGCGGGAAGTGACGGAGTCTTTCGGGGCGAACGTGCGGTTTTGGCGGGTGGATTTGCTGGCGGAGAAAAAACTGGCGAGCGCCTTGGCAGAAATTGTTCGTGCTCAAGGCAAACTGGACAACTTGGTTTGTTTCCAGCGGTCCAAGGGTGAAGGGAAACGGTGGGTGGAAGAAATTGCAACCACGTTGACCGCGACAAAACAGATTGTTGATGCGTTGACGGAGCATTTCAATAAGTCAGGCTCTATCGTGCTGATCAGTTCCGCCGCCGCGAATCTTGTTTGCGACGAACAGCCGGCGGGCTATCACGTCGCCAAGGCGGGCATCAACCAGCTCGCGCGGTATTACGCCGCCACGCTCGGCCCGCGCGGCATCCGCGTGAACACGGTTTCGCCCGGCACGGTCATCAAGGACGAGAACCGCGAGTATTACCAGAAGCAGCGCCGGAAGCTGGCGGCGTTCACCCGGAACATCCCGCTGCGCCGCATGGGCACGGCGGAGGAGATTGCCGGGGTGGTTGCCTTCCTGTGCAGCCCCGCCGCCGGATTTATCACCGGTCAAAACCTGCTCGTGGACGGCGGCATCTCGCTGCTGTCGCAGGAAACTCTGTTGCAAAAATTGCCCCGTTGTCCGCCACCGATTTACATATGAATGGCAAATACCATCACCGCGACACCTGCCACCTCTGCGAGAGCCGCGAAGTCGAACTCGTCCTGCCCATCAAGCCCTCGGCGCTGGCGGACTCCTATCTGCCGAAAGAGCGGCTGCACGAGTCGTCCGAACGGTTCCCGATGGACGTTTATCTTTGCCGACATTGTGGGCACGTCCAACTGCTGGACGTGGTGAACCCGGAAATCCTCTTCAGCAATTACCTCTACATCACTTCCAGTTCGCTTGGGCTGGTCGAGCATTTCCGCCGCTACGCGGACACGGTGCTGGCGCAGCTCAAGCCGCCCGCCGGTTCGCTGGTCATGGACATCGGCAGCAACGAAGGCGCGCTGCTGAAGTTTTTCAAGGAGCGCGGGATGAAGGTGCTGGGCGTGGACGCCGCCAAAAATGTCGCCACCCTTGCCAACCGGAACGGGATTGAAACCATCGCCGATTTTTTTAGCCGCGACTTGGCCGCCAAAATTATCGAGAGCCATGGCAAGACCAAAATTATCACCGCCAATAATGTTTTTGCCCACGCAGACCAGCTTGGTGGGATGCTCGATGGTATTCATGATTTGCTCGCGCCGGACGGTGTGTTCGTTTTCGAGGTCGTTTACCTCGTGGATCTGGTGGAGAAATACACTTTCGACACGATTTACCACGAGCACTTGAGCCATCATTCGGTCAAGCCGTTTCAGGCGTTTTGCCGGCGGCACGGGATGGAACTGTTTCACGTTGAACGCATTCCGAGCAAGGGCGGCTCGATACGCGGGTTCGTGCAGTTGGCCGGCGGCGCGCGTCCCGTCAGTTCGGCGGTCAAGGAACTCGTGGCGCTCGAAGAACAACTTGGCCTGGACCAGCCGGCGGCCTTCAAGCAATACGCCGCCCGGCTGGAGGTTCAGAAACAGGAACTGCTCACGTTGCTCCGCCGCCTTAAAAAAGCAGGCAAGCGCATCGGTGGCTATGGAGCGTCGGCAAGCGTCACCACCTTGTTGCATCATTTCGAGCTCGGGGACCTGGTCGAATTCATCATTGACGACAACCCCGCCCGGCAGCATCTGTTCAGCCCGGGGTTCCACCTGCCGTGCGTCTCGTCGGCTGTGCTCGCCGAATGGAAGCCTGATTATGTGGTCATTCTCGCGTGGCAATACGCCGGCCCCATCATCCAAAAGAATGCGGCATATCTCCAGCACGGTGGGCATTTCATCCTGCCGCTGCCGCAGGTGAAGGTGGTTTGACCTGCCATGCGCCCCGCCGTTTTTCTGGATCGGGATGGCGTGCTGATTCAGGATGTCCATCTGCTCGCACGTCCGGAGCAAATCGTGGTGCTGCCAGGCGTGGTCGCGGCATTACGGAACCTGTCAGCGGCCGGCTTCCACCTTTTTGTCGTCAGCAACCAACCGGTGGTGGCGCGGGGCTTGGCCACGGAAGCGGATGTCGAATCAGTTCACAAAGAACTTCAGCGGCGATTGACGGCGGATGGCGGGCCAGTTTTGCAGCGGTTTTATTTTTGCCCGCACCATCCGAACGCGACATTGCCGCAATATCGCGTCGCTTGCGAATGCCGCAAGCCGCGACCGGGAATGTTGTTGCAGGCGGCGCGGGAGCATGGAGTGGATTTGCGCGCCAGCTTCGCCGTGGGCGACCGCATGACGGACATCATCGCTGGCGCGCGCGCGGGCTGCCGGACAATCCTGGTGCAGACCGGAATGCACACGCAGCCGCCGATTGAAACCGCCGAGCCGCTCGATGTTTCCGTGAAGCTCGACTTCACCTGCGCCGGTTTGCCGGCGGCGACCGACTGGATCTTGAGCCAGACAGCGCAGGCCAAATGAAGCCGCCGTCCGGTTCGCGCCGCTCTTTCATTTTGTATTGTCAGGCTTCTCGTTTATTATTTTTGCGATGAAAGCCATGGTTCTCTGCGCCGGGTTTGGCACGCGGTTGGGCGACCTTACCCGTGAACTGCCCAAGCCGCTGCTGCCGTTGAACGGCCAACCGCTGCTGGCCTACCTGCTCGGCCATTTGAAAACGCAAGGCGTGTGCGACGTGGCAATCAACCTCCATTTTCTGCCGCACCTGATCCGCGAACATTTCGGCGACGGCAGCCGCTGGAACATGAAATTTTCATACTCGCACGAAGAGACGCTTCTGGGCACCGCCGGCGGCGTGAAAAAAATGGCCATGTTCTTCCGCGATGAGCCGCCGGCCTTCCTCGTGCAATATGGCGACGTGCTGACCGACCAGGATTTCACGTCGCTCGCGAAGTTTCATTCCGAGAAGAACGCTCTCGCGACGCTCCTCGTGCATCAGCGCGCCAAGTCCAACAGCGTGGTCAGTCTGGATCCGGTCGGCCGTGTGATCGGATTTTTGGAGCGGCCCACCGATGAGGCCCGTCGCGGCGTGGTGTCGCCGTGGGTAAATTCCGGCATCTGCATCTGCTCGCCGGAAATCCTGACCCGCATCCCGCCGGACAAACCGTGCGATTTACCGCGTGATGTATTTGCGCCATTGGTGGGAACCGGACGCTTGTTCGGATTTCCGTTGTCGGGTTTTCGCTGCGCGATTGATTCCGCCGAGCGATTGGCGGAAGCGCGCCGGGCGGTGGCGGAGGGCGTTTGTCGCGTGCAGCCGCTGGTTCCATGATTGCCGGGACTGATTAAATTAAAGCTTATGAATTTGCCCCGCCTATCCGTCGTCGTGCCGAATTACAATCACGCCGCGTTCCTGCCTGCCTGCCTGAACGCGCTCCTGAACCAATCCGTCCCGCCGTTCGAGGTGATTGTCATTGATGATGCCTCCACCGATGGCAGCGGCGCGGTGATTGAGAAATTCGCCGCCCGGCATCCGAGCGTTCGTTTTGTTCAGAATGATCGTAATCGTGGTGTTGTTTTTAATCTCAACCGTGGTTTGGAACTGGCGCAGGGTGAATATGTTTTTTTTCCGGCGGCCGACGATGAGGTTGCCCCCGGCCTGTTTGAAAAATCTTTACGGTTGCTGGCAGAAAATCCAGCGGCCGCCTTGTCCTGCACCATCAGTGAATGGCGTGAGGGCAGTTTAAAATGGAACATGGCCGTCGGCATGGCAAGCCAGCCTCGCTATCTTTCCCCGGCTGACTTGGTTGGACTTGGGCTGTCAGGGAAATTATTGATCGTTAGTCATTCCGCCATCATGCGCAGAGAAGCCCTCGTTGAAGCTGCCGGGTTTATACCGGAATTAAGATGGCACAGCGACTGGTTCGCCACCTACGTCACGGCCTTCCGGCACGGAATCTGTTTCGTTCCGGAAGTGCTCTCGCTAGTCAACATCCAGCCAAAATCCTACTATAAATCCGGGCGCCGGAAAGATGAGCATCAACAAGTCCTCTGCCGGATTTTGGAATTGCTCAACTCAAATTCCTGCGCCGATGTCCGGCCGCTTGTTCGCGACAGCGCCGCGCTTTCACTTTTTGCCATGCCAATGTTGCGACTGCTCTTAAGTCGTCCGGAATTCCGTTCTTACGCCACCCCCGCGCTGGTGATGAAAACCCTCCGGCGCAGCGGTGAGTTGCTGGCCAAACGGCTTTTGCCGACGTGGCTTGCCCAACTGGGGTTGAAACTGTTCTACCCCGCCCGTCCGCGTTGAACCGCCAGCAATTACCGCTGCCGTGACGCAAGTGGGACGAACTGCTTGACCCCCGCCGGTGGTTGCGCTTCAATCCCGCAGACAAATTCAAATGCAGAACTGGTTCACAGAATATCAGCGCGCACAACAGGCGGCCACCGCCGCCATTCCGGTGGAGCAGGTCGCACAAATCGTCCAGACCATCGGCGCGGCGCGGCGGGAAGGAAAAAACATCCACGTCTTCGGCAACGGTGGCAGCGCCGCCAACGCGTCGCACTTTGCCACGGATCTTGGCAAGGGAGCTTCCGACAAGGTGGGCCGGCGTTTCCGCGTGCTGTCGCTCAACGACAACGTGCCCTGGATGACGGCCATCGGCAACGACTACGCCTACGAGGATGTTTTCGTCCGCCAGCTTGAGAACTTCGGCAACGTCGGCGATGTCGCCATGTCCCTGAGTGTCAGCGGCAATTCGCCCAACTGTGTCAAGGCGCTTGAATGGGCGCGGCAGCACGGGTTGCGAACCATCGCGCTCGTCGGCGGCAAACGCGGACGCATGGCGGAGATTGCCGAACAGGTTCTGCTCATCAACGACACCCACTACGGCCGGGTCGAAGACGCGCAGATGACCGTCTGCCATATGATCTGCTACGCCTTCATGGAGAATCCTTCATTGGCCACCGTTGATACAATGCAGGCGTAAGCCAGTGTTCGTTTAATGCACAAACAATTTATGTAAGCGGAAGTCATCCGGCGATTTTTGCGGGGTTCCCTGATGACCTATTCTCCGCAATTCAAGTAGTAGGCAAAGGATGCCATCAGGCACTTTAAATCCGTGTTTTAGGCTGAACTTTTCCGTCTATAAAAGGGTTTTGATCAGCCGCGACAGCCCGTCGGGCAAATCCACCTGCGGTCGCCAGCCGAGTTGCATTAGTCGCGTCACCTCAGCGATTACGCAAGGAAACGGGTCTGCCATCGGCGGATTTTGATCCTCCACCAAATCGGGCCTGCCCACCATCGTGGCGATAGCGCCAGCGATTTCGTGGACGGAGACGCTTTTTCCTGTGCCCCAGTTGATGATGCCGGCGAACCGTTTTTCCACCGTTAGCAGAATTGCGGCAGCCAGATCTTCGATGTAAATGTAGTCCTTTCGGCTGTGCGGCGTATTGAGCAAAACCTTTTCCCCGCGCCGAAGTTTTTGGATGAGCGAACTGCACAGCCGCGCCGGATGTTCGCCCACGCCGTAGGGATAAAACACCCGGCCCCAGCAAAAATGCCAGCCGTCCTTCTGCGCCTCGGCGGCCAGCGTTTCGCGCAACGTATTTTTGCAGCGCGCGTAACGCGTCGTAGGATTCACCGGCGTGAAATCTTCGGACAACGGTGCTGCGGAAATCTGATATTCGATGCACGTCCCGGCACCGACAATATGGTTGACGCCGATGCTGCGCAGCCGATGCGCCAAGTCCAGGCTCCATTGCAAATACAATTCGTTCTCCAGCGATTCCAGATAAATACCTGGCGTCGCTATCCACGCAAAATGAACACACACGTCCGGTTGAAACCGTTCGATCTTTTCCCAGGGCAGCCCGGACAGTGTGCCTTCCAGCCAGATCATTTTTTCATCCGACGGAACATTCGCCGACGGCATGGTTGCCGGCAGAATAATGCCTGCGATTTGGTGGCCATGCTTCAAGGCGAGTCGGCAAAAAGCCGAGCCGATAAATCCCGCTGCACCAGTGACGAGAATTTTCATTTCAGGTCGCCCAGCAAAGGCAGGTTGCGGTCGCGCCCGGAAAGCTGGCTTTCCGCGATGGGCCAACGGATGGCCACGCTGGGGTCGTTCCAGCGCAAGCCGCGCGCAAGGCCGGCGTGATAAAACTCGGACATCTGATAAAAAACCTCGCAGTTCTCCGCGAGGCATTGGAAGCCGTGGGCAAATCCGCCGGGAACGTAAAGCGTGCGGCGATTTTGCGCAGTCAGTTCAAATCCTTCCCATTTGCCAAACGTCGGTGAATCGCGGCGCACATCAACCAGCACGTCAAAAATCGCGCCCGCCGCGCAGCGGATGAGTTTGATTTCCGGCTTGGGTTCCGCCTGAAAGTGCATCCCACGAATCATGCCGCGCTGCTTTGTGAGCGTGAGATTGCACTGCGGCCAGTGCGTATTGAGATTGCGCGCGGCAAATTCCTGTTCGCAAAAAGTCCGCGCCAAAAAACCGCGCTCGTCCTCGCGCAATTCCAAATCAATGAGCCAAAGTCCATCCAATTTGGTGCGCGAAAATTTCATGGCGTTCAGATGATTTTAACTTTTGGAATCGGGATGATGAATTTGCCGCCCGCATCGCGATAAGTTTTTTGCTGCGCGAGAATTTCATCGGCAAAATTCCACGTCAACAAGAGCGTGTAATCCGGCTGGCGCTTGAGCAGTTCTTCCGGCGACAGAATCGGTAGATGCGTGCCGGGCGTGAGGCGTCCTTGCTTGTAAGTGCTGCGGTCCACGATGAAATCCAAATCGCCGGCACCGACGCCAAAAAAATTCAACAGGGTGCTGCCTTTTGCTGACGCACCATAAGCAGCCACCCGCTTGCCTTCCCGATTCAAGTTTGCAAGCAACTCCACGAGTTCGCGCTTGATGCTGTGAACCTGGCTGGCGAAACCTTCATAGCAGGCGAGCGAGTTCACACCCTTTTGTTTTTCCTCGGCCAGCAACTTTGTGACGGAAGTCTCGACGGCGTGCGCACCGGTGTGGCTGGCGAACAGGCGCAACGAGCCGCCATGAATTGGCAAACGTTCGACGCGGAAAATCGTCAAGCCATGCCGCGCAAACAACGGCTGGAGCGCGGTGAGCGTGAAATAAAAAACGTGCTCGTGGTAAATCGTGTCAAACTCATTGTGCTCGATGAACTCGACACCGTAGGGAAATTCCAGTGCGATGCGTCCGTTCGGCTTGAGCAGTTTTTTCAGCCCGGCCACGAAGTCGTTCGGATCCGGCGCGTGGGCGAAAACATTGTTGCCGAGGATGATGTCGGCCTGCCGGTTTTCATCCGAAAGTTTCGTGGCAATGTCGCGGCCAAAAAATTCTTCCAGGGTTTCAACGCCTTTTTCACGGGCGACTTTCGCGATGTTCGCCGCCGGTTCGATGCCGAGGCAGGGGATTTTGGCTTGGACAAAATTTTGCAGCAGATAGCCGTCGTTGCTGGCGATTTCCACGACGAGGCTTTTTGAGTCCAGCCCGAATTCAGCGATATAACTTTCAACAGCTTCGCGCGCGTGGCGCAGCATCAGGTCGGAGAACGACGAGAAATAAAGATATTCGGAAAACAGCTCGACCGGCGGCACAAGGTCGGTGATTTGCAGCAGCCAGCAGGATTTGCAGAGGGCGAGGCGCAGCGGAAATTTCGGCTCCGGCTTCGCGAGGTCGGCGGGTGTCAGGAGATTGTTCGCCAGCGGCTGCAGGCCGAGGTCGAGAATCAACGCGGCGTCGGTGCTGCCGCAGGAACGGCATTTCAAACTGAAGCTCATGCGGATTTTGTCCAAGCAAGATTTTTTCGCCGTGCGGCTTCCGTGTAGTCGTCAATCTGCGACTGGCTGAAGTGCAGCATGGCCGGGTTTTTCAAATCATGCCGTTCGCGATACCACGTCACGGTGCGGCGGATGGCCTCGGTAAATTCCCACGCCGGATACCAGCCGAGCAGCGCGCCGGCTTTTTCGATGGACAGCGAAAGCAGCGTGGCTTCGTGCGCCGCATTCGGGTCGGAATTGTCTGTCCATTCACCCGGCCATGACTGGAAAATTTCCTCGACCAGCCGGCTCACGGGCTGGCGCGCGGAAGGTTCCGGGCCAAAGTTGAACGGGCTGACCAATTTTGAATTTTTCGATTCCTGGCTGATGCGCGCGGCGAGCCAGAGATAACCACTCAAACATTCCAGCACATGCTGCCACGGACGGATGGCGCGCGGGTTGCGGACGTTGATGGGTTGTTTTTCAATCAGCGCGCGGATCGAGTCCGGCACGATGCGGTCCGCCGCATAATCGCCGCCGCCGATGACATTGCCGGCGCGGGCGGTGACGACCGGACCGAGCTTCGGGTTCGGCGCGAAAAACGAGCGATACCATGATTGCGCGACAAGTTCGGTCGCACCTTTGCTCATCGAATAAATATCGTGGCCGCCAAGCGCGTCGTTTTCGCGATAGGCGAATTCCCATTCGCGGTTGTCGTAGCATTTGTCGCTCGTGACGACGACGGTGACGCAGTTCAATTCCAGTTTGCGGATGGCTTCGAGAACGTGGGCCGTGCCGAGCGCGTTGGTCTCAAAAGTTTCCAGCGGTTCGACGTAAGAACGGCGGACGATGGGCTGCGCGGCGAGATGAAAAACGACTTGCGGCTGGATTTTTTTGATGGCCGCCGTGAGCGCGTCAAGCTGGCGGATGTCGCAAACGGTTTCACTTGTGAACGTCGCAGCATTGATGATTTCGTGCAGGTTGGGATTTGTCGGCGGCGGCAAGCTTAAACCATGAACTTCGGCGCCGATTTTTTTCAGCCAGAGCGAAAGCCACGCGCCTTTGAAACCGGTGTGGCCGGTCACGAGCACGCGGCGGTTTTGGTAGTAGCCGTTGAACATCACCAGACTTTCCACGGCGCTTTGCCGCTGTTCCACAGGCCGGTGAGCAATTGCTGCTCGCGATAGGTGTCCATGCACTGCCAGAAACCGGGATGCTGGTAGGCGACGATCTGTTTTTCCGCCGCGAGTTTAGCCAGTGGTTCGTTTTCGAATACGCAGGTATCATCGCCAAGGTATTTGCTAATGCGTTTGTCCACGACGAAGAAGCCGCCGTTGATGTAGCCAGCCTGTTTTTCCGGCTTCTCCTTGAACGCAGTCACTTTGCCGTCCGCGATTTCCATGTCGCCAAAACGTCCGGCTGGTTGCACGGCCGTCATGGTAAGGATTTTTTTCTGCTTCCGGTGAAAAGCGATCGAGGCGTTGATGTCGCTGTCCGTGACGCCGTCGCCGTAGGTGAGCAAAAATGTTTCGTCCTTGATGTATGGCAGCACGCGCTTGAGCCGGCCGCCGGTCATTGTATTTTGGCCGGTGTCAACCATCGTCACCGTCCAATCTTCTTCGTCGTGCTGGTTGTGATATTTGATTTTTGGTTTTGCGCCCAGGCTCAATGTCACGTCGCTGGTGTTCCAATGGTAGTTGCGAAAATATTCCTTGATGGCTTCGCCCTTGTAGCCGAGGCAAAGGATGAATTCCTTGTGCCCGTAATGCGCGTAGCTCTTCATGATGTGCCAGAGAATCGGCCGTTCGCCGACCGGCACCATCGGCTTGGGACGGAACTCCGTCTCTTCTCGCAGACGCGTGCCCAGACCACCGCAGAAAATCACGACTTTCATTTTAATAATTTGCTGGCGGCAAACGTAACAGGCTCCCCGCACCGGCTCAACTTTTTACGACGATGGTTTAATTCCTGGTTCAGCGTGGTCAATTGATTTTTGCCGGTGCATCGTGACAAACCAAGCCAGCAACAATATCCCCAGCGCAAGCCCGGACACGATGGGCATCATGTGCAACAGCCTTGCCGGTGATTTGCCCACGCACAACAGCGTGATCCAATAGGCAAGACCCAACCCGCCGTAAAGCAGTGAAATTTTCATCCATCGGCTCGCCAGCGCCCAGAGCGCGAGCGCCTGCAGCAATCCGACGAAGACCATGGTCATTGCGAGGTGGCCGATCATCGCGGCGGCATCGGGCGAGGATTTTCCTAAAATCAATTTCACGCAAAAATCCCGCAGCACGAGCAATCCCGCCGCACCAACCATCAGGCCGAACGTGTAAAGCCCCAGCAGTTTGAATTGTTCGCGGACGATGTTTCCGGCGCGTTCGCCGGAGCGCGACGTGAACAAAACGGCCAGCAGCGGGCTGACGGTCATCGGCAGCGCCACGGCAAGCCGCTCGGCGGTGGCGTAGGCGTCGCGTTCGGAGTCGGTGAAATAATGCTGCATGACCAGCATGTCGCCTTGCATGAAAAAAAATCCGCCACCGACGCACGCCGCGCTGACGACGAGGTATTGGACGAATTCACGGTTCCACGGCGAGACCGGCGCGCCGTGCAGCGACAATTCCTTCCTCCAAACAAGCAGAATTAAATTGGCCAGCAACGCGAAGGCCGACGCGAGCACGGCGGTTTCCGCCGACGGCCATTTCAGCGTGACGAACCAGCCGAACAAAACCCGCAGCAGCATTCCCACAAATCCGATGAGCGCGAGCCGCTTGAACCACGACAACCCCTGACACAGCGCCGTGACCAGCGCCGCCCACAGGCCGACCAGCGCGCAGACGAGCGTGACCAGCATCAGGCTGCCGCTGTAGTGGAAAAAATGACCCAACGGCCCGGCCGCGATGACGGCGAGCGCCGAACCGGCGATTGTCAGGCGGACAAGAAATTTTTTGCAGCCGATCAACAATCCCTGCAACTGCGCGCCGTCGCCGCCGGCATTGAAATGGGCGACGTAGTGCGTGACGGCGAACGTGGCGACCGAAGGCAGCAGGCTGAACAGCGGCATGATGGCGTTGAGCGCGCTGTTGGCGCTGCCGTAGTCACCGGATTCCTTCAAGTGCCGCCCTAGGACACATTGAAAGGCAAGGTTGCCGAGGCCGGTCACAAAACTGATCGCGGCAAAAATGATTCCGCTTTGCAACAATCCCTCGCCGCGCGAAGTTTTTTTCATACGAGCGGTTTCAATTCCCTTTCGTTCGCGCGCACCCATTCAAAAACATCGGCGACGATTTTTTCCACGCCGCGCTTGGGCCGCCAGCTTGTCCGCGCAAATAATTTTGAACTGTCCGCGAGGAAAATGCGCAGGTCGGCCTGACGGTTTTCAATTTCGGCGGCAACCGGCACTTCGCGCCCGATTATTTTTTTGCAAATGCCGGTGAGTTCCAAAAGCGATGAAGAAATTTCCAGCCCGCCGCCGACGTTGCCAAGCCAGCCTTCCCATTTCTCAAAATGCGAAATTTGTTCCGCCACCAAATCGCAGAGGTCGGCGACGTGCAGCATGTCGCGGACTTGTTTGCCAGTGCCGCCGTAGCCGATGTATTTGAGCGGCTTGCCGAAATAATGCCGGAACACC
>Ga0181534_10000498_pt1 | contig 27268 bp, 25 predicted proteins | sample PEATcosm2014_Bin_37_FD_119758 | JGI IMG/M metagenome (GOLD analysis project Ga0181534, IMG submission 119758) | Peatland microbial communities from MTU Mesocosm Facility, Houghton, MI, USA - PEATcosm2014_Bin17_10_metaG | ecosystem: Environmental > Terrestrial > Soil > Wetlands > Peat | place...
CAACGTTTGATGTTGGCCATCGTGGCAGATCCGCGTCACGATACGATCGTGGTGCTGGTTGAGGAAGAAGAAATGCGCGAGCGGCTGTTTTCCGGGTGGGATATGGAGTTGGTCCCGCCGGCGGACATTCGCTCGGTGCTGGCGGATGCGATTGCAACTTCGGATGACCCGAAGTGCGTCGTCGCTTTGCGGCGCCTCCTGGAAGAGCTGGATTCCAAAGCGGTTGCCGCTGAGCCTGCCGCCGCGCCCTAGAGCCGGGTGCGGTTGCCCCCGCAGCCCACGTAGCGCAAGCGCGGGCTTTGCTGTTTACCATGCTGCGCTCCCGGTTAATTTCTGGCGGGACGAAACTTATCTCGCGCTCGGCGATTAATCTATCCGCACTGATCCGTCAGACTCCCATGATTCCCAGAGGATTCAATGAACGAATCGGATCGGCCGGGCGACGCACTGAGCGGGACGCGCGGGCATGAAGTGGAACAGCCCGATTCTGCAGTACACCGACCGAGTCGGCCGCCCCGGACCGATGACCGTCCCAATGTTCTCCTGGTCGATGATCAACCGGCGCGGCTGCTGACCTACGAGGCAATCCTCGATGGCGTGGGCGTCAACTGCGTCCGCGCTCTGTCCGGCCGGGAAGCGCTTCACCAACTGCTGACTCACACATTCGCGGTCATTCTGCTGGACGTCAGCATGCCCGAGATGGATGGCTTTGAGACTGCGCGCTTCATCCGCGAGCACCCGAAGTTTGAGCGGACCCCGATCATTTTCGTGACGGGCGTGCATGTGACCGAGCTCGACACGCTGCGCGGTTATGCGGCTGGAGCCATCGATTACATCGCAGTGCCCGTGGTGCCCGAGATTCTGCGTAGCAAAGTTGCTTTGCTCGTCGAGCTCCACCGTCGACGGGCCGAGCTGGAAGCGCTCAATCATGAGCTGGAGGTGACGCGAGCGCGTCTGGAAATCGAACACAGTCGCGCACTGGCTACGCGATCCGAGCAGCAGCTGCTGGCCGAAAAAACACTCCAGGAACGCGAGCTGCGCACCACGGCACTCCTCAAACTCAGCGATGAATTTAGAAGTTTGACCGTACCTGCCGATCTGGCCTTCGCGGCCGCTCGCATCCTGGCGGAAACACTGGGCGTCAGCCGTTGTGGTTATGGAACCATTGATTTGCAGGCCGAGACCATATCCATTGAGCGTGACTGGCACGCTGACGGAATCAAAAGCCTGGCAGGCGTGCTTCACTTCCGCGAGCACGGCAGTTACATCGACGATCTGAAACGGGGCGAGACCGTCATATGCCCGGATGTGCGCGAGGATCCGCGCACTGCGGCCACCGCCTCCGTGTTGGAGTCCATATCGGTGCGGTCCTTTGTCAACATGCCCGTCACGGAGCAGGGTGGCTTCGTGGCGCTGTTGTATCTGACCGATGTCGCCGTCCGCCACTGGACGCCGCAAGAAATCGAGTTCATCCGGGAAGTTGCCGACCGAACGCGGGTTGCCGTGGAGCGCCGGCGCAATGAGCAGGCGCGACTGCTCCGGGAGCAGCAGCTGCGCGACGCAGCTCGCCGCAAGGATGAATTCATTGCCTTGTTGGCCCATGAATTACGCAATCCGCTGGTCCCCATTCGCACGGGTGTGGAGTTGTTGAAGAATGCGCGTCGCCAACCTGAGCTGATAGATTCCATCAGGCCCATGATGGAGCGTCAGATCGGCCACGTCGTGCGCATGATCGACGACCTGCTCGACGTATCGCGCATCACTTCCGGCAAGCTGGAATTGCAGCGGCAGCGGGTAACATTGGCAGCGGTCATCGATGCGGCGATTGAGTCGACACGGGCTGCCATCCAGGCGGGCGGCCTCGAGTTGATGGTCAGCCTGTCCGACCCTGAATGGGTGCTGGAGGTCGATCCGACGCGATTATCCCAGGTCATTGCCAACCTGTTGCAGAATGCTCTGCAATTTACTCCGGGCGGAGGCCGGATCCAGTTGACGGCGCTGATCGATGCAACCACCCAAGCGGCAGCTCCCGAACTGCAAGTCACGATCTGCGATTCGGGCATCGGCATGGATGAACAGATGTTGTCGAAAATTTTCGATGTATTCGCGCAAGCCAGTCCGCCCGGCAGGGGCAGTCACTCGGGACTCGGGCTCGGGCTCGCACTTTCCCAGCGGTTGGTGGCAATGCACGGCGGAACCTTGAGCGGCCACAGCGACGGATCCGGACGCGGCAGCGAGTTTCGCATCCGGATTCCGGCTCCGCGAATCGTTCCGGGAGTCGAATCCGGGTTCTCGAGCGAATCAACCCAGCTGACGGGTATCCGGGTGATGGTGGTCGATGACAATCATGACGTGGCAATAGCCACGCGAATGTTGATTGAGAATTGGGGGGGTGTAGTTGACGTCGCGTATGACGGAACGGCCGCGCTGGCAGCACTCGTCGGATTCCAACCTGACGTGCTGCTGATAGATATCGGCATGCCCGGCATGGATGGCTACGAAACCTGCAAACGAGTCCGGGCGCTGCTGGGAAACCGAGTCGCCGTCGTGGCTGTCAGCGGTTGGGGGCAGCAGCAGGACAGGCAGTTGGCAGAACAGGCTGGGTTTGATGCTCACCTGACCAAGCCGCCGCGTCCCGGGCAGCTCGCTGAATTGATTCGCGAGCTCGCTCGCCGGCGCGCTTGCGGCTGACGCGCTCAATTCGCATAACGAGACGGGATGGTTACCCGAAAGGTCGTGCCTTTGCCCGCCGCGGATTCGAGCTCCAGGCTGGCATCGAGCACCTCGCACAGCCGTTTCACAATCGACAAGCCGATCCCTTCGCCGGGTTGCGCGCTGTGGGAATGGGCGGGCGATAGCGACTCGAGGGTCGGTGGTGACGAGGGTTGAGCCGTTTGATCGCCTGCTGACTCGGCGCGTGCTTCAACCCATTGCGCTTCATCCGTAGCTTCTCTCAACGCTCGGGCAAGCGTCGGCGCCGACTCGTCGCGGAAGCCAGGTCCTGTGTCCTGGATGCATAATACCCACTGAGGAATGCCGGTATTCGCCCCGTGCGCCCATGTGATCCGGACTCCGCCGCGTTCAGTCGCATTCAGCGCATTCAACACGAGGTTCTGCGCGATCCGGCGCACCTTGGCGCCGTCACCTTCGACGCTGAGCGATTCAGGTCCCTCGCATTTCAGAAACAGGCCGCGCTCGGCTGCCACCGGACGCATCGCAGCACCGAATTCCTGCATCATCTGACCCACATCGAGGCTGGCCAACACGCGCAGGTCGTGACCGGCTTCGAGCCGCGCCAGACTCATCAGGTCGCTCAGTAGAACATGGAGGGAGCTCACGCTCTTGCGCAAACTATGCGAAAACTGGCTCCGAATAGCCTCTTGCACCCCGTCGCTGCCTACAATCGCCGCCGCACTGGAAACGGCGCTGACGCTACCGCGCAGGTCATGCGCTGCCTCGCGCCATATCTGCGCCCGTTCGCGTTCGACCGTCTGAAGTTGCTCGATCCCTTGCTCCAATTCGGTCACCCGGGTCGCGGCCTCAGCGCGCTGCAGCCACGCGAATCGAGACGCGCTCTTACATACTCCCCGGTTGCACAGGCGGACCAGAGCCTGGCGCGCGCTGATCATGATGTTTGTATCGATATCCGGGTGTTGCGACCCAAAGCTCTCAATTGCATTCAACACACAAAGATGCAGACGACCCCACTCGCTCATCGTCGCGCTCTGATCGTAACCCTGTTGCCACCGATGCAACCCATGCTCGGCGGCGCTTTCTGCCGCGCGGATGTCGGCATCCGACTTTGGGTCGCGCAATTCGCTCTCGAAAGCGTCGAGCACCTCGGGGATGTGATCGTTGAATTGTGCGCGCGAGATAGCTGACGCTGTTGAGCCTAGGGGATCACTTTCAACGGCGGTACGCCACCTTTGTAGGATCGTGTCACGCTCGCGCGACAGATAGTCAGCCAGCTCGGTAAAAGGTGCGCGGTTGTGAGGCTGAGTCATATCGGATGATCTCGTGTGTAAGAACCATGGCTATTGCCCGACACGCGGGATCAGTGCTGTGGACAGTCTACAGATATGCAGGCTGGGCGACCCAACTGCCTTGACCGAAACTGAGGCTGGGCTTGCTACGAATGTGCGAATTGCGCAAGATCGCCCGATGTCCGAGGTACCAGAGTGGTTAAAGGCGGCCCGCGAGCATTGGCGGTGGCGAGGGCAGGGGCGACCGCAGTTTGCCGTTGCACCAGGGCCTGGCCAGGTTTCGGTCTGGGACTTTCCCAGACCGCCGTGCCTGAGTGCGGAATCGCGTGAGATCGTGGTGCGTTGGGGCGATCACGAGGTAGCGCGAACCTGCCGGGCTGTCAAAATCCTCGAGACGGCGCATCCGCCCAGCTTCTACGTGCCTTGGAAGGACGTAAACACAGAGTTGCTCAGGCCGGCGTCGGGAAGCTCCTTCTGTGAGTGGAAGGGGCCCGCCCAATATTGGTCCTTGTTCGACGGCACCAGCACACTGGACCGTGTCGCGTGGTCCTACCCTCGGCCGCTCGAGGGTGCCGAGCCGCTCGCCGAGTGTGTCGCTTTTTATCCATTGGAACTCGACTGCCGCGTTGGCGGAGCGGTCGTCACTCCCCAGCCGGGGCAATTCTACGGTGGTTGGGTCACGCCGGAACTGGTCGGTCCATTCAAGGGAGACCCCGGCAGTGAGTCCTGGTGATGTCCGCGACCTCGTGGGTGTTGTTGGCTATCGCAACAGTGGTGGTTGTCGGGGCGCTTTGTCTGTGGACGCCTGATGAATCGCGGCAAGAGCTCGAAGCGAAGTACCTTCGGGCTCCAACCGACTACATCGACGTCGCTGGTATCAAGCTTCATGTTCGAGATACCGGCCCGCGTGATGGGCCGCCCGTCCTCTTGCTGCATGGGTTTGCTTCGAGTCTGCAGACCTGGGAGCCCTGGTCGGAGGCACTATCTACCGACATGCGTGTCCTGCGCCTGGATCTTCCGGGCTCAGGACTCACGGGCGCCGATCCAACGGGAAACTACAGCGATGCTCGTGGTATTGAAGTCCTGCTGGCTCTGCTGGACAAACTCCAACTACCGCGCATCAGTGTAGTTGGAAATTCAATTGGCGGCCGCCTGGCATGGAAGTTGGCCGCCCAAGAACCGCTGCGGGTCGTAAAGCTGGTGCTCATCTCACCTGACGGATTTGCCAGCCCGGGATTCGAATACGGGCATCCTGCACACGTGCCTGCCACCCTGCAGATGTTGAAGTACACGCTTCCCAAAGCGCTGTTGCGGCTGAATCTACGGGTGGCTTACGCAAACCCGGATGCGCTCACCGACGAGGTTTTGACACGCTACTACGACATGATGCTCGCGCCTGGTGTGCGATCTGCAATGATTGATCGACTGCGACAGACTGTGCTGGATGATCCCGTGCCCATTCTGTGCCGCATACGGGCGCCGACCCTGATCTTATGGGGCGAAAAGGACCAGATGATTCCAGTGTCGAATGCGGCCGACTACCTGAAGGCGATTCCACACAGTACGCTCATTCGCTTGCCTGATCTCGGGCACGTCCCGCAGGAAGAGGCACCACGCACCTCACTTCTGCCGGTTCGAAACTTCCTTCGGAACGACGCTACGCCTGTCGTTGCCCACTTTCATCAAGACCCCAATTCTCCCAGCACTGTCGGTGCAGGCGGAGCGTGAATGATTCGGCCCCGGACCTGAATTCGGATTCGAACTCTATTTCGCTCGGCCCGATGATTCGCCCACAGGCTTCGCAGTCACAATTGGACCCCATTCCTCCCCACAGCCGCGTGAATCGCGCTTGGGGCAGTCCATGACGGAGAAGTACATCGCGAACCCCTTGCAGCGGTGGATCGTGTCGCATTGTGGCTCCTGCCAGTTCTGAATCGAACAACTTTCGGCTGGGACCTCGTGCCCCCAACCGTTTACTTCAGCGCGAGCCTGACTTTAAATCATCTCCGATGGGGCGTCAGTGCGGTACCGCACCGAGCAAAACGTGATATGCCGATACGGTGAGCCTGCGATGTCCAACAAGTGGCCACACATTTGTGGAATGCAGGGCTCGCGTACCTAGATGGACACACCGCGACAAGTGGATATGCGTATACGCAACATGCGGCGACACAACTCACAGCGACCGCAGGGTACGTTAACGCTCAATCGCGGCTCAAAGAGCCAGGAAATCCCCGATTCATTCGAAATTCAACGCCGCACCGAGAGTCGGGTGCACCCGACCCTTTGAGCTGCGGCTCACCAGGCGAGATTGACCGGGCTCGCCCGATTCATGCATGGCCCGTCAGCATGCGGTCGATCTGGCGCTCGGCGGCGAGCCAGTCCTCTGCCTCGTGAGTGAGACACGGCCCGCGATTTTGGGACAGGTAGTAGGCGGCCCGACGGATCATGTCCTGACGCTTCGCGGGATCCGGCGGCGGGCAAGGCGGCATCCCATTTCCGAGCGGCGCCGGCACATGGTCCTCATGGCGTTGGTAGTGTCTGTAAAGATTGGTGGCATGAGTGCGCTCAATACTCGAATCGAATTCAGGTGAGGCATCCACCTGAGCGGAGGTTACATCGAGGTCCACAGTCCTCTGCGCCCAGTCCACGTTTTTGATCCATTGCGGAGGAATCACGACGTGTTTGCTCGATAGCCAATGGCGCGTATTCACGATCAGGTAACGGATCGCCCAGGTTTGTGCGTCGACCATAAAGTCCTCGAGATGGCCGATGGCGGAGTCGGTGGCCCGAAATGCGTAACCGGTCACCTCAACAGCGCTGCGAAGTTGCGGGTCGAGAGGAGCCTCACCAGAAGGGCCTGCCTCGATTTGCTGCCGTGTCAGATCGATGGCGACAATGTGGTCGTCCAGGTCGATTCTCGACACCGAAGTCGGCGCGATCAGAACCTTACGCTGTGCAAACCAACTTCCCGCTTCGACCACGAGATAGCGGACGGCCCAGCTCCGCTCATCGAAGTAAATATCGTGAATTTTACCGACTTCGTCGTCGGACGCCTCAATGCGCATGCCGATAAACTGCCCCAATCGATGAAACACGATCTTCTCCAGATGTCAGGCGCGCCGGGCCTTTGGGTAACATCATCCGCGCATTTGCTAATGCTGTCGGTACGCTAACGCACCAAGCGGCCCCCTCATCATAGGTACGGCAGCGCACCGACGCCGCGCGTGCGTTCAACTAGATTACGTGGCAGTGACTGCATTGTATCCCTTGCGATTTGAGCCCCTTTATCAGCATCGCATCTGGGGTGGTCAGCGACTGCGTAATCTGCTCAGCGCGCCCTTGCCGGACGGTCAAGCGATCGGCGAGGCGTGGCTATTGAGCGACCGGGATGACCATCCGAGCAGAGTCGCTGACGGTCCGTTGTCGGGTCGGAGTCTCAGGCATGTGCTGGAAGAGTTTCCGGTGCAGATTCTGGGCGCTCTCAACGGGCGCTTCGCGCGCTTCCCGTTACTATTGAAGTTCCTCGACGTCACGGGAAGTCTCTCCGTGCAGGTGCATCCGTCTGATACGGCAAGGGAGTTCCTTCCTGCCGGCGACACGGGTAAGACCGAGGCGTGGGTGGTGCTGCAGGCAGGGCCTGAGGCGCGGGTGTTCGCCGGCCTCGAGTCCTTTACGAGCGGCGCGTTGCTCCGGCGGGCCATTGCGGCAGGTACCTTGATAAAGGGGCTGGCAAGCTTCACGCCGATCCTCGGCGATGCGGTATTGATACCGGCCGGCACCGTTCACTCGCTGCAAGACGTCGTAGTCTTCGAAGTCCAGCAGAACAGTGATGTCACATTTCGTCTGTATGATTGGGATCACATCGATCCCGCCACCGGTCAACCGCGCCCCCTACAAGTGGATCAGGCGATCGCTTGCATCGACTTTCGCCAAGGCGCCATCGGCCCCCTGACTCGGCAAGCGCAACAGACGAAGCCGCTCCTGCGCGAGCAGCTCGTGCAATGCGCACAATTCGGTGTGACGCGGTTTCAGGGTCACCTGCCGTTCACGGTCGGCAGCCCGGTTCAACCTCGGGTAGTCGTTTGTCTCTCGGGCAGTGGTCAGTTGGAAAATGGAGGTAGAAGTTATCCGTTTCGCCGGGGCGACGTGCTGCTTCTACCCGCCGTCATTGGAGCATGCTCGTGCCGACCGGAGGACCCGTCGTCCGTGTTGGAAATCTCGCTGCCCGAAGGCACTTGAAAATATGAAGCAGCTGGTTGTTTTCGACCTGGACGGTACTCTCGCCGACAGCAAGTCGAAGCTGGATGTCGAGATGGCGCGCCTGTTTGATTCCCTGTTGGCGGTCGTACCGACCGCAGTCATCTCCGGCGGGGCGTGGCCGCAATTCCAGGCGCAACTGCTGGCCCCGCTCACACCTGGAGACAATCTGCAGAACCTGTCACTGCTGCCCACTTGCGGAACTCAGTTTTATCGATACGCCTGTGGTTGGCAGCAGGTGTACTGTGAGAAATTCACCCCGGCCGAGAGTCAGAAGATTATCGCTTCATTGGCGGCCGCGAGCGCGGCGGCGGGCTTGCGGCCCGAACGTGTCTGGGGCGAAGTGATCGAGGACCGGGGCAGTCAAATCACCTTTTCGGCGCTGGGGCAACAGGCCCCGTTGGCGGAAAAGAAAAAGTGGGACCCGGAGGCGGTGCGCCGCAAACAGCTCCAGTCGTTGTTGAGCACGCTCATACCTGAATTTTCGGTGCATATCGGCGGCGCGACCTCCATCGATGTCACCCGGGCGGGAATCGACAAAGGGTATGGAATCGGAAAATTGCGCGACCTGCTGCACATCGCGATCGCAGACATGATCTTCATCGGCGATGCCATATTCCCGGGCGGCAACGACTACCCGGCCAAGCAGGCAGGCGTGCTGTCTATCCAGGTACGCGACCCTCATGAGACCAAGCGGGTAATTGAAGCAATCGTCGCGTGTCTCGGGGAGCCGCGATGAGTGGTTTGCAATTGCAGCGCCTGGGCATCGTGATGGAACGCGAACCCGGCAACTCCCAGGAAGTGGAAGGCGTACTCAATCCCGGCGTTGCCCGTGGTCCTGATGGACACTTGTATCTGTTTCCGCGGCTGGTTGCGGCGGGCAATTACTCGCGCATCGGGATTGCCCGCGTAAAGTTCAATCGCGCCGGTGATCCGATCGCAGTGGAGCGAATGGGCATTGCACTGGAGCCGGAGGCCGAATACGAACTCAGATATGGACGCGGCGGCGGCTGCGAAGATCCGCGGGTCACCTACGTGGAACCAATCAAGCAGTACGTGATGACGTACACCGCATTCTCGACGCTCGGTCCGCGAATTGCGGTAGCGATCTCGAAGGACCTGTTGCATTGGCGGAGGCTGGGCCTCGTCCGGTTTGCTCCCTACCGGGGAATCGATTTTGTGCATGTCAATGACAAGGATGCCAGCGTCTTTCCGGTCGCGATCGCCAACCACGCCGGCAAGATGCAACTGGCGTTATTGCATCGTCCGATGTTCGCAGGTTCGCGCCCTGAAGAGACCGCTTGCCAGCATCACCCGCGCCAGGTCAACGTGGACCACGAGAGCATCTGGATCTCCTACTGTCCGATGCCGTCGCAGGACGAAGAGCCCGAACGTCTGGGACTGTTTAATTCTCACTACCGGCTGGCTTGCCCGGAGGCGTCGTGGGAGCGCCTCAAGATCGGCTCAGGAACCCCGCCCATCATGACGCAACATGGGTGGCTCGTGATCTACCACGGTGTGAGTGAAGTTGAGCGAGAGGGCGGCGGCGAACATCCGCTGTGCTACTCCGCGGGCGCCATGATTCTCTCGAAGGAGCATCCGCGGGAAATTCGCTATCGTTCGACGAATCCGATATTGACCCCCGCGCTGGCGGCTGAACGAAGTGGGACCGTTGCCAATGTGGTGTTCCCCACGGGCATCGACCGGCGCGAGGATATTGGATTGCCGAATCGATTCGATGTGTATTACGGCATGGCCGACGATTGTATTGGCGTCGCACGTTTGGACCTGCCGCACTTGCTGCCGACTGAAAGAGCTCGTCCCCAACCCAGCGGGAGGGTATGACGCCCGCCCGCGTGGTTGTATCGAGCCGGCGAAGGCGGCACGGCTGTCAGATTGGACAGCCGGGATCGAAAGGATTGGTCGTCCCCCACCGCCAGTTACGAACTTCCGGCATATCCTGGCCATGCTGGTCGATGTAGCTCTTGTGTTCGATGAGCTTGTTCCGAAGTTGTTGTTTCAGACGTTGGCCTTTGCTTCCCGTCTGTGGTACCCGGTCAATAACGTCCATCGCCAGGTGGAAGCGATCCATATCGTTTAGCACTGTCATATCGAACGGGGTGGTGATGGTGCCTTCTTCCTTGTAACCGCGAACGTGAAGGCTGTGGTGATTGGTACGCCGGTAAGTGAGCCTGTGGATCAACCAAGGATATGCATGGAAGGCGAAGATAACAGGCTTGTTCGTGGTGAACAGCGCATCGAACCCGGCGTCCTCCAGACCGTGAGGATGCTCGGATTTGGGTTGCAACCTCATCAGGTCCACGACGTTGACCACTCTAATCTTCAGGTCCGGTAAGTGTTGCCTGAGGATCGATACTGCGGCCAGTATCTCCAGGGTGGGTACATCGCCCGCACACGCCATTACGACATCGGGATCCCCGTCCGGTTCGCTGCCGGCCCAGTGCCAGATGCCGATTCCGTCCGTGCAATGTGCTACTGCGTCTTCCATTGCCAGCCACTGAGGGGCAGGGTGTTTGCCGGCAATGACGACGTTGACGTAATCCCTGCTTCGCAGACAGTGGTCGATGGTCGACAACAGGCAGTTCGCATCCGGCGGCAGGTAGACGCGGACAATGGAAGCTTTTTTGTTGACGACGTGGTCGATGAATCCGGGATCCTGATGAGTGAACCCGTTGTGATCCTGCCGCCAGACGTGGGAGGCCAGCAGGTAGTTCAGTGAGGCGATCGGGCGACGCCAGGGCAGGGTCGCGGTGACTTTCAACCACTTCGCGTGTTGGTTGAACATGGAATCCACGATGTGCACGAAAGCCTCGTAGCAGTTGAACAGCCCGTGCCGACCCGTGAGCAGGTACCCTTCCAACCATCCTTCGCACTGGTGCTCGCTCAACATCTCCAGCACTCGCCCGCTGCGCGCGAGAAATTCGTCGTTGCCGCGTGTTTCCGTGTCCCACTGGCGATTCGTTGCTTCGAACACAGCCTCGAGGCCATTGGAGAGCGTCTCGTCGGGGCCGAAGATGCGGAAATTCCGGCCCGCGTCATTCATTTTCACCACGTCACGCAGAAAGCGTCCCAGCACGTGAGTGTCGCCCGGACCGGTTACACCCGGTTCGCCGACTGCCTGGGCGTAGTCGCGAAAATCGGGCATCTCCAGTGCGCGCAGCAGCAGGCCGCCATTCGCATGAGGGTTGGCTCCCATGCGCCGAGATCCGGCCGGGGCCAGCTCGGCAAGGGCCGGCAACAGGGTCCCGTGCGCGTCGAACAACTCCTCGGGCCGGTAACTCCTCATCCAGCTTTCCAGCAGCGCCAGGTGAGCCGGGTGCTGCGGTGAAATCGATAGCGGAACTTGATGGGAGCGGAAAGTGCCTTCGATCTGCAGGCCGTCAATGTACTTCGGGCCGGTCCATCCTTTCGGTGAGTTCAGCACAATCATGGGCCAACGCGGCCGGTCCGAGTTGCCGCGTTCACGTGCGGCGAGCTGGATTGAGCGGATCTGTTCCACGGCTGAGTCCAGTGCCGCGGCCATGGCTGCATGCATCAGGTCAGGTTCGTGGCCCTCCACAAACAGCGGTACCCAACCACAGCCGCGCAGGAACTGTTCCAGTTCCTCTTTGCTGATGCGCGCCAGCACGGTCGGATTGGAGATCTTGTAGCCGTTCAGGTGCAGAATGGGCAGCACGGCGCCATCGGTCAGCGGATTGAGAAACTTGTTGGAATGCCATGCAGTCGCGAGCGGCCCGGTCTCCGCCTCGCCATCACCGACTACGCAGGCGACCACCAGGGCAGGATTATCGAACACCGCCCCGAATGAGTGGCTCAGTGAATACCCGAGCTCGCCCCCTTCATGGATTGACCCGGGACATTCCGGCGAGGCATGGCTGGGAATGCCACCGGGAAATGAGAACTGCGTGAACAGCTTCTTCAACCCCGCCTCATCTCGACTGATATCCGGATAGACCTCGCTGTAGGTCCCTTCCAGATACGTATTGCCGACGACCGCGGGACCGCCGTGGCCTGGACCGCTGACATAGATCATATCGAGGTCGTATTTACGGATGACCCGGTTCAAATGAACGTAGATGAAGTTCTGACCGGGCGTGGTGCCCCAATGACCGAGCAACATGGGTTTCACGTGTTCGAACTTCAGCGGCTCCTTCAACAGCGGGTTGTCGTAAAGATAGATTTGACCCACCGCGAGGTAATTCGCTGCGCGCCAATAGGCGTCGATCGTCTGTAGTTGCTCGGGAGATAGGCTGGGAATGCCCAGTATTTTGTCTGATGTGTCCATTACGTTCTCGCTGAGGTGGTGCGCCGTGAGCCGCGGGGAGTCACAAGGGAGTTGAAACCGGTCATCACATCGAACAGATCCGCGTCGATTGAGGACTGGCGCAACCGGTAATAAGACTGGCTCGTGGCCGCGGACAGCGCTTCGATGTTCTGCTGCGCGCTTTGCATCGCCACGAGCCGACTGCCGTTTTCGCTTGCGAGCGACTCGGCACAGGCTTTGTAGAGACAGATGAACAAGTACTCGCGCACCAGCAGGCTGTAAGTGGCCTCGCGACTGCCCAGAACCTCACGAAAGCGCGCCGTGGGCCGGGACAGTGTTTGTGGCGGCCCCGCCGCAGCCGTATCGAGTGGCAGCAGTCGTAGGCTCACGGGCGCATACAGCGCGATGGATCGGGGGCGATTGTTGAAGATGAACACTGAAGCAAATTCGCCGCTGGAGTATTTTGCCTCACTGTCAAACAGGAGGCGTTCGACGAGAGCACTGATGCCGGCTACTGACCCCGGCAGTGTGTATCGTTGCGCCGGCGTCGAGCCGTTGACGGCCACTTGCTCGCATACACGATCGCCCACGCCCCAGATCTGCTTGCTTGCCGGCATGGTACCGAGCTGACCGAGTGCGAAATCCGCAATCACCTCATTGAATCGTCCCACGAGTCCCTGGTCGGATCCGAACACAATGGCCCCGATCGACGCCTGCATCCGCGGTCTCGATGTCGATGCGTCCGGAGTGCAGGAGCGCAGTCCGATTTCAACTGCTTGCTGGTAGTCGCCGAGCGCACGCAGTGCGGCGTCGTACTGGCCGATAGATGAAGCCGCGAGCGCCTTCATGGCACGGACCACGGCTCCCAGTTGGGTGGCTCCATCGAGCTTGCGGCGCAGACTGTCCAGGGTATCGCTCATGAATCGCCTATGACTCGTGCAGCGCGGCAGTCACAACCAACAGGATCGCGGCGCGATCGGCATCGGTCAGTTGCGAATTGGCGAGCCAGCGCTCGCGGATCGCCGGCGCGATCCTATCGGTCGCAACTGCCAGCGCCTGTTGGGCCGCACCCATTCGATCGAGCCCGATGGAATCAAACTGGCCGCCGGTCAACGCCTGCAAGATCACGATCTGCTGAGCCACGCCGACGGGTTCGAACTGACTCTGCCGCAGGCAGGCCCGGATACGCTCGCCATGATGAAGAAGCTCGAGAGTGTGGGTCTCGAGCCGCGCCCCGAAGCGCGAAAACTCCTCCAGCTCCTGAAATTGCGCGTAGGCCAGCTTGAGGCTGCCCGCGATGGCGCGGTAGGCCGTTAACTGGGCGGCGCCGCCGACGCGGGATACCGATTTTGACACATCGACTGCGGGCATGATGCCGAGCTCGAAGAGCGTAGGCGACAGGTAGAGTTGGCCATCAGTGATGGAGATGAGGTTGGTCGGAATGTAGGCCGCGATGTCCTGAGCTTCAGTTTCGATGATCGGCAGCGCCGTCAGCGAGCCACCGCCGAGTTCGGTACGCAGGTGAGTGGCGCGCTCCAGCAGCCGCGAGTGGATGTAGAAAATGTCGCCCGGAAACGCCTCCCTGCCCGGAGGTCGCCGCAACAGTAACGAAATCTCGCGATAGGCACGAGCGTGTTGGGTCAAGTCGTCATAGACAATGAGCACATCGCGCCCGGCTTCCATAAAGTGCTCCGCGATGCTGGTCGCGGCATAGGGTGCGATATACAACAGCCCGGGGGCGTCGCTGGCTTCGCTGACAACGACCAGACTGTATTCCATGGCGCCGCGCTTGGTCAGATCCGCGACAACCTTTGCGACCGCCGAGGCTCTTTGGCCGATTGCGCAGTAAATGCAGACGACGTTTTGGCCTCGTTGATTGAGGATGGTGTCGATGGCGATGGCGGTCTTTCCCGTCTGCCGGTCGCCGAGAATCAACTCACGCTGGCCGCGACCGATGGGCACGAGCGCGTCGATCACCTTGATACCGGTCTGCAATGGCGAGCTCACCGCTGCGCGATCCATGATTGCCTTCGCTTCGCGTTCGATCGGCAGGCGTTGACGGGTGACGACGGGTCCCTTACCGTCCAGTGGCTTGCCAAGCGGGTCGATCACACGCCCAATCAAGGCTTCGCCGACAGCGACGTCCGTTACTCGGCCGGTGCGTACGACCTCGTCCCCGGTGTTGAGATGAGAATACTCGCCCAGCAGCACGACGCCGACTTCGTCCTCGTCGACATTGAACGCAATGCCGAACAAGTCACCTGGAAACCGAATGAGTTCCTCCGAGCCGACATGAAACAGACCCGACAGGGTCGCGACTCCCGTAGACACCGTAGTGACCGTGCCGACCTCGACGGAGGTGACCTGCGCCACTGACATGTCCCGTGCCTGTTGTATCGCGGCGAAGCCTGATTCGATGTCCGACAGGAGAGCGCTAGGCGGCATTTTTGACATCACCTGCCGAGATCGGCGTGTTCCGGGCGTCGGTCAACAACCCTGCCGCCTTCTCCTCGACCGCGGCCAGGTATGCTGTGACGTTCCAGGCGAGCTTTTGTCCGTCAACAACCAGCTCCACGCCGCTGATCAAGTCGGGCGCGGTCTCAAAGTTCAATGGGGCGCCCGCGCACGGCCAACCGTTAAATGCGGTCGTCATGTTGGATCGTTGCGCAGGCGTGAGCTCAAAAGCAGTGCGCAAAATAGCGGTCCTGGCGGCAGTGCCTGGCGGCGCTGCCAGTTGAACTTTCTGAATCTGATTCAGATCCTCTACCCGGCGAATGAAGACCGCCAACATCCGATCTTCGAGGGTAGTGTCAGCCAGGCCGGCCAGTGTCTTGCGGGTGAGCGCGAAGGCCTCGCGCCGCAGTCGTGACACAATTTCGACCTGCCGTGCATCCCGCTCTGCCGTCAGTGCTTCCAGCGCCTTGACGCGTAACGCCTCCGCTTCTGTGCGGGCGTTTTCGAGTAGATGTTGACGCTGGAGGGCGGCGTCGGCCACGGCCGCCCGCAGCAACTCTTCACGTTGCCCCTGTAGGGTGTCAGTCTGTAGACGCAGGTCTTCACGCTCTTTTCCGGCCTGCGCCTTGGCGTCGGCGGCGGTTTTTAACTCGCCGGCTATCTTTTTTTCGCGCTGGTCGATGGCCGCCAGCACGGGCGCGTACAAAAATCGCTTCATCAGCCAGACCAGGAGCAGGAAGTTGACTGCCTGCGCGCCGACTGTGAACCAGTCGATGAGCATGCGCCTACTTTCCGGCCGCCGCGGCGCTGAGGTGATTCCAGAATGGATTGGCAAACAGTACGATCATGGCGACCACGAAACAGTAGATCGCCATGGACTCAATCATGGCGAGCCCCACGAACAAGGTGCGCGTAATAGTGGGGGCGGCATCCGGTTGCTGTGCCAAGGCGCTCAACGCGGTTGACACCGCGCGTCCCTGACCCATCGCGGGACCGAAACATCCAATACCCATGGTAATGCCGGCCGTCACGATCGAAGCGACTGCGATGAGAGTCGTACTGTCCATAATGTTTACTCGTGGCAACGGATCATCAATCGCCGGCGCCCGTAGCTGCCGCGATGTAGACCGTCGCTAAAATGCTGAAGATGTAGGCCTGCACCATGCCGGTGAGCAGGCCGAGAGCGCTCATCGCCACAGGAAAGATGAAGGGTGTGATGGTGAGCAGAATTCCCAGGATCATGACGCCGCTCATCATGTTGCCGAACAGGCGGACTGCCAGTGCCAGGGAGCGGGAGAACTCACTGATAATGTTGAAGGGCAGCATGATCGCTGTCGGCTGCAGATAGGAGCGCAGATAGCCGCGCCAACCGCGTTGGCGGATACCGAAAACCGGCACAGCTACGAAGACGCACAGCGCCAATGCTGCAGTCGTCGACAATGAGCCGGTCGGTGGTTCGTAGCCGGGCACAATCGTGAGAAGATTCGCCACGGCGATGAAGAAAAATAGGGTGCCCAGAAATGGGACATAGCGGCGGGCCGGTTTCAGACCCACTGCCTCGATCTGAGCGGCGACTCCTGTCACGAGTATTTCCAGCGCCGCCTGCCAGCGCGAGGTGTTGAGTTCGGTTGACAGATTGCGCGTGATCAGCCAGGCGCCCCCGGTGAGTACCAGTAAGATGGCCCACGTGGTCACGATCGTCCCATTCAGCTGGGCGATGCCGTGGTGCCACAGAACTACCTGATCGGAGCTAAGGCGCATACGAGCTCGCGTCCGACTGTGGGATCAGACGGAACATCGCCGTACGTGCAATCAGCAGGCCTGCCATAAACAGCAGTGAGGCCTGTATGCCGTTCGCGGCGACGTTGTAGAACCCGAAAGCGAGCAGGCCAGCTCGGATCGCCAGACTGATCGGAAACCAGATAACCGGCTGACGCATGACGGCCCCGGCGCGGACGGTCCACCACAGGCCACCGAAGAACAGCGTGCCGGAAATCAATCCCACGAGGAGGGCGTAGAGCGGTAGCCCGGGGACTGTCACTCGTCCTGCTCCCCGGCGTGGATCTGTCGATACTCTTTTGCCACCCAATGCCACGCGCTGAGGCTTCCCAGGCACAGGCCGGCAACGAGCAGGGCCAAGGTCCAGGAGTGACTGCCGGTGTGATGTTTATCCAACCAGAGCCCTGCGAGCGTGCCGAGCACCGTCGGTCCCGCGATCGACCACCCGATCAGCCCAAACATGCCGAAGCCGGACCAGACGCTCGCAGCGCCCGGGCGCCTCGCTCGAAGCTTGCGCACTTCCTGCGCCCCCACGTGGCTGCTCAAAGACGTTCCGTCGGAATCCAACTCGTTGGGTATTGAGTCAGGCACGTTGTACCTCGGTGAGGCGACGGATGAGTCCACCCTCCAAAGCCATGAACGCTTTGCGTGTCGATTGCTCGCGCGCGCTGAGATTCAGAAATTCCCTGGTCACCGCGCGTTGCAGATCGCCTAGACCACCGCCACTCATCGCGCGCCGAACGCAGACACGGACCTGTGAGCCTGTCTTAATCAACACTCCCCGGTCTACGGCCACATTGACTTCGCTGCTCGCCTGCGTCGAGTAACTGAGGATTCCGGGTGAAACCGCCGTGACACAATCCAGCCGGTGAGGTAACAGTCCAAAGGCCCCGGCAGGCGTCACTACCACGATGCGGGTGACTGTCTCGCTGGCCAGAAAGACGGTGAAGGGCAGTAGTATTTCAAGCTGCAACGGGACCTGCCTTGGCTGCAGCGACCTTGCGTGCATCGGCGATGGGGCCGATCATGTAGAGCGCAGCTTCGGGAAGGTCTGCAAACTCATCTCGCAGAATGGCCTCGCAACCTGCCAGCGAGTCAGCCAGGCTGACAGCCTGTCCCGGGATCGAGCTGAACTGTTCGGTGGCGTAAAACGGCTGAGTCAGGAAACGGTCGAGCCGGCGTGCCCGCGCCACAACCTTGCGATCGTCGAGCGACAGTTGCTCCAGTCCCAACATGGCGATGATGTCTTTGAGTTGTGCGTATTGCGCCATGGTGCGGCGAATATCCTGTGCGAGGTCGTAATGCCGCTTGCCGACGATTCCCGGTGTGGCCATCTTCGAGCTGGATTGCAGCGGATCAACGGCGGGAAACAGTCCTTCACTGGCGCGCTGCCGCGACAGTACGACCGATGCAGACAGGTGCGAAAACGTGTGAACTGCCGCCGGATCCGTAAAATCGTCGGCCGGGACATACACGGCCTGGATGGATGTGATCGCCCCGTTCACCGTGTTGGCAATGCGCTCTTCGACGGCGGCCAGCTCCGTACCCAGGGTGGGTTGGTAGCCTAAGCGCGCGGGCATCTGCCCCATGAGTCCGGATACTTCCGAGCCGGCCTGAATGAATCTGAAAATATTATCCACGAGCAGCAGCACGTCCCGATGCTCGTCGTCCCTGAAGTATTCGGCCATCGTAAGCGCGGCATGCGCCACCCGGAAGCGGGTTCCTGGAGGCTCGTTCATCTGGCCGAAAATCATCACCATGTTGGGAAGAACGCCGGCATCGCGCATGTTGCGGTACAACTCTTCACCTTCGCGGCAGCGCTCGCCAATGCCGCAGAAGATGCTGACGCCGTCATGACGTCCCACCATGTTGTGAATCATTTCTGTCAGCAATACCGTTTTTCCAACGCCGGCGCCGCCGAACAAACCGGCCTTCCCACCCCGTTCGAGCGGCATGAGCACATCGATGACCTTGATGCCGGTTTCGAATATCTCTGATTGGGTCGAGCGCTCGGCCAGCGTCGGTGGCGCCCGGTGCACAGATCGCCATTGAACATCCTGCAACTCCGGGCCGCGATCGATCGTGCGGCCGAACACATCAAACATGCGCGAGCGTATGAGCTTGCCGACGGGCGCCGCGAGGGGGGCGCCGGTATCCTGCACTGACATGCCCCGGGCCAGGCCGCGGGTGGAGGTCAAGGCAATTCCGCGGACCCGTCGGGCATCGAGTTGCGACCAGACTTCGATAACGACTCGAGGGTCGTTTCCGGTGTGCAACAGTGCGTTGATGTGCGGCAATCGCGTGGCGAATTCCGCATCAACGATGCTGCCGCGAACGCCGACGATGACGCCCAGAGTCTCATCCGGCCTCGAAACTTGCATGTCACTTCAATTTGAAAAAGGCAGCGACCGGCAGCATGAGCATTCCAGCCGGGAGCGTCTGTACGGAAGCGCACTTACAGCTTGAATGGGCGCGCTCGGATCGCACCCTCACGCCCTGGCATGGGCAGTTTCGGAATAGGCCTCTCCTGGACCGCTGCGCCTGAGCGGTTGCCGACGACTCGGCGGCGGGGGCGTTGTCGACTTGGCGGGGGACAGGATGGGGCTGTCGCTTATGGGAGACGTGCCCCAATGGCGACATATTGCACGTGGCCTCATGTGGTGGCTTACTCCGCCACCTAATGGTCACTGATGCAACATAACACTTACAGTCTTAGCGAGTGCATCAGCAGACTTTGATTTCAATTGTGTTATTCGGGGAGGTACGGTGCGGAATTTTATTTATGCGCTCGCGGTGACGGCGCTGGGTTGCTTCTCCGGAAATGCGGCGCTCGCCGCCACGGCGACTTTTGCCGTCAGTCCCAACCCGGCCGCGACGGGCCAGGCCATTTCCGCCACCGCCAAGATTGCTCCCGGAATAGCCGCCAGCAACGCCAGGCTCACTCTCTGGCTTTATAACGCGAGCTCCAACGCCTATGTTGGTCAGGTGTCACTGACAGGCTTGAGCTACAAGGCCAATCAAACTACAACAACCACGGTCGCGTTGCCCCAGCTGGCGGCCGGCAGTTATTACTTTAATCCCAGCCTCTATACTTCCAGCGGCAAGGGGCTGTGGGGTACTACCCACGCAGCCACTTTCACTGTTGGCAGCGCAGGCTCCGGTGGCAGCGCGAAATCTTGCACATTTAACGGTAAGACCATCGCGAACGGATCATCAGTGACGGCCTATCTGGCCGCGAGCGTTCCTGCAGGTCAGTCCTGCAGCAGCCAGGCGCGCGCCTGCTCCAACGGCACACTCAGCGGTACTTACGCCAACGCGAGTTGCTCGATTCAAGTGGCTTCCGGCGGTGGCAGTCATCGCATCAAATGGAATCCGGGTCATTACATGGCATCGAATTCCAATCTGGAGCCGGGCGAACAGCTCGTGGCGCAGCCGGCGGGCACCTGGAATCGATTCCTGTCTGAAATCAACCAGCTCAACAATCAGGATAACGTGGTCGGTTATACCGCCCTCGTGTATTGGTCGGCGCTGGAGCCGGCGCAGGACAAATATGACTTCTCGCAAATTTCAGCGTTGCTGAGTTACCTCAAGACGCACTTCAACAAACCCAAGCACCTGGTGCTGGTCGTGATGCCGGGAAAGAATTCCACCACCGATGCCAGGGGCGCGATACCGGGTTACATCTCGAACAGCCCGATGTATGGCCCCAGCCCGATTGCCGGAAGTTATGGCTGGTGGGGCGGCAAGGGGAATGGAGTTACGGCGGTGGCCGCTTTGCACCGGCCTGCTGTGATGGAACGGTGGATCAAGCTGCATGAAAAGCTCGGCGCCGCTTTCAACAGCGATCCGAATTTCGAAGCCATCATGTTCGCGGAAACCTCCTGGGTCATCGGCGCCTCGAAGAACAACGGCGCGCCGGATTGGAACCCCGCTACGTCCCTGGCAAATTGGGAAAACCTGGTTGCCGCGACCGCCGAGGCGTTCCCGAATACCAGCGTCATCGTGGAAAACACCTGGCTCGACACGCCATTGCGCACACAGCAGCTCGAACGATTCATGTTTGAGCGTCGCGTGATTGCCGGCACGATGGACACTTATGGCCAGAGCTGGATCGATGAACACGGCGGCAACCTCAACAACGGGGGCCTGAACGAATATATCGGCAAGAGCGTTTACGCCGGCTTTCCCGCGCTCGGGCCCGACATGCGCTCCAGGATGCATTCCATGGTCTTCATCGAGGCACCTAACCTGGGCGTCTATACGTCGAGCGCCGGTTACACTCCGGCGGATATCTGCACGGCGCTCAATAAATCCTATGCCTCGAGCCATGCGTTCTGGACGAACATGGGTAACAGCAACACCTCGCGGCCGTCGGCCAACTGGTCGAACGTTCTGGCGACCATCAACAAATGCCCGTTGGTTAACACCGGTTATCCGGCGATCTACCCGTAACGCCAGCAGCAGCCCCGGGGCGGCATCCGCCGCTCCGGGGCTCTGAGGCGGCTGTCGACTGCGCCCAACGGCGCATGATCCGGCTATGGCATCCTGCGCGGATGCTTACATTCCAAACCCGCGGGCGACGGTGGTTGCTCGTAGCGATCGCTACGGCGCTGGTCGTCGGCCTGGCCGTGCCGTTGCTGAGACACATGCTGGAGCAGGTGGTGCGTACGCGGATCGAGTCCGCAGCCGTCCGCCACGGCATGGTGGCCCGAATCGGGTTAGTTCACGTTGGCGTCCGGCCGTTCGTGCGACTAGAGGGATTCGATCTCGACCTCGGCCATGGAGCGCGACTACATGCCGACGTGATCGCAGCCACGTGGCCCCGCCCCCTGCGACTCGCTGTCCGGGCCGCCACTCTCGTGGGCCCATCTGGCGTCACGGTTAGCGCGCCAGCCACTACCTGGGACATTGCGGACATTCGCGGCGAGGATCTCCAACTTACGCTGGTGGAGCCACAGTCTGGCCTGTCAATCCGCAAGCGGGTGGATCCGGTGTCCAGCACGTGGACCGTCGAGGCAGTTAAGCTCGATGTTGGCCATCTCCTTGACCTGCGGCGCGACGATCGTCCGTTGCTCGATGTTGGTGTCGCGGACGGCCGCGTGGATCTTCGGGTCAGCACCGATGCGCTCCGTTTCCATGTGGACTTGGGGGCACGCGGCATGCGCTTGCCAGCGCTGGCTGACAACGCCGCGGACGAACCGCAGCTTGGCGACCCGACCGATTTAACCATGCGATTTGATGGCGACTGGCAACGAGCCCAGAGCACGATCGAGATCCCCGAGGTCCACGGGACTTTGGCCGGCTCGGACTTGTCGGGCTCGATCTCACTGCGCGACCTCGATACCGATCCGAATATAGATGTTGCACTCGGCGTGCGGCATATGGACTTCGCGCAACTGCTGGGCGCATCCGGCCTGGCGGTGCCCGAAAGCCTGGGAATAACGCCCGGCGGCAGCCGTGATCTCGGCTCGGCCACGATCGACCTGCATGTACGCGGACGGCCGGCGGACCCAGCTTCTCTCTCGGTGAGCCAAAAGATCAGCTTCAGTCCGCCACGTCAGATACCGCCGGCGATCGCGCGCCTCCGCGGCGATTTCATCTTCGGCTCCGATGAAGGAGCAGGGCCGCACCGCCCCATCGACGTCTCGCCCGGTTCCCCCGACTTCATCGCCCTGCGCGACGTGCCGCCGCTGTTCGTGCGCACACTGCTGCTTTCAGAAGACGCAGGCTTCTACGGTCATCGCGGCATCGACCTGCGCGAACTACCCTCCGCGCTCCTTACCAACTGGTCCCGCGGGGGTGCGGCGCGGGGCGCGTCGACAATTACCCAGCAGTTGGCCAAGAACCTGTTCCTGTCGCGTGACAAGCAGGTCGGACGCAAGCTGCAGGAATTGGCGATTACGTTCCTGCTCGAGTCGGCGCTCGGCAAGAATCGCATTCTGGAGATCTACCTGAACATCATCGAATGGGGGCCGGACCTGCGTGGCCTGCGGCCCGCGGCGCGCCGGTATTTCGGTGTCGAGCCCAGCGCCCTGACACCGGCCCAGATGGCCTTCCTGGTCGCGATCATCCCCGGGCCGATCAAATACCAGAGCTCATTCGCACACGGTACGCCGGGGCCTGGGCTGCGTGCGCTGATCGACGCGCTGCTGGGGAAGCTGAAGTCGGTGCATGCGATCGGCGAGGAGGAGTATCAGCACGCGCTCGACGAGCCAGTTGTCGTCGCCGCCGGCAGGCCATAGCCCAGGCAGCTTCATCTCCCGCTTCAGAATATATCAGGTTGGGGGGATTGCTACGAGCCCCCCGGCGTGCCTCAGGATCGCCGCCCGCAAACAGGGGAGGCACCCGTCATGCCCGTTGGAATCAACCGCAAACAACTCATCTTCATTCTCGCAACCATCATCATTGACATGATCGGTCTCGGCATCATCGTGCCGGTCGCGCCGCGGATCATCATGGATCTGACGCAGCAGGGCTATGCCGCGGCCGCGCAATATTCGGGTTGGCTGACCTGCGCATTTGCCGCGATGTTGTTTCTGTTCGCCCCCCTGGTCGGCAATCTGTCGGATGCATTCGGGCGGCGGCCCGTGTTGTTGGTGTCAATGGTGGCGCTGGGCTGCGACTATCTCATCACCGGTCTGGCGCCCACCCTGGGCTGGTTGTTTGTCGGGCGCGTTCTGTCCGGCATGGCTGGCACGAGTTACATGACGGCGAATGCCTATATTGCCGACCTGACTCCGCCTGAGAAGCGGGCGGCCAACTTCGGCCTGCTCGGTACCGCATTCTCTATTGGCTTCATCATCGGACCGGCCATCGGCGGGTGGCTCGGCGCACGGGATCCGCGTCTGCCTTTCTACGTTGCCGCGGCGATGTCCTTTGCCAACTCGGCATTGGGATTTATCGTGCTGCAGGAGTCATTGCTGCCCCAGAATCGCAGGAAATTCGACTGGCGACGAGCCAACCCGTTCGGCGCCCTCAAAGCCGTTGCGCGGCTGCCGCATGCGCTTGCGCTGCTCACCGGGGTTGCCATGGTGCGCTTCGCGCTGGATGCGAGCCCCAGCACGTTCGCTTTCTACTGCTATCTGAAATTCAATTGGACCAGCGCACAGGTGGGTACAGCGATGATGTGCATCGCCGCCTGCATGGCCGTGGTCTTCAGGTACGGCGTGCGCTTGTCAATCAAACACGCCGGTGAGATCAACAGCGCGATGCTCGGTGTTGCTTGTGGAATAGTTGCATTCACAGGTTATGCCTTCGCGTCGGCCGGATGGCAGATGTTTGTATTTATCGCGGTGTTCGCCCCCATGGGGCTGATCATGCCGTCGATCACCTCCATGTTGTCGAAAGAGGTGGGTCCGAGCGGGCAAGGTGAGTTGCAGGGTGCATTGGCCAGCGTTGGAGGGCTGACAGCGGTGGGCGCTCCGCTGGTAACAACGCACATATTTGCGCGCTTCACAGCTGCGGATGCGCCTATTTATTTCCCGGGTGCGGCGTTCCTGCTGGGCGCAGGCATTTTGGCGGTGACTTTGGTTGTGCTTCAGCAGTTGCGGATGCGCATCAGTGCCCTACCGGCCGCCGCGGCGTCAAGCGCCCAGGACCTTTCGCAATGACGCTTCGATCTGGCCGCCACAATATGCGTCGCCATAGTCCTTGCGCGCCTTGGCAGCCAGTTTTTTCAACGGCGGCAGCGCGGCGACTCGACGGGTCAGCGCTGCTGTCATGGGCGCGGTTTCGTCCAACAGCGCCTCGATCTTTGGAAACCGCTCGGTTATGGTTGACCAGAGCGTCGCCGTGATGACGTCAGCAACGCCGGGTGTTTTGCCGCCCAGCATGAATCCGCTGTCCCGCTTCAATCCGTGGCGGCGACCCGTTTCTTCCCAAAACGACATCCACTTCTGCAGTCGGGGGATGAATTCATTCCAGCTTTTGCGGGTCCACATCTCCCGCCCGCCATTCTGGGTGATCTCATCGATGACATCGTTGGCGTCGTTGACGATCTTCGAGGTCAGGGCCCGCAGGGCGGGCTTGGATGGGAACAGCTTCAGCGTGTCACTCAGGTAGAAAATGATAGCGGGCATCTGTGAGATGGCGACGTCTGCCGACCTGTCTATGAGCAGCGGAGGTCCCATGAAGGGGACAGGCATGTCCTGCACCGGGCCGCCCATCAGTGTGGCGATGGCGTCGTCGCCGGCCTCGGTCCACGATTTGCCTGCAAACGCGAGCAGGGCGCGTACGAACTGGCCGCGAAACGGCACGGACCAGTAATAGAGTTTGTAGTCGGGCATTTGAATCACATTGTTCTTGATATGAGGTCCCACCGCCAGCCGTGACGATAGCCTGGCGGTGAGCCCGGGAGAGCAATACACTGCGGCACGCACAACTGGCGCGGCTTCGTCATGGATGGCTCGGCCGACTGTATCCAGTTCCTCGAGCAGTCCAACTTCTATTGGCGCTACGATCTGAACGCGATCAGTGCCTTCATCACTCGCGACAACATCAACGCCTTGTTGGCACAGTGCGGGTTCGATCCCGATGTCGGCATCCTGTCGCTCGATCTGGACGGCGTCGACTACTTTGTGCTCGAAGCGATCACGGGCTTCACGCCGCGCATCCTGATCTGCGAGTACAACTCACTGTTCGGCAAGGAGCGGGCCATCTCCGTGCCGTATGATCCCCAATTCCACCGGACTGCGAAACATCACTCCAATCTGTATTTCGGCGTGTCCCTGCCGGCCCTGGCCCACATCGCCGGCAAACGCGGTTATTCCCTGGTGGGTACCAACAGCGCCGGCAACAACGCCTTCTTTGTTCGTAACGACCTGCTCAATGAGCGCGTCAAAGCGCGCTCGGTCGAGGCGGCCTTCACTGCTTCCAAGTTCCGCGAGAGCCGTGACCAGGCCGGCAACCTGACCTATGTTGGCGGTGAGCAACGCCTCGAGGTGATCCGCGGGTTGCCGGTCATCAATGTCATTACGGGGGCTGAGGAAGTCTTGTGAGGTTACTTGAAGGCCTGCGGTAAGGGTGCCTGCGGGAAGGTTTGAGCCGGCAGGTCCGGAACTGAGCTGGTGGGGCGATCCGGGTTGCGAAAGTCCTCGAGCAGCGTGCCGTCCGGGCTCGGCTCCTGGACAGCGCAGCCCCAGAATCCGAGGCCGATGATGCATCTGCCGAGACGCACGTAGGGAAAGATTCCAACGAAACCTGCGCGCTGCGGCTGGGGTTGCCAGTCTTTGGCAAAACTATCCTTCTTGCATCCTGGCGGCAGTGCCTGCGCGAGTCGTCGGGCCACTGCGCATTTTTCCTGCAGCTCGTTGCTCAACTGCGGTGCCATGGCGCCTGCGACCGACTGAGCCTCCAGGTGCCAATCAGGCGCAGTGGCAGGAGCGGGCTGAATGGGCTGAGCAGGCGCCGCTGCTACATCAGCGAGCGGCGCTGCGCGGGCCGGTCGAGCAGCCTGTGTCCGGGGGCGAGCTTCGATGGTCTTTTTTATTTCTGGAATATCCGGTGGTGCCGGGATCCAGATCCACGACTCGGGAGGAGCCACGCTCGCCCGCCGCGGTTCCAGGAGCCGCCCGCCGCAGAGCACTTCGATCACAAGCCAATGGCCACCGAGGACAATGGCAAGCAGCCCGACCCGGTCCGACGAGCGGTTCGCCGCGCGCTCCATTTGCGACCCTTTCGCAACACCCCGATGTACGACCGCCACGGCGTGCGCTGAGTTCCACTTGCGCCGGTTGAAATGGTAGCGCTATCATTTTGAATCGTGCGTTGAGGGGGATCCTGTGAGATACGTTGCGCGCTTTTGCGTCCTTTGGATGCTGACATCCGCGTCGAGTTTGTTCGCCGCCGATATTGCGATGCGGGTGAACGACAAGGCTTACCTCGACACGCAGGGCTTCAGCGTGTTTCTCTACGACAGCACGTACCATCCCGTATTCGTAGACCAGAAAAACACGGCCATGGAAATGATTCTCCACGGCCAGCGTATCGCTACCAACGGTGATGTGCGCCTGATGCCAACACCTGAGCAGTGGGACCTGGTGGCGACCCTGAATGGGCGTCAGGCTGACAAGGCCAACAACCGCCTCACCGCCAAGCTCGCTTTTCCGACCTTTGATTTCAGCTACACGCTGGAAGTCGCCGCTGAGCCGGGCGGCGTGAAGGTGAGTATCAATCTCGACCAACCCCTGCCGCAGAAACTGGCCGGGCGCGCGGGCTTCAACCTGGAGTTCCTGCCATCAATCTACATGGGCAAGGCTTACCTGGTGGACGGCATGAAAGCCGGCATCTTCCCGCGCACGCCCAACGATCCGATGGTCACGGTGTTACCGCTGCCGGATGAGCCCAAAAAGGCGTATTACCTGGAAGACTGGGACAAGGCGAAGGGATACACAGAGCCACTGCCGTTCGCACAGGGCAGGAGCATCACCTTGGGAGTCGATGACGCGCTGGCCCGGATCAACGTCAAGTCGGATACGGCCGACGTCATGCTGTTCGATGGACGCGACCG
>Ga0181534_10000500_pt1 | contig 27241 bp, 27 predicted proteins | sample PEATcosm2014_Bin_37_FD_119758 | JGI IMG/M metagenome (GOLD analysis project Ga0181534, IMG submission 119758) | Peatland microbial communities from MTU Mesocosm Facility, Houghton, MI, USA - PEATcosm2014_Bin17_10_metaG | ecosystem: Environmental > Terrestrial > Soil > Wetlands > Peat | place...
GATCCCCGTATCGTGTGGTTGGAGGGGTGCGACGACCCGGCGGGTGCGATCGTGGCCGCCCTGGGGAAGGTCCCCGAGGACTCGGAGGGGGTGGGACAATGCAGCAGCACGAGATGACCCCCACCGACCCCCGCCGCCCGTTCGTGCACCTGACCAAGCACCACGGTGCCGGCAACGACTTTCTGGTGCTGGTGGACCTGGACGACGCGCAGGCCCTCGACCCCGGTGCGGCCCGCCTCCTGTGCGACCGGCACTTCGGGGTGGGTGCCGACGGGGTGATCAGGGTCCTGGCCGGCACCGACGGGGCCGACCTCACCATGGACCTCACCAACGCCGACGGCGGCACGGCCGAGATGAGCGGCAACGGCATGCGCTGCCTGGCCCAGGCGGCCGTGCGCGCCGGACTGGTGCCGTCCCCTACCTTCACCGTGGCCACGCCGGGCGGAGTGCGGACGGTGGAGTTCCGGGCCGCCGCGGCCGACGGGCCGGACTGGGCCTCGGTGGACATGGGTGCGGCCCGTCTCGGTGCCGAACAGACCCCGCCCGGCAGCGCGGCCCGGGGTCGCCTGGTGGACATGGGCAACCCCCATCTGGTGCTGGTGGTGGACGACCTGGTGGGCATCGAGGTGGCGGCGCTGGGCCAGGCCCTCCAGGGGGAGTTCGGCGAGGGCGTCAACGTGGAGTTCATCGCCGTCGGCCCCGGCCGGGACGCCCTCACCCTGCGGGTGTGGGAGCGCGGTGTCGGTGAGACCCTGGCCTGTGGCACCGGCAGCGCCGCCTCGGCCGCCGCCGCCCACGACTGGGGCCTGGTGGGCACCACCGTCGACGTCCACAACCCTGGCGGCACCCTGCGGGTGGAACTGCGGTCCGACGCCGTGGTGCTGAGCGGCCCGGTGGTCTACGTGGCCGATGTCGAGGTCCCGGCCGGCCTGCTGGCCGTAGGTGCGGGCCACCCGGCGGGCCCGGTGGCCGCGGGGGCCGGTCGACGTCCGTGACCCCGAACGACTCGGCCTTCACCGACACCCTGATCTCCCGGACCGTCCGGGAGCGCATCGTGCTGGTCGGAGTGACCTTCCCCCACTCCACGCTGGCGGCCACCGAGGCCGGCCTCGACGAGCTGGAACTGCTGGTGGAGACGGCCGGAGCCGACGTGATGGAGCGCATCTTCCAGCGCCGGAGCACGCCCGACCCGGCCACGTACCTGGGGCGGGGCAAGGCCGAGGAGCTCCTGTCGGTCTGCCTGGCCGTCGACGCCGACACCGTGGTCTTCGACGATGACCTCTCACCCGCCCAGCAGCGCAACTTGGAGAAGATCCTGGGCCGGACGGCCATCGACCGGACGGCGGTGATCCTCGACATCTTCGCCCAGAACGCCCGGACCCCCGAGGGCCGGGCCCAGGTCGAGTTGGCCCTGCTGCGCTACCGCCTGCCCCGGCTGCGGGGCCGGGGACGGAGCTTCAGCCAGCAGGCGGGCGGCATCGGCACCCGGGGACCCGGTGAGACGGCCCTCGAGGTCGATCGGCGGCGTCTGGTCCGCCGCATGACCCGGCTGGAGGCCGACCTGCGCCAGCTGGGCCAGACCCGTCGGACCCAGCGCAAGGGCCGGGCCCGGTCGCGCCAGCGGACGGTCTCACTGGTGGGCTACACCAACGCCGGGAAGTCGACCCTGCTCAACCGGATCTGCGGCTCCGACGTCCTCGTCCAGAACCGGCTCTTCTCGACGCTCGACCCCCGCACCCGCCAGCTCGACCTGCCCGGCGGCGAGACCGTGCTGGTCACCGACACGGTGGGGTTCGTCCGGAAGCTGCCCCACCAGGTGGTGGAGGCCTTTCGCTCCACCCTCGAGGAGGTGGGGGAGTCGGACCTCATCCTCCACGTGGTGGACGGCTCCGCCCCCGACTTCGAGGGGCAGGTCGACGCGGTCCGCACCGTGCTGGCCGAGATCGGCGCAGACGGCCTCCCCGAGCTGCTGGTGGTGAACAAGGCCGATGCCATCCTGGCCCGGGAGCGGGAGGCCGACGGGTCCGGGGAGGAGGCGCGTCGGCTCATGGCCGCCCACGAGGGATCGGTCATGGTCTCGGCGCGGACGGGCCAGGGGATCCCCGAGCTGCTGGTGGCCATGGGGGACCGGCTCCGGGTCGGCGACCGGGTGGTGGAGCTGGACATCCCCTGGGCCCGGGGCGACGTGCTGGCCGCGGTGCACCGTGAGGGCGAGATCGTGGGTGAGCAGGCCGGCGAGGAGTCCACCCGGATCCAGGTGGTCCTCGACGATGTGGGCAAGTCGCGTTTCGCCGCCTTCCTGGCCTCGTGAGCGGGCTGCCACCGGAGCCGGCGACGACCGGCTTCCAACCGCCGCCTTACCCCTACGACCGGCTCGACGGGGTGAAGGCCCGGGCCACGGAGCGGTTCGCCGCCGACGGGGGCCTGGTGGACTGCTCCATCGGTACGCCCTGCGACCCGCCGCCTCCGGCTGTCCTGGCCGCCATGGCCTCGTCGGGCACGGAGCGGGGCTACCCGACATCCCAGGGGTCACCGGCCTACCGACGGGCGGCGGCGGGCTGGCTGGCCCGCCGGTTCGGGGTCCGGGTCGATCCCGACACCGAGGTGGCGGCCTGCGTGGGCACGAAGGAGTTCGTGGCCTCGACCGCCCAGTACCTGCGTCTGCGGAACCCCGACCGGGACACCGTCCTCTACCCGGCGGTCTCGTACCCCACCTACGCCATGGGTGCACTCCTCGCCCGGTGCCGGCCGGTGCCGGTGGCCGAGCTCCCCTCGGGTGGGCTGGACCTGGCCTCGGTGGACCGGGCCGACATCGAGCGGACCCTGCTCCTGTGGGCCAACACCCCTGCCAATCCGTCCGGGGCGCTCACCGACATGGACGGGGTGGCCCGGTGGGGCCGCGGTCACGGGATCCCCGTCTTCTCCGACGAGTGCTACGCCGAATTCACCTGGGACGGCCCGCCGGCCTCCGTGCTGTCGGCCGGGGTCGAGGGCGTGGTGGCGGTCCACTCGCTGTCCAAGCGCTCCAACCTGGCCGGGGTCCGGGCCGGGTTCTATGCCGGGGACCCCGACCTGGTCGGATTCCTGCTCGAGGTGCGCAAGCACGCAGGCCTGATGGTCCCCGGCCCGGTCCAGGCCGGGGGGGCGGTGGCCTACGACGACGATGCCCACGTGGCCGACCAGCGCCACCGCTACCAGGAGCGGCTGACCTATCTGTCCGGCGTGCTCGCCGATGCCGGCGTCCCGACCCCGCTGCCGGCCGGGGGGTTCTACCTGTGGGTTCCGGTGCCAACAGGGTTCGGCCACGGCGGGAACGGAGGCGCCTGGGCCCTGACCGAGGCGCTGGCCATGGAGGGCGGGCTGCTGGCCAGCCCCGGGGACCTCTACGGCCCCGACGGTGCCGGCCACGTCCGGGTGGCGGTGGTCCAGCCCACTGAGCGGCTGGAGCTGGTGGCCCGACGGCTGGCCGGCCGACGGCTGCCCCCCGGGCCGACCGCCTGACCAACGGACCGGCCGGCGGGCGACCGACCGACCGGCGGGCGAGCGCCACGGGCCACGACAAGGGCACCGGGCCCCAGCGCTAACGTCGGGGAATGGCAGACCTCCAGTCCCAGATCGACGAGCTGTGGTCCCGGGCCTCGGAGCTGGGCCCGGGCGACACCGACGCCCTGGCCGTGGTCACCGAGGCCGTCGGCCTGCTCGACTCGGGTGAGGCCAGGGTGGCCGAGGTCGACCCGGTCACCGACGAGGTGGTCGTCCACCAGTGGTTGAAGCAGGCCATCCTCCTGCTGTTCCGGCTGCGGGCCATGGAGACGGTCGAGCTCGGGCCGTTCGAGTACGCCGACAAGCTGCCCCTCAAGGCGGGCTACGCCGCCTCGGGCGTGCGGGTGGTGCCGGGGGCCTCGGCCCGCTGGGGCTCGTTCCTGGGCAACGGGGTCATCTGCATGCCCAGCTACGTGAACATCGGGGCCCGGGTGGGGGCGGGGACGATGGTCGACACCTGGGCCACCGTGGGCTCGTGTGCCCAGATCGGCGAACAGGTCCACCTGTCCGGCGGGGTGGGCATCGGCGGGGTACTGGAGCCGGCCCAGGCCGCCCCGGTGATCATCGAGGACGAGGTCATGATCGGCAGCCGGAGCATGATCACCCAAGGGGCCCGGATCGGCCGGGGAGCGGTGCTGGCGGAGGGCACCATCCTGAACCCGTCCATCCCGGTGATCGATGCGGAGTCCGGGGACGAGATCAGCCGCGGGCACGTGCCCGCCTGGTCGGTGGCCGTCCAGGCCTCCCGGAGGCGGGAGTTCCCCGGCGGCGAGTTCTTCCTCCCCTGCGTGCTGGTCATCAAGCGGCTGACCGAGGGCGAGCGGCACGACAAGGCCCAGCTGAACAGCATCCTGCGCCAGCACGGCGTCTCCACGTGACCACGGAGGGACTGGTGGACACGGCCCTGGGCATGCCCCGCGGCCTCCTCGGCCTGACCACCGCCCTGGTGGCCATCCCGTCGGTGAGCCACGTCGAGGGCCCGATGGCCGACGCCGTGGAGGCGGCCCTCCGGCTGTGCCCGTGGCTGGACGTAGAGCGCGTGGGGGACAACGTGGTGGCCCGGACCGATCTCGGCCGCCCGGAGCGGGTGCTGCTGGCCGGCCACCTCGACACCGTCCCGCCGGTCGGGGGCAACGAGGAGCCCCGCCTCGACGGGGACACCCTCTACGGCGTGGGCTCGGCCGACATGAAGGGGGGACTGGCCGTCTTCCTCCACCTGGCCGGCACCATCCCCGAGCCGGCGGTGGACGTGACCTGGTGCTTCTACGCCGGCGAGGAGGTGGCCCAGGAGTTCAACGGGCTGCGTCACCTCTGGGAGGCCCGTCCCGACCTGCTGGCGGCCGACGCGGCCATCCTCGGCGAGCCGACCGGAGGGGTGGTGGAGGCCGGCTGTCAGGGCACCCTGAAGGTCCGCATCTCGCTGGCCGGACGCCGGGCCCACACCGCCCGCCCCCACATGGGACGGAACGCCATCCAACGGTTGGCCCCGCTCCTGTCCACCCTGGCCGCCTACGAGAGTCGCCGGCCGGTGCTGGACGGCTGCGAGTACGTGGAGCAGGTCCAGGCGGTCGAGGTCGCCGGCGGGGTGTCCGGCAATGTGGTGCCTGACGAGGCATCGCTCCTCGTCAACCACCGGTTCGCCCCCGACCGGAGCCCGGCGGAGGCCGAGGCGTCGCTCCGGGCCCTCCTCGGTCCCCACCTCGAGCCGGGCGACCGATGGGAGCTCGTCGATGCCGCCGCCGGGGCGCCGCCGTCGCTGGGCCATCCGTTACTGGCCGGCCTCGTCTCGGCCACCGGCGCGCAGCCCCGGGCCAAGCAGGGATGGACGGACGCGTCATCGCTCTGGGCCCACGGGGTTCCGGCGGCCAACTTCGGCCCGGGGGACCCGCTCCTGGCCCACTCGCCCGACGAGCACGTGTCCGGCGCGGAGCTCGACCTCGCCGCCTCGGTGCTCGACACGCTGCTCCGGACCGAGCGCTAGAGCGGGGAGCTCGGGCCGCGGCGGCGCGGCCGGCAACGGTGCGGTCGACGGTCGGCCGGGTAGGGTCGAATCCATGACCGTTCCAACGCGCGCACTGGGCACTACCGGACTCGAGGTGTCGGCCGAGGGCCTCGGCTGCATGGGCATGAGCGAGTTCTACGGGAAGGGCGACGACGACGAGTCGATCGCCACCATCCACCGGGCCCTCGACCTCGGCGTCACCTTCCTCGACACCTCCGACATGTACGGCCCGTATCTCAACGAGCAGTTGGTGGGCCGGGCCATCGCCGGCCGCCGGGACGAGGTGGTGCTGGCCACCAAGTTCGGTATCTCCCGGGGCCCCAACCCGTCCGACCGCACGATCCGGGGTGATGCGGCCTACGTCCGGCAGGCCTGCGACGCCTCACTGGGCCGTCTGGGCGTGGACCACATCGACCTCTACTACCAGCACCGCACGGACGGGAAGGTGCCGATCGAGGAAACCGTCGGCGCCATGGCCGAGCTGGTGGCCGAAGGCAAGGTGCGCTTCCTGGGGCTCTCCGAGGCGCTGCCCGACACCATGCGCCGGGCCTGTGCCGTCCATCCCATCGCCGCCCTCCAGAGCGAGTGGTCGCTGTGGAGCCGCGACCTCGAGGGGCCGGTGATCGACACGGCACGGGAGCTCGGCATCGGCATCGTGGCCTACAGCCCCCTGGGCCGAGGCTTCCTGACCGGCCAGATCACCTCGCCGGACGATTTCCCCGAGGGCGACTTCCGGGGCAACCTGCCCCGGTTCACCGGGGACAACTTCACCCACAACATCGAGCTCGTGGACAGGGTGCGCTCGCTGGCTTCCGAGAAGGGATGCACGCCGGGCCAGTTGGCCCTGGCCTGGGTCCTGTCCCGGGGCGATGACGTGGTGCCCATCCCCGGGACCAAGCGGCGCACCTACCTGGAGGAGAACGTGGCGGCGGTGGACGTGGTGCTGAGCGAGGCCGACCTGGCCTCCATCGAGGCGGTGTTTCCGGCCGGGGCGGGGGCCGGCGACCGCTACCCCGACATGGCCGCGGTCGGGGTGACGACGCCGAGGGCGTAAGGCCCGGACGGCCCGTCCCCCGGGAGACGTCAGAGGCGACGCAGGACCGTCACCACCTTTCCGTAGATGGTGACGTCCTCGGGCGCGAACTCCATGGGGGAGAGCCGCTCGTTGGCCGGGTTGAGGATCACCTTCCCGTCACGGGTGGCGAACCGCTTGACGGTGGCCTCGCCGTCGGGGATGCCGGCCACGACCACGTCACCCTGCTCGGCCTGGGGCTGCTGGCGCACCACGACGAAGTCCCCGTCCATGATGCCGGCATCGATCATCGAGTCACCGCGCACGGTCACCATGAAGAGCGTGCCGGTGCCGGTGAAGTCCTCCGGCAGGGGGTAGAGCTCCTCCACGTTCTCCTGCGCCAGGACGCCGGTGCCCGCGGCCACATCGCCCACCAGCGGCACGTGCCGGATCGGTCGCGAGTCCATGATCACCTTCGACGACGGGTCGTAGCAGACCTCGATGGCCCGGGGCTTGGTCGGGTCCCGCTTCAGGTACCCCTCCCGCTGGAGCACGGCCAGGTGGGCGTGGACCGTGGAGGAGGAGGTCAGGCCCACCGACTCGCCGATCTCGCGCACGGACGGGGGATAGCCGCGCTCCCTGACCGCCTCGGAGATGCAGTCCAGAATCTGCTTGCGCTTGGTGCTCAGTACCTGGGCCATGGCTCCCCTTGTCGCATCGAGTGCCGCCGGGCGGCGAACGTCTGTTTGTACGAACGTAGTGGGCGGGGAGGGCAAAAGCAAACATCCGTTCGACAAATCGCTTGACAGCGAACAGGTGTTCGTGATGACATGACGGCATGGCGAACACAGGTTCGATCGGGACAGCCGGCACGGGGATGCCGGCCGGGTCATCTGCCAGGACGCCGGCCGGGATGCCGCCGGCCGGCCACCGGGCGGTCGTCTCCGGACCCGTTGATACACCCTCGGCGTACAACATGGCCATGGACACCGAAGCGATGCAGACACACGATGACCCGGCCGGAACGACGACCCCGGCACCCGCCGGGGCCGACGAGCTCAGGAGGTCGCCCCGATGACCGCACTCTGGTTGGAGCCGGCACCACGGCCCGTCCGGCCCGCCGGCCGGGCCGGCGCCCCGGACCTGCGACTGATCGGCGCTCAGCCGGCCGGCCGGGCCGACGAGCACGCCCAGCCAGGACCGGGCCAGCCAGGACCGGGGGAGCCCTTCGACCTCCGCTTGGTGGAGGCGCCCCGGCACGGGGCCAGGAGCACGCACCGCCGTGGGCCCTCGGCCGCCGTCCGCCGCCGCCGCACCCTTCTCGCCACCTTGGGACTCCTCCTGGTCGGCCTCGCTCTTCCGCTGAGCGGAACCGGTGGTAACTCCCACGCCACTGGTTCCGCTCTGGCGGAGACCGGACACCCGGTGACCTACACGGTCCGACCCGGGGACACGCTCTGGACCATCGCCGAACGGGTGGATCCGAGCGCCGACCCCCGTCCGCTGGTGGCCCGGCTGGCCGCCCAGACCGGTTCGGACAACGTGGTCCCCGGCGAGCGGATCGTCCTTCCCTAGGGCGAGTCGGACCGGACGGTTCGACGTGTCGTGAGGGCGTGGGCGCAGGGGCGGCGCACTAGCCTCATGACGTGCGATGCCCGTGGTGCCTGGCCGACGATGATCGGGTGGTCGATTCGAGAGTGGCCGAGGACGGGACCGCCATCAGACGGCGTCGCGAGTGCGCCGTGTGCGGTCGGCGGTACACCACCTTCGAGCGGATCGATGAGATACCGCTGATGGTCATCAAGCGCTCGGGGGTGCGCCAGCCGTTCGACCGGGGGAAGCTGATCGACGGCCTCCGCTCCGCCACCAAGAACCGGCCCGTCTCCGAGGAGCAGCTCGATGTCCTGGCCCAGGAAGTGGAGGACGAGCTGCGTGAGGACGGGTCGGAACCCAGCTCGGAGCAGGTGGGTCTGGCGGTGCTCGAGCGCCTCCGGGTGCTCGACGAAGTGGCCTATCTCCGCTTCGCCAGTGTGTACAAGGGATTCGAGGGAGTGGACGACTTCCGTCGTGAGGTCGGTCTCCTGACCAAGACCACCGCCCCCAAGCAACCGGAGGCCTAGACGGTGGCCGAGCTCCTGGTCGACCCGCCGCAGCGGGCCCTGGCCATCTACGCCCACCCGGACGACCCCGACGTCTCGTGCGGGGGCACGTTGGCGGCATGGTCCAAGGCGGGCTGCGAGGTCCACATCCTCCTGTGCACCGACGGCGGCAAGGGATCGTCGGACCCGACGACCGACGCTGCCGACCTCATCGCCCGACGGGCGGCCGAGTCGGCCGAGGCTGCCGAACTCCTCGGCATCGCCGGTCTGGCCTGCCTGAACCATCCCGACGGCGAGCTGGTGGACGACCCAGGGCTGCGGGAGGCGCTGGTCGCCGCCGTCAGGTCCTTCCGACCTCAGATCGTCCTCTGTCCCGACCCCACTGCGGTGTTCTTCGGTCAGGACTACTTCAACCACCGCGACCACCGGATCACCGGGATGGCCGCCCTCGACGCCGTGGCCCCGGCGTCCGCGCTGCCGCACTACTTTCCCGAGGCGGGCCCGACCCACCAGGTCTCGACCGTGCTGATGTCGGGCACCCTCGAACCGGACGTGTGGGTGGACATCTCGTCCACCGTGGATCTCAAGAGCGAGGCCGTGGCCTGTCATCGGAGCCAGTTCCCCGATGGCGTGGAGTGGGCCTCCACCGCCGTGCGGTTGGGGGCCGAGGATGCCGGGAGACAGGCCGGGGTGCCCTTCGCCGAGGGATTCAGGAGGCTGCGCCTCGGTGGTTGAGCCGCCGCTCCGCGCGCCGGGACCGGTGCGGGCGCCGAGGCCGGCCCCCATTCCCGAGGAGGCTGAGCGGGTCATCCTCCACGTCGACATGGACGCCTTCTTCGCTTCGGTGGAGGTGCTCGACGATCCCACGTTGGCCGGGCTGCCGGTCATCGTGGGGGGATCGGGGGCCCGCGGGGTGGTGGCGGCCTGCACCTACGAGGCCCGCCGGTTCGGCGTGCACTCGGCCATGCCCTCGTCGGTGGCCCGCCGCCTGTGCCCCCACGCGGTGTTCGTCGACGGCCGGTTCCATCGCTACGTCGAGGAGAGCGCCAAGCTGCACGCCATCTTCCACTCGGTGACACCGCTGGTGGAGGGGATCTCGCTCGACGAGGCGTTCCTCGATGTCACCGGCTCGCGGCAGCTGCTCGGGGACGGTCCCACCATCGCCGAGGCCATCCGGCGGCGGGTCTCCGACGAACTCCACCTCGACTGCTCCGTCGGGATCGGCCGGAGCAAGCTCATGGCCAAGCTGGCCTCGAAGGCGGCCAAGCCCTCGGCATCGCCTTCGGGGGTCACGGCCGGCGCCGGCATCGTCGTCGTGCCCGCCGACGCCGAGCTGGCATTCCTGCACCCGCTGCCGGTCCGGGCCCTCTGGGGGGTGGGACCGGTCACCGGGCGACGGTTGGAGTCGCTCGGGATCCTCACCGTCGGTGATATCGCCGCGCTGCCGGAGGGGGCCCTCCAGCGCTTTCTCGGGGTGGCCCAGGGCACCCACCTGGCCGAGTTGGCCCGGGGCCACGACCCCCGTCCCGTCGTGCCCGAGCAGGAGGCCAAGTCGATCGGCCACGAGGAGACCTTCGCCTCGGACCTCTGGGACCGGGGGGTCCTGCACGGCCACCTCCTGCGCATGGTGGACGCCTCGGCCACCGCCCTGCGCGGCGCAGAGCTGGCCGCCCGGACCATCACCGTGAAGGTGAAGTTCGCCGACTTCTCCATGATCACCCGGTCGCACTCGCTGGCCTCACCCGTCGATGCCTCACCGGCCATCGGTGCCGTGGCCAGCGCCCTGTTGGAATCGGTCCCCCTGGATCAGGGCATCCGCCTGCTCGGTGTGAGCCTGTCCGGATTCGGGGACACCGACGGTGGACAGCAGCTGACCCTCGACCTCGGCCTCGGCCTCGAGCCGGGCAGGGCCGCGGATCCGGACGACAGGCCCCCCGCATCGGCCGACCGCCTGATGCGGGCCCAGGAGGAGGCCGAGCGGATCCAGGGCTCATGGGCCACGGTCACATCGGCGGTCGACGCCATCCGGGCCCGCTACGGGGGCTCGTCGGTCGGTCCAGCCTCCCTGGTGGGGGCGGACGGACTGCGCGTGCGCCGCCGCGGAGAGGCCCAATGGGGCCCGACGGCGCCAGGCGGGGGAGATAATGGTGATCAATGACCCGGCACCTTGTAATATGGTTCCGGTGTCTGGTCAACAGTGCAGTGTCCGGAGGATGAACGATCCAGTGGATGCGGCATGTTTTCGAGTGGGGGATGCGCGAGGATGAAGTCAGCGATCGCCGCTGGACACGGAGTTGGGTGGAGGGGACGAGTTCTTGCCGCTCTCTGAGCACGAACAACGCATTCTGCACGAGTTGGAGCAGTCCCTCTACCAGGAGGATCCCGGCTTCGCGGAACGGGTGCGCTCGGAGACCGTGTACCGGCACGCCGGTCGCTACTGCATCTGGTCGGCCCTGGTATTCGTGGCCGCACTGGTCTTCATGTTCCTCACATTCTCACGCTCGGTGGTGCTGGGGTTCGTGGGTGTGGTGGTCATGTTCCTCTCCGGTGTGGTGTTCGCCAACAACGCACGGCGGATGGGCAAGGCGGGGATCGACGACATCTCCCGGTCCCTCCACAGCCGCAACCTGAGCAACTCGGTGCACGACCCGCGTGACTGGATCCGCGGTCGGTTCCACCGCGACGATTGACCGGACCGCCTGCCGGGCCCTCTGACCGGACTGTCTGAACCACCGTTGTCGAACCTCCCTCCCGAGGATCGCGTGGGTCCGGGGGATCGGGTGTGGCCGGCCGGCGTGGTCGCCCCCGTGGTCCTGGCCGTGGACATCGGCGGCACCAAGATGGCGGCCGCCATCGTCGACCCGTCCGGAGGCATCGTGGCCGACGGTCGGACCCCGACCCCGTCCACGTCCGATCCGGAGGAGGTGTTCGACGCCCTGGTGGCGTTGACCGAACGGGTGCGGTCGGCCACCACCACGGCACCCGTGGTGTGCGGCGTGGGGTGCGGTGGGCCGATGACGGCCGGCGGGGAGACCGTGAGTCCCCTCAACATCGGCGCCTGGGTCCGGTTCCCCCTGCGGGAGCGCCTGGCCGAGCGGGCCGGGCTCACTGTTGCCGTGGACAACGACGCCAAGGCCCTGGCCCTCGGGGAAGGCTGGCTGGGAGCGGCCCGGGGCTCGGACAACTACATGGCCATGGTGGTGTCCACCGGGGTGGGGGGAGGCCTGGTGGTCGACGGCCGGCTCCTCGACGGCGAGGACGGCAACGCCGGCCACATCGGGCACGTGGTGGTCGAGCCCGAGGGGCGCCCGTGCGTGTGCGGAGGCCGGGGCTGTCTCGAGGCCGAGGCGTCGGGGCGGTCCATCGAGCAGATGACCGGGCACCCCGCCGCCGAGGCTGCCGAGCACGTGCGCAGGCGCACCGGCACGCTGGTGGGACGGGCGGTGGCCTCGATGGCCAATCTCCTCGACGTCGAGTTGACGGTGGTGGCGGGCTCGGTGGCCCTGGGCTTCGGCGCCCCCTTCTTCGAGGCCGCCCAGCAGGAGCTGTCGGACCGGGCCCGTCTGGACTTCTCCCGGTCGGCCCGGATCGTGCCGGGGGGCTTGGGCGCCCAGGGGCCCCTGGTGGGGGCGGCCGCGGTGGGACGGAGGGCCCACGAGGCACTGTTCCCGATGACCGGGACCGCCTGATGGCCGGCACCGGCCCGCCGCCGCGGGCGTTCGGTGCCGTGGCGCGGGTGGTGGCGTGCCGACCCGACCTGTGGTGGACGGCCCTCGGCGTCCTCCGGCGACTGGCCGCACCAGGGTGGTGGCGGTCCGGACCGTTCCTCCCCCTGCCCGACGGCCCGTTGTGGCGGTTCCGGATGGTCACCGCCTACGGCAGGCCCGACGCCGTGCCGGAGCGCGCCGACGTGGTCTCCTACCTCGAGTGGTGCCGGTCCACAGCCCCGGCACGTCGTCTCCGGCCCGGGCCCGTGGGGCCGGCGGGAGCAGGGGACCGCCGGGACCCGAGCCGATCGGGCTAATTTCCGGAGTGATGGATCGACGGTCGAACCACCAGGCGACCACGACGGCTTCGGGGGGATCGGCCCCGGGCTCACCGGCCGCCGTCCGCTCGCCCATGTCACCGTCGAGGCGGGCGCTGGTCCTCAACGCCACCTTCGAGCCACTGGGCATCGTGTCGTCCCGACGGGCCGTGCTGCTGGTGCTCGACACCAAGGCCGAGCTGGTCCACACCACCGAACGGGTGTTCCGGGCCGAGCGGCTCACCGTCCCCGAGCCCTCCGTGGTCCGCCTGGTCCGCTACGTCCAGGTGCCTCGGCACTACCGGGTGGCGGTGAACCGAAGGACGGTGTTCGCCCGGGACGGGTCACGCTGCCAGTACTGCGGGTCGGCGGCGGAGAACCTCGACCATGTCATCCCCCGGAGCAAGGGGGGTCCCCACACCTGGGAGAACGTGGTGGCGGCGTGCCGGCGTTGCAATACGCGCAAAGAGGACCGACTGCCCCACGAGGCGGGCATGACGCTGCGGTCGACGCCCGTGGCGCCCCGCCACCGGGTCCAGCTGTTGGCGCTGTGCGGTGGGGCCAGTGAGGACTGGAGCACCTACCTCGGGCCCGCCACCGATCCCCGCCACCAGCTGACGGCCTGAGCCCGCCGGGGCCCGGGACCGTGGTGAGGAGGGCGTGACCGATGCCCGCTGAGTGGAGGGTCGAGGAACGGACCGAGCCGGGGGCATCGCTGCACGGCTCCTGGCCGACGGTGGCCGAGGATCCCGGACGGCGGACCGTGGCGCTCTGCCGGGTGACCGACACCTGCCTCGTCCTCGGCTCGACGCAGTCCGAGCTGGTGGTGGACCGGTCCCGCGTGGAGGCTGCCGGGATCTCGGTGGTCCGCCGCTCGTCGGGCGGGGGAGCGGTCCTGGTCACGCCGGCCGACCCCGTCTGGGTGGACGTGTGGATCCCGGCCGGCGACCCCCTGTGGCATCCCCAGGTCGACCGGGCCTTCGACTGGCTGGGCCGGGCCTGGGTGGAGGCGCTGGCCCGGACCGGGATCTCCGGCCTGACCGCCCACGACCAGGGATTCGTGGCCTGCACCCGCTGGTCGTCGGTGGTGTGCTTCGGCGGGGTGGGGGCCGGCGAGGTGGTCACCGGTGACGGGCGCAAGGTGGTGGGTCTGGCCCAGCGCCGGAACCGGCGGGGAGCGTGGTTCCACAGTGCCTGCGTGCTCCGATGGGAGGCGGCGCCCCTGGTGGAGCTCCTGGCCCTGGACCCCGACGAGCGCCGGGCGGCGGTGATCGGGCTCGAGGGCGCGGTCACGGGGGCGGCCGACCTGGCCGACGGGCTCGGGGTCGCCGCTCCGGACGGCCTGGCGTTGGCCTACTCCCTCATCGCCTCGCTGCCGTAGGCCGGGTCCGCCCGCGGGCGGAGCCCCCACCGGAGCCCCCACTTCGCCCCACCCGGGCCCAATCGACGCCGGGTGGTCCCGCCCTTCCGGTCCGCACCCCCTTGAGCTGGGCTTCCGTAGCTCGTAGCGGCGCAGATCCGGCCTGACCGGCCGGTCCCTCCCCTCGTCGTGGCCCGCGCCGCGCCCGAATCGGCCCCGTTCACCAGGCGCATTTCGTGACGGGGTGGTTGACCAGTGGGGGTATGGGGCGTAAAGTGGCGCAAAGTGGTGTGAAAGGGAGGAACCTGACTCTCAGGTTCTGGGCACTGCGGGGAGCATTGTGGGAGCAATCACCAGTGGCACGGTTCTTCGGCAGGTACGAGCACTCGCTCGACGAGAAGGGAAGGGTGATCCTGCCGTCGAAGTTCCGCGGGCACTTCGAGCACGGGGGCTACCTGACCGAGTACACGGACGGTTGCTTGTCGCTGTGGACGCCGGACCAGTTCGAGCAGCAGATGGAGTCGATGCTGGAGCGGGCCTCCGCATCCAAGAGCGAGCGGAACCTGGCCAGGTTGTGGGCATCGACGTCGCACGAGATGGAGGTCGACCGGCAAGGGCGCATGGCCATCCCGCTCCGACTCCGGGAGTACGCCGGACTGGTGGGCGACGTCCTGGTGCTCGGGGCGATCGATCGGGTGGAACTGTGGAATCGCGAGTCCTGGGACCAGAAGGTCCTGCCCGAGGAGGAGCGACTCACCCAAGGCGACGACGACTGAGTTCCGCCATGCGCCTCCACCTCGTCCGCCATCCTCTCGAAGCGCAGTCCGGGGCCGGAGCCCCGGCCGACGCCGGCCGCGGCCCGGGCCTGGTCAGCGGCCGCGTCAGCCCCGACCACCCGAGTGTCGACCATCCCGCCGACCACGAGCCCTCCGGGGACGGCCGCGCCCTCGCCGGGCACGGACCCGGCGAGAGGAGAGTCATCACCTCGGCGGCGACCTCCGGGACGGCGTCGCCGTTCCGGGACTCGGACGGCTGGCACCGCCCGACGCCCTACGAGTCGGGCCTGGCCGCAGTGGCCCGGCACGACGTCCACATCGAACGAGTCTGGCCCATGCGCAGTCCCTCGACCGGAACCCTGGAAGTATCCTCCTCCGCCTACTTCCAGAGAGATCGTCGCGGTACTCCACCCGCAAGCATCATGCCGGTCGAGGGACTGCAGATGAGCCAGGACTTTCCCCACGAGCCGGTCATGGCCGAGGAGGTGGTGGGCCTGTTCGCCCCGGTGCCCCCCGGCCTCATCCTCGACACCACGCTGGGCGGCGGCGGGCACTCGGCAGCGCTGCTGGCCGCCCATCCCGCTGTCGGCATCCTGGGCATCGACCGGGACCCGGCCGCCGTGGCCGCCGCCACCGACGCGCTGGCCCCCTTCGGACGGCGTGCCATCATCCGGCGGGCGCGCTTCGACTCCCTGGCCCTAGTGGTGGCCGACACCCAGGCCGAGCTGGGAACACCCCTCGAGGAGCGGGGCCTGAGCGGCGTGCTCTTCGACCTCGGGGTGAGCTCGCCCCAACTCGATGTGGCCGAGCGGGGCTTCTCCTACCGTCGGGACGCCGTGCTGGACATGCGGATGGACCCGACCTCGGGGCGCACCGCAGCCGACGTGGTCAACCACTTCGGGGAGGACGAGCTCGTCGAGCTGTTCACCGACAACGGCGAGGGGCGGTTCGCCCGCCGCATCGCCCGCGCCATCATGGCGGCCCGCCCCCTGACCACCACCGGTCAGCTGGCCGACGTGGTGCGGGCCGCCATTCCCGCGGCCACACGGCGCACCGGGGGCCATCCGGCCCGAAGGGTCTTCCAGGCCATCCGCATCGCCGTCAACGAGGAGCTGGACCAGCTGGAGCGGGCCCTCGACGATGCCCTGGCCCTGCTGCGACCGGGCGGCCGCTGCGTGGTCATCTCCTACCACTCGGGCGAGGACCGCCTGGTCAAGACCATCTTCCAGCGGGCTGCCACCGACAACTGCCAGTGCCCCCCCGGCCTGCCCTGTGTGTGCGGGGCCGATCCCCAGTTCCGTCTGGTCGCCCGGGGCTCGCGCCGGCCCTCTGAGGAGGAGGTAGCCCGGAACCGCCGTGCCGAGGCGGCCCGCCTCCGGGTCATCGAACGACTTCCTGCCGCGCTCGACAAGACCAGCGGCGAGGTGGCCTGATGACTCCCGCGGGCACGGCGACAGCGCGGCGCGCCCCGGCCCGTCCGGCTCCCCGCCCAGCGCCGTCGGCCCCCCGCCGGCCGCCGCTGCGCCTGTTCGAGCCCGCCCCCCGCCGCCGGGTCGGTCCCCGGGCCGTGGAGCGCCGCACCGTGTGGCTCTCGGGCCTGCTCATCGTGGGGAGCCTGCTGGCCGTGGTCATCGGGGACGCCTTCGTCACCCAGGGCCAGGTCCGGCTGTCGACGACCCAGCGGGAGCTGGTCGTGGCCGAGGCCGCCCAGAAGAGCCTCCAGGTGGCCGTGGCCCAGAAGGCCGCCCCGCCCGTGGTGGTCGCTCAGGCCAAGAGCCGGGGTCTGGTGGCCGCCACCCAGGTGGTGTACCTGCCCCAGGTGCCCCTCGACGTCCCGCTTCCCGCGCCGCAGATCGTGGCGTCGACGGTGCCGGCCTCGGCTTCGTCGACCCTCCCGGCGGCCAACGACACCCCACCGACACTGCCGGCGGCACCCAAGGCGGCCACGGCATCGTCGGCCTCCACCACGGCGACCACCACGCCGTCGACCACGGCGTCGACCACACCGTCGACCACGGCGACCACCACGCCGTCGACCACCACGTCCGCCCCCACGACGAGCGCCGCGGCCGGGCAGTGAGCCCGTCGATCCTGTTGGGTCGGCGCTCCCGCGCCATGAGGCTGTTCCTGGTGGTCATCTTTCTGGCCCTGGTGGCGCAGCTGGTCAACGTCCAGGAGTTCTCCCACCACCGCTACGCCTCCCTTTCGGCCTCTGAGCTGACCCAGTCCGTGACCGTGCCTGCGGTCCGGGGCGGGATCTATGACCGGAACGGTGAGGTGCTGGCCGAGTCGGTGACCAAGCAGACGGTGGTGGCCGACCCGCAGCTCATCAACCATCCGTGGGCCACGGCCGATGCCCTGGCCCCCGTGCTGGGCCTGGGCTCCGCCAAGCTCCGGGCCGAGCTCACCGAGAACACGGGCTTCGTCTATCTGGCCCACCGGGTGTCCGACAGCGTGGCCACCAGGGTCACCAACCTGGACCTGACCGGCATCAACCTGGTGCCCGAGTCCCAGCGGGTTCAGCCGGACGGCCAGCTGGCCCTCCCCGTCGTGGGCACGGTCAACTGGGCGGGCAACGGTGCATCGGGCCTGGAGTACCAGTACCAGTCGCTGCTCGCCGGCAAGGCCGGCTCCAAGAACCTCATGCAGGCCCCCGACGGGACCACCATCACCGGAACGGGCAAGGCCTCGCAGTCGGCCCAGCCCGGCGACGGGTTGGAGCTGACCATCGACGAGTCCGTCCAGTACGTGGCCGAGCAGGCTCTGGCCGCCGAGGTCACGGCGTCCCACGCCTACAGCGGCACGGCCGTGGTCATGGACGTGAAGACCGGGGACATCCTGGCCATGGCCGACCTCCAGGCCACGACGGGCTCGGCCACCACCGGCGCCGAGCCCGGCGCGGCCACCGGGGCGGTGACGGTGGCCGACACCACGTCCGACCAGTCCACGTCGGGCCCCACCCTGGTGTCCCAGGCCGACACCCTGCCCGCCGGGGTGGAGGAGGCACCGTCCAACACGGCCGTGACCGGCGTCTACGAGCCGGGCTCGGTGTTCAAGCTGGTGACCTTCTCGGCGGCGCTGGCGGCCGGCGTGACCACCCCCACCCAGCCCATCGAGGTGCCGGCGTCACTGCCCATGGGCACCTATACCTTCCACGACGCCGAGGCCCACGGCAACGAGCGCCTCACCGCCAGCAGCATCCTGGCCCAGTCCTCCAACATCGGCACCATCGAGGTGGCCCAGTCGCTGGGTGAGAACCGGCTGCTGGCCCAGATCAGCAATCTCGGGTTCGGCAAGCCGACCGGGCTGAACTTCCCCGGCGAGTCCGAGGGACTGGTGCCCGGGGCCTCGGCCTGGACCGGCACCTCCATCGGTTCCACGCCGATCGGCCAGGACGACGCCGTGACCGCCCAGCAGATCCTCGACGCCTACAACGCCGTGGCCAACGGCGGTGTCTACGTCGCCCCCCGCCTGGTCCGGGGGTTCGTGACGCCGTCGGGGAGCGTCACCGCGGCCAAGGCCTCGCCGAGCCACCGGGTCATCGACCCGACCACCAACGCCGAGCTGGTCCAGATGCTGGAGGGTGTGGTGACCTCGGGCACCGGCACCGAGGCGGCGATCGACGGCTACACCGTGGCCGGGAAGACGGGCACGGCCCAGATTCCCAATCCCAGCAACCTCGGGTACATCTCCGGGGCCTACGTGGGCTCCTTCGCCGGCTTCGCCCCGGCCCAGGACCCCGTGCTCTCGGCCGTCGTGGTCCTCGACCACCCGACGCCCATCTACGGTGGTGCGGTGGCCGCCCCGGTGTTCTCGACGATCATGGCCTATGCCCTCCACCACTACGGCATCCCCACCACTGCCGCCGCCACCACGTCGGCGTCCAACTCGGCAGTGGGGGGCACCGGTAACATCTCGGTGCCGACCGGAGCGACCACGGAAGGGCCCTAGGTGGGCCCCCGCTGGTCGCGACCGTCCCGCCACGCTTCCCTGACCCCCTGGACCCCACCCCCGTGCAGATGACCACGTTGCTCCACGACCTCGACGCGGTCGACGTGCGAGGCGATGCGGCCTCGACGGAGGTCACTTCCATCGAGTTCGACAGCCGTCGGGTCCAGCAAGGCTCGTTGTTCTGCTGCGTGCCCGGCGCCCGTACCGACGGCCACCTGCACGCCGCCGAGGCGGTGGAGCGGGGGGCCCACGCCCTGTTGTGCGACCACCTCCTGGACCTCGACGTGGTCCAGGCCCGGGTGGCCCCCGGCGCCGTGCGGCCGGCGATGGCCTCGATGGCCTCGGCGTTCTACGGCCACCCGTCCCGGTCCCTGCGGATGGTGGGGGTCACCGGCACCAACGGCAAGACCACCGTGACCCACCTGGTGCAGTCCGTCCTGCACCGGGCGGGCATCCCCACCGGGGTCATCGGCACCCTGGCCGGGGAGCGCACCACGCCGGAGGCACCCGACCTCCAGCGCCTGCTGGCGGACTTCCGGACCGAGGGTCGGGAGGCGGTGGCCATGGAGGTGTCCTCCCACGCCCTCACCCAGCACCGGGTGGACGCCATCGTCTTCGAGGTGGCGGCCTTCACCAACCTCAGTCGTGACCACCTCGACCATCACGGCTCCATGGAGGCGTACTACGCGGCCAAGGCCCGGCTGTTCGAGGCGACGAGGGCCGAGACGGCGGTCATCTGCGTGGACGATCCCTGGGGGGCCAGGCTGGCCGCATCGCTGGACGGCCCCGTCGTCGTGCCCGTCCGGGGATCCGAGGCCACCGAGGTCGTGACGGGTGTGGGGTCGACGTCGTTCCGCTGGCGGGGACGTACCGTCACCCTGCCGCTCACCGGGCGGTTCAACGTGAGCAACGCCCTGGTCGCCGCCACCGTGGCCACGGTCCTCGGAGTGGACGAGGACGGTGTGGCCGAGGGCCTGGCCCGTTCGGAACCGGTGCCGGGGCGGATGGAGGTGGTGGTCGCCGAGGACCCCTTCTCGGTCATCGTCGACTACGCCCACACACCGGCCGGCCTCGAGGTGGCGCTGTCGGCGGCACGCGACCTGGCCGGACCGGCCCGCGTGCTCTGCCTGTTCGGCTGCGGAGGGGACCGCGACCAGGGGAAACGACCGGAGATGGGGGAGGTGTCCTCGCGGCTGGCCGATGTGGTGGTGCTCACCTCCGACAACCCGAGGTCAGAGGATCCCCTGGCCATCATCGGCCAGATCCGGGCCGGCCTCGAGGGTGGCGCCGAGGTGGTGGTCGAGCCCGACCGGGCCGAGGCCGTCCGGCTGGCCGTCGGGATGGCCGGCCCCGGCGACGTGGTCCTGTTGGCCGGCAAGGGCCACGAGACCACCCAGAGCGCGGCGGGACACACCCGGCCGTTCGACGACCGGGTGGAGGCGCGGCGCGCCCTGGCCGGACGATCAGGGGGAGCCACGCCGTGATCTCGCTGATGACGTCGGGAGGGGTGGCCCTGTGGGTGGCAGTGCTGTCCACGCCGGTGCTGATCCGTTGGCTCATCAAGAACAACATCGGCCAGCAGATCAGGGAGGACGGCCCCCAGGTCCACATCGCCAAGGCGGGGACCCCGACCATGGGCGGCATCGGCATCGTGGCGGCGGTGGTGCTCGGCTACCTCTGCGCTCACGCCGTCCCCGGGGTCCACTTCTCGCGCTCGGGCGCACTGATCATGCTGGCCATCCTGGGCGCCGCCTCGATCGGCTTCGCCGACGACTGGATCAAGGTCCGGCACCGTCGGAGCCTGGGCCTCAACAAGCGGGCCAAGTTCGGGTCCCAGATCGGCTTGGGACTGCTGTTCGCCCTGTTGGCCGTGTACTGGGCCCACGCCTCGACCACGCTGTCCTTCACCCGGTACGACTCGTTCGGGCTGCACATGGGCACGGCCCTGTGGGTGGCCTGGGCCACGCTGATCATCGCCGCGTTCTCGAACGCGGTGAACCTGACCGACGGCCTCGACGGCCTGGCCGCCGGGTCGTCGACGTTCTGCTTCGCCTGCCTGGCCATCATCGGCTACTGGCAGTACCGGCACTTCACCATCTACCGGGTCCCCGACGCGCTGGACCTGGCTCTTGCCGCGGTGGCCCTGGCCGGTGCCTGCCTGGGCTTCCTGTGGTGGAACGCCGCCCCGGCCAAGATCTTCATGGGGGACACCGGTTCGCTGTCCATCGGATCGGGCCTGGCCGCGCTGTGCCTCCTGATGAACCTGGACCTGCTGCTGGTGGTGATCGGGGGACTGTTCGTGATCGTCACCCTGTCCGTGGTGATCCAGGTGATCAGCTTCCGGGTCTTCCACCGGCGGGTGTTCCGCATGGCCCCCCTGCATCACCACTTCGAACTGATGGGGTGGCCCGAGACCACGGTCATCGTCCGGTTCTGGATCCTGGCCGGGCTGTTCGCCGCCCTCGGGCTGGGGATCTTCTACGGAGACTTCCTCTCGGTGGGTCGGGTCTGATGCCCGCCGGACAGGGTCTGATGCCCGCCGGACAGGGTCTGATGCCCGCCGGACAGGGTCTGATGCCCGCCGGGCCGCGCCGGGCCGGTGCCGTCCCGGCCGGGGGGTTCCACCACCCGGAGGCCCTGGTGAAGGAGGCTAGGGAGATGTGTCGGACCTGGCCTGCCCACCATCTCATCGTCGTCATCGCACCCAGCGGAGGAGAGCACCGTGGCTGATCGAACCACCATCCCCCGGGCGGCGACCAGGGAGCGCCATCCATCCTGGCCGATCGGTGGCGGGCCGAAGCGCCGGCCCACGACGGAGGATCCGGTCCTCGTTGCCGACCCTCCCTCAGGCCGGCGCCCGGGATTTCTCCGCTGGGGCCGCTCGAAGGTTGCTCCGGCGGCAACGGCCAGGGCAACGGCCAGGGCCAACACCACCGCAGGGACGGGGACCGGCGTGCCGACGCCCCTCCACCGGGGCGGCTCCCGGCCCACGGGCTGGATGGACCGGCTGGGGACGGCCCCGGCCATCGCCCTGCTCACCGTGGTCCTGTGCGCCTTCGGCCTCATCATGGTGGGCTCGGCCTCACCGGTGATCTCGCTCAACCTGTACGGGTCGCCCTGGGCCATCTTCATCCGCCAGGTGCTGTGGATGGGCCTCGGGACCGGGGCCCTGCTCATCCTGTCCCGCGTGGACTACCGGAAGTGGCGGACCATCCGGGGCCCGCTGGTGGTGGTCACCATGGGGCTGCTGGTGCTGGTTCTGGTGCCCCACTTCGGCGTCAGCGCCGGGGGGTCGTCGCGGTGGATCGGCTTCGGGTTGTTCCAGCTGCAGCCGTCGGAGCTGATGAAGTTGGCCCTGGCCGTCTTCGCCGCCGACCTGCTCACCCGGCGCGCCGACCGCTCGTCGGAGCCCAAGATGGTCATCGTCCCGGTCCTGGCCGTCCTGGGCATCTCCGGCGTCCTCATCCTGAAGCAGCCGGACATGGGGACCGTCCTGGTCCTCAGCTGCATCGCCTTCGGCATCCTGTTCATGGGCGGGGTCCCCATGGCGCCCATCGTGAAGATCCTGGGCATCTTCGTGGGCCTGGCCATCGTGGTCGGGCTGGCCGACCCCTACCGGCGGGACCGCATCCTCTCGTTCCTCAATCCCGGGGCCAACAAGTCCGGCTCGGGGTACCAGGTGTGGCAGTCGCTCATCGGCCTGGGGTCGGGCCACGTCTTCGGCCTGGGCCTCGGGGGTGGCCGGTCCAAGTGGGGCTTCCTGCCCAATGCCCACACCGCCTTCATCTTCTCGGTGGTCGGGGAGGAGCTCGGCCTGGTGGGGGCGGTCCTCCTCCTCGGACTGTTCTTCGCCCTGGCCTGGTTCGGCCTGCGGGCCGCCACCCGGGCGCCCGACCGGTTCGGCAGTCTGCTGGCCGTGGGCATCACCACCTGGATCACCAGCCAGGCGCTGATCAACGTGGGTGCGGTGATCGGACTCCTCCCGGTCACCGGCATCCCCTTGCCGTTCATCTCCTTCGGCGGGTCGTCGCTGATCATCACCATGGCCGCCGTGGGCATCCTGCTCAACATCGCCTCCCACGAACGGGCGGTGCCCATCCCTCTCGGCCGGCGGCGGCGTACCTCGACGACGTGACCGGCCGCCGGTACGCCCTGGTGGCAGGAGGTGGCACGGCCGGCCACCTGCAGCCGGCCCTGGCCATCGCCGAGGCGCTGGTCTCTGCCGGGCACGATCGTGGCACCATCGAGTTCGTGGGCTCGACGCGCGGCCAGGACCGCCAGGCACTGGAGGGCCGGGGGTTCCCCTTCACCCTGCTCCCCGGACGGGGCATCGTCCGGAGCCTCTCCCCCCGGTCCCTGGCGGCCAACCTCGGCGCGGTGGCCGGCCTGGCCGTGGCCGCCGTACGGGGGATGGCGGTGGTGACCCGGGCCAGGCCGCGGGTGGTGGTGTCCGTGGGCGGGTACGCCTCGTTGGCCGCGTCGTTGGCCGCGGTGGTCGAGAGGGTGCCGCTCGTGCTGGTCAACGTGGATGCCGTGCCCGGTGCGGCCAACCGCCTGCTGGGCCGGTTCGCCCGGGCCTGTGCGGTGGGCTGGGAGGGCAGCTCCCTGCCCCGGGCGGTGGTGACCGGCACGCCGGTGCGACCGGAGATCGCCGGCGTGCGGCGGGGTCCCGACGAGCGCCGAGCCGCCCGGAGGCGCCTCGGCCTCCCCGAGGACCGGCCCACCGTGGCCGTGTTCGGTGGCTCCCTCGGCGCCCACCGGATCAACCGGGCCGTCCTCGACCTCTCGGAGCGGTGGAAGGACCGCGATGACCGGTCGATCTACCACATCGTCGGTCGCCGCGACTGGGACGAGACCCTCGGTGTGGGCCCGGGTGCCGGGCCCGGTCCGACGGGCCTGGCCCTGCGCCGGGTGGCCTACGAGGACCGGATGGACGTGGTCTACGCCTCGGCCGACGTGGTGGTGTGCCGGGCCGGGGCCATGACCGTGGCCGAGCTGGCCGTGGCCGGGGTCCCGTCCATCCTGGTGCCGTTGCCCGGGGCGCCGGGGGACCACCAGACGGCCAACGCCCGGGTGCTGGAGGGGGCCGGCGCTGCCGTGCTGCTGGCCGACGACCGCTGCGACGCCCGGTCCCTGGAGACGGCGCTGGACGGACTGCTGTCCCAGCCGGGGCTGCTCGAGTCGATGGGGCTGGCCGCCGCCGGGCTGGGCCGCCCCGATGCCGCCGCCGCCGGTGCCCGCCTGGTGGAGGCCAGTGCCGCGCCGGCCCGGGACGGCACCGCCGGGGAAGGACTGTGAGCCCCACCGGCCGCGCCGACCTGCTCCGCAGCGGCGACCGGGCGGTCACGGTGCACATCGTGGGCATCGGCGGCGCCGGGATGAGCGCCATCGCCATCGCCCTCGATGCCATGGGGCACACCGTCACCGGCAGCGACCTGAAGGCCTCGGGGGTGACCGAGCGGCTCCAGCGCGCCGGCATCGCCGTGGCCATCGGCCATGCCGCGGCCAACGTGGGCGCCGCCGACCTGGTCACGGTGTCGTCGGCCATTCCCGACAGCAACCCCGAAGTCGGGGAGGCGCGGAGACGGGGCATCGCCGTCCTGTCCCGGGCGGAGTCGCTTGCCGCCATCGCCTCGCTGCGCCGCTGCGTGGCCGTGGCCGGCACCCACGGCAAGACCACCACCGCCTCCATGCTGGCCCTGCTGCTGGTGGAGGCCGGGATCCGGCCCTCATTCCTCATCGGTGGCGATGTCAACGAGATCGGGACCAACGCCGTCTGGGACGAGGGGGAGTGGCTGGTGGTGGAGGCCGACGAGAGCGACGGCACCTTCCTCTCCCTCGTCCCCGACATCGCCGTCGTCACCAATGTGGAGTCCGACCACCTCGACCACTACGGCACCTTCGACGCCGTCCGGTCGGCCTTCGAGGCGTTCGTGGACAGCGCCCGGGACCGTCGGGTGGTGGGCGGGGACGACGAGGTGGCCATGGCCATCGGGCGGTCCAGCGGCGCCGACACCGTCGGCACGGCCCCGGGGTGCACCTACCGGATGGTCGACGTCGAACTGCACCGCAGCGCCCTGGCCTTCGACCTGGTGGGTCCGGCCGGGGATGTCCTCGGGCGGCTGGCCGTCCCGGTCCCCGGGATCCACAACGCCCGCAACGCCGCCGTGGCCGCCGTGGCCGCCCTGGCCATCGGGGTGACCTTCGACACCGTGGCCCGGGCCCTGGCCCGCTTCGCCGGTGTGGCCCGCCGGTTCGAGTTCCGGGGCAGCGTGGACGGCATCACCTACGTGGACGACTACGCCCACCTGCCCAGTGAGGTCCGGGCCGCCCTGGCCGCGGCCCGCAACGGGGGGTGGCCCCGGGTGGTGGCCGTGTTCCAGCCCCATCGCTACAGCCGCACCGCCGAGCTGTGGGCCGAGTTCGGCCGGTCGTTCGGCGACGCCGACGAGGTGGTCGTGACCGACGTCTACGGGGCCGGCGAGGGCCCCGTGCCCGGGGTGACCGGTCGGCTGGTGGCCGACGCCATCCGGCGGGAGGATCCGGGTACGCCCGTGCACTACGTCGCCGGACGATCCGACCTGCGGGCCGCCGTGCTCGGGGTGCTCCGGCCGGGCGACCTGTGCTGCACCCTGGGAGCCGGCGACCTGACCTCCCTCCCCGACGAGATGATGTCCGATGTCGACCGGTGAGGCGGTGGTGACCCGCCACCCGTCACTGGTTGGCCTGGCCCGGTCGCTCGGGGCGGCAGCCGTGTCCGACTACCCGCTGGGAGCACGCACCACCTACCGGGTCGGGGGCACGGCGGCCCTGTTCGAGGAGGTGGCGGACGTGGGGAGGCTGGGCGAGGTGGCGCGGTGCGTGGCCGGGACCGACGTTCCCGTGCTGGTCCTCGGCCGGGGATCGAACATGCTGGTGGCCGACCGCGGCTTCGACGGCCTGGTCATCGCCCTCGGCCCTGCCTTCGACAGAGTGGAGCTGGTGGGCCACGACGTCCGGGCCGGAGCGGCGCTCAGCCTCCCCGTACTGGCCCGACGCACCGCCGCCGCCGGCCTCACCGGCCTGGAGTGGGCCGTAGGCGTACCCGGCTCGGTGGGGGGCGCCATCCGGATGAATGCCGGCGGGCACGGATCGGACACCGCCGCCACCCTGGTCGAGTACGACTGGGTCGACCTCGCCACCGGGTCGGCCGGCACATCGCCCGTCGCGGCGCTCCAGGCCGATTACCGTCGCACCTCCGTGACTCCTGCCCAGGTGGTGACCGGGGGCACGTTCCGGCTCCGGCCGGGCGAACCGGCCGAGGGAGCGGCCGCCATCGCCGAGATCGTCCGGTGGCGCCGGGCCCACCAGCCCGGAGGCAGCAACGCGGGCTCGGTCTTCACCAATCCGGCCGATGACTCGGCGGGGCGGCTGATCGACGCCTGCGGGCTGAAGGGGGTCCGGATCGGGACGGCCGAGGTCTCCGCCAAGCACGCCAACTTCATCCAGGCGGACCCCGGGGGATCGGCCGATGACGTCCGGGCCCTCATCGAGCACGTGCAGGCGGTGGTGGCCGGGGCCACCGGCGTCCAGCTGCGCACCGAGGTCCGCATGGTGGGCTTTCCCGAGCCCGACGAGGCGTCCTCGTGAGGCCCGACGACCCCACCGATCGTCCCGGCGACCCCACCGATCGTCCCGACGGTCCCGGCGAGGGAATCCTCATCGGCGACGAGCTCGCTGCCGATCCCACTGACGATGCCACTGCCGATGCCACGGCCGATCCCGGAACGGACGAGGGTCGGCCGACGATCGATCCCCGCATCCGCCAACGGAGGCTGGCCATCCGGCGCAGCCAGGGACGGAGGCGGCTCCGGTGGATCGGGGGGGTCGTGGTGGCTGCGGTCCTGATCCTGGCGCTGTTCGGCCTGGCCTACACCCCGTGGTTCGGCGCCCAGGCGGTCAGCGTGACCGGAAGCCACCCCCATACCCCGGATGCCGCCATCGTGGACGCCGCCGGGCTCCAGCACCATCCGCCCCTGATCAGCGTCAATCCGGGGGCCATCTCCAAAAAGGTGGAGTCGCTGCCCTTCATCGCCACCGCCCGCGTCCGGCGCCATTGGCCCGACGGCGTGCAGATCGCCGTGACCGAGCGGGTGCCGGTCGTCCAGATGGCCGGACCAGGCACCTCGTGGTCCCTGCTCGACGGACACGGTCGCACGCTCGAGGTGGTGCCGGACCGGCTCCCCGCCCTGGTGGTCTACATCGTCCATACCCCCACCGCCGGCATCCCCCCCGCCGCCCTCGGGAGGTCGCTGCCCGCCGCGGCCGGTCCCGGTCTCGAGGTCAGCCGGACCCTGCCCCCGGCCTTCTCGTCCCAGGTGGTCTCCGTCACCGTGGCCGCCGACGGCTCCATCAGCATGGCCCTCGATTCGGGGATCTCCGTCCTCTTCGGAACGGACGACGATCGCACGGCGAAGTATGAGGACATCGCCTCC
>Ga0181534_10000501_pt1 | contig 27174 bp, 29 predicted proteins | sample PEATcosm2014_Bin_37_FD_119758 | JGI IMG/M metagenome (GOLD analysis project Ga0181534, IMG submission 119758) | Peatland microbial communities from MTU Mesocosm Facility, Houghton, MI, USA - PEATcosm2014_Bin17_10_metaG | ecosystem: Environmental > Terrestrial > Soil > Wetlands > Peat | place...
CATGCTGGCCGGCGACGACGCGCCTGAAGACATTTTGCGCAGCGTCAAGCACGGTCTCTACGCAGTCAACTTCGGCGGCGGCCAGGTCGACATCACCAACGGAAAGTTTGTCTTCTCCGCATCCGAGGCCTACCTGATCGAAGACGGTAAGGTGACCGCGCCGGTGCGCGACGCCACGCTGATCGGCAACGGCCCCGAGGCGCGCAAATATGTCTCGATGGTGGGCAATGACCTCAAGCTCGACGAAGGCATCGGCACCTGCGGCAAAGACGGCCAGTCCGTTCCCGTCGGCGTCGGTATGCCGACAATCAAGCTGGACAAAATGACCGTCGGCGGAACGGGAAGATAGCTTGTTTGTTCCGTCGGGTCGATCAGTCGGATCCTCTGCTACAAATCGTAAGGTATACAATGTATACACGAGGTAAAGTCATGGCTTCCAGCATGGTACATATCCGTGTAAACGGCGAAGTGAAAGATCAAGCAGCCGAGGCGTTGGCGACTATGGGGCTGACCGTCTCCGATGCAGTGCGAATCCTGCTAACGCGTATTGCTGCGGAAAAAGCCATGCCGTTTGAAGTGCGCGTCCCCAACAGCGCCACCTTGGCGGCCATCGAGGCGGGAGAACGCGGCGAAGTCACGCGGGCCGTGAGCGTTGCAGCGATGATGGCAGACCTGAATGAGAACGATTGAGTGGACCTCAGCTTTCAAGCCCGACTATAAGCGAACCACCGCGACGCCCCGTCACAAAGAGATCGAGACGCTGCTCTCGCTAATCGCGGGCCATTTGGCCAACGACGAGCCACTTCCGGAAAAGCACCGCGACCACCCTCTCGGCGGCAACTGGAAAGGCCACCGCGAATGTCACATGAAGCCTGATCTACTGCTGATCTATAAGCTTCCAGATGCGAATACCCTGCGCCTGGTGCGAATGGGTTCGCACAGCGAACTGTTTGCGAAATAGGGCGCGGCGGTTCGTCGTGTGACTGGCAAAAGCGGCCAGTCCATCCCCGTCGGCGTCGGCATGCCGACCATCAAGCTGGACAAAATGACCGTCGGCGGCACGGGAAGGTAGCGGGGCATAGGGTTGAAATTATCTCAATTTTGAGATATAATAAAGCATGTGCTGGTCGGTAGAAATGCTGAACGATACCGTTCAGGCGGAGATCGACGCACTCCCGCCAGACATGCAGGCGAAATTCCTGCAAATTTCTGGCATGATTCGCGAACATGGCTTGGCAAACGTCGGGCAACCGCATGTGAAACACGTTCGCGGCAAGCTTTGGGAGATGCGCCTCAAAGGCAGGGACGGCATCTCGCGAGCACTCTACGTCACCGCGATTGGCAGGCGGGTTGTCGTGGTAAGAGCATTTGTGAAGAAGACACAAGAGATTCCAGAAGGTGAAATCAATCTGGCATTGAAGCGCGCACAGGAGGTTCTATGACGATTCCATTCGAAGTATTCAAGGCAAGAATGCTGGCTAACCCAGAAGTCAAGCGCGAATACGACGCGCTGGAGCAGGAGTTTGCAATTGCCTCAGAGCTGATTCGCGCTCGTGCCCGCGCAGGCCTCTCCCAAGTTGAGCTTGCTGAGCGCATGGGCACCAGCCAATCGGCGATCGCCCGGCTCGAAAGCGGCCGCACCCTGCCTAGTGCCAAGACGCTGCTTCGCTTTGCCGAAGCCACCGGATCAAAAGTCGAACTGCGCTTGACCGCGGCGTAACGGAATTAAGCCGTATCGAGTTAGTCGTCGGCACACAGGAAGGTAGAGGCCGTCTGCAATTCGAATGCCAGCAGAGGTAAACTGCTTATGGCCTTTTGAACCGGGGTGACTAATGCAATTCAGCCAAATCATTGAACTTGTAAAAATCGTGCTCGAATGCTTGATCGTTGGATTGGGCTGGGTATTTGTCCGCCGGCTGGAGCAGATCAAATCCGAAGTTGCCCGCCACTCCGACTTCAGCCGGAAATGGGCAGATCTGTTCTTTGATACCGCGAATGCGCTCATGATTTCGGTCGAGCGCATAGTGACCTATGCTTCCCTCATAACCTCCGACAAGGACGGGAGGTCCCCCAATAGTGCGGAATGGGGTAAGCAGATGAGCAATGCATTCGAAGTTTTTGTTGAGAATAAATACCGAATCAGCAGACTTTCTGCGCTTGCCTCAACGAAGGGACAGGCATCCGCGAGGGCGGCGGATGAACTCTATGACAGCGTTGCAGAACTTCTCCGCACGAAGCGGGCGGATATAGCGGAACTCTTGGAAAAGATCAACACATTCAACAGGTCCGTGAGAGAAGCACACTCAGAGATGATCGCGTCGCGGCGAAACTCGCAGTAGCGGGTGCCCTAGGTTCCTCGCATTTGGGAACCTGGGAACCTTCCGGGTTAGTCGAGATCGCCAACTCTAGAATCCGTGTTCATCGCAATTCATGAGGAAGAGATCGAATCGCCCGCCTCACGCCGCATCCTCAAACTTGACCGTCACGCGCCGCCCCAGCGCTGAGGCGATATTCACGAGCGCATCAATCGAGAACCGCGAAATGCGGCCGCGCAGCAGATCGTTGATGCGCGGCTGCGTAACGCCGCAATGCTTCGCGGCCTGGGCCTGCGTCCAGCCATTCTGCTGGATGATTTGCTCAATCTCGTCCATCAGTTCAGACCGCAAGGTCAGGTTCGCGGACTCTTCCGGGCTCTCCGCAATCGCATCCCATACATTGGCGAATCTCTGCCGTTTCAAGTCGCTCATGGTTCCCCTCGCATCAGTTGCTTGAACCGCCGCTTGGCGATCTCTTTATCCGGCTTGGAAGTTTGCATCGTCTTTTTCTGGAAAGCATGCAAGACATAGACTGCATCTGCCAGGCGGGCCGTATAAATCACCCGGTAGATTCCTGAATCGTCTCGGACGCGAATCTCCTCAACGCGCTTGCCTATATCAGGCATCGGCTTGAAACTGTCCGGCATCTTCCCCTGTTGCACCTTGGCAAGCTGGCGGCCTGCGTCCTGACGGGCATCCTTGGGGAAAGCACTCAGCGCCTTCAAGGAATCGCCCAGGAACTCGACCGGCTTCATGTATAGATTATATCTATTCAGATATAAAATGCAACTAATTTTCTCGGTCCAGACGAGCAGGGTCTAATGCGGAAAGCGAGGTAAACTGAAAACAGGAGGAGCCTGCCATGACCTAGTTACGCAACTGCGTACAGGAGTTTGTCATGAGCCGTTCCTACCGCCGCCCCTATGCGGCGATCACAGGTCTTTCTAGCGCTAGATGGGACAAGCAGATGGCCCACCGTGGAGTTCGCCGGAAGCAGAATCTGGCGCTCAAAACCTGCACCGACTACGAAAACCTTCTTCTTCCCCACGGGCTTGAGTGTCATTGGAACGACACCTACAACTGGGGACGAGATGGCGCACAATGCTATATCGAGTGGATGCGCGATTCGCGCGAGCCTTTCTTCCGCAGGTGGTACCAAAAAATTCTGCGCAAGTAGTCGCGCCAGCAAATCAATAGCTTGAATCCATGCGCGACAGAGCACAGCCGCGCGGATCAACTGCACCTTAGGCTATACTTTCCTCGACACCATGTCAGGATCTTCTATGGTACCCGCTCGCCTGCTCGTTCGCGCAACTCGATTTCTCTTTGCCCTCGCATGGGTTCTGACGGCGTGGAACTCCACCGCCGCACAGGCTCCAGCGCACGAGGATGGCAGCCAGAAAATCTCCGGATTTGCTGTTATCGATCGTGTGATCACGACGGGCGCTACGCCTGTCTTCCGCGCCGATGGATATACGATGCGCATGAATACCGGAACTGCGGTGCGGTTCCTAAAAGCCCCGGCCTCGCCAAGTCAGGTTGATACGAATCTCTGGGTCCGCTACCAAGGCACTCGCAACGAACAGGGCGAGGTTGTTTTGAGCGCCGCCGAATTCATCAAGCCCAAGCTGCACAAGCCCAAGCGAGACCCCAAGGTATCCCTAGCGCAGGTAACAACCTTCCCGCACGGAGGCATGATCGATTTCGACGGCAGCTTTCGCACCGATCAGGTCAAGTACAGGATGGAGGATGCCGGTGGTGCGTGCGGCACTCGTTGGTATCCGGTGCCGGAAAACGCTGCACTGCAAGAGCGTGTGCGGCGGGTAGGCGTGAGCGTCGTGCCGCAATATCAGCGCGATCTGCCCGACGATGACCCTGCGAAGATGCACTTTCGGTTCTACGCCATCGAAGAGGAGCATATACGCTCCGGCATGGGTTGCGACGACGGGCTGGTCCTGGTCCCGGCCTCGGTCGTAGCGCGCATGCAGAACGACAGCCAGCTTGCCGCGGTGCTGGCCGACGGGGTGTCTGCGAATCTGCAGCAACAGAACGCGCGCCTCCAGTTGGATATGGAATTGATCGAGGCGGCAGGAGCTATCGGTGTTGGGTTTCCTGCGGCCTTAACCGGCGAGACGATTGCATCGGCTGTGCTCTCTCGCAAGATGGAAGAGCAGCGCGGACGCATGGCCCTGGCCCTGATGGCGGATGCGGGGTTCGATCCGTGGCAAGCGCCTGAGGCATGGCGCATACTGGCTCTGCGGCAGTTGCCGAAGAATCTCTCAAAGCTTAAATATCCGGCGCGGAGCCAGTACCAATTGGAGATTCTCCAGTTACAGTACAAACATGCAGCGAACACAGCTAACACACAGGCAGCAGATCCATCTACGTCGCCGCGATAGGTCTCTTAGATCTCGTTTTCCTCGTTGCCCGGCGTCCCAGATCCGGATTCCCGATTTACCTGTGCCCGTAACTCGTGAAAACGTAATCAGCTGACTTCACTGCCGTGTGGCACGCGTACCCGCACTTGGCGTCGTTGCCTTGCGGCGGCTTGTCTTTCAAGTTGCCGGGCCTGAACGTATCTGTCGCCGCGTCATACTCGAAGACGCCGTAACCCCATCCGCCGCTGTCGGCGAACCTCCTGCTGTCCTTGACCATTAAATCAACGTCATGCTGGGCGCCAGGAATCGTCGGCGCACCGGGTTCACCGGCATTCACTTTCGCGTTCCAGTGGATCTTCACCATCTTGGCGCCATCCGGAAATGGCTTGCCGTTCCCCGGTATGCCCGCCTTATAGGCGTTGATCATCGCAGGATTCCCGAGGATCGCAGCGACCGCACCCCCGTTATGGCTGATGGAGATCACCGGCCAGCTTTCGTATCCCTTGACCTCAGAGAACGCTAGGCCATTTTGTATTTTTAGAGCGTATTTGTCCTGCGTGGAATGGACGGCCTGTGGCTGTGACGGGACTGCTGTGAAGGCGGAGGCAGCGTTGTGGCTGGGAATGCTGTGGATGTATCGCGCAAGCTTCCAGGTGTCGCTATCGGAAATGCCCGACTTCCAGGCTGGCATGCCGGTGAGGCGAACTCCGTTCTGTATGATCCAAAACAGTTCCGCGTCGCTCCAGTGCTGCACGTGCGCCGAGCCTAGGTCCATCGCAGGCGGGGCCATGCTGCGCCCCACGTTCGTGTCTCCGCGCGCATCCGCACCGTGGCATTCGGCGCAAGATCCAAGAAAGACTTCCTGGCCCTGGCTCACGACCTCATCCGTCTCAGGCAGCGGGTTCTGCATCTTGCCCGCCTCCAATGGAATAGTAACGTCTTTCGCCGCGTTGGCCAGGTTGGTCTCGTCCTGGGAAGGCTGTTTGCCTGCCGAGCAGCCTTGAAGCAAAGCGCCAAGCATTGCACCCATCGCACAAAGCATCAACTTGTGTTTTAGCGACCCGCGGCCATCCCCTCCGCACCGCCCGCCAATCCACGGCAAGCTCACCGATAGTTCAGGCATCGTGTGTTCTCCTTCACAAAGAGATTTTTCCAAGCCAGATATGACGCGCATCTGCAACGTTGCGATTAAGCCAGAGATGAGGGGCGCAAAACAATTGGATGAAGGTATCGACCGGTACCTTCGTATCAAGTGTGCCGGGTACCCAGGTTAGTCGAGAGACGCGATCTGCGGCGCGTACCGCGCGAACGCTGCCTGTGACACTTGCGGAAGTGTCACAAGCTAGGCCTACCGTGCGCTCACCTTCAGGTACTGTCTACGCAGTGCACCTCAGGAGGTCATTCATGCCCGGGCGAACTTTCCGCAGCATCCTCACTCTCTTTGTTATCACCCTTGCTTCGTCAACCTTCGCCCTCACCCAATCCTCGGATTCAGCAGTCGATATTCCTGCCTCCAGCACCACAGACATCTGGTCGCTCGCACAGTCGGCTGGCTCTTCCAAGGACAAGCTCTTCGTCGTCACCGTTGACCAGCCTGACCGCCGGCAAACTTGTCACATCCGGTCCTTCACCGATGAAAAGCTCGTCTGCTCCCGCGCCATCGGAAGTCCGCGCACGTACCTGCCGCAGCAAGTCGCTGCCCTCATCCTTCCCGGTGACGAGGACTTGAGGCGCGAATTGATGATTGAACTCAACGGCGGTCTGGGTGCGGCGATCTGGGGCACTATCGTTCTAGCCCCTATTTGCCCTCTTTGCGCCGTGGCCACAGGCATCGTCGCTTTCGGATTCTTCAGCTTTGCCGGGGCTGTCGCTTTTACAGACGACCAACCGGACCAACTACTCTACCTTGCTCCAGGGCAAAAGCTGAGTGGCAAGCTCGGCTATGTGAAGCGTTGACGGCTCCGTTGGCAGATTAGTCGTGAAACGCGATCTGCGGCGCGTACCGCGCAAAGTGTTCCCGGTACCTGTGTACACGATGCAAGTCATCTGGTTAATTGCCGGTCGAGCGCAGCCCGCCTGCCGTAGTAACATGGTCGCAGCCTGAGTACTCAAATTTCAGCCGGACCGGGACCCCCTCCCAACGCTGACCGGAAAGACAATCCAATGGGATTTTTTGCTCACCTGTTCTATCCCTGGGGCCTGATCCTCCAGGGGCTGGCGGTCCTCCACTTTATCCGGAGGCGGCCGGACAACTATTGGCTTTATCTCATCATTTTCCTCGGCCCGCCTGGCGCGCTCATCTATCTCTTCGCCGAAGCGCTGCCGGATATTGGACTGGTGGGCCAGGGATTCAAGGTTTTTCCCCGGCGCAAGCGGATCGGCCAGCTCCGGGTTGCGATCCTCGACAATCCTTCCGGCGGCAACTACGAAGAGCTGGGAAACCTGTACCTGGACGACGGCAAGCTGCCGCAGGCGCGCGCGGCTTTTGACAAAGCTATCGCCGCGCGCGTCGATACCCTGGACACCTTTTACCGGCGCGGGGTCTGTGCCGTGTTGATGGGCGATGCCGCAGCCGCGCTGCCGGATCTGGAACGCGTCGTCGGCAAAGAGCCGGATTACGATTTCCGCCGCGCCGCCGGCTTGCTGGCCCAGGCCTATGCGCTTTCCGGGCAGAAAGAGAAGGCTGAAGCGCTTTTCCGGAAGACGGTTATTACCTCTACTCTTTCAGAGACTTACCTAAATTTCGCCGACTTGCTGGCCTCCGAGGGGCACAATGCCGAAGCGCGCACCTGGGCGCAGATGGTGCTGGCCAAGAAGCCAACCATGCCCGGCTACCTGCGCAGACGGGAAAGGCCGTGGTTTCGCCGCGCCGGCAAGCTGCTGAACCAGTTACCCAAGTGATCGATGCGCCGGTTAAAAGTGAGCGGTCTTCCTCAGAATGGGTTGCCTTGGGGCGTGGAGATAAGGGACACTGGGGTATGGCTAAAATTCGTGTCTTTGCCTCTTTGCTATTCTGCCTCCTCTGCGCATCCCCGTTCTTTTGCTACGGACAATCCTCGAAGAAGAAGGATGTCATGAAGTATCTGAACAAAGGCAATGAGGAAATCGACTTTGCGCTCTTTCCCGGCCAGGCCGAGCCTTCAAAGGATTTAATCAATCTCCTCGATCGCCAGGCGAAGTGGGATTATAAGAAACCCGATGCCCTGAATCCTACGGGAATGCACATTGAATTCAACAAGGTCAAAGAGCAGGAAACGCAACCGGAGGGTACACCGGCACGGTACCGGGTTCTTGTGGAGGGCGCGCCGGAACACAAGATCTTTTCTCTGGATACGTGGCCGGTAGACAAGTCTTCCCTCGATCTCTCCAACAACTCAACCGATATTTATGTGAATTCACAGGGATTATTGATGAAGCACAAGCCGGCCCCCGAGCAGGAGTCGAGCTTGAAATCCGAGGATGAGGTCGAAGTATCGCCTGTGACCATTACCGGAGAACCGATGCGTTATGTCTTCTCCAGCCGGGATGGGCAGTTGCAGGTCTATGGCACGCTGGTTCCGCATCCACTCTCCGCGCTTGAAGAAGGATGCCGGATTGAGGTGAGAATCTCGCAGCCGGACGCGACTGCCGTGATTATCGATATTGATGGATTTCCGGCAAGGGCGAAGATTCCAGTGGTGATTGAGTCGGGGAATGCCCCAGCAGTCAACCAGGTTCTGACGACCAACGCGGATGGCCACGCCGCTATTGCTGCGCTTCCCTATGTGCCCGGCAAGACGGAAGGCAAGCTGAAGGTGTCTGCAGAGGGTCCGGGTTGCCTGCCGTCGGTGGTGTTGCCCTGGGGTCCGTTGACGCCGAAAGCTGATGCCGCCCCGAAAAAACCGTAACCTGACTCACCTGAAGGCGTCTTCCGAACGCAATGACAGTTCACCATCGCCCGCAGAAGTTTCCGCGGGCGATTCTCATGCGCTATTTCATCGCAGCGGCAAGCTGCGGGATCATCCTTCGCGCGCGGCTGCGCAGGGCGGGAGTTTTGTCGTGCCGAGCGCTTTCCAGCAGGAGCATAGCTTCGTCGCGCAACTCCGCCTCGGCGATAGCGAGGATCGCGAAGGCCTCCAACGAGATGGCGCGAATTGCTATGCGCTCATCTTCGAGCAGAGCGCGCACCGGCACTACGAGACTCATGCGCTGCCGGCGGGTTATCGCATTGTTCGCCGCAGCAAGCGCAATATAGCCTCGCGCCTGCCATTGATCGAGCGGAATTTCTGTAATGAGGTCGATGAGCAGATCGGCATACCTGCTGAGGATGCCCGGTTCGCGGGCGCTGACGCGTCGCGCGAGGTCGGCTGCGCAACGGCGGGTAAAGAGATCGGGCGAGAGAATCTCCTTCATCAACTCGCGGATCGCGGCGCGGCGCGGCGGTGGCACGAGCAGAAACTCCCGCATCGCGGCATCCCCATCGGCGTCTTTCCAACTGCGCTGCGTAGCCATCCAGCCCCCTTGCAGCGCAAGTATAGAGGGCGCAGGGCAGCGGAGAAAACACGCTGAATTCCGTGCGGCAATTCCATCTCCGTATATGATCAAGATGTAGATTCCTCTGACTCAAACCACGTGCCGAAACTGTGCTGTGGAACCCAGTGAAGGACCGCTGATTCAGGTTTGGCTGGTTCCGGTCTCCATGCTGCATTGTGGTGTGATTGGGCGCGGCGTGCCGCTGGAGTTCCCCGCGTGGCGGCTTTCGAGATTGAGAGTCAAAGGAAGAGGCGCCCTTGATGAGCTGAGGATTTGAAGCAGCCAGGTTTCTTGTGTTCCTATTTTCCCCAGGCAGTAATACAAAAGCCGAGTATCCGTGGAGACGATCTCCGATGATCACATCTGAAGGCGGGCGAGGGGTTGGTCCAGAAGCTATGCGGGGCCTGGGAACTCCGAAGGGCAGTCCTTCAATCCATCTCGATGCTTTACGCGGGTTTGCTGCTTTTTCCGTCTTACTCAACCACTGGCGCGACGTTTTTTTCGTGGACTATCCGGAACTGGGGCGTCACGATCCCTTCACTGCTGTTGCATATCTCGCCACTGGCTTGGGACACCAGTGGGTTATTGTGTTTTTTGTGATGAGCGGTTACCTGGTGGGCGGCAGCGTTCTTCGAGCAGTAGGCTCTGGACGCTGGACGTGGCGTGGCTATTTATTGACGCGCCTGACCCGGCTTTACATCGTGCTGCTTCCGGCTCTGCTGCTGGGCGGAGCCGCGGACTGGGCGGGCATGCATGTGGCAGGCTCGGACGCTCTATACAGCGGCCATGCGGGCGGGCATACCTTCAACGCAGATGTTCACTCCACATTGTCGCTGCCAACTCTGGCGGCCAACGGCCTCTTTCTCCAAGGGATTGCCTTGCCGGGAATGGCCGGGAAGCGTGTTCCCACATTCGGGTCGAACGGCCCACTGTGGAGCCTGTGCAACGAGTTTTGGTATTACATCGTCTTCCCGATGATGATTCTTACGCTGGACGGCAGGAAGAAATCCTGGCTGGCGCGCGCAGGCTACGGCGCGGCAGTGCTGGCGCTGGTATGGTTTGTTGGTCCTTCCATTGCATTGCTGGGCATACCCTGGCTGATGGGAGTATTGATACCGTACCTGCCGCGCCTGCCAGCACTCGGGCCGTGGCTGCGCGACAGCGCTATCGTCACTGTTTTGGGCCTGCTTGCCGCCGGCCTGGCGTTTGCTAAGACCCGGCCGGGCCTGGGCAGCGATCTGGCGCTCGGCGCGATTGTTACGTTGCTGATCTGGGTCACGCTGCACTGCGCCACCGCTCCCGTGCCCGGCGCTTATGCCTGGATCGCGCAAAGATCGGCGCACAGCTCTTACACCCTTTACCTGATTCATGTTCCTGTGTTGCTTTTTTTCAAGGCCTGGTTCCAGTTACCGCGTGCGATACCCAGCGTGTCGGTCTTGCTGGTGAGCGCGGGAGTGCTGGCGGCGATTGTGCTCTACGCGCAACTGATCTATGAGGTCTTTGAGAAGAACACCGCCCGTGTGCGCGATTGGATCAAGCCGTATGTGATGGGGAGCCCGAAGAGGGCCGAGCGCGCCGCTTGAAGGATGGCTGCGAGATGAACCTGTGATGCGCTGGAAGAGCTTCAAGTGTCTCACGTCGTGAGGGCCGTTAAAGCTCTTCCAGTGTTGATCGGTGGAGCTACTTCTGCGCAGTCAGTGTGCTCTTTTCTGACGACGGCGGATTTACCTGCGCGTTCAGGTAATCCGTGAGGTCGTTGATGTCCTGCTGGGTGCCGACCATTGGCGGCATGAAGTGGCGATACGGCGAGTCGGGCTTGTAGTCGTGGAGCATGGTGATGAAGTTACCGATATTCTGGCGGTCGCGCCCGGCTAACAGCACCTTGATGGGACGATAGCCTTCGAGGGTATGGCAGGAGGCGCACTCGCCGCGGAAGATGGCTTCGCCACGGGAGTAGCTGCTGGGTGGTACGGTGCCGTCGCCGTTCCAGACCCAATCGGAGTGAGCGGGGACGGCGCAGGGAATTGCAGGGCATGTCTTGTCCATGTAAGCGAATTGAGTCAGGTAGCCTTCCTGATTGATGCGGGCCACATACGGAACGCGGACGCCGTTCGAGTACATCCAGCGGCCAATAACGTAGGGTTTGCGCAGCATCTCGCGGGAGTATTCTCCGGCTCCGGTAGCGATGAGCGCCAGCAGCAGCACTGCCATGGCGTGCGAGGGATTGAAGTCCAACGGGCTACGGTATGCGAGGAAATAAGCGACGCCGATGATGGTAGCCGAGGTGACAATGATGACCAGAGCCATGCGGGTGACGGCGGAGAAGGTTCCGGCGTTGATGGTGTCAATGCCCAGCGTGAGCAATGCCTGCTGCGATGCGGGAACCATCAGGTAATACCAGATCATCAGGAAGGGCATGGCGACGAAGGACGGAACGAGCCATTTGACGCTCCACTTTACCAGGCTTGTCTTAAGCTCAGGCTGCTTGTCGCCGTCGATGCGGCTGGCGGTAATGAGCGCCCAGACACCGGCCAGCGAAGCGCAGACACAGCAGCGCAACAAGAGGCTCGGCCAGTAAGTGGGGTTGAAGAAGGCGTTCCAGAATTTGCTGGCTTCCTGTCCGGTTCCGGCAACACCGATCCAGGTATCGCCGGGCGTGAGCATGAAGGAGAGAATGCCGTTGATGATGATGAGCGTGAAGGCTGACGCGACTGCGTAGACCCAGCCGACGGTGAGGTGCAACTTTTCGTCGATCTTGCCCCAGGTGCTGTAGTAGACGGCGATGGTGGACAACTCGATCATGAAGAAGACCCACTCGATGGCCCAGCCGAAGACGAAGTTATGAATGAGCGTGCTGGTGGCCTCGGGGTGGGTGAGTCCGATGGCGAACCAGATGCCAACGCCGCTGACCGTGCCAAAGACCGCCGTGACGATGAGGAAGAATTTGGAGTGGCTGGCCAGTTGCGCCATCCAGTCGGCGCGCAGCTTGGGGTCGGTCATGCGCATGGCTTTGCGCTCGGCCATCGGCAGGTAAAGCCCTCCGCCGACGGCGAACTGCGAGATCATCACATGATAGATGGCGATCAGGCCGATCACCCAGCCCGACCCGAGATGCGGAATGTCCCAGAATGGATAGTTCATTTGTAACTCCAGTGAACAGTGGACAGCGGACAGATGACAGCGGTCAACTGGCTTCGGTCTTCAGCCCTTTCAACATGGTGAAGAGCATTTTGCCGACCTCGTGCGAAAGGCTCTCCGCCTGGTCGAGAAATTTGGAATCTCCCAGGCCCAATGCGCGGGCAATTGCCAATTGCGTTTGCAACTCACAATTTGATCCGCGCGCGATACCTAGAAACTGCCTAAACTCGCGAGTGTTCAATCTTCCTTGACCTTCGGCTATATTGCTTGGGATTGAAACTGATGATCTCCTCAACTGGCTGGTGAGTCCGAAAATCTCCTCGCGCGGGAAGCCTCCGGTAAGCCGATAGATCGCAACTGTCAATTCCATTGACCTTTGCCAGACTTGAAGATCGCGAAAGGACTGGACTATCGGTTTGCTCATTTGACCACCCGAGACTTGGTTGAATGCCGTTGATCGTTTCTGTCCACTGTTCACTGCCATCTGTCCACTGTTACCGAATCACCCAATAGCCGATGACCGTGGTGGACAGGAGCAGAATGACTGCGATCAGCCCAAAATAGTGCGCTGCGCGGGCACGTTGGCCGGATTCCCGCTTCGTGTCGTAGAAGGGAATCAAGAGCCAGAGCGTGATGCCGAGCGTGAAGAGAAGAATGCCGGCGATCTCGCCTGCCTCGCCGGGAAGAATGCCGCCGAGAACCTTGAGCATCTCAAAGGGACTCATGAAATACCACTCGGGGTGAATGCCGACCGGTGCGGGCGCCAACGGATCAAAGGCTTTGCCCAGGGACCAGGGAAAGACCGAGGCCAAGAGCGCGAGAATGTTGAGCGAGATCAGCCACATCGCTAGATCCTTGCGCAGGAAGTTGGGCATGAAAGGCATTGCTTTGCGCTCTTCTGGGGGCAACGCTTCAACCGACGGTGGAACGGCGTTGCCGTGACGCTGCACCAGCCAGAGATGGAAGCCGAGCAGTGGCAGGAACAACGCGGGCAGCACTACGACGTGGAGCGCGAAGAAGCGCTGGACGGTGAATTCTGTAACTTCGGGGCCGCCACGCAACATGCCGGCAACGAGCGGGCCGACGTAAGGAATGGCGTTGGGAATCTCCAGGCCGACCTTGGTGGCAAAGTAGCTCAGCTCGTCCATGGGCAGCAGATAGCCGCTGAAGCCGAATACCGAAGCGATTCCCAGAAGCGCCATGCCGCTGAGCCAGCCGAACTCGCGGGGCTTGCGGTAAGCCTTCATAAAGTAGACCGAGAACATGTGTACCAGGATGGCGAAGATCATCAGGTTGGCCGACCAGGAGTGGGCCGAACGGATGAGCCAGCCGAAGTGCATCACGAAGGTGATCTGGCGGACGGACTCGAAGGCATCCGCGCCGGGCCGGTAGTAGACCAAGAGCAGAACGCCGGTGAAGCACTGCACCAGAAAGAGAAAGAGCGAAATGCCGCCCCAGTAATACCAGAAGGACTGCGCGTGAACGGGGACGGTTTTGTGGCGCGCAAAGGCTGCCAGCTCAGTGAGGCCGAGCCGCTCGTCAACCCAATCGTATACGGAGGTAGTGATGGTCTTTGAACTCATGCCAGTTATCCTTTTGCTTTACGCGCGGGAGACCTCGACGCCGGTGTCGTTGACTGCAACTTTGAAGAGCTTGAGCGGCTTGGGCGGCGGGCCGCTGACGTTGGCGCCGGTGTACGGGTCGTAGACGCCGCCGTGGCAGGCGCAATGAATGCGGTCGGCCTGCGGCTCGTATTGCACCGTGCAGCCGAGATGCGTACAGACGGCGGTCAACGAAACCCAGCGGCCGTCCTGGTGATGAATCAGCATCGCCGGGGCGCTGCCGAATTTGAACATCAAGACCGAGCCGAGCGGGAGCTTCTGCGCGTCCTTGAGCGTGACCTCGGTGACGGCGGTCGCATTCATTGCCATCTCTTCCGGCGAGGCCAGGTAACGGTAGATGGGGTAGGCGAGGGCCGCGGTATAGAGCAGCCCCGCCGCGCCGGCCGCGGTTAAAAAGGCGCGCCGCGTAGTCTGCTCGCCGGGATCTTCCACAATATTGGGTGAAATCACTTTTTCTTGGCTCATGGTATTTGTCCGGCAGAGTTAGGCCGCGCCCTCCATGGTTTTTTGTGCGCCTGCGACCACGGAGATCAGCCAGCCAATGACGCCCAATCCCGCGACAAAGAGGACCAGGAAGATGCCGACGACGCTCCAGTTGGTGACTACGACTCGATCCCACACGTCATAGCCTTTGCTGAGCAGGGTGAGGTCGCGCACACCGTCGCGATAGACAGTGAATGTGATCTCAGTGAGGACTGCTACCAAGACGACCGTCCAGCCGAGCCACGCGGCGAAGATTTTGCCGAAGCCAGCGACTAGGCCGAGGATGATGGCGATAGCGACCAGCGCCAGCCATCCATAACCGGCGAGACCGAAGTATTTGTAGAGGGGGTGCGTGGCAAAGCCTATCTTCACCGCATTCGGCTGTACGTTGGCGGCCCACAATCCGGCGGCTAGGTACACCACACCACAGAATGCGGCCAGCTTGCCGCCGAGTCCCGAGAGGAACTTCTTTTCGTCTGCCGTGAAGGTCGAGCGACTGCTGAGATAGACCAGCCACAGGCCGCCGATGAAGAAGCCGCCGGCCAGCATCAGCAGCCAGCGCGGGGTTAGCGTGGGGTCGCCGGTGGGCAAATACGCACCCGCCGCCGAGGCGGAGTACATCTGCCGCCAGACCTCGGGGCGCAGCATCAATGTCATATTGGTTGAGAGCAGCCGGGCGATGAAGCCTGCCATCACCCACGCCGAAAGCCCCACCCACCAAGCAGATTTGCCGGCTTCGAGTCGCGCAGTGAAGCGGTAAAGCAGCCAGTAAGTGATGGTGAGGATGACGATGATCGAGATCCAGTAGAGGCCGATCAGCACACTGCTGGTGTAGAGGGCGCGGCCATAGAGCACCTGCGCAAAGAGCAGCGGCGGAACGCCCAGGTTGATCACGTAGGTCATCACTACAGTAAGCCTGCGAGCCAGCGCCCGCGCTACCACACGCGACGAACCGCTGAAGAGGCTGAGGATTACAGCCAATAACAGGCCACCCAGCAGCATCTCAACAGCGACAAAATGCAGCGACAGCGTAACGATATGCAGCAGCTTGAAGAGCCATATCGGCGCCGGCAAGGGGATTGGATCTACAGCGGGAAATGCTTGCATGATGTTCTGCATCTTCCTTTCACTCTCCGCAGAGGGTGCGAACGGCAATGACCAACAGCCGGGGCAATCATAAATCTTGGGCAAAACCAGAACGGGGCAAAATCCGCCAAAGCCTTGATGGGGAGTGCCAGATATGCTGTTGTCACAGGCAGCGTCCCATTTCCGCACAACTTTTTGCTTGAAAGCAGAGACTTGACAGGCATTTTGGACCATTTATCTCCAATTTCATTTCAAGCCATACCCTACTTTTTCCCGGCACGAGGGTCTGTGACCTAAAACACACCACTTTGTGACTCGCTGGGCTACGCTGCTGACAAGGTTTTTACGTTGGCCGGCAGCAGGAAGCCCCTGAACGGCCCGCGCACCTTGCGGATGGAAACTGTGCGACGGAGCGAAGGCGCCAAACGAGCCAATTCGTCGATGCAACTGACGCGCGCGGCCGATTACGCGGTGCGCGTGATGGTCTACCTCGCGTCTTTGCCCGCGGAGGAACGCGTGTTGCTGCCCGCGCTGGCCGCGGCCACCGGAACCCCGGAGAGCTTTCTTTCCAAAGTGCTGCAGGCGCTTTCTCGCGCGGACTTGATCACCTCGCGGCGGGGCCATTCCGGAGGCTTTGCGATTTTGCTGCGCGGGCGCGCAGCCTCGATGCGCGAGGTCATCGAAGCCATCGACGGGCCGCTCAATTTGAATCTTTGCCTAACCTCAGGGGAGCTTTGCGCGCGCGAGGCATCGTGCCCTGCGCACCCGGTTTGGGTGCGGGCGCAGCAGGCGATGATTGATGTTCTGGATACCGCGCTGATCGCGGAGATGGCCGCGCAGCGATTCGCCCGCCCGCCGCGCTCGTCCGCCCCGTTCACTGAACTGAAGATCATCAATCAATGAGGCGCGGTTGGGCCTTGCGTTATTGAATGGTTTACCGCCATCGCAGAGAGAATCAATATTCTTTGCGTTTGAGCACCCAAACGGACAAGGCAAGTGCGGCACCGGCCATGACCACAGATGCCGCGATCGCGGCCCAGGGCATCGGCGACGTGACCGGATAGCAGATCAGGCTCAAAGCGCGCAGCGGGCTGAGGCGTGAGATCGCATCGAATCTGGATTGCAATAGAAACACTATGGTCCAAATGAAAGAATCGCCTATAAAATGCCATATTTCGTCGAGCAGGCAGGCCAGCAACACAGCAATAGCATAAATTGGCAGGTCGCACAGGATAACGCGCGCAATGTATGTGAATGCCTGCAGTGCGTTCACCGGTCCCGGAGAGAGATACAGGGTGTAGCTCGCCATGATTAGAATCAGGATGCATGTAAGAACCGCGCCCAGGCCGGCACGCGTAAAAAGCAACCGCCGGCGCGATACCGGAAGAGAGAGCGTGAAGAGCATTGAGCCATGAAAGCCCGATGTTGCGCCGTAGAGAGTTTGGCTGTTGATGCCCGAGCCTGCAAGATAAATGGCCGAAAAGATGTAGAGAAAGACCGTGCCCAGATGAGTCCCCATCCACAGACGCGATGCGATTGCTGCCGGCGATACTCCTGTGGAGGGCATCCAGAAAGGCGTAAGCCAGATCAGCAGTGTTGATCCAACCAGAAAAGCAAAGCGCCAACGTATTTCAAGCCAAGCTTTGAACCAAAGCATCACTTCCCCCTCACGTGATCCAGAAACAATTCCTTGAGTGTTATAGGCCGAACTTCAACCGAGCTTGCGCCAAGCGCGCGTAGCCGATTCAACAGTGCGTCAACATTGAGATGTGCGAGCAGAGATGCCGTTCGGCCATGCCGGCGTAAATGATCAATGTCCGGCAAGGTAGAAAGTTCCGGAGGCGGCTCTTGATCGAAGACCAGTAGGATTCGCTTGTATTGCGATTTCAGATCGTCGAGCACGCCGTCGATGACCACTTGCCCTTCATCGAGGATGCAAACGCGGTCGCAGATTTGTTCCACCTCAGCTAACTGGTGCGATGAGAAGAAAATCGTAGTTCCATCGGTCGCTGCCAGGTCTGCAAGCTCCTTGAGAATTTCTTCTGTCATCGCAGGGTCCAACCCGCTGGTGGGTTCATCCATGAGGAGCAGCTCAGCACCGCGCGCCATCGCCAGCAGCAACATCAATTGCGTACGCATTCCTTTGGAGAGCTTCGGAACCGGCTTTTCCAGAGGCAACTGGAAGAGTTCGAGATATTTTTCTTCCAGGTCGCGCCGCCATTGCGGAAAGAATGGACGCGTAAACCGAATCATCTGGCCGACGGTCATGTAGTTGTACAGTTCCTTGTCTTCGCTTACGAATCCCAGCCGGCGGCGCGCGGCAATGGCTGAGGACTCCGAGGTGATTACATCGCCGAAGAGCCGGATTTCGCCTGCGTCCGGTCGACGCATTCCCAATAGCAGCTTCAGCGTTGTTGTTTTCCCGGCGCCGTTGCGGCCCAAGAAGCCATAGATTGACCCGCGCGGCACCTCGATATCGAGTCCCTGCAAGGCAGGCTTGCCACTGTAGCTCTTCGCAAGCCCGTGTGTGGCGATAACAATGTCGTTCATGTGCGTCTCCGCTCTGCGGTTGTTTCGTCCATCAGCCGCGCAAGTTCGTCCTCGAATGTTCGGCGCAGTTCCGGCTCGGAGAGACCGAGCGCTTTTGCTTTCATCAGGGCAGGCCGCAAAATCTCGCCGGCCTTGCAAATCTCAGCAGTCTTCGAGGAATTCGCTCTTGAACCCGCAACGAATACTCCTGAGCCATGCCGGACCTCAACGACGCCTTCCCGCTCCAATTCGCGATAGGCTCGGGCCACCGTGTTAGGGTTCATCGCCAACTCCTCGGCTATCTGCCGGATTGTGGGCAACTGCTCCCCTTCGCGGCTTGCGCCGGTATCCACGGCATGCTTGATCTGCTCCATCAATTGCTGATAGATCGGTACGCCGGAAGAAAAGTTGATCCGCAGGTTCATTTAAGTGTCTAGTCTATTAATACACTTCACTCATGTCAAGAGAAATCTTCAAAGAGCAGACTCAAAGATCTACCAGAGGGTCTTGCTCCAGACTTTTCTCCACCTTTAGGTCGATACTTGCCCCCATCCTGCCTCCTATACTGAAACGCATGGTTCAGGCATTACGTGCGACCACTTTCCTCGGACTGCTGGCGGTAGGGTTTCCCTGCCTTGTTTCCGCTCAGGCCACAGCTTCCGGCGCCCTTCCTCTTGCGCAAAACGCGGCTCAACCGGGAGCGTTACCTGCTCAATCAATGGGCGGCGTCAATACCGGCCCGCCACACGCTATCCAGCTCGACGAGCACAAACGGCCGATCACCGCCGGGGGTTTTGTGCCCACCGGCCCGGTTGTCTTTGAAGACATCTCGGAGAAGGCCGGATTGACCCGCTGGACCCACAAGATGGGAACGTCTGACAAGAAATACATCATCGAGACCGATGGCTCGGGCGTGGGGCTGATCGACTACGACAACGATGGCTGGCTCGATATCTATGTGGTCAATGGTTCGACCTTCGACGCGCTCGACGGCAAGGAAACGCCGCCCCACGCCGCGCTCTTCCATAACAACCATGACGGGACATTTACCGATGTGGCCGCGAAGGCCGGCGTGACCAATGACCGCTGGGGCTTTGGCGTGGCTATTGCCGACTACGATAACGACGGCTGGCCGGATATCTTTGTATCTAACTGGGGAAAGAATCGCCTCTACCACAATAACCACGACGGAACCTTTACCGATGTTGGCGGGAAGGCAGGCATTACTCTCGGCAACTGGTCGAGCGGCGCGACCTGGGGCGATTATGATGGCGACGGGCGGCTCGATCTTTTTGTTGCCGGATACGTTCACTTCGACCGCAATAATCTGCCCACCGGAGGCGAGAACGGCGTCTCCTATTCCTTCTGTACTTTCCGCGGCGAGCCGGTCAACTGCGGCCCGCGCGGATTGAAGGGCGAGCCGGACCACCTCTTCCATAACAACGGCGACGGCACATTTACCGATGTCAGCGAGAAAGCCGGCGTGGCCGACAAGCCCGGTTACTACGGTCTGAGCGCCGTTTTTGTAGACATCAACAACGACGGCAAGCCGGACCTACTGGTCGCCGATGACTCCACGCCGAATTATTTGTATCTAAACAAGGGTGACGGAACCTTCGAAGACGATAGCTATGCCTCTGGCTACGCGCTGAATGAATCCGGGCGGGAGACTGCCTCGATGGGCATTGCCGTCGGCGATTACCAGAACAACGGCATGGTCGATGTCTTTAACACTACTTTTTCGGATGATTACAAGCCCTTCTATCGCAATGAGGGCGATGCCAACTTTACCGATATAAGTTATGAGTTAGGAATAGCAGAGCTATCGGTGCCATTTCTCGGCTGGGGCGACGCATTCATCGACTACGACAACGATGGATGGAAAGATCTGCTGATGGCCGACGGTCACGTTTACCCGCAGGTGGATAAGCATTCCTGGGGCACAAGCTGGGCGCAGCGCCCGCTGCTCTTCCATAACCTCGGCGGCAAGAAGTTTAAGAATATTCCGGCGGTAGAAGGCACCGGCCTTGCGGATGTGATTGCCGGGCGTGGCATGGCCGTTGGCGATCTATTCAACGATGGCAAGCTGGACGCGGTGATCAATGTCGAAGACGGTCACCCGGTGCTTCTGCGCAATGTTTCGCCGGATAAGAATCATTGGCTGGAGTTAAAGCTGGTGGGCGGAGCGAAATCGCCGCGCGATGCAATTGGGGCGACGGTCTATCTCACCGCCAACGGGATGAGACAGCGAGCCGATGTACTGAGCGGCGGCAGTTATCTTTCGACCAATGATCCCAGGCCGCATTTCGGGTTGGGGCCGGCGACTACGGTGGACGAAATCGAGATCCATTGGCCAAGCGGTAAGGTAGAGAAGTTCACTGTGCCGGGAGTTGACCGGATTGTTACCCTCACCGAGGGTACGGGCAAGTAACATCTCGGATTTAACTCAGGGGCTGGGAATGCGACTGCATCCCGGCCCTTTGTTTGTGTCGTAGATGTTGCCGCACCTCTTACATGCATCACGATCCGCATTGTTAGTGTTATCTAATTTTCGAATATAGTCTTCGATTCAGCGGCACGGCCACCGTTTCTTTACAGACGAATAGATACGCGCCAATCGTTCAAGCGAAACAGTGCCGCAGACAGCCTTCCCACATAAGAACAGTTCCCCAGTGGGAAAATCCCGTGTCTTTCAACATGATTACGCCCTTTGCCGCGCACTCTTCGCTCATGGAGCAGGCGTTAGCGCCGATGGAAGCAGCAAGAGCGGTGCTATGCGATTGTGCGGCACGATGCGCAGGATGGCCGCAGCCCAAGACGTTGGATGCCGTATTCGGCAGGATGGCTTGGCCAGCGGAATGCGGGCCGTGAGTGACGTACAGAAATGTGCGCGGAAAATCTGGGAGGAGAGAATCGATGAAAGGACTTTTGATTGGCGCAGTGGTATTGGCTTTGGGAGGAATTCCAGTCATGGCGCAGAGCCTGGAAGATCTGAACATACAGATCCACGGCTATGCGACGCAGGGATTTCTGTACACCACGCAGAACAATATTTTTACCACCAGTTCGAGCGACGGCAGTCCGGCGTGGACCGAGGCGGTGGTGAATATCAGCGCGCAACCGACCCCCAAGCTACGCATTGGTGTGCAGGGCAGATATTTTCTGCTGGGAAACTTCGGCAACGCCATCACGTTGGACTGGGCGGCGGCAGATTACAAGGCTAACGAGAAATTTGGCGTACGCTTCGGTAAGGTGAAGGTTCCCTCTGGCCTGTTCAACGAGACGCAGGATATCGATCCCTCGTATATGTGGTCTCTGCTGCCTCAAGGAAATTACCCGATTACCAGCCGCAATTCAATACTGGCGGACTACGGAGGCGTCGTCTATGGCACTCTCAAGCTGGGCGCAAAAGCTGGCAAACTCGAATACCGGGGATGGGGCGGTGAGTCGGTTATCGGAGCCGATGACGGCTACTGGATTACCTTCCGGGAAGAAGGAATTGCTTTCCCCGATGGGGTTAACGAAATCAATTCAGGGGCTGCCCTTCATTGGAAGACTCCAATCTCCGGCCTTATGCTTGGTGCATCATTGTCCCGGGTTAACGCGTCAAGCGGGCGATTGGTCGACACATATGTTGTGCCCGCAGGTCCGAGCCAGGGTGTGACCATTACCACTCCAGGGACTCTCGTCCTTAGCACAAGTAACACGCCAAACTTCTTCGGCCGCTATGAGAAGAATCGCTTCATGGTGGCCGCCGAATATGAGCGCCAGGATGGAAGCCTGGTGCTGCAAGGGCTTTCCCCGGTGCCGGACAGATACGACATTCGGTCATGGTACGGAATGGCCAGCTATAAGGTGACAGACAAGCTGTCCGCCGGAGTTTATGCGACTCAGTATTTCGATGTCCAGACCGCCCAGGGTCCAGCGCGTTACTTCAAAGATTGGGTAATCTCCGGACGTTACGACTTCAACCAATTCCTCTACGCCAAGGCCGAAGAGCACGTCATCGACGGCACGGCGGTTGGCTTTGACGCGGATTTGAACCCCAACGGCCTCCAGCCAAACACCAAACTCACCGTTCTGAAAATCGGCGTGAGCTTCTAACGCGGACGAAAGGAGAAAATTGCAATGAAAAAGATTGTGTATGCATTCTTGCTTGTAGCGTCCGCGTCGCTTTTCGCCGTTGATACGCAAGCGCAAGTGGTCATAATCGCCAATCCCAGCGTGAAGTCATCGGATGTGGCCAAGAGCGACATTCGCGATGTCTTCACCGGCGCGGCATCCAGTTTCAAGGATGGTTCCCAGGTAACCCCTGTTTTGCTGAAGGGCGGCGCGGCCAATGATGAATTTCTCTCAGCCTATGTAGGCAAAAACGATACGGCCTTCAAGGCAAGCTGGCGGAGCCTGGTCTTTTCCGGGCAGGCATCGATGCCCAAGAGCTTGGATAGCGACGCGGCGGTAGTGGAGTTTGTAGCGCACAACGCAGGCGCAGTCGGCTACATCAGCAAGGCAACCCCACACGAAGGCGTAAAAGTTCTGACGGTCAGGTGAAAGCTATGTTTGCGAATATGATGATCAAAACGCGAATCCTTGGAATCCTGGCGATTCTATGTGGCGGCTATCTGCTGATATTGGGGATGGTGCAGATCTCCGCCACATCGACCCACAGCCGGATGGCGCAGATTTCGACTTCTCTCTTTCCGGCAGCGTTGCGCATGCAGGAGGCGGAAGCGGCCTTCGAGCGCATGAAGAAGCACTACGGCGACGCGGTGGTGCTTCAGGATGCAGGTTCGCTCAAGAACGCCGACAAAGATGCGGAGAGCGTGGATGGAGCGCTTACAACAGTGAAGGATGCCTTGGTGTCCTCGCCGGAGCTAGGCAGGCAGGCCGATGCTCTGCTCGCGCAGTTTACCGCTCTGCGCGCCCGCGATCACGACACCTACACGGCAATTCTGGGGGCCACGGGCGGACCCAGCGACGAGATGATGTCGCAGGTGGGCGCGCTGGGCAAGGACAATAAAGCGCTGACCGACACAATGGGCCAGTTTGATAAGTCCATCGCTTCGGGCTTCCAAAAAGAGCTGGATGCTGTGGATGCCAACTCTGTTCGCACCCGGATTGGCGGATTGGTGATGCTGGTTTTTGCGCTGCTCAGTTGCGCCGCTGCATGGTGGATTGTTCAATCCAAGGTCGTGCTCCCGTTGCGCTCATTGGCAACCTACATGCAGGACATTGCCGAGGGCGAAGGAGACCTGACCCGCCGCATAGCGGTTGAAGGAAAAAATGAAATTGACGAAGTCGGCATCTGGTTCAATGTGTTCATTGGCCGCGTAGAAGAGATTGTGCAGCGCGTGACTGCCAATGCGAAGTTGCTCAGCCAGGCCACCGAAGAACTGGCGCAAACGGCCCGGGAAACCGCCTCACAGGCGGCACAGCAGCAGCAACAGGCCGCACGCATCTCCGTCACCATGAATGAGATGTCCACGGCCGTGCAGGAGATTAGCCAAACCACGCAGAACGCCGCCGTGGATGCCCGTAAGGCAGAAGAAAGCGCGCACTCTGGCGGCTTGACCGTGCAAACTACAGTCAGCACCATTGGCCAGCTACTGAAAGCGAACAAAGAGACTTCGACAAAGATTGAGGAGCTGGGCCGTTCCAGCGACGCCATCGGCAGGATCATCAGCGTCATTGATGAAATTGCAGGACAGACCAATCTGCTTGCGCTCAATGCATCGATCGAAGCGGCGCGCGCTGGCGTTCACGGTCGCGGGTTTGCAGTTGTTGCGGGCGAAGTGCGCCGCCTCGCCGAGCGCACCAGCGAGGCAACCAAGGAGATCGATGAGACGGTGCGCGCCATCCAGCAAGGAACCGGCGAAGCGGTTGAGGCTATGCGCTCCAGCATGAGCCATGTGCAAAGCGGTGTTGACTCGGCGAACTCGGCCGGCGAAGCGCTCTCCAGCATCATTCATGGCTCTGAGTCCGTGCAGAAGATGGTGACGCAGATTGCCGCCGCGGCAACCGAGCAATCCTATGCGACCCAATCCGTTACTACCAACGTAAACGATATTGCCGCAATCATCGAGCAGACCGCGGCCAGCTCGGAGCACTCGGTGGAGGCCTGCCAGCAACTCGCAAGCCTCGCCAATGAGTTGTCTATGCTGGTGGGCTCCTTCAAGGTAAGCCCGCTCGAAGAGCATAGTCAGGCAGGCCATATGAGAGGTTGAACACTTCACTGAATCGACAGCTCGCCACCGGAAATTTGTCAACGGGCAGGACTATACGGCAGATTTTTCTATGGCCAGAATCACAAATTTGCAAATTTTGGCCGAAAGTGTTTCAATCGCACTATTGAAACAGGGGTGCTCCACTTGATGGGGCTGAGAAATACCCTCGAACCCGATCCGGATAATACCGGCGTGGGAAGTTTCCGAAACGAATCGCACTTTATTCGACAATCGGAGCAAGCGCTCTCCTGTTTCTTGAATTTTGAAACGCGGGGAGTATATGCTGGCCTTCGTATTCGCAGTAGCTAGAGTTCTTCTTCCTGATAATTTGTCTTTGCTAGGCCGTGCCTCTGTGCGGACGTCGTCCTACACGGCATGCGTCATTAAGGCGCTCGCTCTGTGTGCCGTCTTCTGCGGCATCCGATTCGGACTTGCGCAAACCACTACGCAGACTGTGGCCGCACCGCCAAGCTCCAGTACAAACGCGCAAGTCGCCGCATCCCCTCAGCATGTCCAGCCCGTGACCACCACCGTCGTGGTCCACGGCGAAATCAATGATAGTTATCTTCCGGAGGCAATCACTGTGGGAACCCTTGACGGCGCAAGTCTTCAGCAGACGCCGCTCTCAGCGACCGTGGTTACGCGCGAATTGTTGAATGACCAAGGCGCGCGCTTGCTCTCCGATGTAGTGAAGAACGATGCCTCTATCGGTGAAGATTACGCACCGGTTGGCTACTACGGCGACTTCGAAATTCGCGGCTTTACGATCGATCTGGCTAGTGGGCTGGAAATCAACGGCATGAGTATTGCCGGTGAGCAGGACGTGCCTCTGGAAAACAAAGAACGTGTCGAGTTCCTCAAGGGCATCGCCGGCGTGGAAAGCGGCGTAGCCGCTGCCGGCGGGCTGATTGATTATGTGACAAAGCGGCCAGCCGCGATCAATGCTGTCGATCTGGCCACGGATCATCGAGGAAGCACCTATGGCGATGTTGATTTGGGACGGTTTTTCGGGAGTCGGAAACAAATAGGCGCGCGCGTCAATCTTGCCGGCGAAAAGATTGAGAGCTATGTGAACGATGCGGATGGTTGGCGCGCCGTCGGCACAAGCGCAGCCGACTGGAAGCTAAGTCCGAAAGCGATCCTGAAGGGAGACTTCGAATACCAGCATAAGCTGGAACGCTCAGTCTGCGGCTATCAACTGCTTGGTGGAACCACCCTGCCCGACCTCGACAAAATCTATCCATCCACAATGCTGGGTGAGCAGTCCTGGGCCAAACCGAACACGTTCGACACCTTCAATACGGGTTCACGGTTTGATTACGACCTTCAAGGTGGATGGAAAGCCTTCGCCGCTCTGAGCCTTAGCCATTCGTTGATCGATGACAATGTGGTCTATGCCTACGGTTGTAGTTATGAGGCGCTCTGCGCGGGCAACGGCGGCACAGCCCCTGACTATTTCTTTGCACCCGATGGCGGTTACGATATCTACGATTATCGCGATCCCGGTGAACTGCGCATCAACGCGCAGGCTGAGGCCCTGGCAACCGGCCAGATCAAGACAGGTGTTATAAGCCACGATATTATCGGCGGTGGAGAGTTATTCCGTCGGAGTGTGCAGCAGCCTGGGTATTACACGGTGGACAACCCTTCAACGACGGCCGTTGCAGACGGAGCAGTGTACGACTATGTTGGTTCAGAGAATATATATCAACCGATCACGACGTTCCCAATGGAGAATCCTCATCAGTTTGCCGGGCCTCGTAGACTCTATGAAGACGATCATCAATCTGCCGCGGTCATTCAGGATCGGATTCATCTTCCCGGCCATATTCAACTTCTGGCAGGCGGACGCGAAGACTTTTTGCGCGACGATAACTACTCCCTTTGTGCTACTAACCCACAGTGCGCCTCGGCAATATTGACAGACAAGCACATCTGGCTGCCACAATACGCTGCCACCGTTACTCCTATAAATTCCCTGACATTATACGGAAACTATGGGGTGCTTCTCTCGCTTGGCCTGCAAGCCCCGTGGTGGACAGCGAACGGGAGCTTGTTTCTTGATCCGTTCCTGACCCGCCAGACGGAGGTGGGAGCGAAGTATGCGCCAGGACAACGCATCCTTTTGACTACGGCCTTCTTTCGTATGAGCGCTCCGTTTTTTTATCCGGAAGATCTGGGCAGCAATGCGTCCTGTTCTCCGGGTTCAACTACATCAAGCGCAGCTCCACTTTGTTTTCTCTCGCAAGGCCACGAAACGCACGACGGTATCGAGGTAAATGCAGAAGGCAAGGCCACGAACTGGATGCGACTAACCGCATCTGCGGCCGCAATCCGCGCACTCTCTGAGAATACCGGCACACCGAGCTTTGATAACAAGCAGGTGCTGAATGTTCCGCATCTGCGAACAACCATGTTTGCGGATCTGGCGCTGCCGCACGCGAATGGATTGCACCTGATGCCGGGATGGAGTTACACCGGGCGCAAGGAAGCGACGCGCGATGACTTGGTAAGTGTCTCCGGCTATAACATCTTCAATCTGGGCGCGCGATATACGCCCGGCGGTGAAGGCGGGCATGTAACGCTGCGGATCTATGCCGATAACATCCTCGACAAACGTTACTGGAAAGACACCGGCGCGAGTTATGGAGACACATTTATCCATTTGGGCGCACCAACGACAGTACGGCTCTCAGCCCACTACAATTTCTGAACGATAGGAATAGTTGAGATCATGATTGTGCCGGAAACAATAGTCACTACACACGGGATGGGCAAGGAAAGAGTCGAGCCGGACTGGCCTCTGTTGACTCTAGATGAGTTGCGCACGCTGTTTACAGAGTTTACGTCTATCGGCGAACCGGCTGAGATTCTTTCCGTCAGCCCG
>Ga0181534_10000502_pt1 | contig 27171 bp, 28 predicted proteins | sample PEATcosm2014_Bin_37_FD_119758 | JGI IMG/M metagenome (GOLD analysis project Ga0181534, IMG submission 119758) | Peatland microbial communities from MTU Mesocosm Facility, Houghton, MI, USA - PEATcosm2014_Bin17_10_metaG | ecosystem: Environmental > Terrestrial > Soil > Wetlands > Peat | place...
CCATCCGCGCCCAGGTCGGCACCGCCCGCGTGCTCTGCGCGCTGTCCGGCGGCGTCGACTCGGCGGTCGCCGCCGCGCTCGTGCACAAGGCGGTCGGCAGCCAGCTGGTCTGCGTCTACGTCGACACGGGGCTCATGCGTGCGGGCGAGTCCGAGCAGGTGGAGGAGACCTTCCGCCGCCAGTTCCATGTCGAGCTCGTCCACGTGAAGGCGGCAGACCGCTTCTTCGATGCCCTGGCGGGCGTGACGGACCCCGAGGTGAAGCGCAAGCGCATCGGCGAGCTCTTCATCCGCGTGTTCGAGGAGGTCGCGCGCGACCTCGGCGCCGGGGGCGAGGGTGACGAGGCGCTCCGGTTCCTCGTGCAGGGCACCTTGTACCCCGACGTCATCGAGTCGGGATCCGGGCACGCCGCGAACATCAAGAGCCATCACAACGTCGGCGGGCTCCCCGACGACCTCGCCTTCGACCTGGTGGAGCCGCTGCGCAGCCTCTTCAAGGATGAGGTCCGCGCGGTCGGGGCAGAGTTGGGCCTCCCGGAGGAGATCGTCTGGCGCCAGCCGTTCCCCGGGCCCGGCCTCGCAGTGCGGATCGTCGGCGAGGTGACCCGCGAGCGCGCGGAGATCCTGCGCAACGCGGACGCCATCGTGGTCGACGAGATCCGCAGGGCGGGCCTGCAGCGCGAGCTGTGGCAGAGCTTCGCCGTCCTGCCCGTCGTGCGCACCGTCGGCGTGATGGGCGACAGCCGCACCTACGCGCACCCCATCGTCATCCGCGCGGTGACGAGCGACGACGCGATGACCGCCGACTGGGCCAGGCTCGACTACGACGTCGTGGAGCGCATCTCCAACCGCCTTATCAACGAGGTCGACGGGGTGAACCGCGTGGTGCTCGACGTGACGTCGAAGCCGCCGGGCACCATCGAGTGGGAGTGACCGCCAACTTCTCCCACGCAACGCTGCCGGGCTTCGCGCCCATGGCGCGGGCGGGATCCCTCGACGTGCTGGTCGCGGACCTGACGGTTCCGCAGCGCGCCGCGGTGGAGCACCGCGGCGGCCCGCTGCTGATCATCGCCGGGGCGGGATCGGGCAAGACGCGCGTGCTCACCCGGCGGATCGCGCACCTGCTCGCGACGAGGGACGCCACGCCGTTCTCAATCCTGGCCATCACGTTCACGAACAAGGCGGCTGACGAGATGCGCGCGAGGGTCACCGACCTCGTCGGTCCCGGTGCCGAGCGGATGTGGGTGCTCACCTTCCATGCGGCGTGCCTGCGCATCCTGCGGGCAAACGCGGTGCGCCTCGGGTACGAGCCCGGGTTCACCGTCTACGACGACACCGACTCGCGCCGCGTGATCGAGCTGCTCATGGACGCCGAGGGGCTCGACCTGCGCAGGCTTCCGCCGAGGGCGGTCGCGTCGCAGATCTCGGCGGCCAAATCGGTCCTGCAGGACCCCGTTCAGTACGCCCAGGACGGTTTCGGCGACGGTGATCCCTACCGCCGGCGCATCGCGGATCTCTACGCGCTCTACGAGCGGCGCCTGAAGGCTGCGAACGCGATGGACTTCGACGACCTGCTCGCCAACACGGTGCGGCTGCTGCGCAGCTGCCCGGACGTGCTCGAGCACTATCGCCAGCGGTTCAACCACGTCCTCGTCGACGAGTACCAGGACACGAACCTGGCCCAGGACGAGATCGCGCGGCTCCTCGCCGAGGAGCACCGGAACATCTGCGTGGTCGGCGACGCGGACCAGAGCATCTACCGGTTCCGCGCCGCGGACGTGCGCAACATCCTCGAGTTCGAGGAGCACTTTCCCGACGCGACGGTCGTGCTCCTCGAGCAGAACTTCCGCTCCACCCAGACAATCCTCGACGCCGCGAACGCGATCATCGCGAACAATCCCGCGACGCACCGCAAGCACCTGTTCACCGAGGGGGACCGCGGCGGGCAGATCACGCGGTACCGCGCCGCCGACGAGCGCGACGAGGCGCAGTGGGTCGCGGCGTCGATCCTTCGGCTCGCGGCGTCCGAGGACCTCCGCTGGGGCCAGTTCGCCATCTTCTACCGGACCAACGCGCAGTCGCGCGTGCTCGAGGACGAGCTCGTCCGCGCAGACATCCCCTACAAGGTCGTCGGGGGCACCCGCTTCTACGACCGTCGCGAGGTGAAGGACGTGCTCGCGTACCTGCGCCTCTGCGCCAACCCGCTCGACGAGGTCGCTGCGCGCAGGATCGTGAACGTGCCCAAGCGCGGCATCGGCGCGACGTCGGTGACGAGGCTCGGCGCGTTCGCGGCCGCCCACCAGGTGAGCTTCGCCGAGGCGATCGGGAGGGCACACGACGCGGGCCTGACCGCGAAGGCGCTGCGCGGCGCGCTCGAGCTCCACGAGATCCTCGAGACGCTCGTCTCGATCAAGGACGACGCCGATCCGGGCACGCTCGTGAACGAGATCTTGGAGCGGACCGGCTACGCCGCGATCCTCGAGGCGGAGGGCACCGACGAGGCGTGGAGCAGGCGCGAGAACCTCGCCGAGCTCGCCGGTGCCGCAGCCGAGTACGAGACGCTCGAGGGCTTCCTCGAGCGCATGGCCCTCGTCGCGGACTCCGACGAGCTGGACCTGTCGGGCGGGCGCGTCTCGCTCATGACCCTCCACGTCGCCAAGGGGCTCGAGTTCGACGCGGTCTTCCTCACGGGCCTCGAGGAGGGTGTCTTCCCACACATGCGCAGCCTCCAGGACCCCTACGCGCTCGAGGAAGAGCGCCGGCTCTGCTACGTCGGGGTGACCCGCGCGCGACGGCACCTCTCGGTCTCGCACGCGTGGACGAGGATGCTCTTCGGCTCGACGACCCACGGCATCCCGTCACGGTTCCTCACGGAGCTGCCCGACGATCTCCTGTTCGACGTGGCCGCACCGGTGCCCTGGCGCTCGACGAGGGCGGAGGGGTTTGACGCAGGGCCTGACGATCTCCCCGCGGGCACGACGTTCGGCCGGGGCGCCGCAGCCCCGAGGCCCGCGTCGACAGGCGGCGAACTGCTCGGACTCGCGGCCGGTGACGAGGTCGTGCACGAGCGGTGGGGCACGGGCACGGTCGTCTCGGTGGAGGGTACGGGGACCCAGATGAGGGGTCGGGTGCGGTTCGCCAGCGTGGGGGAGAAGCAGCTGCTCTTCTCGATGGCGCCGATCCGCAGGGGGTAGTGGGGCACATCACCCTCCGGCATCGGGCCCCGGAAAGAATACAGCACGTTCGTAGCGGAATCTTGCGGTCCTCTTAGGAGCGGTGCGTACCTTTCGGGCATGGCACCGACCAGGGAGTTGCGGAAGGCCCAGCGCCAGACGTGGCAGAACCGCAGCGCCGTCCCGCGGAGCCGCTCGGGTCCCGCCCCCATGCCCTGGGTCGCGAACGTGCTCGCCTCGATCGCAGGACTCGGCTTCGGGGCCGTCATCGCGCTGGTCGTGAGCGCCGAGTCCGCCGGCTCGCTCGCGGCGCCCGGGGGCTGGCTGATGGCAGCGAGCCGACTCGCCGCGTTCACCGGCACCTACCTGATGCTCGTGATGGTCGTGCTCGTCTCGCGGATGCCATGGCTCGAGCGGACCGTCGGGCAGGACCGCCTCGTTCGCTGGCACCGCACGATCGGCGGATGGCCGATCGTCCTCATCGCGGCGCACATCGTGCTCGTGACCCTCGGTTACGCCCAGCTCCAGCGCCTCGGCCCGTTGAGCCAGCTGTGGAAGTTCCTCACGACCTACCCGGACATCCTGATGGCGGCCGTCGGGTTCGGGCTCCTCGTGATGGCGGGCGTCACGTCGTACAAGTACGCGCGCCGCCGCATGAAGTACGAGACCTGGTGGGTCGTGCACCTCTACCTCTACCTCGCGCTCGCACTCGCGTTCGCGCACCAGATCGCCACGGGGCTCTCCTTCATCGGACATCCGCTCACCCGGCTCATCTGGATCGCCGTGTGGGCCGCCACCGCCGGACTCGTGATCGTCTGTCGCATCGGGATCCCGCTCGTGCGCAACCTGCGCCACCAGCTCCGCGTGGCCGCTGTCACCGAGGAGGCGCCGGGCGTCTACTCGGTGACCTGCTCGGGCAGGCGGCTCGATCGGCTGGCGGTCTCCGGCGGGCAGTTCTTTCAGTGGCGGTTCATGACCCGCGAGCTGTGGTGGCACGCGCACCCGTACTCCCTGTCCGCGCTGCCGCGCCCGCCGTACCTGCGTGTGACGGTGAAGGGCCTGGGCGACCAGTCCAAGGCGGTTGCCGAGCTGAAGCCGGGGACACGCGTCATCATCGAGGGTCCGTACGGCATCTTCACCCGGCATGCCCGCGCCTCGGACCGCGTCGTGCTGATCGGGGCCGGCGTCGGCATCACGCCGCTGCGCGCGCTGCTGGAGGATCTCCCGAAGGCAGTCGAGGTGGATGTCATCGTGCGAGCGTCGAGTCCAGAGGACATTGTGCACCGCGACGAGGTGGCCGGTTACGTGAAGCACCGAGGCGGGACGTTCCACGAGCTCATCGGCTCCCGCCACGAAGTCAGGACTGACGCCCGCTCACTCCGCCAGCTGGTGCCCGACCTCGCAGAGAGCGACGTCTACGTCTGCGGACCTGCATCGTTCACGAACGGCATCGTGGCCGCCGTCGCCACGCTCGGAGTTCCCGCAGAGCGGATCCACCTCGAAGCGTTCTCGTTCTGAGAAGGAGCTGTGCACCCATGACCCGAATCACCGAGAGGAACGCACCATGAAGCGAGCCCCGCTCGTTGTCGCCTCGACCGTCCTAGGACTCGTCGGCGTCCTCAGCTTCCACACGAGCCCGCCAAAGGTGTCGCTCGGCTCACTGTCGGCCATTGCGCCGACCCCCACGACGAGGTCGAATTCCGGATCGAGCCAGACGTCAGCAGGGTCGGCGACGGCTCCGAGCTCCCAGACGCCGCCCGCCTCGTCGGGCACGGCTCCAGCGTCGTCGGCCTCGACGGCGGGCACCCGGACGGCGGTCGGGTCGGCAGTCAACTACTACTTCGGGGTCCTGTCGGTCAAGGTCACCGCGACCGGCAACAAGGTCACCAACGTCTCGCTTGCATCGATCCAGGATGGCGGCTACTTCAGGTCCCAGTCGATCGACCAGTACGCGACGCCAATACTCGAGCAGGAGGCAGTGCAGGCGGGGAACGCGAACATCCAGAGCGTCTCGGGAGCGTCCTACACGAGCGCCGGATTCTCCCAGTCGCTCCAGTCCGCGCTGACCAAGCTCGGTATCTGAGGAAGAATATGGGTTCGCAGGGGGAGTCACGAAAGGGAGCCGTCCATGAAACGGGCACCGATCGTCATTGCCTCCACGGTTGTGGGTCTCGTCGCGGTCCTCACGTTCAAGACATCCCCTCCGACCGTCTCACTCGGCTCGCTCAGCGCGTCGTCGCGTCCACCCGGCTCGCTGCCGCCGGTGTCCACCACAACCACTCCTAGCTCGTCGGGCACGTTGCCCCCGAAGGCCTCGAAGCCGGCCGATACGTCGCGAGCCGCTCGTGACAGCGCAACGACCACGACACAGTCACCTCCGGCGTCCACCACCAGCACCACGGCGCCGATCTCGAAGGGCGGAGCTGGTACGACGACGACCGCGCCGGCCCATGCAGGTACGACGAGGCCCCCCGTGACCGCGACGACGAGGCCTCCCGTGACGACAACCACGAGGCCTCCCATGACGACAACCACGAGGCCCCCCGTGACCACGACCACCGTGCCGGCCACGAGGACCGCCACGGGCCCGAGCGTCAACTACCGGTACGGCACGCTCTCCGTGCAGGTCACCGTCTCGGGCAAGTCCATCACGAACGTTGCGATCGCCTCGATCAGCGACAGCGGCAGCAACCGGTCCCAGACGATCGACGAGTACGCGATCCCAATCCTCGAGCAGGAGACCCTGCAGGCGCAGAGCGCCAACATCCAGAGCGTCTCAGGCGCGAGCTACACGAGCGCCGGCTTCGCAGAGTCCCTGCAGTCCGCGCTCACGACGCTGGGGCTCTGAGCATGACCGCCGAGTCCGCGGAGACCGCTGCGCCGATGCCGAAGTTCCACCACCGCGAGGAGGTGATGGGGACGATCGTGACGATCGACCTGTTCAATGACGCAGACCTTCGGCGCGGCGACGTGGAGCTCCTCGTCGTCGAGGCGGTCCGGCTGCTGCACGACGCCGATGCCGTGTTCAGCACCTGGAACCATGGGAGCCCGGTGAGCAGGCTGCGCCGGGGGGAGATCGAGGTAGGCGAGGCTCCGGCGGTGGTCGCCGAGGTACTGGACCTGTGCGAGCGCGCGCGCGCGATCACTGGCGGGTGGTTCGACCCGTGGGCGATTCGGGGAGGGGTGGATCCGACCGGCTACGTCAAGGGCTGGGCGGCCCAGCGAGCCCTCGACGCACTCGTGTCGCCGGCCATCGGCGGCGCCATCGTCAATGCCGCCGGCGACATCGCGACGTTCGGCGGTCCCGCCGAGGGAATCCCGTTTCGGGTCGGGATCGTCGATCCCGCATCCCCCCGGCAGCTTGCATTCGTCGTGGAGACCGCAGGAGCGATCGCCACCTCTGGCGCCTACGAACGCGGCGAGCATCTCGTGAACCCGAGGACCGGGGAGCATCGTTCCTCGGTCGCGTCAGCCACGGTCAGTGGACCGGACCTCGGGCTCGCCGACGCGCTCGCGACGGCGCTCGCCGTCGGCGGAGCCGATGTGCTGGCCAGGATCGAGGCGTTGGACGACTTCGAGGCGCTGGCGATCGGATTCGATGGCGTGGCCACGTGGACGACCGGGTTCCGGCTGGCGCCGCCGGCATCCGTGCACTGACCGGCAAATCGATATGACTGCCCGGTTCGGGTGTTCGCCATGGCACGGTGAACGCCCAGCATCGACCGGGGATAAGCGAGGCCTAAAACGTTCCTAAGCCACGCGACCGGGGTCGCTGGAGTGCGCAATAGTAGGAGCCGTGGTGGCGACGCGAACCCCGACGCAGTCGCCACGCCGGTCCCCGCCGAGCCGTCCCCCGAGCCGGCAGCATCGGACGCAGCGACGCTACCGCCGCCGGCGCATCATCGCGTCCGTCCTGCTCGTCTTGGCGATCCTCTTCATCTGGACCTCAGTCAGCTTCGTCTCGACGATGGTGAACCCCTCGTACGGCGTCACGTACTCGGCCCGCGCGGCGGAATGGGGCCGTGACCACGGTCTCGGCGTGCTGGTCAACTGGTGGGAGGCCGAGTGGTACCGGCTGCATCCCGCGAAGGTGGGCGGCAAGCCGCCGGCGAGCGCATTCACGAACTCGACGACGCCGACGGTCCCGACCGGCTCGGCCGCCGTCGGCCTCCCGGTCCCCGCGCGGCTCCCTTCACCGGCCGGCGCGTGGCTCCCGGGCGAGGGTGTCTGGGTCCCGGCCGGCAGGACCGTGAACGGTGTGCCGGCCATCTACACGACGACGGTCCGACCTGATGCGGTGCACACGAGCTACGTGGTCGGCGTCGCGTGGATGGACACCAAGCTGCTCAGCGCGTCGCTGTACTCGGGCTCCTACATCCCGGGCGGAGGGCCGTACACGCGCACGGCGCCGATCACCCCGGCAGCGTCGGCCTCGCTCGAAGCGGCATTCAACGCCGGCTTCCGGATGCAGGACGCCAACGGCGGGTACTACACCGACGGCAGGATGATCCTGCCGCTGCGCACGGGCGCGGCCTCCATGGTCATCTACAAGGACGGTTCTGCCGCGGTCGGGTCGTGGGGCAGTGATGTCTCCATGACGCCCCAGGTGGTCTCCGTCCGCCAGAACCTCGATCTCATCGTCACCAACGGCAAGCCGGTTGCAGGCCTCTCGGCGAGCGACAACTCGCGGTGGGGGGCGACCCTCGGCGGGGGTGCCCTCGTGTGGAGGTCGGGCATCGGCGAGACGAAGGACGGCGCGCTCGTCTACGTCGGCGGCCCGAGCCTCGCGATCACATCGCTGGCGAACCTGCTCGCAGAGGCGGGTGCGGTGCGCGCGATGGAGCTCGACATCAACCCGGACTGGGTGCAGTACTCCACGTACACCGGCGCCCAGCACGCGCCAGTCGCAGGCGCCAACGGCGTGAGTCTGCTGCCGACGATGATCGGGAGCCCCAGCAGGTACTTCGAGAGCTATTGGATCCGGGACTTCTTCACGATGTCTGCGCGCTCGACGCCGGACACGTCGCCGATCGCCGCCCTTCCCTGATCGGCACACCCTCCGCGGAAGTCACCTGCTGCGCCTGCGGCTAGGCCGGCAGTCGCCGCCAGATCGCCTGGGGCGCCGCCTGCATCCCGATGGCAACGAACCGGAGCTTCGGCGGGCTCCAGATCACCGTGGCGCCGCGCGAGAGTCCAGTGACCGCGTCGTCGGCGACCTCGTCGACGCTGGCCGAGAGCGGCTGGACCTTCATGCCCTCGGTCATCTTGGAGCGCACGAAGGTGGGTCGGAGGATCTGCAGGCTCACGCCGGTGCCGCGCAGCGACTCGGCGAGTCCGATGCACGTGCGGTCCAGCCCCGCCTTCGCCCCGGAGTAGAGGTAGTTCGCACGCCGCACGCGGACCGCCGCGATCGAGGAGATGACGAGGATCCGACCGGTCCCCTGGGCGACCATCCGACCCCGCAGCGCCGACAGCGCGGCGACCGGCCACGTGTACGTCGCGTTGACGACATCGAGAGTCCCCGAGGCGTCGTCCTCGTCGGCTCGCTGGTCGCCCAGGGCGCCGACGGCAAGCACGACGAGGTCCACGGTCCCGCCGGCAGCCTCCAGGCATGCGGCCACGGTGTCCGCGGCGCTGCTCGGGTCGAGTGCGTCGAACTGGACGACCTCGACCGCGGTCGCACCAGCCTCGTGCGCCTCCTCGGCCGCCCGCGCGAGCAGTGACGGGCTCCGACCCGCGAGGACGACGGTCCGAACCCGCTCCTTGCAGAGCCTCGTGGTGATCGCTCGCGCGATGTCCGAGGTGCCACCAAGCACCACGATGCGCTGGGGGTGTCCGAATGCGTCCTGCATAGGTTCCTTTCAGTCGCCGACGCCGAGGCGTCGGGCGAGGTCGCTGGAGAGGACCCCTGCGGGGTCGAGCGTGGCTCGGAGGTCGGCCACCTCGCCCAACCGGGGGTACATCACGGGAAGGTGCCGCGGATCGAGGCGCGAGTCCTTTGCCAGGTAGACGCGCCCCCGCGAGCCCGCGACGAGGTCGTCGAGGCGATCCAGCACCCCGGGGAGCTGCGGGGGACCGACCGGGAGGTCGAGGGCCAGGGTCCAGCCCTCGATGGGGAAGGACAGGGGGCCGGGGTCCGCGGGCCCGAAGCGCTTCAAGACCGCGAGGAAGCTCGCAACGCCACTCCCGCTGAGCAGCTCGATGGCATGGCGCACGGTCTCGCCGGCGTCGTCGGGGACGGCGAACTGGTACTGCAGGAACCCGCGAGGGCCGTAGAGGCGGTTCCAGTCCGAGACGCCGTCGAGGGGGTGGAAGAAGGCGCCGATCCCCTGGAGCTCGCCGACGCGCCGCTTGGGCGCCCTGCGGAACCACGCCTCGTTGAATGCACGGACCGACGCCCGGTTGAGGAGCCCGCCCGGCGCAGTGATCGGCACCCGCAGCTTCGGCGAGCTCGGCGCCTCGCGGGGCCGCACGCGCAGGTTGACCGGCAGGTCGTCGCGGCGGGCGTGATCGCCACGGGTCAGGATCGCACGTCCCATGTTCGCCCCGGTCGTCATGCAGTCGACCCAGGCCACCGAGTATCGGAACTGGGCATCGCCGGCCACCATCGACGCCATCACGTCGTCGAGATTGGCGAACCGGTCGGTGTCCACCACCACCTGGTCGGTCTCGATCGGCATGAGCTGCAGGGTCGCCTCGGTCACGATCCCGGTGAGCCCCATCGCCCCTGCGGTCCCCCAGAAGATCCGTGGTTCCGAGGTCGGACCCACCGTCCGGGCCCCCGTCGGGGCGACGAGCCGCATCGCCGTGACGTTCGAGCAGAAGCCGCCGTCACGGTGGTGGTTCTTGCCGTGGACGTCGGCCGCGATGGCGCCCCCGACGGTCACCTGCCTCGTCCCGGGGGTCACCGAGACGAACCAGCCGGCGGGGATCGAGCGGGCGAGGAGGCGGTCGATGGAGACGCCGGCACCAACGGTCACCTCGCCACTTCCCTCGTCGATCGAGCCGATCCGCGCGAAGCCGCTCGTGTCCACGACGGTGCCCCCGGCGACCTGGGCGGCGTCGCCGTACGACCGACCGAGCCCCCTCGCGATCACCCCTGCCGTCGACCGATCGAGGATGTCCGCGACATCCGCCTCTGACGCCGGTGTGACCGAGGCGGCGAACGAGGGCTGGGTGCGCCCCCATCCGGAGAACGGCCTCACCCGTACACCCCGATCGCGACGCAGATCGCGAGCGCAACGCCCAGCGACTGGACGGTCCGGTCCTTGAGGACGAGGTCCTCGGGCGCGCCGCCTCGCCCTGCGCTCAACTGCAGCAGGACGTACAGGACCCCGAGGACGACGGGGATCACCGACAGCTCGATCCAGATCTGCGAATGGCGCACGAGGTTCAGGTTGTCGTCCGCATCGAGCGCCCACAGGCAGTACGCCGTGACCGTCACACCCGCGCAGAGCACGAGCGCGGAGTCGAGGAACGTCTCGGTGTAGGTGGTCAGGACCTGGCGGTGGCTCCCGGCATCCTCGCCCAAGTGGTGGAATTCGGCGAGCCGCTTGCCCACGACGACGAACAGCGCGCCGAAGGAGATGACCACGAGGAACCACGACGAAAGCGGCAGGTTCGTCGCGACGCCCCCCGCGATCGCCCGGAGCACGAATCCGGCCGCCACGAATCCCAGCTCGATGACCGGGATGTTCTTCACCCCGAACGAGTAGGACACGGTCTCGGCCACGTAGAGGGCCACGACCAGGCCCAGCCGCCACTCGAGCGCCGCCCCGATGCCGATGCCAGCGGCGAGCAGGACCACGGCAGCGACCGCGGCGACGCCGATGGGGAGCGATCCCGAGGCGACGGGTCGCGAGCGCTTCTGCGGATGGAGCCGGTCGGCCTCCACGTCGCGGATGTCGTTGAGCAGGTAGGTGCCCGAGGCTGCGAGGCACAAGGCGATGAACGCGACGCCCGTGCGGAGGGCGATCCCGAGGTGGAAGGCCTCGCCGGCAGCCGCGGGGGCGAGGACGACGAGGAGGTTCTTGATCCACTGTCGCGGCCGCATCCCCCGCAGCAGGTGCCGGGCCACGCCGCCGCCCGACGGGCTGTCGGCGGGCACGGGGAGTCTGCCAGCGGAGGGGTCTCGCACGATGCGCCAACGCTAGTTGTCCCTCCTGGGGCCGTCGAAGGGCCTCCTCTCGTGGCCCTATGCTTTGGCGCCGTGCACCGCCCTTACCGCGTCGTGGTCGCAAAGCCCGGCCTCGACGGCCACGATCGGGGCGCCAAGGTGATCGCGCGGGCCCTTCGGGACCACGGTTTCGAGGTCGTCTACACCGGCCTGCACCAAACGCCTGAGCAGATCGCCGCCGCGGTGGTCCAGGAGGATGCCGACGCGCTCGGGCTGTCCCTGCTGAGCGGGGCGCACCTCACCTTGGTCCCCCGGGTCATCGACGAGCTCGCGAGCGCCGGCCGCGACGACGTCGTCGTCCTCGTCGGCGGGATCATCCCCGATGCGGACATCGCCGTGCTCGAGGCTGCGGGTGTGGCCCGCGTGTTCACCCCCGGCGCACCCCTGAACGAAATCGGCTCGTGGCTCGAGGAGCGGCTCGACGCCCTCGACACGGCGAGCGCCTAGAACCGAAGCAACAAGGAGACCCCGTGGACCTGTTCGAATACCAGGGCAAGCAGTACTTTGCGAGATTCGGCATCCCGGTGTCACCCGGTGGCGTCGCCGAGACGGTCGACGAGGCCGTCGCCGTCGCGGAGTCGGCCGGATACCCGGTCGTCGTCAAGGCCCAGGTCAAGGTCGGGGGCCGCGGCAAGGCGGGTGGCATCAAGCTCGCATCGAACGCGGACGAGGTGCGCACGCACGCTGGAGCGATCCTCGGCATGGACATCAAGGGCCACGTCGTGCGGCGGATCTGGGTCGAGAACGCGAGCGACATCGCCTCGGAGTACTACGCGAGCTTCACGCTCGACCGGCCGAACAAGGTGCACCTCGGGATGCTCTCCTCGGAGGGCGGGGTCGAGATCGAGGAGGTCGCGGCCAACAACCCAGACGCGATCGCCCGGATCGCCATCGACCCGGTCCGAGGCCTCAGCCTCGAGGCCGCGCGCAAGTGGGTCGATGAGGCGGAGCTCGACGAGGCGGCCCGCGAGCAAGCGTCCGAGCTGCTGGTCAAGCTCTACACCTGCTACGTGGAGGGCGACTGCGACCTTGCCGAGATCAACCCCCTGATCCTCACGACCGACGGGCGGGTGCACGCCCTCGACGCCAAGGTCACGCTCGATGAGAACGCGACCTTCCGCCACCCGGAGTGGGCGGAGTTCTCCGCCACCGAGACGGAGGACCCCCGCGAGCAGCTCGCGAAGGAGAAGGGTCTCAACTACATCGGCCTCGACGGCTCCGTCGGCATCATCGCCAACGGCGCTGGGCTCGCCATGAGCACCCTGGACGTCGTGAACCAGGTCGGGGGCTCGGCCGCCAACTTCCTCGACATCGGGGGCGGCGCGAACGCCGATGTCATGGCCGCAGCCCTGGAGGTCATCAACTCCGATCCCAAGGTCAAGGCCATCTTCGTCAACATCTTCGGCGGGATCACCCGGGTCGATGAGGTCGCGAAGGGCGTCCTCGAGGCGCTCGAACGCGTCCATATCGCGGCGCCCATCGTGCTGCGCCTCGACGGGACCAACGCGGTCGCCGGCCGGGCGATCCTGGAGCCGCATCTGTCGGAACGCCTGGTGGCGCTGCCCACCATGGTCGAAGCTGCGAAGCGCGCCGTCGCGCTCGCGGGGAGCTGAGGGTCATGAGCATCTTCGTAGACGAGAGCACCAAGGTGATCGTGCAGGGCCTGACCGGAGGCCAGGGCCGCTTCCACGGCCTGCGCAACCGCGACTACGGCACGCAGGTCGTCGGCGGGGTCACGCCCGGCAAGGGCGGTCAGGACGTCGAGGGCATCCCCGTCTTCGACTCGGTCGCCGATGCCGTCGAGGCGACCGGGGCGACCGCCTCCTTCGTGAGCGTGCCACCGAAGTTCGCGACCGCGGCAATCCTCGAGGCCGCCGCGGCGGGGATCTCGTTCGTGGTGTGCATCACCGAGGGGATTCCCGCCCACGACGAGGCCCGCTGCTACAACGTCCTCGTCGAGGACTTCCCCGGCACCCGGCTGCTCGGGCCGAACTGCCCGGGGATCATCAGCCCCGGCAAGTGCAACATCGGCATCACGTCGGGCGATATCGCGCTCGCAGGCGGGCCGGTCGGGATCGTCTCGCGCTCCGGGACGCTCACCTACCAGGCCCTCCACGAGCTCAGCGCCCAGGGTGTCGGCCAGACCACGTGCGTCGGCATCGGCGGCGACCCGGTGCCCGGGACCAACTTCATCGACTGCCTCGCAGCCTTCGAGGCCGACCCCGAGACACGTGCCGTGATGATGATCGGCGAGATCGGGGGCTCCGAGGAGGAGCGCGCGGCGACCTGGATCAGCGCGCACATGTCGAAGCCCGTCGTCGCGTACGTCGCGGGCGTCACCGCGCCCCCCGGCCGCAAGATGGGGCACGCCGGGGCGATCATCTCGGGGTCAAAGGGGACGGCGCAGGCGAAGATGGAGGCGCTGACCGCGGCCGGAGTGAGCGTCACGAGGAATCCCACCGAGGCTGGCGAGCGGATGGTCGACATCGTTCGCAGCCTCTAGCTCCGAAACGATGGGCACCGCCGTCCTCGTCTCGGGGGCAGGGACGATCCTCGAGGCCATCTTGGAGGCCGAGGTTCCCGTGAGCGTCGTCGCGGCGGACCGCAGCTGCCGAGGGCTCATCGTCGCCGCCCGCGCCGGGGTCGACGCCGTGCTCGTCGACCGCCGCGAGTTCGGGGGCTTCACCCGCGACTTCGACCGCGAGGGGTACACCGCCGCGCTGAACCGGGCACTCGTGGAACGATCCGTGGACCTGGTCTGCATGTCGGGATTCGGAACGATCCTCGCCCCGTCCTTCTTCGAGCAGTTCGAGGGGCGGGTCCTCAACACCCACCCTGCGCTGCTGCCGGCGCACAAGGGCTGGCACGCGGTGCGCGACACCCTCGCGGCAGGCGACGAGGTGACGGGATGCACCGTGCACGTGGCCACCGAGGTGCTCGACGACGGGCCGATCATCAGCCAGGAGACGGTGCCGGTCCTGGATGGCGACGACGAGGACACCCTGCAGGAGCGCATCAAGATCGTCGAGCGAAAGCTGTACCCCTTCACCATCCTGATGGTTCGCGCCGCGCTGGCGCGAGGCCAGGAGCCCGCGACGCTCGAGCGTCCGGCACGAGAGGAACCACGATGAGAGCCCTACTGAGCGTCTGGGACAAGGAGGGGCTCGTCCCCTTCGCACAGGGCCTCGCTGACCTCGGCTTCGAGATCATCGCGTCCGGCGGGACGTCGGCCGCACTCACCGAGGCGGGGATCGACCACGTCGATGTCGCTGCGCTGACGGGGTCGCCCGAGATGCTCTCGGGCCGGGTGAAGACACTGCACCCGAAGCTCCACGGCGGGATCCTCGCCGACCTGTCCAAGGCAGAGCACCTCGCCGACCTCGCGGAGCAGGGGATCACGCCCATCGACCTGGTCGTGTGCAACCTCTACCCCTTCCGGTCCGACCCGTCGATCGAGCTGATCGACGTCGGCGGACCGACCATGGTGCGAGCGGCTGCGAAGAACCACGCGCACGTCGGGATCGTCGTGGATCCGCAGGACTACGACGCCGTGCTCGCCGAGCTGCGCGAATTCTCCGCCCTGACGGCGGTCACTCGCCGCGCGCTCGCCCGCAAGGCGTTCGCCCACACGGCCGCGTACGACGCGGCGATCGTGGCGTGGTTCGACAGCAACGGTGTCGGCATCGAGACCGTCGCCGACGAGGCCGGCTCGGACGACCGAGCACTCCCCGATTCGGTGCACCTGACCCTGGTGCGCGCCCAGTCGCTCCGCTACGGCGAGAACCCGCACCAGCGCGGCGCCCGGTACGAGATCGAGGGGCTCCCCTCCTTCTGGGACACCGTCGTCCAGCACGCCGGCACCGCGCTCAGCTACCTCAACCTGTTCGACGCGGACGCGGCATGGCGGCTCGTGTTCGAGCTCGCGGCGGACTCCTCCCTGTCGGCGGTCGCGATCATGAAGCACGCCAACGCCTGCGGTGCGGCGGTCGGGAGCGACCTCACCGACGTGTTCCGCAGGGCGCTTGAGGTGGACGAGACGAGCGCGTTCGGGGGGATCATCGCGGTGGGTGGGACGATCGACGAGTCCGTGGCGACGGCGATCGCCGGCGGTCCGCAGGCCGACGTCGTGATCGGCCGGGAGCTGACCGACGGCGCGCGCGACATCCTCGTCGCGCGGAGAAAGGCCACGCGGCTCCTGACGGCATTCCCCCCGGAGGCGCCCCGCTGGTCGCTGCGCACGATCGGCGACTCGGTGCTCCTTCAGGAGCCGGACGACTTCATGCGCCCGCCGGCCGTCTGGGAGGTCGCGACCAAGCGGTCCCCGACGGCGGGGGAGCTCGCGGACCTTGTCCTCGCATGGCGCGTGTGCGGACGCACGACGTCCAACGCGATCGCGATCGCGAGGGACGGCCAGGCTGTCGGGATCGGTGCCGGTCAGCAGTCCCGGGTGGTGGCGGCCGACCTCGCCGTCGCAAAGGCCGGCGATCGGGCCCAGGGCGCCGCAGCCGCCTCCGACGCCTTCTTCCCCTTCGCCGACGGCCTCGCGGCCCTCATCGATGCCGGGGTGACCTCGGTCATCCAGCCGGGCGGCTCCATCCGCGACGCCGAGGTCGTGGCTGCCGCTGACGATGCGGGGATCACGATGATGCTGACCGGCGAACGCCACTTCCGGCACTAGGAGCGACGATGACGGCAACCATTCTCGACGGTGAGCTCCTTGCGAGCCGCATCAAGGCCGAGCTGACCGACCGCGTGGCGCGCCTGCGCGCCGAGGGTCGCGAGGTCGGACTCGGCACGATCCTCGTTGGCGACGACGTGCCGTCGGCGCGGTACGTGCAGCTGAAGCACGAGGACTGCGCAGAGGTCGGCATCGCCTCGCACGGCACGCACCTCGGCAGCGACGCGACGCAGGCGCAGCTGATGGAGGCGGTGGACCGCTTTAACACCGACCCCGCCGTGAGCGCGTTCCTCGTGCAGGTCCCGCTGCCCGATGGCTTCGACGAGCAACGGGCGCTCTTCGCGGTCGATCCGGACAAGGACGCCGACGGCCTGCACCCGATCAACCTGGGGAAGCTGCTGATGGGCGCGCCGGGCGTCCTGCCGTGTACGCCGCTCGGTATCGTCGAGCTCCTCTTCGCCTACGACGTGCCCGTCGAGGGCCACCACGTGGTCGTCATCGGTCGCGGCCTCACCATCGGACGGCCGCTCGCGGCCCTGCTCGCATCCAAGCGGCCAGGGTGCAACGCGGCGGTCACCGTCGTGCACACCGGCGTTCCTGACTTCCGCGACATCGTCCGCACGGCGGACGTGGTGATCGCGGCCGCGGGCCGTGCCGGGCTGGTCACTCCCGATATGGTCAAGCCCGGCGCTGCGGTGGTTGGCGCCGGGACGACGTTCGAGGGAAGGCGACTGGTGAGCGATGTCGACGAGTCGGTGGCGGAGGTCGCGGGGTGGATCACGCCCAGGCTCGGCGGCGTCGGGCCGATGACGCGCGCGATGCTGCTGCGCAACGCGGTAGCCGCTGCGGAGCGCCAGCCGTGACCGGGCAGTTCGAGGAGGCAGTCCGCCCGTGGGGCTCGTACATCGTCCTCGACGACACGGCCGCCGACCACAAGGTCAAGCGGATGACGGTGTCGCCCGGCCAGCGGCTCAGCTACCAGTCCCATGCGAGGCGCTCGGAGCACTGGATCATCGTCTCGGGCGTGGCCGACGTCATCGTCGACGACGTCGAGCACCGCCTCGAGCCCGGAGACTCCATCGACATCCCGGTCGGCGCGAGGCACCGCTGCACGAACCTCGGGACCGTGGACGTGATCTTCGTCGAGGTGCAGCGAGGCGACTACTTTGGCGAGGACGACATCGTTCGGTACGAGGACGACTACGGACGGACCGGCTGAATGCGGATCGACACCATGCTGGCGGAGGGGCGGACGAACTCCTTCGAGTTCTTCCCTCCGATCACCGACGAGGAGCAGATCGCCCTCACGAGGACGCTGCAGGAGCTCGAGGACCTGAAGCCGAGCTTCGTCTCGGTGACCTACCGCGGCGGATCCTCCTCGCGCGACCGGACGTACGCGCTCGTCCGCTGGCTCCGAGAGCACGGCAAGGTGGAATCCATGGCGCACCTCACCTGCGTGCACCACGTCCGCGAGGAGCTCGTCGAGATTCTTGAGGACTACCGGTCGATCGGCGTCGAGAACCTCCTCGCGCTCGGTGGCGACCCCGATCCCGAGCACGGCCAGGCCGGCGAACTGCGCCACGCGATCGAACTGGTCGAACTCGCCCGCGAGGTGGGCGGGTTCTCGATCGGCGTCGCGGCCCATCCTGCCGGACACCCGTTGTCGCCCGACCTCGTCACGGACCGCCGGCACCTCGCCGAGAAGCTCCGAATCGCGGACTTCGCGATCACCCAGCTCTTCTTCGATGCAGTGGCGTGGCGTCGCCTCGTCGACGAGCTGGGCGCCCTCGGCGTCGAGAAGCCCGTGCTCCCGGGCATCATGCCCATCACGACCGTGGCCTCGATCGGCAAGATGCGCGATCTCGGGGGCGTCGTTCCCGAGTCGCTCGTCGAGCGGTTGCACGCAGCCCAGGAAGACGGTCCGAAGGCCGTGCGAGCTGAGGGCGTGGCCGCATCGACCGAGCTGTGCGAGGAGCTGCTCGAGTTGGGCGCGCCCGGCCTGCACTTCTTCACGATGAACCGCTCGACAGCGACGCGGGAAATCTTCGCGAGCCTGCAGCACGAGTGAGCTGCGACTCGGCGCTGCGCCGGGACCACGAGGAGGCGCCATGCAGAGCGATGCGGCGGACGTCAGCACCTACCTGACTGAGGTGCCTCCGGCGCGCCGCGATGCCCTGGAGCGCCTACGGGCGCTCTGCATCGAATCGCTCACCGGGTTCGACGAGGTCATGGCGTACGGCATGCCCGGCTACGCGCGCGACGGGGTCGTCGAGGTGGGGTTCAACAGCCAGCGGCAGTACATCTCGGTCTACGTGCTGCGCCGCGACGTGATGGAGCGCCACCGCGGTGAGCTGCCGAAGGGGAGCGGGAAGGGGTGCCTGCGGTTCCGGACCCCCGACTCGATCGACTGGGGGCTGCTCGCGACCCTCCTCGCCGAGACCGTGGCGTCGACCAGCGAGGTCTGCTGAGGCCGTCGGAGGGACCTTGGCCTCTGGGACCCTCGGAGGGAACGACCTAGGCTGGCCGAATGGCTGAGAACATCACGATGGGTCCTGACGGGACCCTGCACGTACCGGACGAACCGATCATCCCGTTCATTGAGGGCGACGGCACCGGTGTCGACATCTGGCCCGCCGCGAAGCTGGTCCTCGACGCGGCTGCGCGCAAGCACGGCAAGACCGTCGCATGGACCGAGGTCCTCGCGGGGGAGAAGGCGTTCAAGGAGACAGGGAACTGGCTCCCCGACGAGACGGTCGAGGCGTTCCGCGACCAGCTGATCGGGATCAAGGGACCGCTCACGACCCCGATCGGCGGCGGCTTCCGCAGCCTCAACGTCGCGCTGCGACAGCTGCTCGACCTGTACGTGTGCCTGCGCCCGGTCCGCTGGTTCCAGGGCGTGCCCTCGCCGGTCAAGCACCCCGAGCTCGTCGACATGGTGATCTTCCGCGAGAACACCGAGGACGTCTATGCGGGCATGGAGGTCGAGGCGTTCACGAAGGACGGCATCGCGCTTCGCGACTACCTGAACGCGACGTACGGATGGAACATCCGCGAGGGCTCGGGCATCGGCATCAAGCCGATCAGCGAGTTCGGCTCGAAGCGGCTCGTCCGCGCGGCGATCGTCTACGCGCTGTCGCACGGACGCACGTCGGTCAACCTCGTGCACAAGGGGAACATCCAGAAGTTCACCGAGGGCGCCTTCAACAAGTGGGGCTACGAGCTCGTGAAGGAGGAGTTCGCGGACGTCGCCGTCGGGTGGGACGACTGCGGCGGCGACCCGGGCGGCAAGTTGCTCGTGAAGGACTCGATCGCCGACATTACGCTCCAGCAGGTGCTGACGCGGCCGGCGGAGTTCGATGTGATCGCCACCACGAACCTCAACGGCGACTACCTCTCCGACGCGCTCGCCGCGCAGGTCGGCGGGATCGGGATCGCGCCGGGCGCGAACATCAACTACGTGACGGGCCACGGTATCTTCGAGGCGACGCACGGCACCGCCCCGAAGTACGCCGGGCAGGACAAGGTGAACCCCGGATCGGTGCTGCTGTCGGGCGTGCTGATGTACGAGCATCTCGGGTGGACCGATGCGGCGAACGACATCGTCGCGGCACTCGAGGCCACGATCGCCGACAAGATCGTCACCTACGACTTCGCCCGCCAGATGGACGGCGCCACCGAGGTCAAGTGCTCGGAGTTCGCCAGCGCGATCGTCGATCGCCTCTAACAGACCCAACCACAAGGAGTTCCGATGGCCACCTCCCCAGTCCAGGTCACCGTGACCGGCGCCGCCGGCCAGATCGGCTACCAGATCCTCTTCCGGATCGCCTCGGGCCAGCTGCTCGGCCCCGACACCCCTGTGGCGCTGCGCCTGCTCGAGATCGAGCCTGCGATGAAGTCGCTCGAAGGGGTCGTCATGGAGCTCGACGACTGCGCGTTCCCGCTGCTCGCGAGCATCGAGGCCACGAGCGACCTCGACACCGCGTTCGACGGTGCGTCGTGGGCCCTGCTGGTCGGCTCGATCCCGCGCAAGGCGGGGATGGAGCGCGGCGACCTCCTCACGGTGAACGGCGGGATCTTCAAGCCCCAGGGCGAGGCAATCGCGAGGAGCGCCGCCAGCGACGTGCGCGTGCTGGTGGTCGGCAATCCGTGCAACACGAACTGCCTCATCGCCCGCTCGGCGGCACCCGAGGTCCCCGCGGATCGGTGGTTCGCGATGACGCGGCTCGACCAGAACCGCGCCGTGTCCCAGCTCGCCGCGCGCGCAGGCGTGCCGGTCTCCGAGGTCGCGAACGTCGCGATCTGGGGGAACCACTCGGCGACTCAGTTCCCGGACTTCGAGAACGCGACGATCTCGGGGAAGCCCGCGGCGACCGTGATCGGCGATGAGGCGTGGCTGCAGGGGCAGTTCCTGAGCACGGTGCAGAAGCGCGGCGCCGCCATCATCGAGGCACGTGGCGCGTCGTCAGCGGCCTCCGCCGCGAACGCCGCCATCGACACGGTGGTCTCCCTCACGACGCCGACGCGAGACGGCACCGCCGCGTCGGTCGCGGTGTCCTCGACCGGCGAGTACGGCGTGCCCGAGGGTCTCACCTTCGGCTTCCCCGTCGTCGCCGACGGGATGGGCGCCTGGTCGGTCAAGCCCGGCTTCGAGCACTCCGAGTTCGCCCAGGAGAAGATCCGTCTCACGACTGAGGAGCTGCTCGAGGAGCGCGCCGAGGTCAGGCTGCTCGGGCTGATCACGACCTGACCACACGGAGCGCCTGCGATCACAACCGGATGGCAGCCGCCAGGGCGAGGCGGAAGATCTGCTCGCGAATCGGCGCGGCCCGGTTCCAGCCACGGTGGTCCCAGTCGTCGCCCGCGACCGAGTCGCCTGCGTACAGCAGCTGCGCGAAGGAGACGCCGTGGAAGCGGGCGACGGCCATGAACGCCGCTGCCTCCATCTCGACGGTGAGGCAACCCTCCGCGCGGCGCCGCTCGATGCGCGACTTCGCCTCGCGGTAGAAGCCATCGGTCGTCCAGCTCTTCCCGACGAGATAGGGGACACCGCGCTCCTCGAGCACCTCGGCGAGCACCCCGACGCCGTGGGGATCCGCGACGACCGTGCGCGATGCGGCGAGGTAGTGGAACGACGTTCCCTCGTCTCGGACCGCCTCATCGACGATGACCGGGTGTCCCAGCACGAGGTGGTGGCTGAGCGCTCCGGCTCCGCCGCACGCGACGATGCGCGTGCAGCCGATCGCGATGACCTCCTCGAGCATCGCGGCGGCGAGGGGCGCGCCGACGCCCGGGTGCACGACGAGCACAGGCGTGCCGGACTCCTCGACGAGGAACAGGGGGTTCGGTCCGATCTCGCTGACGATCCGGCCGACCCTGCGCGCGTCGCCTCGTTCGGCGAGCGACTCGATGACCTCCTGGAAGAAGCACAGGACCGCGACATCGGGGGCGCTGCCTTCGATGTCGAGCGGCATCATCCCGGCACCAGCGCGGATGATCCCCGGCTCCTCGAGGTCCACCTCGAGGAGGGCCAGGTCGAGCGTCGGCGCCTCGTCTGCGTCGGCGTCGGTCACCGGCGAACGCTACCAACGCGACGGCGCGGACCCAGCCAGTCGGCCGGGGCTATGACCGGATCAGGCGAGTTCGACCGCGACGCCGGAGCGCTCGAGGAAGCGGAGCTTGGCACGAAGCGCAGCGATCCACAGTGCGACCTCCTCGTCGAATCTCGGACCATTGCCATCCTCGCTCGCGTGCTCAAGCTCGTCGAAGGCCTGATCCTCCGCATCGAGCAGCTCGCGGTACTTCAGGAAGAAGTGGTCGTCGATCGTCGTCATGGTCATCTGGTCTCCTTCTATGTGCCGGTACTTCCATCGATCTGTGCGCTGCGCAGGCCGAGGTGCCGCACCGGGCCTGTCGCAGTATCCACGAGCGAGCGGTCCGCGTGCGCGTCTGAGAGTCCGTGAACCTTGATCAGGACGCCGTCGCGCAGGACTTCCAGCCACGCTTCGAGGGCGCGCCTGGCTCCCTCCGCAGCGGTCTTCGGGTAGCCCCGGTCCACATCCGAACCCTATCCCCGTCGCGTCCGGTCTGGCGAGGGGATTGCGGAACCTGAGTGCCGGCTGACAGGCTGTCGGATGGCCGACGGCACCAGGCACATCGGGATCCTGCTCTTCGACGATGTGGAGGAGCTCGACGCGGTGGGTCCGTGGGAGGTCCTCGCCTTCTGGACCCGAACCTTCCCTGCCGACGGATTCGAGGTCACCACGCTCTCTCCCGACGGTGGGCCTGTCACGGCGGCCAAGGGGCTGGTGATCGGCGCCCGTCATTCCATGCGCGACGTCCCGCCGCTGGACGTGCTGATCCATCCCGGCGGCATCGGCACCCGGCCCCTGCTGGCAGATCCCGAGCACGTGGCCTGGGTGCGCTCGCAGCGCACGACCGTGCCGCTCATGACGAGCGTCTGCACCGGATCGCTGGTGTACGCGGCTGCGGGACTGCTTGCCGGCCGGCCCGCGACCACCCACTGGGCCTCGCTTGACTACCTCGCGGAGCTCGACCCCACGATCGAGGTGCGGCGCGACGACCGCTACGTGGATGACGGCGATCTGGTCACGTCCGCAGGGGTGAGCGCGGGGATCGACATGGCACTGCACCTCGTCGACCGACTCGCGTCGACGGATCGGGCTCGCGCCGTCCGCCGCGGGATCCAGTACGACCCGCAGCCACCGGTCTGAGCGGCTGCGAACGTCGGCTGAGCCGCAGTCGGCCGTAGCAGCACGCGTGCGGAACGCCTACCGTGCTGGCATGACCAAGCCCAACATCCTGCTGATCATGACGGACGAGGAGCGGTACCCGCCGCCCTACGAGGTGGATGCCGTCACGTCGTTCCGTGCGAACCACCTCACCGCCCGCGAGTCGATCCGCGCGAGCGGCCTCGAGTTCCATCGGCACTACGCCGGGTCGACGGCCTGCACCCCGAGCAGGGCAACGCTGTTCACCGGGCAGTACCCGTCGCTGCACGGGGTCAAGTCAACCGACGGGACCGCGAAGCAGGCCTCCGATCCGGCGATGGGCTGGCTCGACCCGAACTCGGTGCCGACGCTCGGCGACTGGTTCCGCGCCGGCGGGTACAAGACCCACTACCGCGGCAAGTGGCACGTGTCGCACGCCGACCTCCTTATCCCGGGGACCCACGAGGGGCTGAAGGCCTCGGACGATGCGGGCAACCTGATCCCCGAGGCGGTCGCGGCGTACCGGAAGGCGGACCGGCTCGACCCGTTCGGGTTCTCGGGGTGGATCGGGCGCGAGCCGCACGGCGCGGCGAAGTCCGACTGCGGCATGGTCCGCGACGGTGTCTTCGCCGAGCAGGTCGTCGAGCTGTTCGACGAGCTCGCTGCGGCACGCAACGAGGGACCGTGGCTGGCGGTGGCGTCGTTCGTCAACCCGCACGACATCGCGTTCTCGGGCTTCGGCTGGGAGCAGCTCCTCGGCTTCGGGCCACCGGACGACTCGGTGCCCGACATCCCCGAGGCTCCCTCCCAGGGGGACTCCTTCCAGGGCCGGCCGGCATGCCAGGAGCAGTTCAAGGCCGTCTGGCCGCAGATGATCTTCGAGACCGAGACCGACCTCGCCTACCGCCGGCTCTACTACTACCTGCACAAGGCCGTCGACGAGTCGATCGGCCGGATCCTGGAGGCACTGCGGATATCGGGCATGTACGACGAGACGATCGTGGTCTTCACCTCCGACCACGGCGACCTGCTCGGCGCGCACGGCGGCCTCATCCAGAAGTGGTTCAACGCCTACGACGAGGCAACGCGGGTGCCACTGCTCATCTCTGGTCCCGGTGTCTCGCGCGTCGACGGCGGGATCTCGATCCCGACGAGCCACGTCGACCTGATCCCGACCCTGCTCGGGCTCGCAGGCATCGACATCGAGCAGGCAGCTGCCGGCGTGGCGCTCCACCACGACGAGGCGCAGCCGTTGCCCGGTCGGGACCTGAGCGGCGTCGTCAGCGGGACGGCCACGGCTGTTTCCGTGGAGACGCCGATCTACTTCATGACCGAGGACAACGTCTCGGATGGCCTGACCAAGACCAACATCATCAACGGGAAGCCGTTCGAGGCGGTGAAGCCACCGTCGAACGTCGAGTCGGTCATCGCCACCCTCGACACGGGCGTCGATGGCGCCGGTGAGCTGTGGAAGCTCAACTACTACTACGAGCGCCTCGACGACTGGTACGAGGACAAGGGGTTCGCGAAGAACCCGTTCCTCGCGCCCCCGGCGGAGCCGGTCTACGAGATGCACAACCTGTCGGCCGACCCCGAGGAGCGGCACAACCGCGCGGGCGACGCCCCCGGGGCGCTCGCCGCGATGCAGTCGGTCCTCGACGCGCAGCGCGACGCCAAGCGCAACGTGCCGCTGCTGCGCAATCCTGTCGGCTGATCCGGGACCCCGCAGGGATCCGCCGATGGGGGTCGGTGCGGCAGGTGGGGGGCTACCGAGCGCGAAGCTGTTCGTGGGCGGCGGCAAGCATCCCGACGGCGCTCACGAGCGCCTGGAGGTCGCCGCGTACGCGGATGCGTCCCTCGGTGAGTGCCGTCGCGGGGTCCAAGAGCCCCGCATGCATCGCCTCCGCATCGTCATAGGCGAGCGTGAACCACGCCGAGGCACCAGGCTCCTCGCCGGCGACCATCCGGACGCCGGAGGCATCCGCCAGGAGCGTGATCGTCCCGTGGGTCCCTGCCGGAACGCCGGTCACAGACTCCGTGACGGCCATCGGACGTGCTGCGACATCCGGCGTGGTGCTGCGGGGAAGCGTTGCGAGCGCCTCGTTGCACTCCTGGATCCACTCGTCGGTGAGAAATGCCGCCCCGGGCACTAGGGGGCCGGCTGGACGGACGCGTCGGCAGCGGAACGCTTGGTGCGTCGCAGGATCTTCCGCCCCAGCCACGCGACCGGGTCGTAGTCCGAGTCGACGACCCGCTCCTTGAGCGGGATGATCGCGTTGTCTGTGATGTGGATGTGCTCCGGGCACACCTCGGTGCAGCACTTGGTGATGTTGCAGAGGCCCAGCCCCGCGCGCTCGCGGACGAGCTCGCGCCGGTCGTTGGTGTCGAGGGGGTGCATCTCGAGCTCCGCGTAGCGAATGAAGAACCTCGGTCCCGCGTAGTGCTCCTTGTTGTCCTCGTGGTCGCGGATCACGTGGCAGACGTTCTGGCACAGGAAGCACTCGATGCACTTGCGGAACTCCTGACCCCGCTCGACGTCGATCTGCTGCATCCGATATCCGCCCTCGGGCTCGGGAACCGGGTTGAACGCGGGGACCCGCTTGGCCATCTCGAAGTTGAACGAGACGTCCGTGACGAGGTCGCGGATGATGGGGAAGGTCTTCATCGGCGTGACGGTGACGGTGCCCTCGGGCAGCTCGTCGATCCGCGTCATGCACATGAGGCGGGGCTTTCCGTTGATCTCCGCTGAGCAGCTGCCGCACTTGCCCGCCTTGCAGTTCCAGCGGCAGGCGAGATCTGGCGCCTGGGTCGCCTGGATGCGGTGGATGACATCGAGGACGACCTCGCCCTCGACCTTCTCGAGCTCGTAGTCGACGAACGAGCCGCCGCTCGCGTCGCCGCGCCAGACCCTCATCGTGATGTCGGGCATTACTTCGCCTCCTCGAGCAGTGCGCGCAGATCTGCCGGCATCTCAAGGATCGGCTCGGGGACCGCCTTGACCTCGGACTCATACCCGCCGCCGCTGGGCTGGGACAGCACGAAGTTGACTTTGCCCATCTCCGCATCGGGTCCAGGGAAGTCGTCGCGCGTGTGCCCGCCGCGGCTCTCCTTGCGGTTGGTCGCCCCGAGCGTCGTGCACTTGGAGACCGTGATCATGCTCGGCAGGTCCGTGGCCAGGTTCCAGCCGGGGTTGTAGGCGAGCCCGCCCTTGACCGAGATGTTCGCAACGCGCTCGGTGAACTCCTCGAGCGCGGTTCGCGCGAACTCGAGCTCGCTCCCGGTACGGATGATGCCCACGTTTGCCTGCATCATCTCCTGGAGGTCCCGCTGGATGTCGTAGGGGTTCTCGCCTTCCTCGCGGTCGAAGGGCGCGAGCGCCTCGTCGATCGTCGCGTCGACGATCGCTGCGTCCAAGCCCCCGCTCCTCGCGCCACCCTCGATGTAGTCCGAGGCGCCGAGGCCGGCCCTGCGGCCGAACACCAGCAGGTCGGAGAGCGAGTTGCCGCCAAGGCGGTTCGCGCCGTGCATGCCGCCCGCGACCTCACCGGCGGCGAAGAGCCCCGGAACCGCGGTCGCGGCGGTGTCGGCGTCGACCCTGACGCCGCCCATGATGTAGTGGCAGGTCGGTCCGATCTCCATCGGCGTGGTCGTGATGTCGACGCCCGCCAGCTCCATGAACTGGTGGTACATCGACGGCAGGCGGCGGCGGATGAACTCGGGGGTGCGCCGTGACGCGATGTCGAGGAAGACACCGCCGTGCGGGCTGCCGCGGCCGGCCTTGACCTCGGCGTTGATGGCGCGCGCCACCTCGTCGCGGGGCAGCAGCTCGGGCGGGCGCCGGCCCGCCGAGTGATCGTCGTACCAGCGGTCGCCCTCGGCCTCGGTCTCTGCGGTCTCGGCGCGGAACATGTCCGCGACGTAGTTGAACATGAACCGCTCGCCCTCGGAGTTGCGCAGCACCCCGCCGTCGCCGCGGACGCCCTCGGTGACGAGCAGGCCCCGCACGCTGAGGGGCCAGACCATCCCGGTCGGGTGGAACTGGATGCACTCCATGTCGATCAGCTCGGCGCCGGCCCAGAGCGCCAGGGCGTGCCCGTCGCCGGTCCCCTCCCATGAGTTGGAGGTGTACTTCCAGGACTTGCCGACCCCGCCGGTCGCGAGCACCACGGCGGTCGCCGTGAAGCTCAGGAACTCACCGGTCGGGCGCCGGTAGGCGATGGCGCCGGCGATCTTGCCGTCGGCATCGGTCAGCAGGCGCAGCACCTTGCACTCCATGAAGACGTCGGTGTCCATAGAGACGACCTTCTGCTGCAGGGTGCGGATGAGTTCGAGCCCCGTGCGGTCGCCGACGTGGGCGAGCCGCGCGTACCGGTGGCCGCCGAAGTCGCGCTGGAGGATCTTGCCGTCCGGGGTGCGG
>Ga0181534_10000503_pt1 | contig 27165 bp, 27 predicted proteins | sample PEATcosm2014_Bin_37_FD_119758 | JGI IMG/M metagenome (GOLD analysis project Ga0181534, IMG submission 119758) | Peatland microbial communities from MTU Mesocosm Facility, Houghton, MI, USA - PEATcosm2014_Bin17_10_metaG | ecosystem: Environmental > Terrestrial > Soil > Wetlands > Peat | place...
TCACCGTGCTCGGCATCCGCCAGGTGCGTGATCTGACGGTCGGCATCACCGCGATCCGCTCCTTCGACGGCATCGCCAACGAACTGGTCAGCATGGAATCGTTCTGGCGCCAGAGCGTACTGTGCGCGCTCGCCGCCGGACACGTCGCCGCGCGTCCAGCCAGCGGCCGCTGCGAGAGTCCTTTCGTCGCCGGATTGCTGCTCGACATCGGGCAACTCGTCATGTTCAGCCGCGCCCCGCAACTGGCCCGCCGCGCGCTGCTGTTGTCGGTCGATGCCTCGAGCGATCTGGATCTGCATGTGTGCGAGCGCGAAGTGTTCGGCTTCGATCACTGCGAGGTGGGCTTTGCGCTCGCCCGCAATTGGGATCTCCCGCCCTCACTGCAGGAATGTATCCACTTCCATCACGAGCCGCGGCGCGCGAAGGCGTTTGCCGTCGATGTCGCCATCGCGCACATCGCCAAGAGCGTGGCGGTGCTCGCCGAGATCGGCAGCAGCGACTTGAGCGATGCACCCGCCATTGACCCGGGCGCGCTGCTCGCGCTCAAGCTGCCGGCGGCGGAGCTGCCGCAGCTGGTCGAACAGACCCGCGAATCGGCCGCCGAGATGCTCGCGCTGCTCGGCGCCGGCGCAGCGTTGCCGCGCGGCGCGCCCGCCGTCCACACACTGTGACCACCATCACAACAATCCCGCTCCCGCGCGCGGCGGCCGGGTCCGCGGGCTTCGGTCCGGTCAAGTTTCACCCTGGTTTGACGATATCCCGGCAGTACACGGCACGCCGTGGACGAGTGGCTTGGCTCCGCGGAGACGGTCTTAAAAAATGAGCAAAAAAATTTTGGCGGTCGATGATTCGGCATCCATGCGCCAGATGGTGTCGTTCACCTTGAAGGGCGCGGGCTACGAAGTTTTGCAGGCCTGCGACGGGGTGGAAGCGCTCGACCTCGCCCGCGAGCAGGTGGTCGATCTTGTGCTCACCGACGTGCACATGCCGCGCATGGACGGCATCACGCTGGTGCGCGAACTGCGCGCCCTGGCGAACTACAAATTCGTACCGATGCTGATTCTCACCACCGAATCGAGCCAGGAAAAGAAAATGGACGGTAAGCGCGCCGGCGCGACCGGCTGGATCGTGAAGCCCTTCAACCCGCCGCAGCTGCTCGCCACCTTGGCTCGAGTCATCTGACGCTTAAGACCACTCAATAGCTGGTTACGGGCGGACCGAAAGCCGACAACCATGTGCCGAAGGAATCGAGCATGACATTGGATCTGGAAATGGCGGAAATCGCGAAGGTCTTCTTCCAGGAGAGCCGGGAAGGTCTTGACGCGATGGAATCGGGCCTGCTGAGCCTCGACTCTTCGGCCGACGTCGAAAACATCAACACCATTTTTCGCGCCGCGCATTCGATCAAGGGCGGCTCGGCGACGTTCGGTTTCGCCGAGGTTGCCGCGTTCACCCACGGCGTCGAAACCCTGCTCGATGAAATGCGCAACGGCGTGCGCCCGGTCACCGCGGGTGCGATCCAGACGTTGCTGCAGTCCTGCGATTGCCTGCGCGAAATGCTCGCCGCCACCGAAGCCGAGCAGCCGCTCGATCAGGGGCGCATCGCCAGTTTGAACAGCGAGATCAACCAGATACTCGGCGAATCCCCGGTGGAGGCGGCGCCGGCCGTGGCGGCGCCCGCGTCCGCGTCCGCCGCTAGTTCGGCGGCGCAGGGTACCCGGGTCAACCAGGGCCCCGCCGGCCCCTGCGGCTGGCGTATCATTTTCGAACCGGTGGCGGATCTTTTGCGACTGCGCAATGAGCCGACCCGCATGTTCGCCGAATTGGCGCGCCTCGGACAAATGACGGTGCGCGCCGACATCTCCCGGCTGCCGCCGCTCGATGCCATGGATCCGGAGTCCTGCTACGTCGGGTGGGACATCGAACTGACCGGCGAGATCCCGCGCCAGGCGCTCGCCGATGTGTTCGATTGGGTCGATGCGCGCTGTCGCCTCGAATTGATACCGCTCGGCGCCGCCCCGGTAGAGACGGTCGAATCCGCCGAGCCGCTCGTCCCCGCTCCGCCGAGCGATGCGGCGACGGTCCACGCCGCGGCCCCGGGCGCCGCGGCAAACGCGCACCCGCAAAAATCCGGCGCCGACGCCGGCTCCATCCGGGTCGCGACCGAGAAACTCGACAACATCATCAATCTGGTGGGCGAACTGCTCATCACCCAGTCGATGCTGTGCGGGTTCGCCGAAGGCATCGATCCGAGCGAACTCGATCTGCTGCGCCAGGGCCTGTCGCAGCTCGCGCGCAACACCCGCGAGCTGCAGGAAAGCGTCATGCGGATCCGCATGCTGCCGATCAGCTTTGCGTTCAACCGCTTTCCCCGTCTGGTGCACGACCTGTCGCGCAAGCTCGGCAAGAAGGTCGAGATCAAGCTCACGGGAGAAGGCACGGAACTCGACAAGACCGTGCTCGAGAAGATCACCGACCCGCTGGTTCACCTGGTGCGAAATGCGCTCGATCACGGGCTCGAGACCTCCGAGCAGCGTCTCGCGGCCGGCAAGCGCGAGGCCGGAACGCTCGAACTCGGCGCCTTCCACGAGGGCGGCAACATCATCATCGAAGTGCGCGACGACGGCGCCGGACTCAACAAGGCGAAGATCCTGCGCAAGGCGCGCGAGCGCGGCCTGGTGCCTCCGGATCAGGAGCTCACCGACGAACAGATCGACAATCTGATCTTCATGCCCGGCTTCTCGACCGCCGAGCAGATCAGCGATGTCTCCGGACGCGGCGTCGGCATGGACGTGGTCCGGCGCAACATCAACGATCTCGGCGGGCACGTGCAGATTTTCTCGAAGGAAGGCCAGGGCAGCACGATTCGCATACGTCTGCCGCTCACCCTGGCGATTCTCGACGGGCAGCTCGTGCGCGTCGGCAAGGAGGTGTACATCATCTCGCTGCTGGCGATCGTCGAGACCATCCAGATTTCGCGCGAACGGCTCAACACGCTGCCGGGACAGGCCGAAGTGTTCCGCCTGCGCGATGATTTCCTGCCGGTGGTCAAGCTGTGCGACCAGTTCTGCATCGAACCGGACAGCAGGAACGCCGCGGACGGCCTGTTGGTGGTCGTCGAAGCCGATGGCCGGCGCGCCGGCGTGTTGGTGGACGATCTGCTCGCCCAGCAGCAGGTGGTCATCAAGAGCCTCGAATCGAATTTCAAACCGGTTTCAGGAATCGCCGGCGCGACCATATTGGGCGATGGGACGGTGGCGCTCATCATCGACGTCCCGGATCTCATCCGCTCGGCCGCCGAGCGGCGCGAGGGCGCGATGACCGCGCACGCGGCATGAGCCCGGGCAAAGAATCAATTGTGGAGGGATTGGAATCATGAGTACTGCAAAGGCCGCCGCGGGCGCGAACAAGTCGGCAACGGATGCCAGCGAGCAATACCTGACGTTCATGCTGGCCGGCGAGGAGTACGGCGTCGACATCCTGCGGGTTCAGGAGATCAAGGGCTGGGACAAGGTGACCCGTCTGCCGCACACCCCCGATTATGTGCTCGGCGTGATCAACCTGCGGGGCGCGCTGGTGCCGATTCTCGACCTGCGCCGCCGCTTCGGTCTCGAAGCGATCACCTTCGGTCCGACCACCGTGGTCATCGTGGTGCGGGCGGTCGAGCGCACCGTCGGCATGGTCGTCGATGCCGTATCGGAGGTCTACAACGTCGACCCGGCCGCCACGCAACCGCCGCCCGACGTGTGCGGCAGCGTCGACACGGTGTTCGTGAAGGCGCTGGCCACCGTCGACGATAAAATGCTGATCCTGCTCGACGTCGACAGGCTGATCGACAACAGCATCTCGGATCAACCCTCGCCCGGCGTCGTGGCAGCGTGAGCAGGAAAAAGGCCGTGCGTGCCCCCAAGGTCGAGTGCATCGAACTCGAGGCGCGCTTGAACATCGCACAAGCCGTCGATCTGCATCGGACGCTCGCGGCGGGCATCGCCAAGGGCGGCCCGATGCTGCTCGACGGCAGCCGGGTCGAGGAGATCGACACGGCGGTGCTGCAGCTGCTGGCCGCCGCGTGGCGCAGCGGCCGCGAACGTAAAGCCGAATGCCAATGGCGCGGCGCGTCGGAAGAGCTGCGCGCCACGGCGCATCTGCTCGGAATGGGCGAGATGCTCGACTTGCCCAGGGGCGGGCCTGCGCCCGGCCGCGACGATGCCGCTCCCTGAAGCCGCCGTCGAGCAGTGTCGTGCCTGGCTTGATTGGGCGGCAGCCCAGATCGATGCCTGTCTTGCAAGCGACACCGAAGCGAGCGGCCAACTGCTCGTCTCGTTGGACGAACTCATGGGCGCGGCGCGGCCGCAGGCCGGCGCCGCCATCGACGCGAACATGGCGGCGGTGGTCGTCGCGGTGCAGTCGCACGATCGGCTGATGCAGAGGCTCACCCACGTGGTGGAATCCCTGCGCGTGCTGCACGATCATCTCGGCGATGTGAGCCGCGCCGAGTCGCCGGACGAATGGCGCGTGCTGCGCGAGAAGCAGTGGCGCTCATTCAGCATGCCCGAAGAGCGGGCGCTGTTTTGCAGCATGGTCGCCGAGGCGGGCGACGAGTGCAATTCGGCGCGGGTCGTGCACGCGCCGGATGGCATCGAGCTGTTCGATGCCGAGGACGATTGCGGCGGGGCCGCGCCATGAGCACCGCGCATGCCGAACGCGAATTCGAACTCACCGAACCCGAGTTCAATCGTCTGCGCGAGCTCGTTCACCAGCACACCGGCATCGCCTTGTCGGCGGCCAAGCGCGAACTGGTCTATGGCCGCCTGGCACTCAGGCTGCGCAAGCTCAAGCTGTCCTCCTTCGCCGAGTACTGCAAGCTCATCGACGGCGGAAACCCGGAGGAGATGCAGGAGCTCACCAACGCGATCACGACCAACCTCACCTCGTTCTTTCGCGAAAGCTATCACTTCGACATGCTGACCGAGGAGGTGTTTCCGCAGCTCGCGCGCGAGAATGCGGCCACGCGGCGCGTGCGCATCTGGTCGGCGGGCTGTTCGACCGGCGAGGAGCCTTATTCCCTGGCCATGGTCATGCGCGAAGCGCTCAACCATCTGCCGCAGTGGGACATCAAGCTGCTCGCGACCGACATCGACTCGAAGGTGCTGGCGACGGCGTCGGCGGGGGTCTATGCCGCGGATCGCTTCAAGGGCGTCTCGGCCGAGCGCCTCAAGCGCTGGTTCACCGCGGCGCAGGAGCGGCCGGGATACCACGCGGCCGGCGATGACCTGCGCTCGCTCATCACGTTCAAACAATTGAATCTGCTCGATCCGTGGCCGGTCAAGGGCCCGTTCGACGTGATTTTCTGCCGCAACGTGATCATCTACTTCGACAAGGACACGCAGCGTGCGCTGTTCGAGCGGATGGCCGAACTGCAGCGGCCGGGCGGCTGGCTGTTCATCGGCCACTCGGAAAATCTGTTCAACGTCACGCAGCGCTACAAACTCCTCAGGCGCACCGCCTACCGCAGGGTGGATTGATGGCCGTCGTCGCCGGCCGTCAGGCGCCCGCCGCGCACGAGCTGCCGCCGGAACTGCCGCAGTTCGGCCACATCCGTCGTGCCTGGGACGTCGATCTGTGCGTGCCGGTGGCGAAGCTGCTGCCCGGCGAGTATTACGTGACGCGCCACGAGGAAGCCATATTCACCGTGCTGGGTTCGTGCGTGTCGGCCTGTGTGCGCGAGCGCAGCCTCGGCATCGGCGGCATGAATCATTTCATGCTGCCGCTCGACCGCTCCGGGGGCACGAGTGCCTGGGCCGACAACATGGTGAGTTCCGCGACCCGCTACGGCAACGTCGCGATGGAGCGCCTGGTGAATGACATTTTGAAGCTCGGCGGCCAGCGCTCCAATCTGGAGTTCAAGGTGATCGGCGGCGGCAAGGTGCTCGACATGGCGCTCGATGTCGGCGCGCGCAACGCGCAGTTCGTGCGCGATTACCTCAAGGCCGAGGGATTTCTCATCAGCGCCGAGGACCTCGGCGACAGCTTCGCACGCAAGCTGTACTACTTTCCGAGCACGGGCAAGGTGCGAGTCAAGCGGCTCACCGCCACGGTCAACCGGGCGGTGTTCGAGCGCGAACGCGAATCGGCCCCGACCGGCGCGCAGGTCGAGTCCGGATCCGTGGAGTTGTTTTGAGCGGGAATGGTGCTATGGACAAGAAGATACGCGTCCTGGTCATTGACGATTCCGCGGTCATGCGCCGTCTGCTGACCGAGATCCTCAATTCCGATCCCGCCATCGAGGTGGTGGGCACCGCGCCCGACCCCTATGTCGCGCGCGACAAGATCAAGGCGCTCAACCCCGACGTCCTGACGCTCGATGTGGAAATGCCGCGCATGGACGGCCTCGCATTCCTGCGCAACCTCATGCGGTTGCATCCGATGCCGGTGGTCATGTGCTCTTCGCTCACCCAAAAGGGCGCCGATGTCGCGCTCGAGGCGCTCGCGCTCGGCGCGATCGACTTCGTGGCCAAACCGGTGGTCGACGTCACCCACGGTACGCTCGAGGTTGCCGATGAGATCATCGCCAAGGTGAAGGTGGCATCGCGCGCCCATGTCCGCGCGCTCGCCGGGATACCCAACCTGCAGGTGGCCGAGCGGCTGGACGCGGGCGCCGTGTTGCCCAAGCGCAGCGCTCCCACGCAATTCATGACCACCGACCGGATCGTCGCCATCGGTGCATCGACCGGCGGCACCGAGGCGATCAAGGAGGTCCTCATGCGCCTGCCGCCGGACGTGCCGGGGATCGTGATCACCCAGCACATCCCGAAGGCCTTCAGCGGCGCCTTCGCGCAGCGCATGGACTCGCTCTGCGGTTTGAGCGTCTGCGAGGCGCGCGACGGGCAGCCGATTCTGGCGGGACACGCCTACATCGCCCCCGGCGATCAGCATCTGCTGGTGGTTCGCAACGGCGCCCGCTATCAATGTCAGTTGAACGATGGTGCCCTGGTCAACCGGCATCGGCCATCCGTGGACGTGTTGTTCCGTTCGGTGGCGCAGTGCGCCGGACGCAATGCCATCGGTGTGATGCTCACCGGCATGGGCCGGGACGGCGCCGAAGGCATGAAGGAGATGCGCGAGGCGGGCGCCTCGACCATCGCCCAGGACGAGAACACCAGCGTGGTCTGGGGCATGCCCGGCGCCGCCTGGGAAATCGGGGCGGCGCAATCGCTGCACCCACTGACGCAAATAGCCGGCCGTATCGCCGAACTGGCGAAAAGCCATTCGGAGAAGCTGCAGGGAATGGCCCAATCCGGGTAACGATTCAAGAATGACGGGCCACGGTCGATGACTCGAGGAGTCATTGCTGATATCCAGCGAACGTGCGCACGCGGAGTTGAGAAATGAAAATATTGATAGTCGATGATTCCACCGCCATGCGGATGATCGTAAAAAAGACCCTGCGTCTGGCCGGTTTCGACGGGCACGAGGTGAGCGAGGCCGAGGATGGCGCCAAGGCCCTGGCGGCGATCAAGGCATCGAAGCCCGATCTCGTGCTGTCCGATTGGAACATGCCGAACATGACCGGGATGCAGCTGCTCGAGGCGCTCGCGGCGGACGGCGTGAAAGTCACCTTCGGCTTCGTCACCACCGAGGCGACGCCGGACATGCGCGCCAAGGCGGTTGCCGCGGGCGCGAAATTCCTGGTTTCCAAGCCGTTCACCCCCGAATCATTCAAAGAACACCTCGGCCCGCACATCCGCTGATGCGGCCGGCATTTTCAAGGACCACGCCATGGCAACCGCCTACCCCCTGCCCGATGCATCGAAGATAGTGCAGTTTCTGGGCCTCCTGTTCGACGGGCTCGACGTCAAGCCGGGCGGTACCTTCGATCAGACCCCGGCCGGTGGGGCGTGGTTCGGCGTGTTCGTTGCCGACAGCGGCGAACCGGTGGCCTTGTGCATTGCTGATGTAAATCTCGCGGCGAGCTTCGGCGCGGCCTTCTCGATGCTTCCCGCGGCCATGGCCAAGGAGGTCGCCAAGACCCGCCAGCTCACCGACGTGATGATCGACAACGTGCGCGAGATCATGAACATTTGCACGAGGCTCATGATGGACGCGAATTCTCCGCATCTCAAACTCGAACAGATCTATCCCGCCAAATCGCTGCCCGCGCCGGCGGCTGCCCTGCTGGGGGCACCGCCGGGGCGGCGCGAATTCCAACTGCAGCTGCCCAAGTACGGCGGCGGCGTTCTTTCACTCGTGACGACTTAAAAAGGAATGGTCATGAATAAGCTGCTGAATCATCTGTTGCTTGCCTGCGCGTTGGTCGCGCTGCCGCTCGCCGCCGCCACCGCATCCGCACCGAGCAAGGACGAAGTGGTCGCGGTCGTGAAGAAGGCGGTCGCCTACTACAAGGCCAACGGACGCGAAAAATCGCTGGTGGAATTCAACAAGAAGGACGGCCAGTTCGCCCAGGGTGAGGACTACGTCGACGTGCACGACCTCAACGGCGTGTGCGTCGCGCACCCCGTCTCTCCCGCGAAGGTGGGCGCGAACCGCATGGATCAATCCGATTCGGCGGGCAAGTTCTACATTCGCGAGATCGTGACCGCCGCGAAGAGCAAGCCGTCCGGATGGATCGATTACGTGATGAAAAACCCCACCACCGGCAAGCTCGAGAACAAAACCGCCTACTGGGAGGTCGATGACGGCCTCATTTTCAAGGCCGGCACGTACACGGAATGATGGGCTTGCTCGGAATGACGAGCTTGCACGCAATGACGCGTCTACACGGGATGACGGAACCGAAATTGTGAAGTTCTTAGGCAACATATCTCTGCGCTGGCAGATGCTGCTCGCGCCGCTTTTGTTGATTCTCTCGATCCTCGCCATCGAAACGGTCGAGTACCTGGAGAAGACCGAGGTCGATGCGGCCACGACGCGCTTGTTCAACGAGACGGTTCACCGGCTCACCACCCTCGATGAGGCGGACGCATTCGCGCTCGACATCAATGGCCGCATGTTTCGCGCCATGACGCTGGTGCAGAACGGTGCGCCGCCGAAAATCGTCCATAAATTGATCGATTCCATGCCGGGAGACCTCGAGCACCTCGCCACTGAACTGGCCGCGGTCGCCGCGGATGCCAAAGGCACCGGACACAATGCCGAGGCTGCCAAGCTCACCGAGCTGTCGGGCAAATACCGCAAGGCGGGCAGCGAGTTCTCGCGGGTCCTGTTCGTCGATGCAAGCGTCGCGGCGGATTACGCGACGTCCGCGGGCGCCTTTTTCCAGGATCTGCAATCGTCCATCAAGCAATTGTCCGATGCCTACGGCGCGGCGTCGGCGTCGGAATTCGCCACCATGAAGAAGGACGGGGCGCGTGCGATGGTGCGTACCGCGATCGGCGGGCTGCTGGCGGTCGTCGGTGGGCTCGCGGTCAGCTTGCTGCTGACCCGTTCGCTGGCCGCACCGCTGGCCGAACTCACGCGGGTGGTGGTGAGCCTTTCGAAGGCCGACTGGACGGTCACCGTGCCCTACGCGGCGCGTGGCGACGAAGTGGGCCGCATGGCGCGCGCCGTTGACGTGTTTCGCGACAACGGCATCGAGAATGAGCGCTTGAAGCGTCTCGAGGAGGAGGCCAGCCGCAAGGCCGTGCTGCAGAAGGCGGCCGAGCAGGAGCGCGAGCGCAGCGAGCAGGAACGCCTGGCCCGCGAGGCCGAGCGGGCGCGGGAAATCACCAAGATGACGGAGCAATTCGACGACACCGCGCACCGTGTGCTCGGCAGTTTTGCGACCGCCTTCGGTTCGCTGCAGGAAACGGCGGCCACCATGGGGTCGGCCGCGGACGCCACCTCAACGCGCGCCGAAGGGGTTTCGCAGTCCGCGCTCGAGGCGTCGAACAACGTACGCATGATCGCCGCCTCCATCGAGGAACTCGGCGGGTCGATCGCCAAAATATCACAGCAGGTTACCGCCTCCTCCACGATGGCGGCGGCGGCGACGCGCGACGCCGATCAGCTCAACGAGACGCTGCAGTCGGTGAAGACCGCGGCCCTGGAAATCGGCTCCGTGCTCGATTTCATCAAATCGGTCGCGAGCCGCACCACGCTGCTCGCATTGAACGCGACCATCGAGGCGGCGCGTGCCGGACCCGCGGGCCGCGGCTTCGCGGTGGTCGCCAACGAGGTCAAGATGCTCGCGACGCAGACCCAGCAGGCCACCGACGGGGTCGCTTCGAAAGTGGAACGCATTCAGACCCTGTCAGGAGACGCGGCCGGCGCCGTGAGCTCGATCGCCGAGACCATCCATTCGCTCAGCCGGGGATCCGATTCGATCTCCGGCGCGGTCGCCGGACAAAGTGCCGCCATGCAGGAGATTGCCAAGACGGTGCAATCGGCCGCCGAGTTCACGCGGCGGGTCAGCGATGAAATCCAGGCGGTCAAGGGCACCGCCACCGAAACCGGACAGGCGGCGGAAGGCGTGCTGCAGGCCTCGGCCGAACTCGCCGAGCAGACCGACCTGTTGGAGAGCGAGGTGTCGGGGTTCCTGTCCGAGGTGCAAGCGCGGTCGAACACCGTCGCGGAGGCAGCCGCGGGTGCAAATGCCGAGGGTCGACGCCGGGCAGGTTGAATTTCGCACCCGGGCGGCGCTTGCGGCAGATTGCACCGACAGTGGCCGAGCTTCTGGGCAGCGCATCAATCGTAAAACTCGGGCCTCTGAACATCCGTCAGTAGTGGCGCTGTTAAATTTTCCATTCATATTGCATGAAACACCGCATTTCGATAATGTTACATGTAACACGAATGGAGATTTCCAATGGCCTCCCGTCCTGGAGTTGCGGCACGCGTTCGTAAGCATCGCATTGCACTGCGCGCTGCAGGTTTGCGGCCGGTACAGATTTGGGTACCCGATATACGCCGAGCGGGTTTTGCGACGGAATGCCGCCGTCAGTGCTTGGCATTGCGAAAGGGTCGATCCGAGGCGGGTCATCTTAAGTGGCTATTGAGCGTAGCGGATACGGATGACTGGAAGTGAGGCGCGGCGACATCGTTACGATCGTCCTACCAGGTGCCTACGGAAAGCCGAGACCGGCGTTGATTGTCCAGTCCGACCTGTTTAATGCGCTCGGGTCGGTGACCATATTACCGATCACCAGTGAATTGAGGCCGGCACCATTGCTGCGGATTCCGGTTGACGATTCCGAGACGAATGGGCTTCGAAAAAAATCTCAAATCATGATCGATAAGACCCAAACTGTTCCGCAGGCCAAGATTGGCTCCTTGATCGGGAGACTTGACCGGGAAGCGATGGTTGCCGTCGATCGAGCTTTGGCGACATTTCTTGGCATTGCCTAAAGTGACCTGATTGCAACGCGCTCCTAATAAACCTCCCGCTGATGCACGCGCGAGGTCGGGCCCGGAAATACACCAAAGGTCGCCATTCCCGCGGGATTCACGCCGCTGCCGGCGGGATAGATCAGCCAGGGCGGCGCGGTGGCCGTGACCGTGACGGCGCCGGAGTTGCCGGCGCCGGGAGCGGCCAGGTTCAGGTTGAAATTACCGGCCGCGGCGGTGGCGCGGTATTGCGAGGCCAAGGCGGCGGGCGTCGTGCAGCCCAACCCGGACACGCCGGGCTTGCCGGTGTCGCGCACGCAGGTTTGTCCGGCGCTCAGGTTCAACTGGTAATTGCTGAAGGCGAGCGGGGGAGCCGTGGTGCAGCTGTCGGCGGTGTTCAGCGTAAAGCCCTGGGCGGCGCCCAGGTAGTACTGGGTGGTGAGCGACATCGGCAGGTCGAGGAGTTCAGAGCCTACCGCATTGCGCAGCGCGAGCTGTCCGTACCATTGAGCGGGGCTGGTGCTGAAGCTGATGCCCGGACCGGTACCGAAGGTTACGGGGTTCGGGCCGGCAACCCCGTCGGTATCGAGCACGTTGAGGCTCAAGCTGATATTGGCATTGAACGGCGCGCTCGGCGCGCCACGGGTGAACTGAAGGCCGCTGCCGGCGCTGAACGTGAGAGTTGCCTGTCCGGTGCCGAGATCCGCGATCACGGGGTCGATGCCGGCGGGCGGCAGGCCCGACAAGTCGAGTGCCGGGGCTGCCGGCGTCGGCGTGTAGGTGCGCCCGGTGAGCGATACATTCGAGAGCTTCAAGAACGCGCCGGTGTAGTTGCGCGTGGTGATGCCGCCCAAGGCCTGGGCGGTTACGGTCATGACCGGCGCGACGGTGTAGGTGAGCGGCTGGCCGACGTAGCTGAAACTTCCGGCGCTGCAGCCGGTGCCGAACACCGGCGTGTTGAGGGCGACGGCGAAGTCATTCGGATAGAAACGCCCGACATTGCCCGAAGCCAGACCGGTGACGGCGCCGGAACCCAAATAATTGGCGATGCCCGGCGTCAGAGTGATGATGCCGACTTCCGGCCAGTTGAAGGCCACCCCGGTGGCACCCCCGCCGCTGAAGGCCCCGAAGCTACCCGCATTGTTGAGAGCCGCGGCATCGCCGCCGACCGGCGCGACCAGGTTGGCGGTGAGCGTCAACCCCGCCGGCGCGAGTTCTTGGCCGAAGTTGGGCGTCGGAGCGCCGCCGAAGTTGACGGCGGTGACCGTGGCGCTGAACGGCTGTCCGGCCGGGATGAACGCGGCCCCGGCGGCCGAGCCCGCTCCCGGGTTGAAGCCCGGGGCGGCGAGCGATGCGGCGCAGGTGCCGGCGCCGTAATTGGTGCAGCGGATGTTCGAGACCGTGAAACCCGCCGGCTGCACCACGAACTGACCGGCGCCAGCCATGGTGTTGGCCGAGCCCGCGCCGCTGCCGAGCGGAATGCTGTAGCGCGCGTACAGGGTGATCTGACCGGCGTCGGAATAATTCAACGAGAACGGGGCCTCGGCATTCGGGGTGCTGAAGGTGAGCGGCACGGTCGTATAAGAGGACACGCCGGCGGCGGGGTTTGCGGCGATAGGGGTGGTCGTGCCGTTGTTGGTGATCCCCAGCGTCTGGCCGGCGATGCAGCTCGCCGGATTGTTGCACTGGTAGGCGAGGCTCACGTTGACGGTCGCGCCGCTCGCAAACACCGCCGTGCACGCACCGGTGTTGGTGTCGGTGCGGATCGCCTGCAGGGCGAGACTCTGGGTGGAAGTCTTGCCGGCCACCTGCGTGCCGATGCTGGTCGCCACGTTGGCGCCGTTGGTGAATCGAAACCCCGATGCGACGAAGGTGAGCGGAGGCTGCTCCGAGGCGATCGCGCTGCCGGAGCTCTGCGTCGCACTGCCGTCGATCACGTTGATGCTCACCGTTTCAGGATAGGTGTCCTTGAGCAGCAAGGTGACCGACCCTGCGTCGGTGACCACATAGCTGTACGTCGCCGTGCCGCTGTTGGGGGCGCCCGGCGTGAAGCCGCCACCGCCCGTGCCGAGCGACCAATCGCCGTGCCCGGTGCTGGTGCTGACCGTGATCGTGTCCGTGGTGGCCATGGGCGCGTGTGTCGCCGTGTGCGCGGTGATCGTGACCGGCGAGGCCTGGCAATTGACCGCGATGCCGGCATCGCTGATCGCATAGTGGTCAGGACCCGGCGCCGCCAACGACGAGCACGCGTGGGTCTGGATGGCCGCCAATTTGAGCTGCGTGAGGCTCAGCGGCTTGGTGTACGTGGTGACCTCGTCGATCGAACCGGGAAAGCGGCGTTGGGTCTGACTGCCCTCGATGGATGCATCCGTCGCGCCGCCGATGCCGAGCAGCGTCGAATTGGACGGCGTGAAACCGCTGATCGGCACGCTGCTCTGGTCGATCAGATTGCCGGCGGCATTGAAGGTGTACAGGGTGATGGTCTTCGCGGTGATCGCGTCGAGCACCGCGGCGACGAAATACCAGTTCCCGGTGGTGAGCGTCATGTTGCCTTCGGCCCAGGTGGTCGAGGGATTACGGATGTAGAAGCGCAGCGTGTTGGTCACGCCGCTGTCGCCGTAACTCACCGCGTAGCCGTTGTCGTTGGTGTCGTCGTACCAGATGCGCCCGCCGGTCGAGTCGGTCGCAGTCGGCTTGATCCACGCGGTGACGGTGAATTGGCCCGACAGGTGCGGCCCGGATACGGCCACGTACTGGGTGGTGCCGTTCAAACTGCCGTAACCGCAGGTGCCGGGGTTGCCGGTGATGGCGGAGGTCGTGCTCGCGGTGGACGCTCCGTGCATGGCGGTGCCGTTGTAGCCGCCGCCGCCGGAATCGATCACGGCGCCCGCGGTGGCGGGCCACGAGGACTCGTCGAAATGCCAGCGCGAGGCGGGCGGGACGCTGACCGCGGGTTTGAAGGTCGCAATGGCGGCCGCCCAGCCGCTCAAAGTGGGATTGGTGGTCCAGGTGATGCTTTGGATGCCCGTGGTGCCCGCAATGTTGTCGGCGGCGCCGCCGGCGGTATCGCCCGCGTTTTGCAGCTCGATGCCCTGGGTGGTGAAACCCGAACTCGGGGTGATGGAACCGAAATTCGCGGCCGGATTGTCGATGCCGAACGAGGACACCACCAGTTCGTTGGCCATTGCCACCGCCGCCGGCGTGCTGACCTGCGCGGCCGCCGATGTGCCCGTGGTCGCGGTGGCCTGATCCAGGGCGCCGACACCCGCGTACTCGAGCGCCACCACACGGCTCTGGGAGGCGCCGTCGTTGCCCGGCATGTTGACCGTCACCGTCAACCCCGCGCCCGTCGCCGTGACGGGGGCGTAAAAAATGCTGGCGCTTTCGAACCAGCCCGACTGGTTGATGACGGCCTGCGTGGCCTGCGTGTAGATATTGCCGGCACTGTCGGTGACGGCGGTGGCCGGCGCGTTGTTCTCGGTCCAGGTCCATACCAACACCACGATGGTGTTGCCGATGGTCGGGTTGGCCGCGAACGGCGAGGAGGTGGCGGTGATGCCGGCCGGATTGCCGAACAACCCGGATGACTGCACGCGCGCGACCTGCGCCAGGGCCGGCTGCCCACACAGCAGCACGGCCGCTAGCAGCAGCGCGCGCCGCAGCCACGAGCCGTGCAGCCATGAGCGGTGCGCGTACCGGCCGTTCCAGAGGATGGGGTTTGATTGCTTCATGTGGCGTTCGTATAGGTGCCGCTGATCACCCGGTGCACGTACCCGGGTTGACCATAGGTGCCGCTGGTGGCCGTGGCATTGAGCACGTACGAGATGCTGGTCGTGGCGCCGTTCACGAAGCTCGTGGCCGAGCAGGTCACGATGACGGTGAAGCCGTTGAGCGATGCCTCGGTCAGATTCAAGGTGGTGCTGGCGGGGCAATTGCCGCCCGTGGTCTGATACGCGCCCCATTCGATGCCGGACTGCGCCGCGGCGAGGGCGCGGGCTTGAGCGAGTGCCATGGTGACGGTCTGTTGCTGACCGGTGCCGACGCGGATCGCGACCAGGCCGAGGGCGCCCAACACCACGATCAAAAAAAGCGCCGGGATGAGCGCGAAGCCGCGGGCTGCGAGCGGGGATCTCATGGATCTCATGGCGCGTTCACCACCTGCACTTCGTTCAGCAACTGCACCGATTCGCCCACCTGCGTGATGGCGAGCGTGAGCGTGGCGAGGGCGTTGCGCTGTGCGGTTCCCTGCGAATAGGTGAACTGGCAGCCGCTCACGTTGGCGGCGACGAGCGCGCTGCTCGCGCCGGCCGCCATGAGCGCGGCGTCGCTCACCGGCTGGGCGGCGGCGATGGCGTAGCCCGTATAGCGGGTCAAGGTGCCGGCCGCGGTATCGCAGAGGTACGACACCGGCCCGCTGACGAGGTAGACGCGTTTTCCCGGCGAGCCGAAGGCGAACTGAAACGCGGGATTGAGCGTGACCAGGTTTTGATTGGCGGCGGCCCCCGGTGCGATGGTGATGGTGGTGCCGGCCGGGGTGATGACGTTCGCCATCTGGTAGGCATTGGCGCCCGGCACGCCCACGTTGTAAATCGACAGGTACGCCGTGGTGGAGGTCCACGGCAGCGTGAGCTGCGTGAACGGCACGGTGGTCGCGAACGCGCCATCGGGCGCCGTCAAATCGAGCACCAGGGCGGGGTTCGTCAGCGGGCCGTTGTCCTGATAGCGTGCACCGTCCAGGGTGGCGAGCAGTTCGAGAGCGTTCACTGTGCCTGCGCTCGTCATGCGCACGCTGTTCGGCAGCGCACTGCGCAGGTCGCGTGCCATGAACCGCAGCGCGCTGTCGCTGGCATCGACCAGCGCGGCGCGGCGGGTCTGCGCCGTGTAGGCGTTCATCGGCATCACGATAAACAACGCCATGAACGCAACCACGATCGAGCCCACCGTGATGGTGATGACGAGTTCGATCAGCGTGAAGCCGCCGGCGTGCGGTCGCCGTGATGCGCGGGCCCGTGATGCGCGAGGCTCGGGTGCCGCGGAGGCGCTGGGGACGGCGGTCATCAGTAATTCGTCCGGTATCCGGACAGCGTGACGCTGCCGCTCGGGGGGTAGCTCACGGTGATGTCGATGCGGCGCACCGCCGCGGGCGCAATGCCGCCGAGTGCGCTCGACGGCGAGGTGACGACGCTCACCGTGTAGGCCGACAGCACCGCGATCGGGTTGCCGAACTGATCGTGCGCGCCAACATCGACGAGACCGTTGTATTGGTCGACGAGATCCCAGCTGCCGCGTCCGGTGTTGGGCGGCGTGCCGTAGGGGTCGACCACCCAGCGCTGTTCGATCTCGTCGAGATAGGCCTGGGCGATGGCCATGGCCTGCTGCTCCATCATGGCGTCCGCGCTGCGGCTGGCGACCGCCGCGATCGCACCCAAAATGGTGGTGGCCGCCACGGCCACGATGGTGATGGCGATGATGAGCTCGATGAGCGTGACGCCGCGATGAGGGTGGCGCACGTCACTGCACCTGCACGAGACCGGTGGCCGCGACGAGGGTGATCGTGTGCGTGCCCACCGTGATGGTGGTTCCGGGGCTGGCGCTCAGGCGTCCCTGGGTGTCGAACTGAAAGACGCCGGTCGGACTCGCGGTGGTGCTCGCGGGCGCCGAATTGGCGACCGCCGAGCCGTCCGCACTCAGCAGCGGTGTGCTCCAGCTGGTGTCGGCCGGGTTGCAGGCGTTGCCGCTGGCCGCCTGCTGGGTGACGGCATAGGAATTCGCCGTGAGGGTGAGCTGTGCCGGGCAGCCGGTGATCACCGCGGCTTTCTGCGCCGAGCGCAAGGCCGCGCCCAATTCATCGGCGTAGCCGCGGTCGGAAAAGGTTTGCTGATCCCAGAAGCGCGGCGCGACGTATGCCGCGAGCACGCCGGCAATCGTCATCACCACCACGAGTTCGATGAGGGTGTAGCCGCGGTGGGAAGCTTCGCCCGACATGTGATGCTGATTCAAAGCGGGCATCCATCCCGCGTTGAGATTCGGCTTTAGCAGCCGGTGGTCGTGGCGGCGACCGTCGGCGCTCCGCCCACCGGGGCCGGGAGGTACGTGACCACGCAATTCGCCGGGGTCGGCGCGCCGTTCTTGGTCCACTTGGCCGCGGCAGCGCCGGCGCCCGGGGTGAAGGTGAAATCGCCGGTGCCCGCGGTGATGTTGGCGTTGACCGCCGAGCCGATGCCGGCGAGCGACGCATCGGGATAACTGTTGGTCAGCGTGACCGCCGCGCCTTCCATGTTCACCGGGCCGGCCGCATTGCCGGTCGCCATCGAGAGGCCGCGGGCGAGAGCGGCGGCGCTTTTCACGCTGCCGGCGAGACCCGAGATGGTCGCGGCCCGTGCGGTCGAGTCAAGGGCGACGAATTTGGGAACGGCAAATGCCGCCAGAATTCCCAGAATGGTGATCACCACCACCAGCTCGATCAGTGTGAAGCCCTTGTTGGCAATCGATTTCATTTCGTTGACTCCGCTGCGCCGGTTTAAGGCGCGGTTTAAATAGACAAGAGCGCCATGCGCTCAACGCAAGACATCGGCCGGCCCGGCACCATCTTTAAGCGGCGGCTGCCGGTAATCCCCGCATATTCCAGCGTTTGTGAAGTTCATCACGGCGGGACTAAAAAGGCCGCGATGCGCCCGCGGAAACATTCATTTCCGCGGGCCAGCCGGCCTTAGCAGCCGGCGGTCTGGATGGCGACGGTGGGTTCGAACCCAGCCACGGCCGGGGTGTAGGCAACCGAGCAGGTGGCCGGAATCGGCGCGCCGTTCTTGGTCCAGACGGCCGCGGCTGCGCCGGCGCCGGGGGTGAAGGTGTAATCGCCCGTGCCCGCCGTGATGTTGGCATTGAGCGCGGCGGCGATGCCGGTGAGACTGCCGTCGGGATAGTTGTTGAGCAGCGTGACCAACGCGCCTTCCATGTTCACCGGACCGAGCGGGGTGGAGTTTGCCATCGCCATGCTGCGGGCGAGTGCGGCGGCGCTTTTCACGCTGCCGGCGAGGCCTTCGATGGTCGAGGTCCTTGCGGTCGAGTCGAGCGCGACGAATTTGGGTACGGCGAACGCCGCCAGGATCCCGAGGATGGTGATCACCACCACGAGTTCAATGAGCGTGAAGCCCTTGTTGACCATCGATTTCATGTCGTCATCTCCGCTGCGCCCGTTGGGGCGCTGTTAAACACGCACGAACGCCATGCGCTCCATACCTAAAAGACATCGGCCACCCGGGCGGCGTCTTGAGCGTGGGATACCGGCAAATCCCTGCATCGCGCAGCCCTGTGATGCGCATCACGGCGCGGCGGCGCGGCGGCGCCGCCGCGCGGTCACGCGGTCAGCCGGTATGGCCGACCTTGCCGATGATGTTCCACATGGGCAGAAACACCCCGAGGGCGAGAATCAGCACCATGCCGCCCACGCCGATGATCAGCAGCGGCTCGAGCAGCGCGGTGAGGTTGCGCAGCCGGTAATCGACCTCGCGCTGATAGAAACCCGACACCTCCTCGAGCAGGCGCGTGAGCTCGCCGGTTTCCTCGCCGACCAGCACCATCTGCAGCACCAGCGGCGGAAAGATGCCGGCGGTGGCCGCGGCGTGGCTCAGCGCTTCACCGCGCTCGACCGCATCGCGCAATCGCAGGAGCTGCTCGGCCAGGAATTCATTCCCGGCGGAGCGCGACAGCAGCGTGAGCGCCTGGATCATCGGCAGGCCGGCCTCGAGCGAGATTGAGAGAGAACGCGTCACGCGCGACAGCACCGACAGGTGCAGCAGCGATCCCAAGATCGGCACCTTGAGTTTGAAGCGGTCCCAGCGATAGCGGCCCGCCTCGGTGCCGACGTAGCGTTTGAAGGCGATCAGTGCGGCGATCGCCGCCATGATCATCGCGAGACCATGGCGACGCACCATGTCCGAGGTGCCCATGATGACGCGCGTCGGCCAGGGGATGTCATTACCCAGCACCTTGAACAGGGGCGCGAAATTCGGGATCACGAACACCGTGATGACGGCGATGGCGAGCCCGATCACGCCCACCACGATCAGTGGGTAGCGAATCGCGCTTTTGACGCGATCCTGCACCTCTTGATCCTGGCCTAAGTATTCGCACAGCCGCAGGAAGGAATTGTCGAGCGTGCCGGTCGACTCACCGACCCGCACCATGCTGATGAACAGCGGCGAGAAGATCGTCGGATGGCGCGCGAGCGAGGAGGCGAAATCGCGCCCCGACTCGAGGCTCTGCAGCACGTCATGCAGCGCATCGCGCAGCAGCGAGTTGTGCGTCGACTGCGCGAGACCGCGCAGGCCGCGCAGCAGCGGCAGGCCGGCCTTGGTGATGGCATACATCTGCCGCGAAAACAGCACGAGATCGGCGGTCGACGGCCGGCCGGCCCCGAGACGCTTCATGAGGTCATGGACCTTGGCGCCCTCGGCCGCCTCCGCCGAGATCTCGAGCGGGGTGATCCCGAGGTTGAACAGCCGCGTCGCGACCGCGTTGATGTCGTCGGCCTCGAGCCGGCCGGTGATCAAATCACCGCGTCCCGATCTGCCCCGGTAGCGAAAGTTGGACATCGATTATGCGCGCTGCTCGAGCAGCGTCTGAACCGTGGCATCCTCGAGCGGGGCGCCGGCATCGATGTCCACGAGTTCCTCGAGTCCGCTGCCCACCGCCATGGCCTCGGCGAGCGAGGTGATGCCGCTCATCGCGAAGTCGATCGCGCCCTGGGCGAGGGGTACATAGCCCTCGCTCGAACGTGCCGCGCGGGCAAACAGTTCGAGGTCGCCGCGCCGCACCGCATCGGCGAGCGGGCGGTTGATCTCGAGTATTTCGTACACCGCGACGCGGCCGCGGTAGCCGGTGAGGTTGCAATAGGTGCACCCGGCGCCGGCCATGAATGGGTGGCGTTCGAGATTCGCGCCCGGGCGACAGGTGGAGAGCCAGGCGACCTGGTTCGGGGTCGGCGGCGTCGGCTTGGCGCAATCGGTGCACACGCGGCGCAGCAGGCGCTGCGCCACCACGCCGTGCACGGCCGCTGCGATCATGTAGCCGGGGGCGCCCATGTCGAGCAGGCGGTTCACGCTGGCGACGGCATTGATGGTGTGCAGGGTCGAGAACACGAAATGGCCGGTCATCGCGCCGCGCAGGCCGATGTCGACGGTTTCCCGATCGCGCATTTCGCCGACCAAGATGATGTCCGGATCCTGACGCAGGGCGGTGCGCAGCACGCGCGCGAAATCGAGCCCGATCTTCGGCTGCACCTGCACCTGGGTGATGCGGTCCATGCGGTATTCGACCGGGTCCTCGACGGTGATGACCTTCACGCCCGGCTTGTTGATGTGATTGAGCGCCGCATACAGCGTGGTGGTCTTGCCGCTGCCGGTGGGCCCGGTGACCAGCACCATGCCGGCGTTGCGTTCCACCAGGCGCCGGAAGCGCTCTTCGGTGGCGGCGGGCATGCCGAGCCGTTCGAGCGAGAGCAGCGTGGTCGACTGGCTGAGCAGCCGCATGACCACCGATTCGCCGTGCGTCGTCGGCATGGTCGCGAGGCGCACGTCGACCACGGCGTCGCGCACCCGCATGCTGAAGCGGCCGTCCTGCGGCAGGCGCTTCTCGGCGATGTCGAGCCCGCACATCAGCTTGAGCCGGGTGACGAGCGCGCTCGCCACGCGGCGGCCGTCGATGACCTGTTCCTGCAGCACGCCATCCACCCGCAGGCGGATGCGCAGCTTGGCCTCGCCGGGCTCGATGTGGATGTCCGAGGCGCGCGCCTGCATCGCATCGTTGAACATGGTTTGCAGCAGCTTGATGACCGGCGCGTCGGGCGAGCTTTCCTCGGCGGAGAGCTGCTCAATATCGACGTCGCCCTGATTGAGGTCGTCGCGCACCGCCTCGGCGAGCGTCGCGATCTCATCGGTCTGGCGGTACACCGCGTCGAGCGTCTTGAGCAGATCCGCTTCGCCGACCAGCGCGAGTCGCATCGGGAGCTTCAATTTCGCCTGCAGCTCATCGTAGGCGTGGATGTCGGAGGGATCGGCCATGCCGATCAGCAGGCCGCGATCGTCCTGCTGCAGCACGATGGAGCGGTAGCGGCGCGCCAGCGGCTCGGGCAGAAGCTTCACCACCTCGCGATCCACCCGCGCCTGCTTCAAGTCGACGAACGGCACCTGCAAATGCCGGGCGAGAAATTCGTGCAGCGAGGATTCGGACATGAACCCCAAGTCCGCGAGCACACGCCCGAGCTTGCGTCCCGAGCGGCGCTGCTCATCGAGTGCGGTCTGCAGCTGCGATTCGGTGATGGCGTTTTGCTGGACCAGCACCTCGCCCAAGCGAATTCTGCGCTTGACGGTCATGGAGGGTGCGCCTTATTGCTGCGCGTTGGCGCGCACCTTGGGATCGAGCGCGGCGGCGTGGTCGACTTCCTCGCCGGTGAGCTGCGTCCACTGCGCGTCGTTGTCGACCACGATCGGGCGCAGCAGGATCACCAGTTCCGAGTGGTCGGTGATCTTCTGCTGGCTCTTGAACAGATTGCCGAGCACCGGGATGTCGCCGAGCACCGGCACGCGATAGTCCTGGTAGCTGTGGGTGGTCTGCATGAGGCCGCCGATCACGATCAACTGCCCGCTTTTCGCGGTGACCACGCTGTCCGATTCGCGCACCTCGCTGAAGGCGAGCGGCAGTGTGGTGGTGCCGCTCGAACCGACGGTGACGGAGAGCGGTTTGGCGGTCACCACGCTCACCGTCGGATGGATGTGCAGGATGATCTGGCCGTCGTAGGAGAGCTGCGGCGTCACGTCGAGCGCGACGCCCGAGAAGAACGGCGCCAGATCGAGGTTGTTGGAGGTCGAGGATGAGGTGCCCACCACGGTGTTGCTCGAGATGCCGGTCACGAAGTATTCATCGTCGCCGGCCTTGATCACGGCCTTTTGATTGTTCAGGGTCGATACGCGCGGGCTCGACAGCACGGTGGTCTTGCCCTGCGTGGCAAGCGCCTCGACATAGGCGGAGAAGCTGCCGGCATTGACCGCGAGCGCAAACGCGCCGCCCAGGGTGTTGCTCACCGTGCTGGTGATGGGATTTCCCGGTCCGACCGTCACCGGCACCGAGGGCTGGTTGAGGAGCTGCAGGGCATTGGAGCCGAAGCCGTTCTGCGGCCCGGTCTGAAAGCCGCTGTAGGTGCTGCCGCCGCTCGTGGCGATGGCGGCCCAGTTGATGCCGGCCTGGAAGGCGCTCGACAACTGCACCTCGATGATCTTCGCCTCGATGATCACCTGGCGGGTGGCGATCTGCTGGATCTTGTCCAGGAACTGCTGCACGTCGCGCAGCTCCCTGGGACTGGCGCGCACGGCGATGAGGCCCGACTCGGCGTTCAATACCACGGTGCGGCCGCCGGCGGTTCCGACCAGGCTGTGCAGGCTCGCTTCGAGCTCGGGCCAGAAGTCTGAAGATGAACGGGTCGAGACGCTGGTCCCGGTGATCTCCTTGACGTGCTGATCCGCCTCCTTGGACCCTTGCGTGGCATTGAACACCACACCGGGCGGTTCGCTGAGTCCACCGGCCTGCCCATCGGTGCCGCCGCCGCCCGACACGGTGCCGCCCACCATCTGCGGGTTCGAGCTTTGACCCACCTGACCCGAGGAGACCCGGGTGCGCGAGGTGCCGCGGCGCTCGAGATCGATGTAGTTCACCTGGAACAATCGGGTTTGCAGCGACGGGGAGACGATGACGAAGCCGGAGGAGATGCGCCGGTAATCGTAGCCGTAGGAATCGCGCACCGCGTCGAGCACCTCGACCATGGTGACGTTCTTCATCTTCAAGGTGATGCTGCCGGCGACGTCCGATTCGAGCACGATGTTGTAGGGCGTGCCGTCGGCGAGTCCTTCGAAGAAGGCGCGCGCCGGCGCGTCGGTGACCGCGACGTCGAAGCGCGGCTCTTCGGCGTGGGCGACCGGGACGAGTCCGCCGATGATCAGGGCGATGGCAAGCAGTATTCTCGGATACATGTCAGGGGACTCCGCTCGGTGCCCGCGCCGGTTCGGCCGTGGGCTTTTTGAAAGTGGTGGGTGCGTGCGCAAGGTGCAGCTCGTGGGTCTGGTTCGCGAGCCGGTAGACGAGGCCGTCGGGGAGCACGGAGTCGATGGTGTACGGACCGACCACCGAACCCGAGTGCACCAGATGGCCGTTGAATATGGCGCTGTGCTCGCCATTGAACGTCATGACCGCCGACAGCACGGGCAGAGCCTCGCGCGGCGCCGCGGCCGCCGGCCCTTTGGGTGCAGCCGGTGGTTGGGTCGGATCGCGCAGCGCGTCGGCGTGCGCGAACAGGGCGATTCCGAGGGCGGCGCTGAGCGCGACAGCTGACAGATTCACGGTGAGGCGTTTCATACGCTCATCCAAAAACGTGACAGGCTCAAGGCGCCGATCACGATGCGCACGCGGTTCGCCGGATGCTCTTCGGCCGTCAACTCGACCTCCTGCCAGTGGATGCGGTACGGCAGCGCCTCGATGGCGCGCAAATAAGCCACCACGCTGGCGTAGTCGCCTTCGACCACCATCTCGACGGGATGCAGGAACGGACCCCGGTCATCCGGCTCGATGGCCGCATCGGGTTTTGCACCCGCGGCTCGCGACAGGCTTTGTACCGGCAGATTCGCCAGACTCACGAGCTTCAATCCATGCTGTTCCGCCAGCAGCTCGCGCAACAGGTCGGCCACGCGGTCGGGCGCGACATAGCCCTGCGCAACCGTGCCGAGTTCGGTCTCGAGCGCGCCGAGGCGTTCGGTGAGGGCGCGGTTGCGCAAGGCCGCGGCCACAGCCGGATCCTGGGAGGCCGCCGCGCCGACCGCATCGAGCGCTTCCATCTGCCGGCGTGCCTCGGCGAGCTGCAGTTCGGCCGCCTTGGCGCGGGCGGCCAGCGGCTCCATCAGCAGCGTCTGCCAGGCGATGTACAGCAGGGCGACGCCGGCGCAGAAGATGATGATGCGCTCGCGCAGGGTGAGTGCATCGAGCCGTTCGATGAGCGGGCGCACGCGCCCGAGAGCCGTTCGGACCGCGATCATGGGTGTTGCTCCGGCGTCGGCAGTTTGAGGCCGGGCGCTCCGAGTTCGAACACCAGCTGGGCCGGTGCTTCCTCCGGCTTGGCGCGGCGCATGGTCAGTTTGTCGAAGTGCACGCCGGCCAATGCGCGCTCCTGGGAAATTGCACCGAGGTAAGCGGGGACCAGCTTCGGATCCAACGAGCTGCCCCGCAGGGCCAGGCGGCCCTCGCCCGAGCCGAGCACAATGTCGTGCAGCCACAGCCCGTCGATCTGGCGGCGGGCGAGCGCTTCGAGGCGGGCGGCGAATCCGGTGATCGGTGAGGCCGCGCCGAGACGCACCAGTTCGAGCGCCCGCTCGCGCGCGGCGATGTCGGCGCTCAGATTCTTGGCCTGGCCGTCGAGTTCCGCGAGGCTCACGTGCGGATGCAAGGCCGCGCTGGTGCTCTCGGCGAGCGCCAGCTGGGCGGTCTGCTGCTTCTCGAGCAGTGCGAGTGAGCGTTCGACGCGGCCGGAGCGCCAGCTGTCGAGGGCCGTCAGGCCGCACAGGCACAAGGCCAGCAGGGCGAGTCCGATGCCGATCGCGCGCGCCGAGAAGAGGTGCTTTTCGGCTCCGAGAATCGGCTGATACAGATTGACTTGTTGTTCCATGGCGGGCTTTTAAAGCGAACGGCGCTCTTCGCGCAGGGCGGCGCCCACGGCGAGCAGGCACGCGGCCTGCGCCTCCGGCTCGATCGGGGTCGCACAGGTGAGGAGCTCGTTCAGATCGAGGGTGTTCACCTCGAAGCCGGTTTCGCTGCCCAACTGCCGGGCGAGCTCGGCGGCGCGCGGCCCGGCCGGCGATACGGCGATGCGGGTGATGGGCGGTTGATCGAAATGGCGTTCGTAATAGTCGAGCGAGCGCTGCAGTTCGAGCACCACGCTCGCCGTGGAATCGAGCCGGGCGCCACCGGCTTTGGCGCCGCCTTGCTGCATCGCAGCATTCAATTCCATCTGGCGGGCAAAATAGAAGGTGCTGCCTCGCACCAAAATGATGGTGGCGCTGGTTTCCGCGAGGTACAGCACGGCGACGCCCGGCGCGGCGGCCGGCAGAAGCGCCGCGAGATTGCGCAAACAGAGCTCCGGTACGTCGATCACGTCGAAGGCCGGCACGGCGGTCAACACGTCCGTGTAGCGCTCGATGGCGCTGCGGCGGGCCGCCACGGCGTACATCATGCGTCCGTGACCCCCGCGATTCTGGCCGGGCACGTCGAACACATCGATGACGGCATCTTCGACGCGAAAGTCGATGGTCTCCTTCAGGCGCCAGCGCATGGCGGCGCGCAGCTCCGCCGGCGGCACCTCGGGGGCCTCGACCAGCGCCAGCTGGTATTCGTTGGGGCGCAGCACCATGCTCACGGGCATGCGCGGCAGCCCCAGGGTGCGGATGACCGCGGCCGCGTCCGTGCCGGCGGCCGGGTCGAGGGGCAGCACCTCGCAGCGCTCGAGGACCGCGGCGCCGCCCTCGCGGCGCATCACGGCAATCGCCATCTGGTCAGGACCGACGGCCAGGCCGACTCGGCCCTTCGCAAGCGAGGTTTTCTTGAGCAATCCGAACACACGACACTCCATGCCGGACGGGCTTGAGGTTTGGCCCGTCATTGAGGGAAGCTATCGGTTAAGGGTTGCGGTTCTTTAACAGTTGCGGGCCAGCGGATGCCGTTTCAGGGGCTCCCGGCGGCTTCGGGTCGCCGAACCGTGACGACCGTCCCAAAGGCGCCGAAGCGGCATTTACCTTGACACTCGCACGGCCGGTTCCTACAATCGCCGGCCTTTCGCCCGAGCCTCAAGGCGGGCGGCTTGCTTTACGTTTTTTAAAGTTACGGGCCAACTTTTCGGTCTGGCTCTCAAAAGGTATTTATGGCGACGACGACCCAACTGATCCGCACCGGCCGCAATGAACCGGCCTGGAAGTCCAAAGTGCCGGCCCTGGCATCCTCTCCGCAGAAGCGCGGGGTGTGCACGCGCGTCTACACGACCACGCCAAAGAAGCCGAATTCGGCCCTGCGCAAGGTCTGCCGCGTGCGCCTGACCAACGGCTACGAGGTGTCGAGCTACATCGGCGGCGAAGGCCACAATTTGCAGGAGCATTCGGTGGTTTTGATCCGCGGCGGCCGCGTCAAGGATCTGCCCGGCGTGCGCTACCACACGGTGCGCGGTGCGCTCGATTGCGCCGGCGTGAGCGACCGACGCCAGGGACGCTCCAAGTACGGCGCCAAGCGTCCCAAGAAATAAGTCCCCATTCCCATGCGCCTTGAAGAGTAAGGCAATAGAAGGTTTTCCATGTCCCGCAGAGCAGCAGCCCCCCATCGCACCATCCTTCCGGACCCGAAGTTCGGCAACGATATGTTGGCCAAATTCATCAACATGGTGATGGAGCGCGGCAAGAAGTCGGCCGCCGAGAAGATCGTGTACGGCGCCATCGACCGTATCGGCGACAAGACCGGCCGCGCCGGCGGCGATGCCATCGCACTGCTGCAGCAGGCGCTCGACAACGTCAAGCCCGTGGTCGAGGTCAAGTCGCGCCGCGTGGGCGGCGCCACCTACCAGGTGCCCGTCGAAGTGCGCGCCAATCGGCGCCAGACCCTCGCCATGCGCTGGGTCATCGAGGCGGCCACGGACCGCAGCGAGAAATCGATGGCGCACCGGCTCGCCGCCGAGTTGATGGAAGCCGCCGAGAACCGCGGCGCAGCGGTGCGCAAGCGCGAAGACACTCACCGCATGGCCGAGGCCAACAAGGCTTTCGCGCA
>Ga0181534_10000504_pt1 | contig 27152 bp, 22 predicted proteins | sample PEATcosm2014_Bin_37_FD_119758 | JGI IMG/M metagenome (GOLD analysis project Ga0181534, IMG submission 119758) | Peatland microbial communities from MTU Mesocosm Facility, Houghton, MI, USA - PEATcosm2014_Bin17_10_metaG | ecosystem: Environmental > Terrestrial > Soil > Wetlands > Peat | place...
AATACTTCGAATCCGTCGGTGATGATCGGCGCGGGATTGCTGGCAAAGAAAGCGGTGGAGAAGGGACTGTCGGTTCCGCCTTGGGTGAAGACCTCTCTGGCGCCGGGATCGAAAGTGGTGCGCGATTATCTGGAAAACGCAGGACTGACGCCTTATCTGGAGAAACTTAAATTTCACATCGTGGGCTATGGCTGTACCACATGCATCGGAAATTCTGGGCCGCTGCCCACGGAAGTATCACAGGCCATCGACGAGAAAGACTTGGTTGTAGCCTCCGTGCTCTCGGGGAATCGCAATTTTGAGGGACGGATCAACTCGGAGGTCCGGGCCAACTATCTGATGTCGCCGCCCCTGGTGGTTGCCTTTGCGCTGGCGGGACGAATCGACGCCGATCTGCGCAAAGATGCTATTGGCAAGGGCAAAGACGGCAAACCGGTTTATCTGGCTGATGTTTGGCCCACGCAGGACGAAGTGGAGGAAGCGATCCAGAAGTCGGTTACGGCCGAGATGTTTTCCAAGAGTTATGCCGATGTGTTTGAGGGGGATGCGCGCTGGCGAAGTCTCGAGGTTCCCAAGGGGCAGACTTATGCGTGGGAGAAGACTTCCACTTATATCCGGCGCGCTCCTTATTTCGACGACATGCAATTGCAGCCTGCCCCGGTTGGGGAGATCAAAGGCGCGCGAGTGCTGGCTATGCTCGGCGATAGTGTTACCACGGACCACATTTCCCCCGCCGGTTCGATCAAGAAAGATGGTCCTGCGGGAAAATACTTACAGGAGAATGGGGTTCGGCCTGCCGATTTCAACTCTTACGGCTCGCGGCGCGGAAATCACGAGGTGATGGTCCGCGGAACCTTCGCCAACGTTCGGTTGCGCAATAAACTGGTAAACGTGGAGGGCGGGTTCACCCGGCATCTGCCGACCAATCAGGAAATGTCGATCTTTGACGCTTCGCAGAAATATCAGGCGGAAGGCACGACTCTGATCATTCTTGCCGGGAAAGAGTATGGGTCGGGTTCGTCCCGGGACTGGGCGGCGAAAGGACCGCGTCTATTAGGTGTTCAAGCCGTGATCGCGGAGAGCTACGAGCGGATTCATCGCTCGAACCTGGTCGGCATGGGAATTCTACCCCTGCAATTTGCCGCCGGCCAAAATGCGGAATCCCTGAAGCTAAACGGCGAGGAGGTCTTTGAGATCACGGGCATACGCAACCTCATCGAACGCTTCGCGGCGGGAAGGAGGGTGAAAGTTCGGGCTTTGCCTGGAAAAGAAAGCGGCACGGCGGTGGAGTTTGAGGCACTGGTGCGCATCGACACGCCGCAGGAAGCCCTCTACTATGCCAACGGTGGCATCTTGCAATACGTATTGCGGCAATTACTGGCGGGGAAGCCCAGTGAAGAGCGAGTGGGCGCCTAGGCTGACTTTGGAATCCTCGACCGGTTCCGGAGTAGATCAGCAGCCAAGTTCCTGGCCTGACCTTAACCTCGAAATCTCACTTGATTAATCCCCGTTGCGCAACCCCGATGTTGTCGCGGGTGGTGTTCTTCACCAAGTACATCATCTCATCGGCCTGACGAATAATGTCATGGGCGTCGCGCGCATCGTGAGGAAACGTCGCCAGCCCAATCGAAGCCCGAACGTTCAAACTTAACCCTTCCTCGCGGCAGAAACTGCTACTTCTCAGTTGATCGAGCAAACGTTTGGCCACCACCAGGGCTTGCTCTTTTCCGGTCTGCGGCAGCAGCACCACGAACTCATCCCCCCCGTAGCGAAACGCAAAGTCAATCAGGCGCAACTGGGCCTTGACCAGGTATCCGATTTCCGACAGCAGCTTGCTGCCGATCAAATGTCCGTGCGAATCGTTGACCTGTTTGAAGTGATCGAGATCGATAAACAGCACACTGAACTCGTAACCAAATCGCGAAGAGCGATAAACCTCGGTTTCCAGGGTTTTATATAGATGGCGCGCATTGAAAAGGCCGGTGCAATCATCCGTGATCGTCAATTCCTGGATCTTTTCCACCCAGCGCGCATTCTCGATGGCAATGGCCGCGTAGTCGCACAGAGCCTGCAGGAAAAAAACTTCCTGCTCGCTAAACTGCGACCGGTCGACGTTCACCAACTGGATCACACCCAACACCCGCAACCGGGAGCGCAGGGGGACCGCAATCACCGACCGCGTCTCCCAGTTGGTCGCCTCGTCAACCCGTTTTGAAAAACGCGCATCGTTCTGCACGTCGTCCGAAAAGACCGCCTCGCCATGTTTGGCTACCCATCCAGCAATGCCCTCGCCCAGCTTCACGCGAATGCTCCTCAGGCGCTCCGCCGCATCGCCCACCGCAATGGCAAAATAAAGCTCCTCATTTCTCTCATCTACCATCAGCAGAGACCAGGTATCCGGCCGGAAATATTCCGCCATTTTCTCCATGGTTGTCTGCAAGATTGAATCCAGGTCCAAGGACGACGTAAGCGCCTTGGCCACATCGTGGAAGATGTTGATTTCCTGGCTCTGGCGGATTAATTGGATTCCGGAGGCCTCGGACATGCGGACTTCTTTCGTCTCCCATGGAGCGCGGGCGGTGGAACCTGCAACTCCAACTTAAGCTTTCCTGAATTGTTACCTTCGAGTCAACAACCTTTGAATGGATCCGCGACAGTTCAAAAATTATAGATTCCCCCGGTGTCAAACGGCAACGAACCTTGGTAACAACGGACTCAGAAGCGTGTGGCGTCCTGCCGCTGACAGGCAAAACCCGCTTCAAACATTTCTACATCCTGGGCTTGCTGGTAAAATCTGGAGATACAATGCGATATCCGCAACCAACCCCTGCAGTGCTCCTCGTAGCATTCTCACTGGCAATCTTCTTCCAGTCGCAGCCTTACGCACAGAACTCATCGCCTCCGAAAACAGACGCCAAGACGGTGGCGGAAGTCGATGCCGGCCTGGGCCCTTGCACGGCCGATTTCGTGATCACCGATGCCGGAGGATCTCCGGTTTATGCTGCCAGCATCCGCGTCCACATCTCTTACGGATTCATGAACTTTCACAAGTTCGACCTGACCGTCGGTACGAACGCGGAAGGTAAGGCTCGATTCGTCGGCCTGCCCGAGAATCCCCGGCAGGGTCTTTTCTTCCACGCATCGGAGGGCGGGCGCGAGGGTTCGGCCTATGACAATCCGCTGAAAAGCTGCAAAGCCCAATTCACCATCATCCTGAGAAAGCAATCGTAAGTCCGAGTTTACGCCTTTTCCGGCTTTTGCCTTGCTCGGGCCGTAACCTTAGTTATGGCGTCGGCAAGTGTTTTTCGCCTATTATGGTGACCATCGCGATGCGGGCTGATTGGTCACTCTGCCTGCCCGGAGCCGGTCTTGGGTCTATTTGGAGACAAACTTCGCCAACAACGGGAGCTCCGGGGAGTCTCTTTGGAGTCCATCGCCACCAGCACCAAAATCAGCACGCGCATGCTGCGGGCCCTCGAAGACGAGAATTTCGATCAACTTCCCGGGGGAGTTTTTAATAAGGGTTTCGTCCGCGCCTATGCCCGACAGGTGGGCCTCAACGAGGAGGAAACGGTTATCGACTACCTCGCGGCCTATCACGACAGCCAGAGTCATTCTCAAAAGGTTGTTCCCAATCTTCGCGGCAGATCAGTTGCAGAACTGGAAGAACAGATCCATCCCGCGGATTTTGATGGCACGGATCGACGCCGCCAGCACTACAGCTCGAATACAGCGGGGAACGGCAACGGTCGGGCCGAACTTCCAAGCGTCGATTCTTCCGCAGATTCGCCCCCGGTCGCGATTGGCACATTAGACAAAAAAGAAGCTCGCATGGAAAAGGAGCACAGGCCCGATCAGCACCGCATCCGCAGTAAGACCTCGCCGGAACGGCGGGCACAGGAAAGGCGCCGGCAGGAGCGCAGAATCCGCCCGACGCGCTACCCGGCTGCCGACTTGCCAGCCACCTTCAGCGATAAGCCTCGACCCCTGCCCTGGGGTGTGATCGTGGGAGCAATCCTGCTGACGGCAGCGGCCGCCGCGCTCATTGGCCATCATCGCCGTCTGCAGACCCAAACCACGTTACCCCAGTCGACCATACCGGCGGGATTCACCACAACCTCAAGCAGCGTGCCACGATCCCCAGAAGTATCGCGGGCGATGGCCATCCCACCTCCCACGGCGCCCCCGGCATCGCGCGAGCCCGCAAGCTTAGACGTCCCGGTCAACAGGATGGTCGCCAGTAGAACCCTTCCGCAGCCCGCTAAGAAGAGCCCGCCGCAAAAATTCACGCTGGTGATCCGCGCTGCTGAAACTTCATGGGTGTCCATTGCGGCGGATGGCCAGTCCATTGCCTCTGAAACTCTGATCGCTCCCGCCAACACCTCAATTCGCGCCACCCAACAGATTGTCGTGAAGACTAACAATGCCGAAGGTCTCAGCTTCCTGCTCAATGGGAAACAAGTTCAGGTCGTCGGCAATCCAGGGCAAACGCGAACCTTCATCTTCGACGCCTCAGGAATAAGAGACTCCACCGGAACGCAACCCTCCAACTAAGACCCCTTTTGCTTTCTTGCGATCGTGCCTGCCTTTGGCTGCAGGCGACACCACGCTTGGTCACATCTGATCTGCGGGATGACGAGGAGGGTTGGCTGTCGGAATCCGCAGCTTTCGGTACACTGAATACTTCATGAACTATATCTACGGCATCAATGCCGTCACCGAGGCGCTCAAAGCCAGGGGGCGCGCTTTTCAGTGGGTAGGCATGGCAAAGGAGCGGAACGACATCCGTCTCCAGAGGATGATCGAGGACTGCCGTCGCCTGGGGGTGCCGGTCCGCTTTCTGAGCCGAACGGAATTGGACCGCATGGCGGGCAATGCTGCCCACCAAGGGGTTTGCGCGGTGACCTCGGCAAAACAATACAGCGATCTCGACGATGTGATCGGGGCGAAGCGCGGACGCTATTCCTTGCTGGTGGTGCTTGATGGCGTGGAAGACCCGCACAACCTGGGCGCAGTGTTGCGCACCGCCGATGCCGCCGGAGCCGATGGCGTGGTCATCCCGGAGCGTCGCGCCGCCCCGGTCACCGGGACTGTAACCAAGGCCTCGGCGGGGGCGAGCGAGTATTTGCCGATTGCCCGAGTGACCAACATCGCGCGCACTGTAGAGGAATTAAAAGAACGCAATATTTGGACGGTGGGCCTGGACGAGCGCGGGCAGCAGACCTACGATCAGCTGGATTACAAGATGGATTGTGCACTGGTTCTTGGAGCCGAGGGCAAAGGATTGCACGATCTGGTGAAAAGGAAATGCGACTTTCTGGTGTCCATTCCGATGCTGGGGAAGGTGGCTTCGCTGAACGTGTCTGTCGCAGGAGCCGTGGTTCTGTACGAAATCGTGCGGCAGAGGCGCGCCGTCGAGAAGAAAGCCTCTGCGGGAGTGAAATGAAGTCGTCCGGCAGTTTGCCCGTCCTCTGTGTTTTTTGGCTTGCCACGCTGAACGCGTTTTGCCTCGATCGGGAAGCTTTCGACATTGCGCATTACGACCTGAACCTCCGCATCGAGACCGATCAGCACCGGCTGGGAGCGCGCGGCAGGATCACCTTGCGGAACGACTCCATTACGGCGCAGAAGATTGCGGTCTTACAGATTTCCTCGTCGCTGGATTGGCTTTCCATCGCCTCCGGCGGCAAACCGTTGCCCTTCGTCGTCCAACCTTACCGGTCGGATGTAGATCACACCGGGATGCTATCGGAAGCCATCGTCACTCTGCCCGCGGCGGTCGCACCGGGAAGCAGCGTCGAGCTGGACGTTGCCTACGATGGCGTGGTCATGATGGACGCCACGCGCCTCACCCGCATCGATACTCCGCAAGACGCGGCGCACAACTCCGACTGGGACGAGATCGCTCCTGAATTCACGGCGGTGCGCGGCGTGGGATACGTGACGTGGTACCCCATCGCAACCGAGGACGCAAATCTCGCCGACGGAAAGAGTCTCTACCAAGTGCTCGGGAACTGGAGGCTAAGGGAAGAAGCTTCGACCATGCACCTGCATATCGAGGTGCTGAATCGTGCTTTGTCCGGCGAGGAAGTCGAGGCGCCCGAGCTGCTGGTCAACGCCACGACGTGCCCGGTGGCCCGGGAAGAAGGACATCAGTTCGTCGCCGATTGCACATACCGATCCTTGGGCGCCGTCGTACCAACCTTCGTGATTGCCGACTACGAGGTCCTTGAGCGGCCATCCGTGGTGGTCCACTTCCTGCGCGGACACGCGGCGGCAGCCGCCGGTTACGCCGACGCCGCGGAACAGGCCAGCCCGTTAATCACCGAGTGGTTTGGAGCGGCCCGCAGCAAAGCGCAAACCGCCGATTTGCCTCAAACTGACGCCGCTCCTTTTGAAAGCGGCCCGTTCCTGCTGACGGCCTTGAGCAACATCGACCCCAAGATTGCAGGACTGGCGGCGGCCCACCAGCTCACCCACGCGGCTTTTTTCTCCTCGCGGCCATGGATCAACGAAGGCCTCGCGCACTTTGCGCAGGCCCTTTATCTGGAGGACCAGAAGGGGCGTCAGGTTGCGCTGGATTATATGGCGATTCATCGTTCAGCGTTTATTTCGGCCGAAAAGAGTATTCCCGCAAGCTCCCCCGGAGAGGCCATCTCATCTCTGATCAACACCAACGACGAAGAGCTTTCTCGCAGCAAAGCCATGTACGTCTGGTGGATGCTGCGCGACATGATTGGAGATGCCGCTCTGAAAAAGGCTTTCGCGGCGTACCACCCCGATGAGGATAAAGAACCTTCGAGCCTGCCCCGGTTGATCCAGGCGCAGACGCAACGCGATCTGGAGTGGTTCTTCGATGACTGGGTTTACCGTGACCGCGGCTTGCCGGACTTTAAAGTGGAATCCGCATTCCCGCGCAAGACCATGACCGGCGCCTACCTGGTAACGATCACGGTGCAGAACCTTGGCCGTGCCGGAGCCGACGTCCCCGTCGCCGTCAAGTTCCCCGGTGGAGAGATGGTAAAGCGCGTCGAAGTGCGGGGCAATGCCAAGGGTGTAATTCGAATCGAGACTCCGAAAGCTCCGCAGGAAGTGGTGCTCAACGACGGCAGCGTGCCGGAGCGCGACTCCACCAACAACACTTTCAAGATCGAAACCACCGAGCAGCTTGCGCCATAGGCTATCGATGGGGTGAAAGTATTGCCTTCACGAGATGCGTCAATTACTGCCGCCTGAATTATTGCTCCGAGGACGATTGTTGTTTCGTGGTTCCTCAGTGGAACTATGCGATTGCGAGTCTCCGCGATGGAAAACCGCCTGCGAGTCAAGGGTGGAAACCATCAGAAACTCATCCACCTCGAAACGGGCGCCACCGGTTCTGCGCAGGCATGACATGGCAATCTAAATCCCCCGCCCTCTGGTGAAACCTATCAGCGCGTTTAATTTGGCGGCAGCTGCGCCTGAGTCGATGGACTGTGCCGCCGCCGGGATGCCATCTGCCAGCCGATTCGCGCGTCCTGCCGCAACCAGAGCCGCGGCGGAGTTCAACAAGACCACGTCGCGCCGCGGGGATTTTTTTCCGCTTAAAACCTCGCGAATCATCGCCGCGTTTTCCTGGGCGTCGCCCCCTGCAATGTCCTCCGGGGCGGCGCGCTTCATGCCAAACTCGTCGGGCTCCACTTCGTAGGCTCGTACCGACCCTTCCCGGGCTTCCGCAATCCGGCTTGGGCCGGTGATGGTGATCTCATCGAGTCCGTCCAATCCATGCACCACCAGCGCTCGATGCAAACCCAACAAGCTGAGCGCCTCCGCCAGCTTTTCCACCAAATCGAGCGCATACACCCCCACCACCTGCCCGCTGGCATGCGCCGGATTGGTAAGTGGCCCGAGCAGGTTGAACATAGTGCGCATCCGCAACTCCCGCCGCACTTTCTGCACCTGCTTCATGGAAGCATGCAGATCGGGCGCATAGAGAAAACAAATCCCCACGTGCCGCAGGCACTGCGCGGAGCGTTCCGCAGAAAGCTGGATGTTGACGCCCAGCGCCTCCATTACATCGGCTGAGCCGCACTTTGAGCTGATGCTTCGGTTGCCATGTTTGGCCACCCGCACCCCGGCCCCGGCGGTCACGAAGGCGGTTGCTGTCGAAATGTTGAACGTCCCGCCGGCATCACCGCCGGTACCGCTGGTATCCACCAGGGAGGCTTCGAGGAGCGCATCGCGGCCGGTGCCGCTTAAGTCGAGAGCGCGGCTCTCCAATTCCGTATCGGCCAGGGGAAACGGTGCGGCAGCCGCGCGAATTGCCTCCGCAAAGCCGACGATTTCCTCGACCGTTTCGCCCTTCATGTGCAGGGCGACGAGCAGCGCCGCAATCTGCGAGTCGCCGCATTTCTGGCCAAGGATCTCGGCCATCACCTCGCGCGCTGCGGTCCGGCTGAGAGCCTGGCGGAGATTGGCGATGCGATGGAGGGCGTCTGTGATCATGGCGGCAAGGCATCCTCACGAAATCGTGGAGACGTGTCCGCTCATGGTAACTCAAGGCGAAAACTTAAGGCGGGATTACCGCGTCCTAGGAGCCCGCGGCGCTCTTTGGGGAAGTCTTCTGCCAGACATAAAAGTTCTTCTCGTCGGCCAGGGTCTCGATCAGCAATCCTTCGGAGGTTGCGGCGCGATGGACAGCCGAACGCAAGTTCGCCAATCCAATCCCTCCCACCTCAGTCAGGGGAATTTCCAGCGCCGAGCCCGCGGTTACCAGCTTTAATTCTTTGAAGATTTCCTGCACCAGTTCGTGGTGCTTCCCTCGCCGGCCCCGGTCCAACTGGTCGATCTTGACTCGCCGGTATTTCAAATTCGAAAGAGGAGTGTTGCTTTTTGTGAGTTTTGCCATTGTGGTCCCCCTTGCCCTTAGATTAGAGAATATCAGGGCGCATACGATACTTCAACTATAATTTATTTCTGCGATTACCCTACGCTCCGTGATCTCCTGCGCGGCGCATCGGCTGCGCCGCCGCCTAGTTGCGGCTGTGTTCTTCCTCGCTTTGCCCCGGTTCTAGCTCCGATAGACGAACCCAATATCTTCACCTTTTTTTAGTGCAGTTGCTATTCTCGTTTCAGGTTGAGAGGTGCAATTTGACTAAGAGGGGTTCGTGGTACGAGTTGTATCAGGCTGCCATGCTCGAGTTGGACCGGGCTAAATTAGTCGGAAGAATTGATGCCGCCCGGGCTGTCATGCGGGAGCGCATTGCAGAGCTGATGGGCCGCCCGGCGCAAGATTTTGTTCTGCCAGACCTGGTTGTGCCAGACCTGGTTTTGCCAGACCTGGCCCTCGGAGACCACGCTTACCGCGAGGAGATTCGGGCTATCGACTATGCCCTTCAGGCTCTCGAAACTCTACAGCGCGTCGAATTGCGTTCACCAGCGGAGGCCATAGAACAGCCCGGGACACGGAGCGCGGGGATTGCGTCATGAAAATCCTGTGCCGCAGCTGGCGACAACCCTGGCAAATCCGCGGGCGCCGTTTTCGCGAACTTTGCCCGCACGCCCGCATCATCACCGATCCCGCACGCCTGGCGGAACTAAAGGCGGCGGCGGCCAACCGCCAACGGGCCATGCCAATCGAACATATAATAGACGTGATCCTAGGGCTTCGGATGACAGTACTTTAAGCGCCGGCCTGGTCCCCGGCTCGGAAACCCGACCATCCGCTCGACTGTCGCCCAGTCCCCATCTGGATATCGTTTGCATCTGGGGAGGCATGAATGGCAGGTTTTGCCATCTCTGGGGTGAAGCACAAATCGCCCCTTCAACGCTATGGGGTGGCGCTCCTCGTGTCCGCGGCGGCTATTTTGGTGCGACGCCTGCTTACGCCGGTGGTGGGCCCTCACTTGCCTTATACCGCCTCCTGGCTCGCCATAATCTTCTCCGTCTGGTATTGCGGGACGGCCGCCTCAATGCTGGCAACCCTGACCAGCTTGTTTGGAGTCTGGTACCTCATCCTTCCACCCGTCAATTCTTTTGCCTTCCAGGACGCCAAGAGGCAAGGCACCAGCCTGGCCGCATTCCTGCTGGTGTCTGGTTTCGTCATTGCTCTGGGAGAAGCGCACCGTCGGTCCCGGTCGACATTAGAAAACGAGATTAAGGAGCGAATGCGGGTGGAGCAGGCCTTTCGAGAGGCCGATCGGGATCTCCGCGAAGCTCAGCGCCTGGCGCAGATGGGAAGCTGGCGGTGGGATTCCCAGTCCAATGTCGTCACCTGGTCCGAGGGTATGTATCGCATCGCCGGCCGCGATCCCCAGCTCCCCGCTCCAGGCTATGACGAGTTGGCCATTCGTTACAAGCCGGAAAGCTGGCAACGCCTCCAGGTTGCTATCGAGAAAGCTGTCCAGACCGGCGAGGGATACCATCTCGAACTGGAGATGATCCGCGCCGACGGCGGCACGATCCGGGTCATCACGCACGCCGAGCCCCAACGGGATGCATCGGGACGGGTGGTTGGACTGATCGGTTCCCTGCAAGACATCACCGCCAGCAAGCGTGCGGAGTTGGAACTTCGGCTTTCGAGCGAGCGCTTCCAGGTCGCGTTGCACGGTTCGCCCATCACAGTGTTTAACCAGGATCGCGAACTCCGCTTCACTTGGATCTACAACCCCACCTACGGCTACAACGTGTCGGAGATCATCGGCAAAACCGACGCGGACATCTCCGAAAGAGCCGAGGATGCCCGGGCCACCATGGAGATCAAGCGCGAAGTGATTCGCTCCGGTGTTTCCCGGCGCCAGGAGGTGGCGTTTCGCCACCAGGGCATGGATCGCTGGTACGACATGGTGGTCGTACCCATGAAAGATGAAGGTGGAAGCATCGTGGGAATAACCTGCGCCACCATCGACATTACCGACCGCCGGCTGGTCGAGACCGCGCTGCGGAACAACGAGGAGCGGCTGCGCATCGCTCAGCGTGCCGGCCACTCCGGAACCTTCGAACGGAATTTTAAGACAAATCAGGTTTACTCATCACCAGAGTTGCGCGAGATCTATGGCTTGGACCCCAGCGCGGATGCCAGCCGACGGGAGCTTTGGCGGCAACTGGTGCATCCCGATGACCTGGCGGAAGTGGATCGCGCAACCTCCAAAGTGATCCAGGCCGGGGCAACGGATTTCCGGGTGGAATTTCGGATCACCCGAGGAGATGGCGTTTTTCGCTGGATCGAATCAACCGCCAAAGTCTTTTACGATGAGGACGGCAGCGCCGAGCGCATCGTCGCCGTATGCACCGACATTACGGAGCGCAAGCAGGCAGAGGATGCGCTACGCGCCAGCGAAGGGCGGCTGCGCTTTATCGCGGACCGCGCCCGGGCGGGATTGTGGGACTGGGATCTCGCTTCCGGCCGGCTGGAATGGTCGCCCCTGTGCAAACAACTCTTCGGCATCCCGCTCGAGGAAACCATGTCTTACGAACGTTTCCTGGCGGCGGTGCATCCCGAGGATCGGGATCTGACCGATCGCACCAACCGTGGATATCTGGAGGGCAGTGGCGGCGGCGACTATGACATGGAATATCGCGTGGTATTGCCGGATGGCGCCATCCGTTGGATTCACGCCAAGGGCAGCGCGACCTTTGAGGACGGAAAACCTCAGCGCATGGCAGGAATCGTGCTCGATGTCACCGACCGCAAGCAGAGCCAGGATGCCCTGCGTCAGAATGAAGAGCGCCTCCGTTTGGCGCATCAGGCGGCGCATTCCGGAGCTTGGGAAGTGGATGTTCGAACCAGGGAAATTTTCTGGTCGCCGGAATTGCAGACTTTGTGGGGATTGGTTCCCGGAGCCACCGTCGACATCCGCGGAACCATCCGACGCATGATTATCAGCGACGATTACGCCGCCGTCGACAAAGCTCTGGCCGATGTTCTGGAGAACAGAACCAGGGACTATCGATGCCTGTATCGCATGATCCGCCCTGACGGGGCATTGCGCTGGAATGAGTCCTTTGGGGAGGTAATTCGTGACGACAGGGGATCAGTCATTCGCATCGTAGGCGTGACCATTGATATCACCGAACGCAAGCAGGCGGAAGAGGCTTTGCGCAGATCTCACCTGGAATTGGAGCACAAGGTTGAAGAAAGAACCCGGGCTCTGGCAGCCAGCCTGGTTAGCCTGGAATCGGAGGTCATTGTCCGCAGACAGGCCGAAGAAGCTTTGCAGGGGCTCTCGGCACGGCTACTTCGTCTTCAGGACGAAGAACGGCGCCGCATTGCCAGGGACCTACACGACAGCACCGGTCAAACTCTGGCAGCTCTCAAGATGACAATCGCGTCGCTCGAGGAGTTGGTGAGGAATGTTCCCCAGGCTCCGCAAATCATCCGTGATCTGAACGCTTTCGCCGAAGACGCTTTGAAGGACATTCGCACCACTTCCCATCTGTTGCATCCCCCCTTACTGGATGAAGTGGGGTTCACCTCCGCCGCTCGATGGTATGTGGATGAACTCGCCAAGCGCAGCGGAATTCAAATTCGCCTCGAATTGACGGCTGCCGCCGGAGGTTTGACCAAAAGCTCCGAACTGGCGTTCTTTCGAGTTCTACAGGAGAGTCTGACCAACGTCATCCGGCACTCGGGCAGCGCCGCGGTTGATATCCGCCTGCAAGGCGGGCCGGACAATGCAACCCTGACGATCCAGGACTATGGCAGGGGGATTCCTTCCGATATGCTCAATCACTTCCAGGAGACCGGCGCTGGCGTGGGCGTTGGCTTGGGGGGCATGAAGCAGCGCATTCGCGAGCTCGGCGGCCAACTCGAGGTCAGCAGCGACCCCACTGGCACTTGCGTCAGGGCTGTCCTGCCGACCACGAACGCTCCCGCGGGCACGCGTCAAGACGGCAGGACCGGGGATAGCGCCCCCGCCGCCTAGCAGGCTGCCGACAGTCAGTTTCGGCTGTTCTGGTCTGGTGCGTCAAACAGATTGACCCCTATAATTGGCCGGTGTCCCCTGTGGTCCTTCTGTGTCCTCCGTGGTCAAAGCCTCTGACTTCCTTGAAGGACACTGCGGGCTCAGTCCGATTAGGCACAACTTAGCGATCACTATTTCCAACTCACTACACCAGGAAGCCCACGCGGGCTAGGAGTTGCGGACAAACTCACTTGGATTCTTAATCATCCCCAGGGCAAATCGTCACGCCCTTCGAAGACTGAAGCTAACTTCGTGAGTCGAAACAACTCTTGCAATCGCTGGTTGAGATGAATAACCTTGAACTCGCAATTTTGCGCTCGGGCGGAGACATACAACCCGACCAGTACGCCGAGACCGGAACTGTCCATGTAGGTTACATCCGTGAGGTCCAATACGACTCGCTTTCCTTCCGGAATCAAGGCCCGGACTTCGGTACGGAGCATCCCCGAACTGGTGGATGTAATCCTGCCGTTGCAGCGGACCATAATTCCTTCCGGAGCTCTGACTATTTCGAGCTTTAATTCTGATGTCGGAATCGGAACTGCCGTCATAGCTGGCCTCCTTGGCCGAACAATTTGCGTAAACCTCTGAGCCGAGCGGGTATGCTTCACGATTTACTTTCAGCCACCGCAAATTCAAAACTCACCCACATCGCGCACGGGACAGTCCGCACGGGATGTTCGCTGGACATTCATCAGCGGAACCCCTACGAAGCGCGAGCGATCGGTTGCGCCAGCATGTCTTTTCCTTTAGGCCGCCGCACGATAAGCGGCAACAGCAAGGAGACCACCATGACACCGGCAATAATGTGGATGGGCGTCGAATACGAGCCGGTGGCCTGGCGGATGCGAGCGATCATGATCGGCGAGACCACTCCTCCTACGCCCCAGGCCAGCAGGATCCAGCCATAGATGCCGCCCATGGACTTCGCCCCAAAATAGTCCGCGGTAAACGACGGCATCGTGCCGAAGCCCCCGCCATAGCATAGATAGATGGCGGCAAAGGCGATGAACAACGCCGATTCCGTGGTGATTTTGGGCAGATAGAAAAAGATTCCAACCTGGATCAGGTAGAGCAGAAAGTAGACGCGAGCACGACCGAGGTAATCGGAAATCCAAGCCCAGAAGAAACGGCCGGCCGCGTTAAAGATGCCGAGCAAGCCTACCATCTTGCCGGCTGCGATCGCCGTCATGTGAACTTGCTGCTGCCCGATCGGCGAAGCCTGACTGATAATCATGATGCCCGCCGAGACGTTCAGGAACAGCATCAGCCAAAGTGCCCAGGCCTGCCAGGTGGCGAAAGCCTCACTCACCGTGTAGTTGTAAGCGCTGGCGGCTTTGGCCACCGCAGTCGTCGGCACCCAGCCCTCGGGCTTCCAGTTGGCCGGAGGGTTCGCATAAAACTGTGCCGTCGCGACCACCCCGATGAAGTAGGCAACCCCGAAGATGAGAAACGTCGTGGGCACGCCAACCGAAACAATCTCGCGAGCCGCGATCGGACCCATCAACAAAGCTCCGGCTCCATAGCCGGTAACTGCCAATCCGGTCATCACCCCGCGTTTGTCGGGGAACCATTTGGCGATCGTCGCTACGGGGCAGATGTAGCCCATGCCTCCGCCGGTGCCGGCAAGCACGCCATAGGAGAGATAGAGGAGCGTTAACGATTGGTGGGCCGCGGCATACGACGACAAAACATACCCCAGGCCGTAAATGATGCCGCCAACCGTGGCCACGATTCGCGGACCGGAACGGCTCATCCACATCCCGCCAATCACCGTCCCTACGCCGATGAAGAAAACATTGATCGTAAAAGATAAAGACACCTGCGTGAGCGTCCAATGCTGGGTGCTGACCAGCGGCTTGACGAATACGCTCCAGGCGTAGACCGCGCCCAGACAGATCTGCATGATTACGGCAGCAACTGCAATTCCCCACCGATTCGGAAGACGTTGCTCTGCCATCGTTCGCACCTCATGTCGAGAATACTTGTTCAGCCTCATCCGCTTGACCGGACGCAGGCAACCCCTTATTGTATGACGCGATACATATAGTCTTGGAGTTCAAAGCCTGTCAAGTCGCGCTCTTGGCGCACTCCCGGGCGCATTACGCGAACCCGCCCATCCGACCAACCCCCCGCACGGCGAACGGTGCGCCCTTGATCCTAACAACATCTTGCGGGATGCAATGAGTCGGTAAACCCGCAAACGCTGCAATTGCCGTGAAGTTGTAGAATCAAACAGATTGCATCTTGCGGGCGCGTAGCTCAAACGGATAGAGCACCGGATTTCTAATCCGGTGGTTGCAGGTTCGATTCCTGCCGCGCCTACCAAATGCCGTCACCCCGTCTGATGTGGGCCAGCAAGGTGCCGTCCGGTTGCGTTGCTATTCCCGACGCTCGCAGGATAAAATATTTCGTACACATCTTCCCCGCTTTCATCCCAGTGAGATATTCGGCGTTTCCGCGGTAAGTGTGTGCAACCACGGTGCGGCGACATATGCCTCCGCGGGACCCCAGATACAGGTGGTGTTGGCATTGAGACGAGGTAAGACTGCGGTAATTGTCGGAGCCCAGTGGGGCGACGAGGGCAAGGGGAAAATTGTCGACGTTTTGTCCGAGAGTTTCTCTATTGTGGCGCGGTACGCCGGCGGCCACAATGCCGGCCACACCGTCATCATCAACGGCAAGAAATTTATCCTGCAGTTGGTCCCCTGTGGAGTTCTGCGCGAGGGATGCTGCAGCGTCATCGGGTACGGCGTGGTTCTCGATCCCATGGCCTTTCTCAAGGAAGTGGCGGCACTGCGTCAGGCGGGCGTGAAGGTCGATGGAAATCTTTTCGTCTCCAATCGCGCGCAAGTGATTCTGCCCTACCATCGCATGATCGAGTTGGCGGCGGAGAACGCTCCCGGCCGGGTAAAGATTGGAACCACCTCCCGCGGCATCGGCCCCGCCTATGAAGACAAGATGGGGCGTCGCGGCCTTCGCGTTGCCGATTTGCTCGATCTGAAGCTGCTCAGGAAACATATCGACAACGCGGTGCGCGAAAAGAACATGATCGCACACGCCCTGTTCAACTCCGAACCGGTGGACGCCGACAAAATGTACGCGGAGTATGCCGAGGCGGCCGCGCAGATTGCGCCCTTTGTGCGGGACACCGCCGTGCTGCTGAATCAGGCTCTAGTCGAAGGCAAGCCGATATTGTTTGAAGGCGCGCAGGGAACCATGCTGGATATCGACCACGGCACCTATCCCTTCGTCACTTCTTCCAGCTCAACTTCAGGCGGGGCAGCAACCGGAACCGGCGTCGCGCCCAATGCAATCGGGTCCGTGATCGGACTCACCAAGGCCTATTGCACCCGCGTGGGCGAAGGGCCCTTCCCCACCGAAGAAAAGAGCGTCGCCGGCGAAGAACTGCGGAAGCGTGGCAATGAATTCGGAGCGGTCACAGGCCGCCCGCGTCGAACCGGCTGGCTGGATCTGCCCCTGCTGCGCTACGCCGCCATGATCAACGGCATCTCCTGGCTGGTGGTCACCAAACTGGATGTGCTGGACCACTTAGCCGAGATTCCGGTGTGTGTGAGCTACGTAGTCGATGGTAAGGCGACGATGGAAATCCCCGCCCAATCCAGCGGATATGACCGGCTTGAATGCACGTATAGGAAATTACCCGGTTGGAAAACTTCGACACTGGGTGTCTCCAAGTTCGAACAACTGCCCCGGCAGGCCCGGGACTATCTGGCCTTCATCGAGAACGAATCCGGAGCGAAGGTCGGGATGGTTTCGACCGGTCCTGACCGTGATCACACCATCTTGGTGGATGAGTTCGCTAAAGAGTTGAAGACAGCTTCCCTGCGGAACGTCTAGAATCATTCTCTGAATAGCCCAACGAATGACTTAGGAGTGCACGATGGTGGTTCTGGCAGTAACTTGGATGGCAAAAGTTGGCCGCGAAGCCGAAGTCAGTGAACTATTTGCGAAGTTAACCGAGGAGTCGCGCAAGGAGCCAGGGTGCGACATGTATCAGGTCCATCGGCATAAAACCGAATCCCGGCGCTTCTTCATCTATGAGCAGTACAAAGACGACGCTGCTCTGGAAGCACATCGCGCCGCCCCGCATTTTTTGCAATATGCCCGCAAAGATCTGCCAAAGATAGCCGACCGCGTGGAAGGTCATCTTTACGAACCCCTAGGCTAGCTGTATGGATACCGCTCCCGAGAACCCTCCGGAGAAGCTCAGGATGAGCTGCTTCTGTAAGTCTCGCCGGAATTCCTTGAACCGCGCGTCGTAACAGAGCGTCAGCGGCGATTACTTCGCCAGTTCGTATCCCGCAAAGAAAAAACTCAATTCGAAGCGCGCCGTATCTTCGGCGTCGGAGCCATGAATGGCATTGTGCTCAATGCTCGTCGCCCACTTTTTTCGAATCGTGCCTTCTTCGGCGTTCGCTGGATTGGTGGCTCCCATCAGTTTGCGCAGATCGGCGATCGCATCCTCTTTTTCCAGCGCCAGGGCGACAATGGGCCCGCTCGACATGAAATCGGTCAGCGACCCATAGAAAGGCCGGCTGGCATGCACGGCGTAGAATTGCTCCGCCTGATGCTTGGAAATCTCCAGCATCTTGATGGCAAGAATGTGGAAGCCGTTCTTCTCAAATTGCTCGATAATGTCCCCGACCGCATTCTTCGCGACCGCGTCCGGTTTCACCAGTGTAAGAGTGCGCTGCAAAGTCTTCATGGGTTTGCCATCCGTCCTTGATCCTCAATATCGCTGACTTTAATCTCGCTGATCTTTTAATGTCGCTTGACCGCAACTCCTGAGCCACCCGCTCCGCTTACGAAACCTTGGCTCCAATCGCCACCGCCAACGTTTCGCCGATATCCGCGGGAGATTTGGCCACGCGGATCCCCGCCGCTTCCAAGGCCTTGATCTTCTCCGCAGCGGTACCCTTGCCGCCGGAAATAATCGCTCCGGCATGCCCCATGCGGCGCCCCGCGGGCGCGGTCTGTCCCGCAATGAAGCCCACCACCGGTTTCTTCATCTTCGTCGCTACAAACTGGGCGGCCGTCTCCTCGGCGTCGCCGCCGATTTCACCAATCATGATCACCGCCTCGGTCTCCGGGTCGCGATTGAATAGGTCGAGCGCATCCACAAAATTCGTTCCGATAATCGGATCGCCTCCAATCCCAATCGCAGTGGATTGCCCGATGCCGCGCTGGGTTAGCTGATGGACCGCTTCATAAGTCAGGGTGCCGGAGCGCGACACAATCCCCACCGATCCCTCCTTGTGAATCGAGGCCGGCATAATGCCAATCTTACATTTGCCCGGAGAAATAATTCCCGGACAGTTCGGCCCGATCAGCCTCGAGCGCCGGTTCTGCAGAAACTCCCACGCCTTCACCATGTCGAGCGTCGGAATGCCTTCGGTGATGCAGACGATCAAATCGATTTCGGCGTCCGCCGCCTCCATGATCGCGTCCGCCGCAAACGGCGGCGGAACGAAAATCACCGTGGCATCCGCCCCGGTTTTTTCCACGGCCTCCGCCACCGTGTTAAAAATCGGCCATCCCTCATGGGTTGTACCGCCTTTGCCGGGCGTCACTCCCCCCACCACTTGCGTGCCGTAAGCCGCGCAGCCCTTGGCGTGGAAGGTGCCTTCGCGCCCGGTCAGCCCCTGCACAATCAATCGCGTTTTCTTGTCCACCAGAATTGCCATGTCTAAATTTCCCCTACCGCCATTCTGTAACGCCATGCGTGCCGCGCGCCGCCGCCACCACTTTGTCGGCAGCATCCTTCATGGTCTCGGCGACCACGAAATTCAATCCCGAATCCATCAGGATTTTTTTGCCTTCATTCACATTCGTGCCTTCCAGCCGCAGAATCACCGGGAGCTTGATGTTGGTTTTTCTCGCCGCTTCCACCACGCCCGTCGCCAGCGTATCCACGCGGAGGATGCCGCCGAAAATGTTGATCAACACCGCCTTCACGCTCTTATCGCTCAGCAAAATCTCGAAGGCATGGGCCACCTGCTCGGCGTTGGCCCCGCCGCCCACGTCCAGAAAGTTCGCCGGCATTCCGCCCGCATACTTGATAATGTCCATGGTCGCCATCGCCAGGCCGGCGCCATTCACCATGCAGCCTACGCTGCCCTCAAGCTTGATGTAGTTGAGGCTGTACTTCGAAGCCTCCACCTCCAGCGGATCTTCTTCCGTAATATCGCGCAGTTCGCGGATATCGGGATGGCGAAACAGCGCGTTATCGTCGAATGTCAGCTTGGCATCCAGCGCGAACAGTCGCCCATCCGTCGTGGTGATGAAGGGATTGATCTCCAGCAGCGAGGCGTCCGTATCCAGAAAAGCCCGGTAGAGGTTGGAGAGAAACGGAACCGCCTGATTCACCTGCTTGCCTTGCAAGCCCAGTTTGAAGGCCATCTTCCGCGCCTGAAAGCCCTCCAGACCCATGCCGGGATCGATATGCTGTTTCAAAATCGCATCCGGATTCTCCTCCGCCACCTGTTCAATATCCATTCCTCCCGCCGCGGAAGCCATGAACACCGGCTTGCCTTCGGCGCGATCCACCAGAATTCCCAGGTACAGCTCTTTTTCAATGGGCAGCGTCTCTTCAATCAGCAACCGGCGCACAATGCGTCCTTCGGGACCGGTCTGGTGCGTCACCAGTTTCATGCCCAGCATCTTGCCGGCAAGCTCTCCCGCCTCATCCACACTCCGCGCAATCTTCACTCCACCGCCCTTGCCTCGGCCACCGGCGTGAATCTGCGCCTTCACCACCACTCCTGTCGCCCCTGCGCTGAACAATTCCTTGGCAGCCGCATCGGCCTCTTCGCGCGATGCCGCCATCGTCCCCCGGGGCACACTCACCCCGTACCTCTTCAGAATTCCTTTGGCCTGGTATTCATGGATTTTCATAATTACGCTCGTCAATCAAGAATCGGAAGGAACGGCTTGCGGCTTTGGAGTGCGGCAGCAAACCCTTAAGTTTATCTAAGGAACGAGGGTTTGAGCAAACACGCTTCTACCAGATGGCAAGATTAAAAATTTCACCAACTTACATCGCTGGGAATATATTTGGGCAGACATTACGGAGGCTTGCGACGTATCGAATTCATTATCGGATTCAATTCCGCATCGTACTAAAATCAGCGCAGCAGGATTGGGTTGTCAACATGCAAGAACCATCGATGATCCACAAACGTTCCCTGCGAGGGAAAGTTTTCATTTGCGTTCTCGTCGCGGTCCTGGGAGCTTTCGCCTCGCTTGCGGTTTCATCTCGCCCTCTGTTTGCTCAGGAATCGAATGCCCAAAAGCCGCAACAGAATTCCTCGGCGACAGCGCATGTCGGCCTGCCCATCGACTGGACCTCCCGCCACATCCTTTTTACCGGCGGCGGATCGAAGGAAAATCAAGCTGCGGCTTCCCGCGACCCGCACAGTTGGATCACCGCTGCCATCCGCGGCATTCGCCCTCCTGCAGAGCGACCGAACGAAGAGCGACCGGATGCAGAGCGACCGGATGGGGAGCTCCCCGATATTTCAATTCTAAGCGGCCCTCATCCAGCAAAGCCCGGGCCCATTCGTCGCGATTGGGCGATGCCTATAGGTGCAGGCACGGTCGGGCAGGGCGAGGGTCCGGCGAAGTGGAGCTTCAACGTCAACGGAACTTACAATTGCACTAAGGACTATGTGGTCTATGCTACCAATCAAAGCCCTGCCAGCAAAAAAGTGAATATCATCGCCTTCAACAATCTTTATACCGGCAGTTCTTCCACCTCCTGCGGTTCCGAGACAGCGCCCACGATCTTGTTTGCCTATGCCGCCGGCAGCGCTGGCCTCATCGGTTCCCCGGTCTTGTCACTGGATGGCACGAAGATCGCGTTTATCGAAGGTGGCGGGACTCCCACTCTGGACGTGCTCACCTGGGCGAGCGGCCAGGGGAGCATCAGCAAAGGTGCTACCCCGGGCACGGGAGGATCTTCCCTCGTCCGCCTCAGTTACACCAACACCACGACCGCAGGGTGTACCGCCAGGTCCAGCGCGAACACACATTCTTCACCCTACGTCGATTACGCCAATGACGTTGCCTATGTGGGCGATGCGCAAAGGCTTTATCGCATCACGGGAATCTTCGAGGGAACCCCAACCCTGCAATACTGCATCACTGTAAACTCCAGCGCAGCCTATTTAACTGCGCCCGTCTACGATCAGATCACGAATCAGGTTTTTATCTCCGATGGAAACTCCGTTTATTCTTACACTCCTGGCTCCACGGGGTTTACACCGGGAAATTCCATCCTCATCACCAGTTCGGGCAGTTTCAGCGGATTCGGCATCCTCTCCGCGCCTGTGGTGGATGTAACCAACGGGTTCGTTTACGTTTTCTCGCCCACCGATTCAACCGGCAACTACGCCATCGTTTCGCAACTCGACCTGGGGCTTTCCACCCAGAATGTCGCCAGGATTGGGCCCGCCAGCACCGCCTTTTACACATTTTATGGCGACTTCGACAATGCGTACTTCACGAGCGGCCCCAAGTCCGGCGCCGGCACTTTATACGCTTGCGGCACCCAGACGGGGAGCAGTGGCGGCCAGCAGCCCAGCCTTTATGCGCTCTCCTTCAGCTCGCCGAACGGGATTTTGAATTCCACGCCCGCGATGTCGAACGATACCAACATCACCGGTTCCACCAATCCCTCCGAAAACGAGTGCTCGCCCTTGCTGACCTTCTATGACGGGACCAATGACCGGCTGTTCGTGGGGGTGGGCGATAATTCCAACTACAGCGAAGGATCCAACCTGGTCACCCAATGGGATATTAACTCGCAGCTGACATCCAGCTCGGCCACGCCCAGCGCAACCGGGCCCACCGAATTTGGAGGCACCAGCGCTTTTGTTGTCGACAACACTAGCGCCGCCCCGCAAGCCGCCAGTATTTATTTCTCCTCGCCATTGAAAGATCCGTCAGGCAACACCTGCGGCGTTGTTTATTATTGTGCAATTAAGCTCACGCAATCCGGCCTGCAATAGTGGCAGGATTTCCTGGCCACGGCCGGGTTCAGTTTGTCGGGAACCGCTACGAAGCGCTGGCGACGTGTTCGCACTGAGGCTGGCTGCCTGAGATCTTGCCACAACTCAAAGCGGAGGTGACAAAGACTTGTTCGAATCGATAGGACGGTTTCACGTAAGGCTTTTTTGGACTTAAGTCGGGGTCTTCCGCCGTTCGTTCCTGGTCTTCCATGGCGCCCGCATTACAACACGGGGAGGGCGCATCGTCAAGGACATCATCAAGCATTTCGCACTCTCCACTTTACTAATTCCCATTCCGTGCCCGTCCTCCTTCGCCGCCCATAAACGACAACCTGGCCGCGGAAAAGGCGGCCCTAAGCTCTTCGCGGGCAGCGCACCAAGCGGGGCCGTCTTTCCAGCGAAGCGAAAAGACCTCCCTTGGAGCCTTTGCCCGCGCGGAACGCCCCTCACCGACCCGCACATCCGGTTTCCCGAGCCGCCTGAGCATCGCTTCCTTTCCGTCGGCAGAACATCTAACTTCCATCCGAGCGGCCACTTGGGAGTTTCCAAATTGCCATTGAGGTTTGGATCATGCGATTGCTCGCGTTGAATGTGGGGCGCCCCCGCGTAATCATTTATAAAGGTGAATCCATCCGCACCGGCATCTTCAAGCATTCCGTCGCCGGCCGCATACCGCTCCAGACTCTCAATCTTGACGGCGATCAGCAGGCTGACCTCACGGTTCACGGAGGTCCCTATAAGGCGGTTTACGGCTACCCATCCGAGCACTATGAATTTTGGCACCGCGAGTTGTCTGAGTCGGATTTACCGGCGGGAGCCTTTGGCGAGAACTTCACCACCACGGGACTTTACGAGCACGAGCTTCACGTCGGCGATCGCTTTCGCATTGGCTCATCCACGCTCGTGGTTCGCCAGCCACGCATGCCCTGCTATAAATTAGCGGCAAGGTTTCAGCGTGACGACCTCATCGAGCGCTTCCTGCGAAGCGGACGCAGCGGTTTTTATTTTTCGGTGGAACGCGAAGGCGATGTCGAATCCGGAGATTCGTTCGAGCTGCTCTCGCGTCAGGATGATGCCATCACCATCGCGGAAATGAATTTGCTCTTCGCCAAGGAGAAATATAATCGCCACCTCCTGCAGAAGGCCCTGGCAACCGCAGCTCTGCCCGAGACCTGGCGCGAGTATTTTTTGCCCCGATTGAATCCCCCGCCCCAGAGGGTCTGACACGCTGCCGTATACTGCCGCAGAGCGCGCGAAAACTGTGAACCACGTCGGCTCTCCTTCATCCCGGCTAGCTTACATCGATTGGATGCGCGGCCTGGCCTGTGTCCTGATGTTCCAGACCCACTGTTACGATTCCTGGCTCAGCCCCGGCGCGCGGCACGGCAAATTTTTCATGTACTCACAGCTGGGCGGAACGTTTCCCGCCCCGCTCTTTCTCTTTCTCGCCGGTGTGTCGTTCTCCCTGGTCACGCAAAAATTGTGGCGAAAAGGTCTGCCCGCGGGGCACATCGCGGGTTCCACCATTCGCCGGGGCGCCGAGATTTTTGCCTTCGGCCTGCTTTTTCGAGCGCAGGAATATCTCATCGCCTGGGGATGGGCCCCGCTCAGCGATCTGCTGCGCGTCGACATACTCAACACCATCGGACTCTCGATGATTCTGATGGGCCTGTTCTGCTGGCTGGCGCTAGCTTCGCACGCGGGACGACGAACCGTATATGTCTTGGTGGCGGGCTCAACCGTAGTCGCTCTCGTCATTTCCTTGCTGACCCCGCCGCTGTGGACGACCTGGAGACCAAACTGGCTGCCCTGGCCCCTGGAGTCCTACGTCAATGGCGTGCACAACTTCAACACGCCGCAGGCCTGGCTATTCCCCATTTTTCCCTGGAGCGCCTTCGCTTTCGCCGGCCTGGCATGTGGATTCATCTTGCAAAGCCAGTGGGCCCGGGAGCGCGAGGCGCCAGCTTTCATGCTGGCTGGCGCCGGCGGCCTGGCGCTGGTGGCGGGGGCGCGCTGGCTGGGCGCTCAACCCCAGCGGCTTTACGCCACCGACGATTATTGGCATACCAGCCCGAGTTTTTTTCTTCTACGCCTGGGAATGCTGCTGCTGATTCTCGCCGCAAGCTATGGCTGGTGCCGCTCAGGCCTGGGAACCGTGGGCTTTAGTCCCCTCATTCAGTTAGGCCAAGCCTCGCTTCTCGTTTACTGGGTGCACATAGAATTCGTTTATGGGCGAATTTCCCTGCTGCCGAAACACAGCGTCGGCATCCGTGCCGCCTCGGGAGGTTTGCTGGCAATTTTCTTCGCCATGCTTTTGCTATCTTTTCTACGCACCCGGCTGCAGGGGGGCGGTACCGCACATCTGTCTTCGTTTCGGAACCCTGCCACCGCGCAGTAAGTCCGCGCCTCCGCGAGTCGCCCCTTTTCCCTCCCATGGGTGCGTCGGAATGCTCCTCTCCTCCATTTCGTTCAGTCCGCGGTGCCGGGGACCGAGGCCACCCATTCTTCCCCGGTCCCATCGAAGGGTGCTTCCTCTCTGCCAATCGCACAGACGAAAGGTATCAGGACAGGAGAGCCCTCCCAACTGCCGGCTGAATTCTCCAATGCCGCTGCCAGTTCGGAAAGCTCCGCGACCGCCGCCGCCGTCCGTTGAGCCGCTTCGGCTGATTCTCTACCCACTTCCGAAATAAGACTCAAGCGCGCCGCGGTTTCATCGTCCCCGACGACTTCCGCCGCAGCAGTTGCCACCTGGGCCACGATCCTGCCAAGTTCCTGCGAAGCCGCCAGGCTGTTCTGCAGGAGATCCCTCGCTTGCCGGCCGTTTTCCATCCCCGCCCTGGCCTCGGTCGTTGCGACGTCGGCCGCCCCCTCCGCTTGCGCAGTTTCGAATTGCAGGCGGTCAACGGAAAGCCGAATCGTTTGGCTCGCGCTCAACGCGCGCTCCGAAAGCTGGCCGACCTCCCACGCGATGATTCCGGTTTCACCCGAGTCATGGCCCGCGCGGGCAGCCTCGGAAGAGGCGTTTCGCGCGAGAAGTTTTATATGACTGACTGACTCGTCGAGCACCACGATCCCCTTCCCGATTTGCTCGCAGCATTTTCCCAGTTCGGCAAGCCGGATCGAAGCGTCTCCCAGAGCCTTACTGATTTCCCCAAGATGCGTGAGCGTGGCATCCGCGGCGGAGCGACCTTGCATCGCGTTCGCTGCGGCCTGGCGTGCAGCCCGCGCCGCCCGCAGCGACTGGCTGGTCACTTCTTTAATTCCGGCCGCAGTTCCCAGCAGGGTGCCGCTGACCTGCTGCAACACTTCATGCTGCAGCCCGGCAGCTTCCATCTGCTGGCGGCAGGCGGTCGCAATCGGCCCGGAAATCGACCCCATGCGCTGCACCGAGCCGCCCAGAATTTGAGACTGTTTTCTCAGGCTGATTCGAATGGCGTCGATCTGCCACGCCAACTCCCCCGCTCCCTTTAAGCCGCCCGCCTCGAGTGCCTCCCCACTCAGATCGCCGGCGGCAATGCGGCCGGCTGCATCGGCAAGGCCGCCGAGGGTGCTTGCGATATTGCTCGCAGTGGCATACACCAAAATCAGTCCCAGGGCGCCACCGAGTATCGTCAAAACTTCGATTTGCTTTCGCGTGTCCCCAAGCTGCAACCAAGATCCTGCGGATTCTTTCGGCGGAGTCGGATTCGCAACTGCCTGAGCCAGAACGTTCAGATCAGACAAGGATTTCTTTAGCGTTTCGCTTGCTTCCTCCCACGGCAGCCGTTTAGCTTCCCCGTCCCGGCTCTTGCGTCTCTTTCTCAGGCCGCGCTGGCCCGAATCATTTGGCAAAGCCGTCATCCGCCGGCTCACCGCAACGTATTCGGCAAGATCCTGCTTAAGCACGATGTAGATTCTCTGTGGCTCCCCCTCGGAAAGCAGCGATTCGCATTTTTCAGCCGCAGGCTGAATCTGATCGAGGGCCTCACGCCGTTTCCGGTCGAACTCCCCCCTTGGAGCCCGGCCGCGCGCGACAGAAAACTGCTGTTGAGCGCGATCGTGTGCCTCCAGGATCTCGCGCAGGTGGTCGATCGCGGTTAAGGATGCAATCTGCCGTGCCGCCACACTATGCTCTGTTGAGCGTTCGGCATCCACTACGGCAGTCAACTTCCGCCAACTGATCACCCCCATCAGGGCGTTCAGCAGCAGCAGCGCTCCGAACAAGAAGAAGATCTTGCCGAGGATGCTTCGATGTTTCAACCAACGCAACAAGTCGCCCCCAATTAAGCTACGCCCAAGAGTGCTCAACCCGATCCAGCGCATGCTCAATTGGCCGCATGCTCGATTTAGTCATGCAATCCACCGGCCACTGACCCCGATACCGGATGCGGGTAGTGACTTTGGTGCGAATCCCGCTTCCAAACCGCACCCCGCCATCGACCACTCTCACTCCTGAAACTGCCGGGCAAATTCCACCACCTCCCGTTCCGCCCAGCGGCCATCGTAATTGGGGTCTCCGTCCGACTCCGCCACAAAGGCGCAATGACCGCCATCCCGGGTCTCGACGTACTGGATATTTCGATTGGCAAGAATCCGTTGCTTCGTCCCCGGCAGAAGGCGGATGAAAGGATCGTTGGCGGCGTGAATGATCAAGGCCGGACGCGCGACGCGATCGATTACCTTCGTGGCGGACGCCCGGTCATAGTAATCGTCCGCTCCGCGAAAGCCGCAATAATAGGCGGTAATCCGGTCGTCGAAGCCCCGCAGAGTTTTCACCCCGCGCAGGCGCGAAGCGTCAAAGTCTGCGGGGAATAGCTTCGCCTTAAGGCGAAAGCGCCGGAAGAGTTGCAGCAGAAAGTAATACTCGTAAATCCGGTTGGCGGGCTCGTGCAGCGCGTCCGCGCCAGCCGCCAGATCGATCGCTGGGCAAACCGCCACCACCCCCCGGAATTCCGCCGGACCTTCCCTCCCCCACTCTCCCGCCAGTTTCAGCACCAAATTTCCGCCCATGGAAAAACCCGCCAGCACAAAGGCGGAAATTCCGTCGCGTTCCACCAGATGCCGCGCCACCGCCCCCACGTCCGCGGAGCGGCTGGAGTTGTACAGCGTGGGCGCGAGATGATCCATGCCCCCGCAGTTGCGCTGGTTCATGCGCACCACGTTCATGCCCGCGGCCAGCCCGTTGCGCGCAATGCCCAGC
>Ga0181534_10000508_pt1 | contig 27036 bp, 24 predicted proteins | sample PEATcosm2014_Bin_37_FD_119758 | JGI IMG/M metagenome (GOLD analysis project Ga0181534, IMG submission 119758) | Peatland microbial communities from MTU Mesocosm Facility, Houghton, MI, USA - PEATcosm2014_Bin17_10_metaG | ecosystem: Environmental > Terrestrial > Soil > Wetlands > Peat | place...
TGGTCTGCTGGACAACCTGCGTCGTCCCCGAAGAAAGGGCATTGGGTTGGGAGACCTCATTCTTGACAACCACATTCACCGAGAGGCCGCCATGCAGAATCGAGACCGGCTGCAAGCGCACATTGCCGCCGATCACCACCGTGCCGGTGCGCTCGTTGACCACCACCCGCGCCCGCGGATAGACCTCGACCTCGACCTGCTCGACCCGGTCCAGCAGATCCGCAACGTCTTCATTGGGCAAGGCCGCAATCTCGACTCTGCGGCTGTCCACGGCATGAGCGCGCGGTGAACCCAGCGCCTTGTCGATGGCCTGCGCCATCCGTTCCGCGGTATGGAAATCGGCATCGTTGAGCACCACGCCCACCACATGCATCTGTTTCAGATCGAAGGGCACCGGCCGCTCCACCAGCGCTCCGCCCGGGATCCGCGCCGTGGTCGGATGATTCACCTGTTTTGTGTTGCCGCCGCCGGTGGCCACATACCCGCCCAGCACCAGCGAACCCTGGGCCTGCGCATAGATCTGCCCATCGGGTCCGTAGAGCGGGGTCATCAAAAGAACCCCGCCTTCAAGAGAACGCGCGTCTCCGGCGGAGGATACGGTTATATCCATCCGGTAGCCGGGCCGGCTGAAGGGCGGCAGAGTGGCCACGACAAAGACCGCCGCCATATTCTTTACCTGCATGTTGCTAGCCGAGTTCGAACCGGTCTGCGGAACCGTAATGCCCATCCGCTCGAGAGCCGAGATCAGCGTCTGCGCTGGAAAGACCGTCTGCGAACTGTCGCCGGTGCCGCGCAGGCCGACAACCAGTCCGTAGCCCACCAACTGGTTATCGCGAATCCCTTCGATGGTGGCCACATCCTTGATCCGCGCCAGCTCCACCCGCGCGCTCGCCGCGCCGGTTTCACCGAGGCACGCGGCCGCGCAGAGCGCCAGCACTGCGGCCAGCACCAGCCCATGGCGGAGAACTCCCGCGCCGCGCAGAGCGCACAGACGCAGAGATCTCTCCGGCCGGTAACCCCTCGTTTTGTCGTCCGCTCCGCGCATTCCCATTCCCGATGCCAACCTTCGCAGTTCCCTAACCCCTAATTCCTATTCCCTAGCCCCTGCCTTTAGAAGACCACCAACTTCTCCAGCAGCCGAACGATAGGATTCTGACGGTAAGTAGAATCGTTCACGATTCCCTTGCCTGTCACCTCCAGCTCCAGATCGGTCATTGCGGTCGATAGCACCTGATTCTGCGAACTCACATCCTCGGGACGCACTAAACCGCGCAACTTGATCAACTGCGTTTGCTGCGAGAAGGTCAACTGGCGGGTCGCCTGGACAACCAACATCCCGTTGGGCAGCACATCCACCACTTCGGCGCCGAAGGTGGTCGTCAAGCTCGAGTTGGTGGTGCTTTGGCCCTGCGCCGAGAGTCCCGAGGCCGAGTTCTGCCCCACCAGATTTTGCAACCGGTTGTTGGCGCTGAGCGCGCCGAAAAGGCCGGTCAACCCGGAGCTGGCGTTGGAGGCGCGCGAGTTCTTCACCTGCCCATCGGTCGACGCCGCAAGGCTTTCCGTCACCACAATCCCGACCACATCGTGCAGCCGGACAGCCTTGGCGTCGGTGCCCAACCGCACCAGGCGGCCCTCTGCGCTCCAGATCGATCCGGGCGTGCGCACCTCCGCCGCCTGCTGCGCCCGCACCCGCTCGATGTAGTTTCGCAGCGCCGCTTCTGGAGGCGTCGCCGTCTTTGCCACCGGATTGGCCTTTTTGTTCCCTGCTTCGGTAACAGAGGGGAACAGCAGCAGCACAGCAGCGCACCCGGCAGCGATAGCGATTTTGATCCTTCTGAACGATGCATGGATCACCGCGGCATGGATCATCGCGTCTCCCCCTCGGGCAGAAAAGCCGCCCGGCCCGGCGCTAGCGCCACAGCCGGCAGCACCCTGCCGCCCATCTTCAAACGAACCAGAAAGCGAGAACCCGCAGCGGCCGGTCCCAGCGCGACTGCCTCCAGATGCGCTTCGACCACCGGCGTATTTTCTTCCACTATCAATGTGTCCCCGGTGCGGATCACCGGCGGAGGCTGATCCGCGCCCGGCGCCGGGTTTGCCGGCAATGCCGCGCCTGCGACTAAATACCGCCCCGCATAGCCCTCTTCCACGCGCACCAGCCGGCCCGGTCCGCCGGGATTCACGTTCTCCCGGAAGAGCAGCCAGCGGTCGCCGGTATGGGGATCGTCGATCTCGCGCACCAGCTCGTCTCCCGGCTGTCCCTCCAGAACCCCGCTTGCTGCCCGGTTGAGCGGCGCAGAGACCTGCATCTCCAACCGCCTTGGAGTCTGCGCGCAAACAAAGAGCGCCAGAAGCAGCAGTGCAAGCGCTCCAACCGTTCTCCCGACCCGCCATCGCCATGCGCAACCCGCCATTCCCTGCCTCACGCTTTTCCGCTCTCCGCCATTGCTTTCCCGCGCCTTCGCAATCATTCAAGCAACACTTGAATTGCTCCTCATCAAAACTTCCTCCGCTGCCTCAAGATCAATGCGTCATATTGTTGACCTGTGAGTACATGTCGTCCGCGGCTTTGATCACCTTGGAGTTCGATTCGTAGGCCCGCTGGGCGAGCACCATCTGCACGAACATCGTGACCACATCGACATTTGAATTCTCCAAATACCCCTGCTGCAGCGTTCCCAAACCCTCGGTCCCACCGGGATTGCCGAGCACCGGGTCTCCCGAGTTCAGCGTCGCCGCCAGCAGATTCGAGCCTTTGCTTTCAAGCCCTCCGGGGTTCGGGAAGGTAGCCAGTTGGATCTGCCCCAGTTGCGATGGATTCTGCTGGCCGGGAAGGGTGGCGTTGACCACTCCGTACTGGGTGATCGTCACCGCGGTGGCGTTGGGCGGTATGGTAATGGTGGGAATGATCGGGTCGCCGTCGGTGGTCACGATCGTTCCCTGATTGTTCAACTGAAACTGCCCGGCGCGGGTGTACTCGATGGTTCCATCGGGGCGCTGTACCTGGAAGAAACCGCTGCCCTCAATCGCCACGTCCAGAGGGTTCGAGGTCTGGTTCAGAGAACCCTGGGTCATGATCACCTCGGTCGCCGCGGACTTGGTGCCCAGGCCGATCTGCAATCCAGCCGAGGTTGTCGTCTGGCTCTGCGCCGCGCCCGGCGTCACCAAATTCTGGTAGACCATGTCCTGAAACTCCAGCCGCAACTGGCGAAAGCCGGTCGTCGAAGAGTTGGCCAAATTGTTGGCAATCGTGTCCAGATTCAACTGCTGCGCGGTCATGCCGCTGGCGGCGGTGTACAAGGCTCGTATCATCTTTTTGGCTCCTCTGCCGTAAGGATTCGGGGTTAGGGATTAGGGGAATGGCGGCTCAGTATCAGATGGCGCGGGTCCAAAAGATCAATTGCCAACTCCCCGGACTCTGACTCCTTATCCCCGGCCCCTCGTTCTTATTCCCTATTCCCTAACCCCTATTCCCTGCTTTTCACACCCGCGGCAGATCTTCTGTCGCGGTCTTGTTGAACTCGGTGTGGAAGATGGTCAGCGCCCGCTGCATCATCTCCGCCTGGCGCTGCATGACGATCAGATCGAGAGAACCCTGAATCACATCCTGATTGGCCGCTTCGATGGCTCCCTGATGCACACTGGCATTGGCCGAAAGCACGGGCAGAACCTTCTCTGGCGGAAGGTAGCGATTCGTGCCCTCCGGCGTCAGTTGGGTTCCCTGGGGGAAGGTGAAGACGCCGACCGTCGCCACCACCCCGCCAGCCACGGAGAGGACGCCGCTTGATCCGACAGTGACTTCGCCGGGAGGCACCGGAATCGGCTGGCCGGTCGAAGAAAGCACCGGCTCCCCAGCGGCTGTCACCAACTGGCCGGCCTGGGTGCGGTGAAAGCTGCCGTCGCGGGTGAAGCGGAGGCCGTTGGGGGTCTGCACCTCGAAGAATCCCTCGCCCTCAATGGCCAGATCGAGAGAGTTCCCGGTCTGGGTCAGAGCGCCCTGGGCCAGATTGAGCCGGTCGCCGCCCAGCAATCCATAATTGTTGACGGTTTTTCCCAATTGGGAATCGAGCGCGTCGGGCCCCAGCAGCACCGAGCGGAAGAACTCGCGCTCGGCCCGGAAGCCGGGGGTCTGGGCATTGGCCAGGTTGGCCGCCGCCGTATCCAGCGCCTGGGTTCGCGCCACCAGCCCGGTCATCGCCGCATAGTATCCGCTGTCCATGGGGAATTTCTCCTTGCATGGAGAAGCAGTGCAGGTGAAGGACCGCGGAAGAGGGAGAGGGATTAGAGCAAGATCAGAATGTATTTTTCTTGCCGGCAGGCAAAGAACGAGGAAAGCGATTTATTTATTTCCGGAGCTGGAATGCGGCAATCGAAGACGGAACCCGGATGCTCATGAAATGCACCGCTGCCAGATTGCGATACCGTCGTCAGGGTGCGATACCGTTGTTGGTGTGCGATGCAGCCATTTCCACTTTCGCGGCTTGATCGCACCGCCAGAATCCATCGGCGCGAAAGGAGCGGGTAGAACCCGGCATTCTTCCGATTCCCTCCCCGCTCCGCTTGCGGCAAGCTGGTTGCGGCAAGCCGGACCAGAGCGGGGGAAACTACTGGAGGCCGTCGCAGATGATGGTCACATCGAAGACCGAATCCTCGAAGCGATAGGCATGGTTCAGCTTGAACTCAGGAGCCTGCACGTGCAGGTTGTAATCCCGGCCGGTTATAACGGCGGGCACGGAAAGGCCGCAATTCGCCGAGAGGTCTGGAACCTTGCCCTTCCAGGCGCCGGCCAGCATATTACAGATCTCGCCGATGCCGTCCTTGACCGTGTCGTCGATCTCGGCAAACTCCATCCCCGTCATGTGCGCGGCAATCTTCATCGCCGCCGGCCCGCCGGTGCGAAAGACGCAGGCGCCGCTCAACAGGCCGCCAAAGCCAACAACCGCGGTCACCGACTCATCATGGCCAATCGGAGCCGGGGCCGGATCCCGCTCGCAGCTCACCCCCAGCATCAGGTGAAAGACCTCTTCGACACTCGCATCCAGATTCTTCGGGTCGGAGACCAGATGCACCGATTCTCGCAACGATAGCGCCATCGTACGCTCCATTTCATTTCCGCCGGCTTGCCGCGATTTGGCGGCAATTGCGGCCTTGCGAACTCCATTCAAAAGCAATGGCTGCCTCCCGGTCAGACCGCGCTGAGCAGCGGCAAGACCCGTTCCTTTACCTGTTCGGCCGTGAACGGCTTGCGGATATAGCCTTGCGCGCCGGCCAGGATCGCCTGTTTGACATGCTCTTCGCTGGACTCGGTGGTGATCATCACCACCGGGACGCCGGGAGCCAGATTCTGCGCCCGGATCTGGCGCAGGAACTCAAGGCCGTCCATCGAGGGCATATTGATATCGGAAAGGATCAGGTCCACCTGCTTGTCCTTCAGCAGCTCCAATCCCTCGGTGCCGCTGCCGGCTTCATGGACCGTCATCGGGTCCAGGCCGGCCTGACGAAGCGCCCGCTCCACAATCTTGCGCATGACCGAGGAATCGTCGACGATCAGGGTTCGAATCTCACTCATTCCCAGCTCCTCTGCTTTTGTCTCTATCGGCGGAAGGGGCCTAGCCATGAGAGAAATTCTCCCCCCGCCCTGCTCTCTCCACTGCTGTTCCCAATTCAGTTCTCCGCTCGGCTCCACGGACAATTTCCGAACCGCTCTTTCCCAACCCGGCAACAGAACCTTCCCCGGGCCGGGCGCGGTGACAGCTCTCGCGACCCACTGGAAGCCCGTTCCGCGAACCGGACAAGCGAGATCTGCGCGCGCGGTCTCAATGCCCGCCCATCGAGCAGATCACATCCTGCACCTCGGCCAGCGCGGGCAGCGGCGCGGCCTGCGGCTTGCGCCACATTCTCAGCCAGAGGCAATCGTGGACCCGCGCCAGGCGGCTTTCGACCGGCCGCGCCCGCTCAATCGACCGGGCCAGCGCATGGACCACCGCCTGCTCGCTCGATGCCTCCAACAACTCGACCGCGGGAAAACCGGCATTCAGCATCCGCGTATGCGCGGGGCGGAAGAGCGAGGCCTGCACCAGGCCGCTTTCCACCCGCAGACCGGTCATGCGCTCGACCGAGAGCGCCAGCACCGGATCGAGCCTGTCCTCAAAGCCCAGGTAGAGCAGTTTTCCAGCGGCCACCCGCAAAGGCAAGGCTCCAAAGGCATCGACAAAAAGCCGGGGAAGAAGAGGCGTGAGCGCCTCGGCGTCATGAAACTCGAGCGGCAGCACCGGGCAGCTCCATTGCAGACCCAGCGCGCGTGTCACCAACTGCTCGCTGACTCCCTGGCGGAAGGTCAGCCAGTGGCCCAGCCGTCCGGCTCCGGCGGCTTTCTGGGCGTCCAGGGCCTCGCGCAGTTGCGTCGAATTGATCCAGCCCTGCTCCAACATCACCAGGCCCAGCGGAACCCGGTGACGATGGCCTTCGCCGGCGCTGGCGCGGCCTTCCATCTCCCGGCTGACCGCGGCGGCAACCCGCGCCGTGGTGCAGGCCGCCGAGCAGCTCCAGCCGGACTCGAAGACCGGCGTGGCGCGGGAGCGCCAGAGATGCATCCATCCCGAGCCGCATCCGGGGTTGGCGCAGGTCTCAAAGAGTCCCGCGCGGCCCTTCGGCGCGGCAGCGCCCGGCCATCGCATGGGAGCGCGTCCCGCGTCCGCCGGCAAGCCGGCCAGCACACCTGCGGGAGCGCTGGTTCTTCCACTGCCCGGCGCGATTCCGGCGACAATCTCCGCGTCCAGCGCCGCCTCGGTTCGTCTCTCCCGCCCCCAGTTCAAAATAGGCATCGTATGCTCTCCAGCCGCTTCTTGGGAGCGGCAACCTCCGTGACGCGCAGTCCAAAGTTGCCGTTGACCAGCACCACTTCCCCGCGGGCCACAATCTTGTCTCCGACAATCAGATCCACCGGATCGGCGACATGGCGATCCAGCTGCACCACGTCACCCGGCCCAAGCTCCAGAATTTCGCCCAGCGGCAGCTCCCGGCAGCCGAAACGCAACGAGGCTTCCAGTTCGACATCGAGCAGCAGTTCGAGGCCCGGGCTCAGCGCCGGAGCTGGCGGTTGAGCCGGTGCTGCCGCAGGCCGGGCAGCAGGTTGTGGAGGCGCTGCAGCGGCCGGTTTCGGCAGCCGCACCTCGTCACGAACCAGAATCGTCCAGGAGCGGTCGCCGGATTTCAACTGGAAGGCATTCGAGATCTTGGCCTCTCCCGCAATCTCGTCGAACTTCTCCACCTTGACCTTGATCTGGGCCTTGGCATAGAGATCGCCGGACGCGGCGTCGCAGACCTCGCGCAGCAACTCCTTCCATCCCGCCTTCTGATCGACTCCCTCGCCCACCAGGGGAGTTTCCAGGACGGTGGCGTCGAGGACGATTGCAAAGCGGCCCTCGTGGTCGCCGGAGATGGTCGCGGCAAATCCAAAGGAGCCGGCGCTGAGCGGCTTGGGCAGCGATTCGGAGAGCACCGGCTCCCCGGCCAGCGCCTGCGAAAACAGCGCGGTGGCGACATTGATCCAGGCTTCCAGGTAGCTCTTCATCGCGCGGCCTCCTCCAGGTTGCGCTCGATGCGGGCAGCGCGATGCGGACCCTGGCGAATGGCCTGAGCCTCGGTCATCGGCAACCCGCCCACGCGCCATTCGGGCAGCGAGTTGGCGGGCAGGTCGAGGCGCAGGACCATCCCCGGCTCGAGCTTCTCAATCTCCGTCGCCAAAAGCCGCACCGAGGGCAACTGCAAACTCGCGCCCATTGGAATGCGGCGCGCGGCCATTTCCATGCGCGCCCGGGCATCGCCGGGATGACGGCGGCGGCGGCTCCAATCCGATGTCAGGCGGCGCAGAATCGTGTTCGCGACCACGGCCGGGAAAGCCAGATTCAGCAGCCCCGAGCTATGCGGCATGCGAATCTCGAAGCTCAGGCAGAGCGTCTTTTCCGTCACCGGCATCACCCGCGCCACCTGGGTCTGCATCTGGCGGCGCTCGAAGTTGAAGCTCAGGCCCACCGGCTGCCAGGCCGCGGTCAGCTCGCGGCAGATGATCTCGACAACGGAGGCCAGTATGGATTCTTCGATATCGGTGAGTTCGCGCAATGGGCCGTCACGACCCTCGCCGCCCAAGAGCAGATCGATGATCGGCGGAGCCAGAGCAAGATCCAGTTGCAGAACCGAGAGCGCTCCCAGCGGCTCCAGCCGAACCGAGGCTACATAGCTGATCTCGGGAATGCGCAGCAGAAACTCATTGAACTGAATCTGCTCGGCGGAGACCAGATTGACCTGAAAGCGGGTGCGCAGCCAGGCGGCCAGGTTGTGGGTCAGATTGCGCGCAAAAAGATCGTTCAACATGCTGATGGCGCGCAACTGATCGGTCGATATCTGCCCCGAGGAGGCAAAGTTGTAGGGCACCACGCGGGCCCGCACCTCGGTGTGCGGAGTCTCGGGGGTGGAGCTGCGCGCCGCCTCGAAGAGAGCGTCGATCTGATCCTGTTTGAGTGTCTTTTCCATGGGCCGCCGTCTCTCCTCGATCTCGTCCCTATTCCCTTACTGCTTGTCTTGGCTCATCGCCCGGTCACGCCCAAGAGCGCCGCGCCCGGTCACCTGCGCGCCCGCTCGGGCGGCTTGCGCAGATGAGCGCGGTCAAAGATGCCGCGCGCGGCCAGATCCTTGAGGGCAACCCTGAGGTGCACGACTGCCGAAGCATGGACCTGCGAGACCCGGGACTCGACCACGCCCAGCGCCAGGCCGATCTCGCGCATCGTCATCTCCTCGTAGTAGTAGAGGGTCATCACCAGCCGCTCCCGATCAGGGAGCCGGGCGATGGCCTCGGCCAGCCGGTCTTCGAGTTCGCCGCGCAAGCAGCGGAAGAGCGGGTCTTCCTCGGGACGGCCCGGCACATAGGCCAGCTCTTCGTCGCCCGAGTCCTCGTTGCGCTCCATATGCAGCGTGCCGATCTCCAGGCCCTTCAGGTCGCCGAGCAACTGCTGGTACTCTTCGAGGCCCAGGCCCATCTCGACGGCGACCTCCGGCTCCGAGGGAGCGTGGCCGAAGCGGGCGGTCAGCACCCGGATCGCCTCCTCTACCGCGCGGCCTTTGCGGCGCAGATCCCGTGGACTCCAGTCGAGGGTGCGCAGGCTGTCGAGAATGGCGCCCCGAATCCGGAACTGGGCATAGCTGCGGAACTGGACTTTTTTTGTCGGATCGAATTTGGCGAAGGCGTCCATCAGCCCGACCACCCCGGCCGAGACCAGATCCTCGATGTCCACATGCTGGGGAAGCCGCTCATGGATGCGGCGGGCGAGAAAGCGCACAATGGGCAGGTGCTCGAGCAGAACCCGCTCCTGTTCTGCGGTCAGCACCGCCCCGGCCATCGGCCCTCCGGCAGCGCCCAGAGGCGGATACGCCGCCGCGGCTCCATCGCGGCCCAGAGCCCTCGGTGCTACAGCTCTTCCTTGCGTGTCAATCCCCATCCCCGGTCCCCTTCTTTAAATCTTTCAATCAAAGCGCTTATAGATCTTTCAGCGCACCGTTCCCACGGGCCGCAAACGAATTTCAGGAGGAATCTCGCCGGCGGCCACCACCGCGAGCCGGGGCAAAACCGGCTCCAGCCACCGCTTCACGTGATAACGAGCCGGACTGGGACAAAGGAGCACGGGAAGGGCCGCGGCGGAGGCCGAGCCGATAAGTTGCCTCACAGAATCGGCGAGGCGGCGGACCAAGGGCGCTCCCGGCTGCGCCTGTGCGGCAAGCAGCCGCTGGCCGCCGTCGGGCGAGAGAGTCGCCAGGATCTCCTCCTCAATCGCGGGATCGAGCAGCAAGACAGGCAACTGCCCTTCCGTGTCGAGCAGCGGGCGGATCAGCCGGCGTCCCAGCGCCTGGCGGCAGGCCTCGACCAGCGCGACGATATGCTTGTTCAACGGCGCGGCTTCGAGCAGGGCTTCGAGAATCGAGCCGAGATCGCGAATCGAGACCCGCTCGCGAAGAAGCTGTTCCAGAACCCGTCCCACCTCGCCGAGCGAGAGCAGCTTGGGGACTAATTCTTCCAACAGTTTTGGATGGCTCTCATTCAACGAGTCCATCAGCCGCTTGATCTCTGCCCGGCCCAGCAGCTCGTAGGCATGCTGGCGGATCAGCTCGCCCAGATGCGTGGTGATCACCGTGACCGCATCGACCACCGAGTAGCCGGCGGCGATGGCCTGATCTTCGAGGGCTGGAGCGATCCAGATCGCGGGTACTCCGAAGGCCGGCTCGCGAGCTTCTTTCCCGGCCAGCGGCCTGCGTTTCGGGTCGCTGGAGACGGCCAGCAACTGCGGTCCCTCGGTCTGCCAGCGGCCGATCTCGATGCCGCGCAGCGAAAAAAGATACTCGCGCGGCTTCAGGCGCAGATTGTCCGAGATATGCACCGGAGGCACCAGAAAACCCATCTCCGCGGAGAGATGGCGGCGCAGCGCACGGACGCGATTCAGCAACTGGCCGCCTTGCTTCTCATCGACCAGCGGGATCAACTGGAAGCCGATCTCGAGCGTCAGGTCTTCCAGGCGCAAGAGCGAAGTCAGGTCGGTCGATTGCGCCGCCTGCTCGGCCTTTTTCTTCTCGGCAGGCAAAAGCTCGGCGACTGGCACAGCCACTACCGAGGACTCGGCCCGGCGGCCGGCGAAGAAGAGTCCGGCGGCGACCAGCAGAAAAGCAAATTTCGGCAGGCCGGGAATGAGGCAGAGCGCGGCTGAAACCAGGCTGGCGAGATACAAGGTCGCGGGCCGGGCCAGCAGTTGGGCGCGAATCTCACCGCCCAGCATTCCGGCAGAGTTGGCGCGGGTCAGCGTGATGCCCCCGGCGACCGAAACCAGCAATGAGGGAATCAATGTTACCAGGCCGTCGCCGACGGTCAGCACGGTATAGGTGCGGACCGCCTCAGAAAGTTCAACGCCCTGTTGCAGAGTGCCGATCAAGAGGCCGGCGATGATGTTGATGGCTGTTATTAAGATTGTGGCCAGCGAGTCGCGCTGGTTGAAGCGGGCCGCGCCATCCATCGCGCCGTAGAACTCGGCCTCGCGGGCAATGGCCTGACGGCGCCTGCGCGCTTCGGCCTCATCGATCAGCCCGGCGTTCATATCGGCATCGATGGCCATCTGCTTGCCCGGCAAGGCGTCGAGCGTGAAGCGGGCGGTCACCTCGGCGGTGCGCACCGCGCCATGAGAGACCACCAAGAACTGGATCGCGATTAGCGCCAGAAAGAGGACGAAGCCGACGACGTAGTTTCCGCCGACGACAAACTGCCCGAAGGCCTCGATGACGTGCCCGGCAGCGGCGGTTCCCTCCGAGCCGTGCAGCAGAATCCGGCGGCTGGAGGCAATGTTCAGCGCCAGGCGAAAGAGCGTCAGCAGCAGCAGCAGCGTGGGAAAGACGCTTAGTTCCACAGCGCGCCGTATCTGCATCGCCGAGAGAAAGACAATGATCGACGCGGCCATCGAAAGCGCCAGCAAAAAATCGAGGCCCCAGGCCGGCAGCGGCACGAGCATGACAAAAATCACGCTGATCGCGGCCAACGGCAGCGCGTACTCCCGGACTCTCTGCATCATGGTGATTGCAGGGGACGGAGATGGAGCAAGAGTCGCGGTGCTCATCGGGAACCTCCACCGGCAAAGGGCTGCGAGCCTGCACTTGCCCGGGGATTCGGAATCGATCCCGGCTGCGCATCGACTCCGCCCGCATTGCGCGCCTGCGCCGTGGCGCGCGCGGCAGTCTCCCGCGCCCGGCGCTCATTCAGCTCCGCTTCCACGCGCTGGCGATAGAGCCAGGCGAGAATCGCGGCGACAGCAGCATAGAGGTCCACGGGAATCGGCTGGCCGACTTCCACGGAGCGATACAAAGACCGCGCCAGCGGAGGATTTTCGAGAATCGGCACCCCGGCCCAGCGGGCCTCGTCCTTGATCTCCTCGGCCAGCAGGTTGCGCCCTTTGGCCAACACCTTGGGCGCTTCCATCGTTCCAAAATCAAAGCCCAGAGCCACGGCATAATGCGTTGGATTGGTCAGCACCACGGCGGCCTTGGCTACGTCGTTCTTCACCCGGCGGCGGCGCATCTGCCGCTGCAAACTGCGGATGCGCCCGCGGATCTGCGGATTGCCTTCGGTCTCCTTCATCTCCTCGCGCTGGTCTTGCTTGCTCATCTTCAGGCGCTGTTCGCGGCTCTGCCACTCGACCGCATAATCAATCGCCGCCCATCCAAAGAGCAGCCAGGCCGCGGCCAAGAGCAACCCGTAGAGGTCGGAGCCCAGCATCTCCAGACGGACCGTCGAAAACGGCGGCAGGGTCAGCTCGCGGGCGATCCGCTGCACCGCGAAGATGGCCAGGAGGCTGGCCGGAATCAGCGATTTTCCCAGCCGGGCCGCCGAACGCAGCGAGAAGAGATTCTTTACATTCGAGACCGGGTTGATGCGGTCCAGCTTGAAGCCGACCGCCTGCGCATGGAAGTTGAGGCCGCCAGTCTGCAAGATGCCCACGCCGAGAGCGCCCGCGGCTACCGCGAGCATCACAATGGCCGGCGGGCCGAGAACCCCATTTGTGAGTCCGCGCACGGCGCGCAGGGTCGGCTCAATCTCCGACGGCTCCCAGTGGGCTGGCAGGCCGAGTTCCAGAAAGCTTGAAAAAGCGCTGCGCCAAATGATCAGTATCCGGCTGGAGAGCGCGCCCAGTACCATCACCCCAACCAGCGTCCCGGCGGCGGCGCTCAGCTCACGGCTGTGCAGCAGATCGCCTTCGCGGCGGGCTTTCTCCCTGCGATGCGGGCTGGCCTGTTCTGTGCGCTCTCCTGGCATCGGCTAAAGTCTCCATCCGTGCAGATTGAGAACCAGCAGGCCCAAAGTTTTGCCTTCCGCAGGAACAGGAATCGAGAGCAGCCGCTCGGCCATGTCGAGCAGCCCCGAGAAGCGCGCCTCGATAAAGCGCGGCCAGACGGCGAATGCGCCGATCAGCATGAGAAAACCGGTCATCGTCTTCAGCGGCACGGTCAACGACATTACCGGCAACTGCGGGCTGAGTTTGCCCAGCAGCGAGACCGCGACCTCAACCAGCATCGTCGCGGCCAGCACCGGCGCAGCCAGCTCGACCGCGGCCAGAAAGACACCGCCGGTCGCGCGGACAATCCCCAGCGCCGTCGCTTGTGAAAGCGTGTAGCTGCCCAGCGGGACAACGTGAAAGCTGCGGATCAGAGAGGCCAGCAGGATGCGGTCGAGTCCGGCGCCGAGCAGCACCAGCGTACCCATCAACTGAAAGAGATCGCCCAGGAGCGGCGTCTGGATCGCCGAGGCCGGATCCAGCAGATTGACCAGCGAGAAGCTGAACTGGAGTCCCGCAATCTGCCCGGCAAAGAGTAACAGCTCGGTCAGCAGCGTGAGCGTAAGCCCATAGACCAGACCTACGCCCAACTCGCCAATCAAAGCCGCGTAACTGATCTCTGTCCGCGCGTTGGGTAGCGTAGCCACCAGCGGGGCCAGCAGAAAGGCAACCGCCAGCACAAAGACTCCTTTTGCGCGCAGCGGCAGCGCGGTCGATGAGAAAAACGGAGCCAGCGCAACCATGCCGCTCACCCGCACCAGGGCCAGGGTCATCGCGCTCAGAAAGCTGCTCCATTGCTCCATTGCTTCTCCTCAGCTTTCAGCCGTCAGCTATCAGCCGTCAGCCGTCAGCTATCAGCTTTCAGCCTTTTCAGCTCTCGGTTATTCGCCTTAGGCTTGTTCTTTTGAACGTCCATTACACCCAGCCCCAAATCCACTCGCGAGCCGTCATCCATCGCGTCCTTATCGACCCAAACAACAGACCTGATCCCGCAAAATTGCGAACCGCTAAGAGCGAATAGCTGAAAGCTGCCTTCACCCCAGATACCGGCGCAGATCCGCCAACAGCACAATCGTGTAATTGGCAATGCGGTGCAGAAACCAGGGCATCCCGGCCAGCAGAATCACCGCAATCGCCCCCAGCCGCGGCACCGAGGTCAACGACTGTTCCTGCAAGCTGGTCAAGGTCTGCAACAGGCTCAGCAGAAAGCTCAGCAACGCGGCGGCGATCAGCAGCGGCGCGGCCAGAATCAGGGCCTCCTTCATCAACTGGCGCAACAGCTCGGCAACCATATCCGGCGACATGAGCAAATCCTCAGAAGCTCTTTAACAGAGAGTTGGCCAGCAGATTCCAGCCATCCACCATCACAAACAGCAGAATCTTCAACGGCGTCGAGACCACCACCGGAGGCAACTGGAACATGCCGATGGAAGTCGTGATCGAGGCCGTCACCATGTCGATCAAAAGAAACGGCAGAAAGAGCACCGCGCCGATGGAAAAGCCGGCCTTCAGCTCGGAGAGAATGTAGGCCGGAACCACCACCTGCATGGGCAGATCCTCCGGCTTGTTGGGGCGCGGAATCTGGCCGGCGGCAGTGAACAGCGCCAGATCCTTCTCCCGCGCATAGCGCAGCATGAAGGTCTTTACCGGCACAGATCCGCGGTTGATCGCCTCCCAGCCCGTCACCTGCCCGGCGCGATAGGGTTCCACGGCCAGTTGGTCCACCTGATTCAGCACCGGGGTCATCAGGAACCAGGTCATCATCAGCGCCAGCGCCAATAAAGTGGGATTCGAGGGCGCGGTCTGCGTTCCCAGCGCCTGGCGCAGGAAGTGAAAGACCACCAGCAGCCGCACCAGAGGAGTCATCGCCATCAAAATCGCGGGCAGCAGCGTGATCAGCGTCAGGACAAAGAGAATCGTCCACGGCGTCGAATCCGATGGATGGAGACGGGCATTCAGATCTGGAATCAGCGGGACGGCGGCGGGCGCTGCCGGCGCGGCCGCCCGCATCATCGCCAGGAGAGCTACCATCTCGCCCTCCGGGCTGCCAGCGCAACAGGACGGCGAGCACGCGGCAGCGCCTGGAGAGTAGCCATCGATAGAGACGGCGCGCGTTTTTCGTCCGTCGCGGCGGGAGCATCAACCGGAAAAAACACCGGCGCGCCCTCTGCAGCCGTGGCCACCAGGAACCGCCTTCCGTCGGCCTCGACCAGCGCCAGAGACTGCCGTGGAGCCAGCGTTACCCGCTCTACCACCGCCAGCCGGCGCGGGTCCGGGCTGCCCCGCCGCAGACGGCTCAACAACCAGCCTGCAAGCCCGCCTACGGCATTGCCCGACGCTCTCCCTTCCGGATTCTTCTGACTCCACTGCATTGGCGCCCCGCTCTCTCTCTGTCTGGCTCTGTTTCCGTAGTGAAGAATTTCTTAGCATTCGATTGCGGAGTAGAGGCCTGGCTCAGGCCAGCCGGGTTACGCGCACTGCCAGCTCGGTATCGATGACTTCAAACTCCGCCCAGGCCAGTTGCACCGGGCCGGCGGTGATGGGCAAATCGTCGCCATTGCCCCACTGCGAACCGATCACCTTCCCCGGCTCGAGCGCCAGCAAATTGCGCACCCTGAAATCCCGCACCGGCACACTCACCTCAATCTCCACCGGCAACTGCGCCGCGCGCGGATGCTGCGCGAGGATTCCGCTCGGGGGCGGCTCCGGCGCAACCGCAACCAACCCCTGCTCGGCGCTTTGCTCGCCGTTCTCGGGCGCTTGCTCCATCAATGTCGTTCCCGCCGGAGCGGGCAAGGTTTGTGTGGTGGCCATGTGCGTTGAAAGTAAGCAGAAGACTGACCAGCGGGGAGACAGTTGGATTGGGAAGACTTAATGTGAGTACGCCAAACCATCCTCTTTGAAGCGAAAAACACACAATCCCATCGCTGCTACACTGATAGAGATCGCCGTGTGCGTCCGCGCGCGCCTCTCCAGCCCCTGGCCGCGCCGGTTCTGAGGAGTTAAAAATGTCGGAAGTGAATGGAAGCAGAAGTTTTACCGGAACCAGCCTGCGCCTGAAGGTCGGTCTGGCCGAGATGCTCAAGGGCGGCGTCATCATGGACGTGATGAACGTCGAACAGGCCCGCATCGCCGAGGAAGCCGGAGCGACCTCGGTCATGGCGCTTGAGCGCGTCCCCGCGATGATTCGCGCCGAAGGCGGCGTGGCCCGCATGGCCCGGCCCAGCCTGATCAAGCAGATCATTGCCGCGGTTTCGATCCCAGTAATGGCCAAGGCCCGCATCGGCCACTTCGCCGAGGCGCAGATCCTTCAGCAGCTCGGCGTCGACTTCATCGACGAGAGCGAAGTCCTCACCCCCGCCGACGAGGCCCACCACATCGACAAGCACGCCTTTACGACACCCTTTGTCTGCGGCGCGCGCAACCTCGGAGAGGCCCTGCGCCGCATTGCTGAAGGTGCGGCGATGATCCGGACGAAAGGGGAGGCGGGAACCGGCGACGTCGTCCACGCCGTCCAGCACATGCGCCAGATCACACGCGAGATGAAGGCGCTCACGGTCTTGAGCGAGCAGGAACTTTACCACGCCGCCAAGGAACATCAGGCGCCTTACGAGCTGATCCGCATGGTTGCGCAGACCGGCAAACTTCCTGTGCCCAATTTTTCAGCAGGCGGCATCGCCACCCCCGCCGACGCGGCGCTGATGATGCAGCTCGGAGCCGAAGCGGTCTTTGTCGGCTCGGGAATCTTCATGAAGGAACGCGCCACTCCCCTCGATGTCGAGAACGATCCCAAGGAGCGCGCCGAAGCCGTCTCCCGCGCCGTAGCCATCGTGCAGGCAACCACCCACTACAACGACCCCAAGATTCTCGCCGAAGTCAGCGAGCAGGTCACCGGCACAATGAAAGGCCTCGCCGCCGCCGCCATTGAGGAATCGCAGTTATTGCAGACGAGGGGCTGGTAGGACTGGCCGTTCAGACGGACGGCTCGCTATTCGCTCGCACTGACCTTATTGCTACGATCCTTGCGCTAAAAAAGCGGAAGGATGGAGCAGTCTACTTGTGGAGTTCCTCGATTGATTTGAGCACAAGATCGAACTCGAAATCGCTTTACGATGCCGGTTCTCCAATCACGCTTTGATTCCCGTTCTGTCTGATCATCTGAGCAAGCTCTTGGAGCCATTTGATCTGCTCTTTGTAGCAGGTTGGAGTACAGGTCGCCTCGTGCTCTACTGCTCGTGCCGCGAATTCTGAGACTTTGATGAACCTCGTTGCATTCTTCATAGTGGGATTTTAAGCCAAATGAGCCGTTCAGGTGTTTACTTCCTGTGCCCCAGGCTCTCGCTGCTTGGTTATCATGAATCTGTTGAGACTTTGAAACCGTTCCGTATCCACTTCACCACCGCAATCAATCCGTAGATAGCGCCCCAAACAAGAGGAATGGGAAAGAACGCGAAGATTGCGGCATACTGAAAATGGTATTGAATGGAGGCGTTCCAATCCCGATCTCTGGAACGCTCACAAGCGGCATCTTCTCTCTGTTGTTCTTCTGTCGCTTGTTGGCTGTAGTGTGCGTCAGCAGCGCCCCTTTGTGCGTCGTCGTAGCACGACTCATACGCGATTTGCACCCAATCTCCTTGACGCAACCCGTATTCGTTGCCCAAATAGGCCCCGCACAAAAGCCAAACGAAAGAAAGTGCAACGCCAATCCGTTGCCAGCCGTTCAACCTCTTTATGCGTTTGAACATGAACCAAATTCTACAGGCAGGTGGCCAATGTCCGACAACCTATAAAAGTGAGTACTCCTGTCTGGACTTTCAGACCTCGGATAGATAATTGAAGGGTACGGGCCTTAACCTTTGAGACACGTTTTCAGGATTTCACCCCTACACCCAGCCTTTTTCAGCGGCCAGATCAGACCCACACTGGCGCTGGAAAAGGCTGGGTGTGGCACCCGGGTATACCCTTAAGCTAGAAAAGGAGTACCGATGAGCATGACACGTTTTGCGGCTGGCACCCAATACGGGGACTGGAAAGGAACCGCCGCTGCCGACGAATTCGGCGCAGACAGTTCTTTCAAGGAATTGTTTAAAGCCACAGGCAAGGTGGACACAGAGAATGAGATTTTGATTGGCTTTGAATTCTATGCCGGAGAAGGACATTTCTATCTCGCTGGTTATTTTCACCCGAAGAGCAATAGTAATATCCTCGGATGGATTCCATCATTGAATGATGATTTCAATGGGAAGACTGAACCTATTCAGGTGCGAAAAATTGAGGTAAAGCTCACTCTCGTACAATTCTTCAAGTATTTCAAGCGTTTTAACGTGGTCCTGGTTCAGCATGGTTTGGACATCTGTGGACGAGACTATGAGGAAATACCTGAAGCGTAGCTCGGTGTCGTGTTTCCCATCATTAGATTCTTTCTATCGGTAGGGTAGACCACCATCCCCGTTCGTTCCCCACGCCGAAGGCCGTCAGCCGCACCGCAGGTGGTTGACATGTACGGCCACACCGTACATTATAGATAGGCGAGGCTCAATAGAGCTTGCCCATTTTCGTCATAAAGGGCTGAAGCAGCTCTACGAGGACGGAAACCCTCGGGCTATTCCGTCCAAGATGGCCGAGAAACTGAGCAAGCTACTCTTGACGCTGGAGACAGCCGAGACGCTCGAACAACTCGGCAAATTCCCCGGCTGGAAGTTGCACCCGCTCAAGGGCGATCTCAAGGGATTCTGGAGCCTGACAGTCACCGGCAACTGGCGATTGATCTTCCTCTACGACGAAAGCGCAAATACGGCCAGCGACATTGACCTGATCGACTACCACTGAGATACGGAGGAGGCCGAAATGCCGATGAAAAGCCCGCCCCATCCGGGCAGCCTGATCAAAACCGAAGTGATCGACGCACTCGGCCTGAGCGTATCAAAGGCCGCGGAGATTTTACAGGTGCGCCGCGCTACGCTTTCCGATCTTCTCAACTGCAAGTCCGCGCTGACGCCCGATATGGCGCTGCGCATCGAAAAAGCATTCGGCCCGGAGATGGACCATCTCCTGCGCATGCAACTCGCCTATGATGTGTCCAAGACCAGGGAGCAGGCAAAGAACATTTCAGTCGAGCGGTACGTTTCAGCTTAACTGCAGCCGGGTGCCGCTTCCTTTGCTTTTTCGAGCGAAGGTGGGAGACCATCCCCGTTCGTTTCCCACGCCGAAGGTGGCTGCTGCATGCCTGCGCCGCAGGCACCGCGCTGGAGGCTTGTGCTTTCGTCCTCGCGCTCGATAAAGCACAAGAATGGGATTCCCTGCTTCGATTGGGATCCGAAAAGGGCTGCGCATGTCTTTATGGATCGAGAAGCCATGGTTTTGGCCTAATATTCATCGAAGGCTAACGAACCTTTCTTGAACTTTCTTTAACTTCTCCTCATGCTTCAATCTTTTGCGCCAGCTGGGCCAGCCCCCGCACTTTAAACAGGCGTGTTTCCCGCTCCATACCGGTAAGCCAATACCGCGCGAGCGCCGGGAGCGCCGGCCATTCGCAGCTCTGCGCCTCCCTTCACACGCCAACCGTACACACTGCGCGGGGGCGTATTTACTGAAAGGTACATTCATGCTTCGAGGTCATTTCATCTCCAGTGTTGCATTTCTGGCTTTGTCAGGCGCGACGCTTGCCGTTGCGCAAACACAGCCCGCCGCCGCGCAAACGCAGCCTGCCGTTGCGCCAACGCAGATTGCCGTCGCGCCTGCGCCGAGCGCGCAGGATGTACAAACCAAAATTACGCATACCGAAACCGTTGAGGTCACCGCTCCGGGCGAGTTCCGCGACGAGCAGGAGCTGTCGGCAACCGCTCTGATCGAGGAAACGCCGGGAACCAGCCCCATCAAGAGCGTGGCGCAATTGCCCAGCGTGAACTTCCAGGCCGCCGATCCCTACGGATCGTATGAATGGGCCGTCCGCATCTCCCTGCGCGGCTTCAACCAGAATCAGCTCGGCTTTACGCTCGACGACATCCCGCTGGGCGATATGTCGTATGGCAACTGGAACGGCCTGCACATCAGCCGCGCCATCACCAACGAGAACATCGGTCGCATCGTGATCTCGCAAGGCACCGGCGCATTGGAGACCGCCTCCACCAGCAACCTCGGCGGAACGCTCCAGTTCTACTCCGCCGACCCCTCCGACAAGCGCAGCGTGACTGTGGACCAGACCTTCGGCAGTTGGAACGCCTACCGCACCTTCGCCCGCTATGAGAGCGGCCTGGTGGGCCACAGCAAGTTCTATCTGACCGGCGCCTACAACCTCACCGATAAGTGGAGAGGCCACGGCGACATCGGGCAGAACTACTGGCAGCTCAATGGTAAGCTGGTCCACTATGTCGGCGACAAGGGCGTACTCTCGGCCTTCGTCGATGTCTCGGACCGCCGCGAGGTGGATTACCAGGATGTAAATAAGGTCTGGGTCAACCAGCTGGGATATAACTGGGATAACTATGGCAACTGGGCGCAGTCGATTCAGGCCGCATGGGCCTGCGACGGAGTGGGCAACTATCCTGCTCCGGTAAATACCCTTGCGGCCAACCAGGACCCCTGCGACGCGGGCTACTACGGCGGCGCTGGCTTGCGCAAGGATACCATTGGCGGCGTCACCTACAAGCAGGCGCTGACAGATCACCTGAACCTGAAGCTGATCGGCTACGGCCACCACAACGACGGACGCGGCCTCTGGTTCACGCCCTACCTGCCCACCTATGAGAACTTTTACGTCTCCACCGCCGCATCGACTATCGTCTCGCCGATCTCGCTGCGGACTTCGGAGTACGGCATCAACCGCGCCGGCGTTATCGCCTCGCTCTCCTGGGAGACAAACCGCAACAAGCTGGAGGGCGGCGTATGGTTTGAAGGAGAGAAGTGGAATCTGGCGCGGCGCTTCTACGCTACCAGCGCGGCTTCTCCGCTGCACTCACTCTATGATTTCCCGTCCAATCCCTTCTACACGCAATGGGAGTACGTCTTCAATTCCGAGGTCTACGACGTCCATCTGCAGGACGTCTACAAGGTCAATGACAAGCTGGCCGTCGCGGCTGGTTTCAAGACCGAGGAAACGACCACCGATGGCGAGCTTTCCAACACCTTCCAGTCCAGCCCCGTCTATGTGCCGGGCGAATATGCGCAAGGCAAGCTGACCTCCGGCAAGCCCATCCTGCCGCAGTTCGGCGCGAATTTCAAGCTCGACAAGCAGAACGAAATCTTCGGCGATGTAGCTTACAACGTGCGCTCCTACGTTCCCGGCGGTTACGGCTACGGAACCTCGCCCTGGGGCACGACGCAGACCGGCTTCAATGCGTTGAAGTCCACCACCAAGCCGGAAACCTCCTGGACCGAAGAGGCCGGCTACCGCTCCACGACGCAGCATGTGGCAGCGCAGGCCAGCTACTTCCACGTCAACTTCAGCAACCGCCTGCTGGCCTTTGCCCAGGGCGCCGGCATTGCCGGGAACGCCTCGATCCTAGCCAATGCCGGCGACGTGACCACCAACGGCGTGGATGGCTCGGCCAGCATCCGCATCACTCCAGAGATCACGCTCTACAACGGCGCAACCTGGAACAAATCGACCTACGACCAGGACACCGGTGCGAGCGGCACTTGCATCTACGCCAGCTCCACCGGCGCTTGCCTCCCTCTCAAGGGCAATATCGTCGTGGACACGCCAGAGGCACTTTACAAAACCTCGTTGGATTACAAGAAGTCCGGCTTCTTCGCCCGCATCGGCTCCGACTATATGTCCAAACGCTATTTCACCTACTCGAACGACGGCAGCGTCGGCGGCCGTTTCCTCACCGAATTCGGCGCCGGCTACAACCGCGAAGAACTGGGAGCCTTCAAGGATCTGAAAGCCCAGTTCAACGTCTCCAACCTGACGAACTCGCAGTACTACGCCTCCATCGGCACCAACGGATTTATCTACAGCGATCCGCTGTCGGTCAACAACAACACGCTGCAGGTCGGCGCGCCCCGCACCGTGAGCGGCACGGTCTCTGTCCGCTTCTGACGCTGCATCACCGGTAGAACCAGAGGGCGCGGATGCTTCCGCGCCCTCGTTGTTTTGCGCCGAGGCCGGTAGGACAGGCCCAGTTGAGCCTGGCAATTCATATCCTCTCGGGAGTCGTACAATGTGGGAGCATTGAACGCCCAACAGGAGGCTCCCAATCAAATGACACACGATTACCCCAGAGATCTGCCCATTTGCCTGCACACGGCCAAAATTCTGATCGCTACAATGCTCCTGTATAGTCTGAGTGCTGCAAGCCAGACAAGTTCAACAAGCCAAGCCGGAAAGTCCAATACCACCCCAGCACAGGCTGCCACATGGCCTGCGGTGGATGGCACTGTCCTTCTGCCCAACTTCCGCTTCGGCACCGGCGAGAGCCTGCCGCAGCTCAAGCTTCACTACCTGACCCTCGGCACACCGCACCGCAACACATCGGGCCGCGTGGACAACGCCGTGCTCCTGCTGCATGGCACCGGCGGCAATGCCCACTCGCTGCTGAATCCGCTGTTCTCGAATGTGCTTTTTGGCCCCGGCCAGCCGCTCGACATCACCAAGTATTTCCTTATTCTGCCGGATGACATTGGCCACGGAGAAAGCTCCAAGCCCTCGGACGGCCTGCACGCCCACTTCCCCGCTTACGATTACGACGACATGGTGCGCAGTCAGCGCATGATGCTGGACGAGATGAAGATCGACCATCTGCGCCTGATCCTGGGAACCTCGATGGGCTGCATGCAGACCTTCGTCTGGGGCGAGACCTACCCCGGCTTTGCCGACGCATTGGCGCCCTTCGCCTGCCTGCCGGTCCAGATTGCGGGGCGCAACCGCATGATGCGCTACATGGCCATCCAAGCCATCAAACAGGACCTCGCATGGATGGACGGCGAGTACAAGACCCAGCCGGTACAAGGCTTGCGCGCCGCAGACGAACTGTTCCTGGTGATGGGTTCCAGCCCGCTGCAGATGCAAAAGCAGGCCCCCACACGTGAGTTGGCAGAAAAGTACGTCGATCAGTATCTCGCCCGCTCCGTAGCATCAACCGACGCCAACGACTTCATCTACTACGCCAATGCCAGCCGCAATTACGACCCCAGCCCGCGTCTTGAGCAGATCGCTACACCCGTGCTGTGGATCAACTCGGCCGACGACTACATCAATCCGCCCGAACTGGGCATCGCCGAAAGGATGGTCAAGCGCATGCCCAACGCACACTTCATCCTTGTCCCCATCTCCGACGCCACTCGAGGCCACGGAACCCATACCGTCGCCGCAGTCTGGAAGGACTACCTGGCTGAATTTCTGAAGTCCACTGAACCGCAGCCTTAAGGCGCGTGCCGCATGCAATGCCTCAGCGCGCGTTTTTCGGCAGCGAACTCAGCGAATCAATCACAATCCCCGGAGTCAACGCCTCCGGCAGCAGCTGGGGGCTGCTTTGCCCTGGGGCGTAGAGCACATACGCCGGCACACCGCTGCGGCCCAGCCCGGCCAGCGCCTGCGTAATCGCGTCATCGTGCCGCGTCCAGTCGGCTTTGAGCAGCACGATGTTCGTGTCGGCGAAGGCCTTTTGCACCTCAGGCTGCTGGAGCGCAACGCGCTCATTGACTTGGCAACTGAGGCACCAGCTTGCGGTAAAGTCTACGAAGACCGGGCGGCCCTGGGATTGATAGCGCGCGACTGCATCGGCGCTCCACGGCTCCCAGGCGCTGCGTGCGGCGGACTCTGCCGGCGCCGCGGCGGGCGCCTCGGCCAATGTACGGGAATAAACCGCAAGCGCAACAACCCCTAACAGAATCACCGCAGCAACGGTCGTTGCCCAGCGCTTCACCGGCCAACGGCCGAGAAACCACCCAGCAATTGCCAGCAACAGGAAGCTAGCCAGCAGGCCAACCAAAACCGATGCGCCATAGCCTGAAGCCAGCACCCATGCCAGCCAGATGACCGTTGCGAAGATCGGCACCGCAATCGCCTGACGCAGGATTTCCATCCACACGCCGGGCCGGGGCAGCAAGCGCGTCCAGGCCGGTTGCAGAGTAAGGGCAACATAAGGCGCGGCGAGGCCCAGGGCCAGCGCAGTAAACACGGCAAAAGTGACAACTGCCGGTTGCGCCAGCGCATAGCCAACAGCAGCGCCCATAAACGGCGCGGTGCATGGCGTGGCTACCACTACGGCCAGCACGCCGGTGAAAAAGCTGCCGGTATAGCCTTGCTTCAAGGCCAGAGACCCACCGGCACCGGTCAGCGTCAGGCCAATTTCGAATTGCCCCGCCAGCGAGAGGCCAAGAAAGAACAACAGCCCGGCCATCAACGCGAGAAAGACCGGCGACTGAAACTGAAATCCCCAGCCAAGGCTCGATCCCGCAGCGCGCAGCCCCAACAGCACCGCTACCAATGTCCAGAAGGAGACGAGAATGCCTGTCGCGTAGACAAAACCATGCGCGCGCAGCTTGTGCCGCTCCTCATTGCCGGAGTTGACCAGCGCAAGCCCTTTGATAAAGAGCACGGGAAAGACACAGGGCATCAGGTTCAGCAGCAGCCCGCCAAGAAAGGCCAGGCCTGTTGCCCGCAATAATTCCGTCAACGACAACGCAGGCGCAACGGTAGCAGCCGAGTTAGCCACCTGGGCCGCAGATTGAGCTTGCGTGGCAGAAGATTGAGCCTGTGCAGCCGGTTGTTCCGCGCCGGATGTGGTTGCCTGAGCGGCTTGAGTAGTATTTGCAGCGTCCGCTGTTACTGCTATCGCTGTCGCCGCACCCGAAGACAGCGCAACGATCTCATAGTTTCCGTAGGAAAGCTCAAGCACACCCTTCAACTGCGTAGGATTCTCCTTGAGGCTTGCGTCTTTCTTGAGGTCAAGAATGAAACCCTTGGGCGTTGGCGTGAGTTTCTGCGGGGCAGGGTTGTCAACAACATCCTGATCTTCGGGAAAAAAAATGGCTTGCGCCTGTCGATGCCCAGTATCCACCTGCAACCGAAAACCATTCGCCAAAGGTTGGAAAACTGCTTTGAACTCTGCCGGCTGAGACAGCGGAAGCTGTTCTCGGGACCACTCCATCAGCTCGTGGTCTCCGTAAATGAACTGCCCTGGTACCGGCTTACCACGAACTATCCGCACACTCTCTTCAAGGTCGGCTTTGCCCGGAATGCATACCTCCCGGCAGACGAGCCAATCAACCTTGGCATGGAGCACAACCGGACCCGGCTTCACTGAAGGCTCAACCACAATGTCGAGCGGGAAAACAGCCTGGTTCTCATAGCCAAAGTCCATCAGCGGACCGAGCGGCAGGCGCTTAGGGGCGGGAAACTCCATTGAGGTAGAGCTGATTCCCGTCGGCAATGTCCACTGAATATGCGGCGGCTCGCCGGAATCCCCTGGATTTTTCCAATAGATATGCCAGCCCGGCTCCAGCTTGAAGTAAAGCCCCACCTCATTCATTCCGCCCGCAGAGAATTGTTTTTCCGGAATAACCAACTGCACATGCAGATGCTCAGTATCCGCAGAAGCCGACGCGGCAAGCGCTGGCAATCGCGAGGCAAGCAAAGAGAACAGCACAAAAATCAACCTGGGAAGGCGCATAGGCAAGGAAATCTGACTCCTTAAGATTGGACTCAGTGAACCGAAGGTTAGTTACAAAGGATTATTGGCTCGACTCTCGGGTATGCAAATCTGGCCGCGTCCCGTGCTGGCGCAGGATGCAGTCATTCTGCACGCATTTGACCCCGGCGGCGCGGGCGCGGGCTACGGCCTCATCGTGGATCACTTCATCCTGCAACCACAAATACGGAATGCCCAGCCGAATCACATCGTCCACGATGGCGGGAACATACTCCGAAGCGCGAAAGACATCGACGAGGTCAAGGCCGTGGCCGGTTTCGCTGATGGAGGCGGCCTGTGCCACGTCGAGATCGGCATGGCAGACGAGTCCGAGGACTTCCGTAAGCGCCGGGTTGACTGGAAAAATGCGATAGCCGTTCGCAATCAAATAACGGCCAATGTTATGGCTTGCTCGCCAGGGCTTGTCACTCATGCCGACGACGGCGATGGTGCGCGTATTGGTTAATATCTCGTCGACGATGGCTGGATCGTTCATCTTTTCTGTCCCTATCTTTGATTCATTGGCATCCCAGGTCTCAAAAGCGAGACCTGGGGCACCCAGCAGGGGCTAAAGCCCCATACGTCCTTCTGTGTTCTGTGCGTCATGACTGAAGTCATGCCCTGATACAAAGCACGTTGCTACAGACCACCTAGAGATCAAGATCATCATCTTCATCCGCGGCAACCGCCGTACCGCGCCGCTTGGCGAGCAAGTAGCCGCGCAGGAAGGGTTCCAGATAGCCATCGAGCACCTTGTCCACATCGCCGACTTCAACCTTGGTCCGATGATCCTTCGCCATGCGATACGGCTGCAAGACATACGATCGAATCTGCGAGCCGAAGTTGATGCCCAGCTTGGAGTCTTCTAGCTTCTTGCTCTCGGCGCGCTTCTTCTCCAACTCAAATTCATAGAGCCGCGACCTGAGCATCTTCATCGCCTTCTCGCGATTCTTGTGCTGCGAGCGCTCGTTCTGGCATTGGACCACAATGTTGGTCGGCAGGTGCGTCATGCGCACGGCGGAGTCGGTGGTGTTCACATGCTGGCCGCCCTTGCCGCCGGAGCGATAGGTGTCAATGCGCAAGTCTTCAATGCGGATATCGACGTGGATGGTCTCGTCGATTTCAGGCGATACATAGACCGACGCAAACGAGGTATGGCGCCGCTTGGCCGAGTCGAAGGGCGAGATGCGCACCAGCCGGTGCACGCCGCTCTCGCCGGCCAACTGGCCAAAGGCGTACTCGCCCATGATGGTGAAGGTCGCGGATTTGATACCCGCCTCTTCGCCATCCTGATAGTCGTTCATCTCGGTTTTGAAGCCCTGCTGCTCGGCCCAGCGCAGATACATGCGCAAGAGCATCTCGGCCCAGTCCTGGCTCTCGGTGCCGCCTGCGCCGGGGTGCACGGTGACGATGGCATTGAGCGCGTCAGCCTCGCCGGAGAGCATCGTGCGGGCTTCCAGCTCTTCATTAAATGCGGTAAGCGACTTGATACCCGCCTCAATGTCGGCCAACACATCTTCGCCTTCGCGGGCCAGCTCGAA